>Ga0126307_10003201_pt1 | contig 11145 bp, 7 predicted proteins | sample Plot28_FD_89955 | JGI IMG/M metagenome (GOLD analysis project Ga0126307, IMG submission 89955) | Serpentine soil microbial communities from UC McLaughlin Reserve, CA, USA - Plot28 | ecosystem: Environmental > Terrestrial > Soil > Grasslands | place: USA: UC McLaughlin Reserve, Lake County...
CTCCGCGCGCGAGGAGCCAGTTGTACAGTGCCGTCCTCGCGCCGCCGATGTGCAGCACGCCTGTTGGAGAAGGCGCGAAACGTACCCTCATCGGCAGCGATGCTAGTTGGAGCCCACGTATCGACGGCTGGCGGCCTCGTGCAGGCACACGAGCGCGCCGTCGAGCGCGGGTGCGAGGCGATGCAGGTGTTCAACCAGTCGCCGCGCATGTGGCGCCCGACGCGCTGGAAGCCGGACGACGTCGCCCAGTTCCTGGAGCTCCAGCGGGCGAGCCCCGTCGAGTCCGTCTCCATCCACGCGGTCTACCTGATCAACCCGGCGACGAAGGACCCCGAGATGCGGAAGAAGTCGGCGGACTCGCTGATCCACTCGCTGCGCATGGGCGACGAGATCAGGGCCGACGGCGTCGTGGTCCACCCCGGCTCCACCGTCGGCGAGCCGATGGACGAGGCGCTCGGGCGCATCGCCGAGATGGTGAAGCACGCGCTCGCCGAGTCGGACAAATGCCGGCTCCTCCTCGAGAACACCGCCGGGGCGGGCAACACCGTCGGGCGGACGTTCGAGGAGCTGCGCGAGCTGATCGACCTCGCCGGAGGCGACAAGCGGATCGGCGTCTGCCTCGACTCCTGCCACATGTTCGCCACCGGCTTCGACATCACGACGGCCGACAAGCTCACCGAGGTCGTGGACCGCTTTGCCAAGACGGTCGCAATCCGGCGGCTGAAGTCTCTTCACGTGAACGACTCGCTCACGCAACTCGGCTCGAACCGGGACCGCCACGCGGTCCCGGGCAAGGGCGAGATCGGCCCGCGCGGCTGCGCGGCCTTCCTCTCGGAGCCGCGCTTCGAGAAGCTGCCGGCCCTCTTCGAAGGCCCGGGCACCAGCGGCCACGCGCCGGACAAGGTGGACGTGGACAAAATGAAGAAGTTGCGCGCGAACGGGCTGCGCGCGCGGAAGCGGCGGGGCCGGTGAGCGTCAGCGGATCAGGGTCCGGGGAATCTCCACCACGCGGTCGATCACGGCACCCTGCAGAAAGCCTGGAAGCCGCGCCGAGGGCGGGGTCGAGCCCGTTATCCGGATGATCGCCATCTTGGCCGGCGTGAGGTCGCCGTTGCGATCGAAGTGGAAGCTGCCGAGGATTCCGTTCTTCACGCGGCTCGCCTTGAGCTTCTCGAGCACCGACTCGCGCGTCCCGTCGGAGCGAGCGATCGCGCGGAGGACGAGCTCCGACGCCTGCGCGGTCTCGAGGATGGGGCCGCCTGAGCTGTCCTCGCCGAAGTTATCCAGGAACCGCTCGGCCGCGGGCGTCTGCTCGAATTCGGCTCGACTCACGTCGGTGATGGTGGTGTAGATCCCCCGAGCCGCCGGCCCGATGAACTTGAGCACGTCCGGGACGCCCGCGGCGAAATAGTGGCCGGCCATGATCGGGAAGCGCGCACCGAGCCGAGCCCGCATGGCCCGAATGATCGGGCGGCCGGTGACGGGGTCAACGCCGAAGACGACTCCCTCCGCGCCGGAGCGCGCGACCCTCGCCGCGAGCTCGTCGTAGTCCTTCGTCTCCTGCCCGATCACGGCGGCGCCGGTGATGCCTATCCCGAGCTTGCGGGCGGCATAGCGGAACGGGTCGGTGAGCAGTCCCTTGAAGAATGAGCCGTCAGAGAACACGTACACCGAGCGCAGGCCAAGCTGTTTCGCGAGCAGCGCGTGGGCCGTGCCCTGCATGTCCTCGATCGGCGGCAGGCGAACGAAGTTGCGCGTACCGGTCGGGTAGTAGATGTCCGGCTGCCCCTTGCGGCCCCACGGCGGCCGCTCAAACCCTCGGCGCGTGAGACCTGTTGAGGTGTTCGCCGGGCTGATCATGGCGAGCGGCCCGGGCGCGCTGTTTAGGATCGGGACCTCGATCTCGGCGCAGTCCGAGTTGTACGTCCCGATAACGGCAACGAGCTCCGGCGCGTCCGCATAGGCGTTCGCGTTGGAGGCACATATGCGCTGGTCGAACACGCCGATCTGGGCGTTCGAGTCATCGCACGAGCGATAGCCGACGGAGAAGCGACCGGCCCTGAAGTCGTGCCGCTCGAGCACGTTCTCGATCGCGTCGGCCATTGCCCTGGGAGCCACGCCGATTTCGCCCTGGAGCGGCAAATCCGACGCGATCAGCAGATCCGGCTTGCCCGGGCCGGACAGCACCTCGCCGCATGTCTGTGGGAGCCCGTCCGCCGACGTCGCGGCCGCAGAGCTCACCCAGGCTGAGCCCTCGCCGGCGGCGAGTGACTGGACGGCCCTGACGCTGCTGGACTCGACGTCGCCCGTCTCGACGTCGATGTGCGACACCGTGCCGTCGATGTAGTTCGCCGTCCAGACCGCCCCGGCGCCGAAGGAGAGGAACCTTGCGCCGACGCCGACCTCAAACGTCCGCAGGACCGGAGGGCGTCCCGGTTCGATCCGCCACACGACCCCATCCCCCTGCGCGGTGGCCCACAGGTGGCCGCCTCCGACGGCGAGCGCCGAGAGGTTCTGGGCCCCGACAGGGATCTTCTGCCCCAGCCGGTTTGTACTCGGGTCGATGCGTGTGACCGAACGGGTGTCGTCGGCGCTGATGAACCACACGCCCTCCCTGCCGGCCGCGACGGTGGCGGCGTCGACGACGATCCTCGCGACCCGCCTCCCAGTGTCGGGATCGATCCGGGAGATCGTCCGGTCGTCGTTGATCGCCCAGACGGCGCCCGCGCCGACGGCGACCTGAGCAAAGCCCCAGTTCTGGAAGGGGAGATCGCCGTTGTCGACCGTGTCCGGAAGCTTGACGGTGCTGGTGGCCTTGCCGGTATCCGGGTCGATTTGAGCGAGGGTGCCGTCGCCCTTGACCCAGACGGCGCCCGCGCCCGCGGCGATGTCGGTCGGAGCATGGCGCAGCCTGAAGCGCTTCACCACCTTTTTCGTCTCGGGATCGATGCGCGACAAGCTGCTGTCCTCGAGCCCGAGCACCCAGACGGCGCCCTCCCCCACCGCGAGACTGCTCGGCGGGTCACGGTCTCGGTGAACGACGCGAGCTGCGTGCCGCCGCCATCGATCGCCGCCACGCCGTTCCTTTGCGGCACCGGCTCCTCATCCCCTCCCCCTCCAAGCACCGCGATCCCGGCACCGACCGCGGCGACCAGCAGCAGGAGGCCGCCGGCCGCCAGCAGCGCGTGGGCGAGCCGGCTCCGGTCCCGTGTCGATCTGCGCGCGGACGAGCGCGGAGCCGCGACGTCGAGCGCCCTGGCCGCGGCGCCGATGAACGCGCCGCAGCTCGGATAGCGCGCGTCCTTCTCCTTCGCCAGGCCCCGCTCCAGCACGCGGTTCAGCTCAGGCTTGCCCCGGATCGGCGCCGGCTCGCCTTGCATGTGCGCCCAGAGCGTCTCGGCCTCGGTCCGCCTCCGGAAGGGCGGCGTCCCGGCAAGGCACTCATAAAGCACGCACGCGAGCGCGTAGCAGTCGGTACGCCCGTCGACATCCTCGCCGCGAATCTGCTCCGGGGCCAGGTAGTCGAGCGTCCCGACGACTTGGCCGGTGTCCGTCGACTCGCCCCCGGCCTCTTTGGTGATGCCGAAGTCGGTGAGGTAGGGATGGCCCGCCTCGTCGAGCAGGACGTTGGCGGGCTTAACATCACGGTGCACCAGCCCGCGCTCGTGGGCGGCGTCGAGCGCGCCCGCCACCTGGGACAGGACCTCGATCGTCCGCTCCGGCGAGAGCTTTCCGTCGCGCTCGAGCGCCGCCCGCAGGTCGCTCCCTTTCACGTAGCGCATCGCCAGGTAGAGCTGGCCGTCGAGCTCGCCGGCCTCGTAGATCGGGATCACATTGGGGTGGTCCAGCGAGGCCGCGAGCTTCGGCTCGCGCAGGAAGCGTGTCCGGAACTGCTTGTCCTGGACGAGTTCCGGCGCGATCAGCTTCAGGGCGACAGGGCGCTCGAGGGACAGGTCACGGGCGAGATAGACCACGCCCATCCCGCCGCGTCCGAGGAGTGACTCCACGCGGTAGTTCGAAACCGTCGTTCCGGGGCTGAACGCTGCCTTCATGCTGCGCTCCTGCGAGTCCGATGCGAACGTACCATCGCCCGGGCCGTTCCGCGAGGCGCGGGCGAGGGACGGCGCCGGAAGCGCCGCCCCTGTTCCAGCCGGTTTGGGCCGTGTCCGGCGACCGGCTCAGTGAGCCGTCTGGACCCCACGCCGGCGCCGGCGAGCGCCGACGAGCAGCATGAGCCCGGCCGCGATGGTCACCATCGCGAGGATTCCGGCCGCGCCGATGCCCGCGTCGCCCCAGTCGAAGCCGTTCTCGGGACCCTCGCGGATCTCGAGGAGCGGCGGCTGCGCGGGAGTGCTCACCCGGCCTGCGTCGCGCGCGTCCGGCGAGCGCAGGTCCTGGCTCACCTGCGTCTCAGCCGCCAGCGCGGCGTCGCGCGCGTCCGGCGAGCGCAGGTCCTGCGCCACTTGGGTCTCGGACGACAGTGCGGCGTCGCGCGCGTCGGGCGAGCGCAGGTCCTGATAAGCGTGGCCGGCCGGCGACGGCGGCGACGGCTGGTCCACCATCGCAGTGGCGTAACCCGGCGCCACGCAGAAAGCCAGCAGAGCGGCGGTGGTCAGGATGTGGCTGCGTCGAAGCATGTCTCCTCCTTGGGGGCCGGCCACCCTGTGCGGCCGGGTCGAGGAGCAGTGTGCGCTCGGCCGGTTTCAGAGCGGGGTGCTTTCCGGTAAACGCGCGGTTACTACGCCGCAGTCCCCGCCATCGACCAGCTGAAGCGCGTGCGCGTCTCCGCCGGCGCGAGGCCGCCGGGACGTGCGCCCCGGCGCACGAACACGGTCGCCGTCGGCGGCCGCCGCGCGAGCTCTCCACGCGTCCGTCCGAGGCCTTCCTCGCGCCAGCGCTCGGACAGGCCGACGATCAGTACCGCCGCGCCCGCGGCAGCCGCCGCAACCCCACCGGCGCCTGACGCGGTCAGCACCGGCTCCGCCACGATGCCGGCAGTGCGCTGGACGATCAGCGATGCGTCCGCGAGCAGCCGGCTCGCGTCGCGCCCCCGTTGGCGGCGGTCTGCCGCTCCCACGAGCCGGAGGCGTCCTGCCGTGGCACGCGCGAACCAAGCACCGAGCTCGAGCGCCGCCCAGTCATGCGCGCCGGCGCCGAACGGGACCACCACCGCGCCGTCTCGGAGAGCGCCGGACGGCCGGACCTGGAGCGCCACGTCGCAGGGCACTCGCTCGAGCAGGGTCTCCGTGTCCTCCGTGAGCTCGGCATTGCTCGCATCGATCAGCAACAGGTCCACGCCCTCCTGCAGCGCGAGGCGGCACACGTCGTCAGCGGGTGTGGGCGACGAGAAGGCGGCGGTCCGCACGGCGAGCCCGTCGGCGAGGAGCTGCTCGCGAACCAGCCCGAGCTGCGTGGTCGCCTCTCCGACCGCATCTGGCTCGACCACGCTCGCCACGATCAGCTCGCGCGGAGGCTCCCCCGCCGTAAGCGGCCTCGCAAGGCCGAGAAGGTCGTCCAGGGCGTTGAGCGCACTGGGTGCGACGAGCACCGCCCGCTCGGGCGTGTCGGCGGCGACCGCTCGAACCGACGAGGCGGCCGGCGACAGCTCGGGGTCCTGGCGGAGGATCGCGGCCTCGAGACGCTTCAGCGAGGCGCTCGGCTCGAGGCCGAGTTCCTCGGAAAGCTCACTTCGCGCTTGCCGGTACGCGTCGAGAGCGTCCGCCTGGCGGTCGCTGCGGTAGAGCGCGAGCATCAGCTGATACCTGAAGTGCTCACGCACCGGGTGACGCGCCACGAGCGTCTCGAGCTCCGGAACCAGCTCCGCGTGGCGGCCGAGCGCCAGGTCCGCGTCGAGGCGTTGCTCGATTGCCGTCATGCGCATCTCTTCGAGCCGTGCGATCTCGGCCTGAGCGAACTGCTCGTACCCGAGATCGGCGAGCGGCGGACCGCGCCAGAGGGCGAGCGCCTCGCTCAACTTGGCCGACGCGCTCGCGGGCTGAGCGTCACGCGCCTCGGCGACCAGGAGCTCGAAGCGGGCGAGGTCGAGCTCGTCGGAATCGACATAGAGCACATAACCGGGCGCGCGCGTGACGAGCCGGTCGTCCGCCAGCGCCTTGCGCAGCCGCGAGACGTAGACCTGGATGCTCTTGCCCGATCTGAGCGGGGGCGACGCACCCCACAGCGCGTCGATCAGACGATCGGTCGACACCACCTCGCCTGCGTGCAGCAGCAGCATCGCCAGGAGCGAGCGCTGCTTGATGCCGCCGAGCTCGAGCGTGCCCTCGTCCCCACCCACCTCCAGTGGGCCGAGAACGCGGAAGTCCATGGCTCAGATCTCGTCGCGCAGGTCGAAGGCCCCGTCGAGGTCTTCGATGACCGGCTTCGTGAAGAAGCCGGGGTTGACGCACTCGAAGGCCTCGGTGTAGCCGTCGTACGCGCGCTCCACGGAGGTGCGGCATTGGGGCAGCGGGAGGCCGGTCATCTTCACGCCACCGAAGCCGTGGCGGGTGCGCTCGGCCTGCTCGAAGAGCTCCTGGTCGATCTCGGCGCGGAAGACCTTGTTCATGCAGCCCATGAAGCGGCGGCCGCTCTGCTCGTCGTCGTAGAGGTAGAGGAACTGGCAGCCCGAGGCGACGCAGCCGGACGGGTGAACCACGCGGTCACAGAACGAGCAGCACTGCCGGCACTCGTGCAGCTCCGAGGCAGTGCGTGCAGGGAGGGGTGACACCCGGCAAGTGTAGAGCGGCCGAGACCGTCAAGCGACCAGTCGGAACGTGCCTGTCAGGCCAGCCAACTCGGCCCGGCAGGCGCCGTCCGCGGACACCCGCCACTCGGGGCCCAGTCGCAGCCGGCGCTCGCCGACCGTGAGCAGGAGCTCGTGTTCGCCGCGGTGGTGGCTCACGACCTCGCGGAGGTCCTCGAGGAATGTCTCGGGCACGTCGGGCGAGACCTGGATCGTGAGGTGACGCGCGACCGGCTCGTGGGCGGCCAGCTGCGCGGCCTCGAGGATCTCCTCGGCGCTGGGCTCGAACGCCTCCACGTCCTGCGCGACGAGCTTCGTCTCCCCCTCCTCCTTGTGGTCCACGCGCCCACGCACGATGACGATCTTGTCCACGTCGACCTTGTCGGCGTTCGCCGCGTAGGCGGAGTTGAAGACGAGCAGCTCCACCTGGCCCTCGAGGTCGTCGAGCGTGGCGAACATCATCGGGTCGCCCTTCTTCGTCCTGATCCGCTTGCACTCGGCGATCATTCCGCCGACGGTGACCCACTCGCCGTCCTTCTTCGCGGCGAGATCGGCGAGCGAGCAGTCGGCCTTCGCCCGCAGCGCCGGGCGCACCTCCTTCAGCGGGTGGCTCGAAAGGAAGAGCCCGAGCGTCTCCTTCTCCCACTCGTTCAGCTGCTTCCGGTCGTCGGTCAGCGGCATGATCGGCGGATCATGGTGCGCCGCGGCGTCCTCGCTGCCACCGTCTTCGAGGTCGAAGAACGACGACTGGCCGCTCCGTGCGTCGTCCTGCGCCTGCTGGCCGGCCGCCTGCGCGCGCGGCAGCGCCTCCATCATTCCCGTGCGCGTGCCGGGCAGCGAGTCGAACGCACCGCACTTCACGAGCGACTCGCTCGCCTTCTTGTTCACGGCCTGGCAATCGACGCGCCGGCAGAAGTCCCAGACCGAGTTGAATGGGCCGTCCTCGTCGCGCGCTCGGATGATCGCCTCGACCGCCTGGTAGCCGAGCCCCTTCACGGCATCGAGGCCGAACCGGATGTTGCCGGCGACCACCTTGAAGTCGTGACCCGACTGGTTCACGTCCGGCGGCAGCACCTCGATCCCCATGTCCTCGCACTGCGCCACGAAGAACGGGACCTTGTCCTTGGTCGACATCACCGAGGAGATCAACGCAGCCATGTACTCGGCCGGGTAGTTCGCCTTGAGCCACGCGGTGCGGTAGGAGATCAGGGCATAACACGCGGCGTGGGAGCGGTTGAAGGAGTAGTCTGCCGCCGCCTCGTTCACCGACCACAATTCGGCGATCACAGGCTCTGACGTGCCGGTGGCGCGCGCCCCCTCGAAGAAGCGGTCCTTGAGCGCCGCCATGCGGTCGCGCTGCTTCTTGCCGATGGCCTTGCGCAGGTCGTCGGCCTCCGGGCCCGAGAAGCCGGCGATCGACTTCGCGATCTGCATCGACTGCTCCTGGTAGAGGATCACTCCGCGTGAGGACTCGGTGATCGCGCGCAGCCGGTCGTCGGTGTAGTGGATCCCCTCAGGGTTGCGCTTGTTGCGGGCGTAGGTGTCGATGTAGCGCATCGCGCCAGGCCGGTAGAGGGCCACCAGTGCGACCAGGTCGTTGAACTCGTCGGGACGGACCTTCTTCAGCGCGTCGCGCATGCCGTCGGACTCGAACTGGAACACGCCCACCGAGTAGCCGCGCGCGAGCATCTCGTAGGTCTTCGCGTCGTCCAACGGCAGCGCCGCCATGTCCGGCCGCTCACCCGACGACGCCTCGATGATGTCGAGCGCCGCCTCGATCACGTCCAGGTTGCGCAGCCCCAGAAAGTCCATCTTCAGCAGGCCGATCTCCTCGATGGGCTTCATCGAGTACTGCGTCACGACGCGGTCGTCCGCGAGCTGCAGGGGCACGATGTCAGTGAGCGGGCGGTCGGCGATCACCACGGCCGCCGCGTGGATCGACGAGTTGCGGACGATCCCCTCCAGCCCCCGCGCCACGTCGATGATCTGCCGTGCCTCCGGCTCCGAGTCGTACACGCGCCGCAGGTCGGGCTCGTCCCCGAGGTAGTCCTCGAAGCTCTTCGAGCGGCCCATGACCGGCTCCGGGATCAGCTTCGCGATCCTGTCACCGGCGCCGTAATCGTGGCCGAGCACGCGCGCTGCATCGCGGGTGGCCGCGCGCGGGAGCATCCGGCCGAAGGTCACGATCTGCGCCACGGAATCGCGGCCGTACTTGTCCGCCACGTACTGCATCACGCGGTCGCGGCCCTTCACCGAGAAGTCGATGTCGATGTCCGGCATCGAGATTCGCTCGGCGTTGAGGAAACGCTCGAACAGGAGGTCGTACTCGAGTGGGTCCACGTCCGTGATCCGCAGCGCGTAGGAGACGATCGAGCCGGCCGCCGAGCCGCGCCCCGGCCCCACGGCGATGCCGTTGTCCTTCGCGAACTTGACGAAGTCCCAGACGATCAGGAAGTAGGCGCAGAAGCCCATCTTCTCTATGACGCCGAGCTCCATCTGAAGGCGCTCCTGCGCGGCCGCCGGGACGGGCTCGCCGTAGCGCTCGCGCAGCCCTGCGCTCGCGAGGCGGCGCAGGTACGACTCCTCGCTCTCGCCGTCCGGCGCGGGGAAGTGCGGGATCAGCATCTTGCCGAGCTCGATGTCGACCGCGCAGCGCTCGGCGATCTCCAGCGTGGTGGCGATCGACTCGGGCCACGCGGCGAACTCCGCGGCGATCTCGCCGGAGTCCTTCAAGTAGAACTCGTTCGTCTCGAAGGAGAGCTTCGGCGCGCTCAACGTGCTCTTCGTCTGCACACAGAGCAGCGCCTTGTGATGGTCCCAGTCGTCACGCGTCAGGTAGTGGACGTCGCCGGTGGCCACCAGCGCCCGGCCCATCTCGCGGGCGAGGCTCACGATCGCCTCGTTGGCCTTGTCCTGCTCCGCGATCCCGTTCTTCTGCACCTCGAAGTAGACGTCATCGGGACCGAAGACCTGCACCAGCTGGTCCGCGTGCTCCCGCGCCTCGGTGAGGGAGTCATCCACGATGCGCCGGCAGAAACGCGACTGGAGGCACCCGGTGAGGGCGATCACGCCCTCCGAGTAGCGCGACAGCAGGTCGAGGTCGACGTTCGCCTTTCCGCGCTTGTAGCCCTCGAGGAAGCCCGCCGAGCTCAGTTTGACGAGGTTTCTGAAGCCGGCATCGTTGGCAGCGAGGAGCGTCAGGTGGTTGCGCTCATACTTGACTGCGTCGCTCGTGCGGTCGTCGACGAAGTAGGCCTCGAGGCCGAGGATCGGCTTGATGCCGTGGCGCTTGCACGCCTTGTAGTGCTCGACCGCGCCGTTCATCACCCCATGGTCGGTCAGGCCGAGCGCGGGCTGGCCCAACGCCGCGGCGCGCTCGGCCAGCGCATCTATGGGACACGCGCCGTCGAGCACCGAGTACTCGGAGTGGACGTGGAGATGGGCGAAGCTCATCCGGGACCTCCGAGCATACGTCCGCGACCCGACGGCTCGGCCCGGTCCACCCGCACGACCCCGCTAGCTGCGGGGAATCGGCGCGCGGGCGCTCGCTCAGTCGTCGCCGGAGGAGGCGCGCGCGGCCAGGAGGCCGGCCCCGATCACCGCGAACACGGTCGCCGCTGCCCCCAGCTTCACCTTGTTCTGCGCCAGCTTGCGCTTCACGACCCGGATCATCCCCTGCCACGCGAGCCAGCCCAGCACCGTATAGCCCTTGGTCGTCATCAACGCTCACTTCCCCGGTTCCGTACGTTGTACGCCATCCGCGACTGGAGTGACCAGAGCTCGATGAAGCCGGGGCTCGCCTGCTGCGAGAAGAGGCCGCCCGATTCGCCGAAGCCGGCCAGGGCCGGGTCGTAGAGCGAGTTCGGCGAGCGCCGCGCCACCGCGCGGGCGCTTCCCTTGTAGAGCCGCATCGTGATCTCGCCGGTCACCTGCTCGTTCACGGAGTCCATGAGTGCGTTCAGGTCCGTGAGCAGCGGCTCGTACCACAGCCCCGCGTAGACGAGATAGGCCCAGTGGTTGTCGAGCTGGGGCTTGAAGTTGTTCTGGTGGATCGTCCCGACGAGCTTCTCGAGCTCCTTGTGCGCGGTCAGGATGATCGCCGCGGCCGGCACCTCGTAGAGGTCGCGGACCTTCAGGCCGACAATCCGGTCCTCGATGTGGTCGACGATCCCGACGCCGTGTCGTGCCCCGATCTCGCCGGCGCGCTCCAGCAGCTCGACCAGCTCGAGGAGCTCGCCGTTCAGCGACACCGGGCAGCCCTGCTCGAAGCCCACCACCACGTCATCCGCCTCGTCGGGCGCGTCCTCTGGCCGTGTGACGAGGTTGAAGACGTCGTCGCGCGGCGGCTCCTCCAGGTCCTCGATGGCGCCGCCCTCAGACGAGCGGCCCCAGAGGTTGTCGTC
>Ga0126307_10003202_pt1 | contig 11142 bp, 12 predicted proteins | sample Plot28_FD_89955 | JGI IMG/M metagenome (GOLD analysis project Ga0126307, IMG submission 89955) | Serpentine soil microbial communities from UC McLaughlin Reserve, CA, USA - Plot28 | ecosystem: Environmental > Terrestrial > Soil > Grasslands | place: USA: UC McLaughlin Reserve, Lake County...
CGTGGGCGAGGAATCTGGCGAAATCGCCGTAGTGGCGCGCCGGCCAGCGGATTTTTACGAGGCTAAGCTGTCAGATCGGCTTGACCGCCTGTCGGGTGTCGTCGGGCCGGTGGCGATCGTCGGCATTGCCGCTATCGTCGGCGGTCTGATCGTCTCGATTTTGTCGGCGCTGTTGAGCGTGAACCAGCTCATCGGCTGAGGGGGAGATGATGCGTGATTAAGAGTGAAGTGAAAAACGAAAAGCCGTTTTGGCGCAGGCTGCGGGGCTCGCCGGGCTTTACCTTGATCGAAATGCTGGTCGTGCTTGTGATCATCGGATTGATCATGGGCCTGGTCGGTCCGCGCGTGCTCAATTACCTCACCGACGCGCGCATGAAGGCGGCGCGTCTACAGATCGAGGCCCTGACCAGCGCGCTCGATCTCTATTACCTCGACACCGGCCGCTATCCGGCATCAAGCGAAGGACTCACTGCCCTGGTGCGCCGGCCGGGAAATGTGACCACCTGGAACGGCCCCTACATCAAGGGCGACACGGTGCCGCTCGATCCCTGGGGTAATCCTTACGTGTATCGCTCTCCCGGTGAGCGCTCGAACTACGACATCATCTCGCTTGGAGCTGATGGCCGGGATGGAGGGACTGGCAATGCCGCCGACATCAAGGTTTCCGGCCGCTAGCGGCAACCGGAAGCCGCGTTCGTCACAGGCGGGTATCATCCTGCTGGACGTGGTGCTGACGCTCGCGATCTTCGGGCTCATAGCGCTTCTTGTCTTGCCGACATTGCCGCGCGGGACCACACCCTCGCGCCAAGGCGCCTATGCGGCGCAGATCGCCGCCTTGATGAAAAACGACCGCACGGCAGCGGCCCGGCAGGGTCGTGAGATCGCGACCGCCGTGGACGTCGCCAATCGCCGCGTTTCCAGCGGCTCCGCGGATAGCATGGTGACGCTGCCTTCCGACGTTACGCTTGATGTGATCGCGAGCGAATTGTGCGCCGACCAGCCCGGCCGCTTCGCCATCAGATTCGCGCCAGATGGCCGCTCCTGCGGCGTCGTGGTGCATGTCAAGAAAGGCGAGTTGGACTGGCGTATCCGCGTTAACTGGCTCACCGGCCTGATCGACATCGTGGCCCCTGGCCGTGGTTAGACGCACAACCAGCCGCGGCTTCGTATTGATCGAGGTTCTGGTGGCCGTCGCGGTCGCGGCTGTGCTGCTGGTCGCGTTGTCGCGAGCCTTCGTCAGCACCTGGATGGGAATCAGCACAGTACGCGAGGAAGCCGAGACCATGCTGATCGCGCGGACGCTGATCAGCGCGGTAACGCCTCGCGACAATGCCACTGAGCTCAGCCAACAGGGCGACATCGGCCGTTACAAATGGGCGCTGGAAGTCAGGAAAGCGCCGATGGCAGCCCCCGCCAACGCCACCGATTCGGAAACCCCGTTTCGTTGGACGCTCTATCGCGCCGGAGTCACCGTCATAGCCCCCAGTGGGCGGAGAACCAGCCTTGAAACCAGCCGTCTCAGCCGGCCGTAGCAACCCGCGCGCGGGCTTCACTTTGCTGGAAACGCTGGCGGCGCTCGCCATCGCCGCCGCGGCCTTGGCAGTGATTGTCGACTTCTCCATGCGGACGCTGCGCAACTGGCATCGCGGCGATCAGGCGATCGCGGCGATGGAGATGATCACGCGCGGTATCGGCCGCCTGCAGATAGATCTCGCCGCTGCGCTGCCGATGAGCGTGCCGGGCGGCGACGGCGCCGCAGTGCTGTTCAAGGGTGACGCCAACAGCCTGGTCTTTGCAGCGGCCACCGGGTATGGCACCGGTAATCGCGGTATCGAGCTAATTTCTGTTTCGGCCTTCCAGGATCGCGAAGAAATTGCGCTTATTCGCAACCGCGGTCCTGTCGCGAATCCGCAGCTGGAATTGCGCGATCCGGTAGTATTGATGAAAGGTCGGATGCGGGTGCGGTTCAGCTATCGCGACCAGAATGGCAAGACCGCGCCGACCTGGATCGAACAGCGCGAATTGCCGACGGCCGTAGCAATCGAAATTTTCGGCGAGCAGGGCAATCCCATCCTTCCAGTTCCCGCCTTGATCGCGCTGCCGCAGAATTTCAGCGTGGAATGCTTTAATCCTCCAAGCAACATGGCCAATCTCCAGCTGCGTTGTTCGAGCGGGAATGAGGAGCAGACCACCGACGAGAATACCGTTCAGCCGCGCAGAGGTCGAGGTCGCGATGACACGCAATAAGCCAGGCAGTCGCGGTTCGATGCTGGTCCTCGTGCTGTTCCTGGCCGGGCTGCTAAGCGTATTCGCCGCCGTGGCAGCGATGGCAATGCGCGCGGCGCAAAATTCCAGCCGCGGCTTCGCCGAAGGCCTGCGCGCAGAGGAAGCCGCACGTGGCGCGATCGAACAGGCGGTGGCGCAAAGCGGCGGCGTTGTCACCGGCCTAAGCGGGACCACCATCGCGACTTTCGGTCAGACCCAGGTCGCCATCACGGCGCGGAGCGAGTCCGGCCGCATCAATCTCAGTCTGGCGCCGCCGGAACTGCTGGCGGGACTGTTCAAGCAACTCGGGGTAGCTCCCGATCAGGCCAATGTCTATGCCGCGCGCATCCTCGACTGGCGCGACGAAGACGACAAAGTGGAAAAGGGCGGCGCGGAACGCGCAGCCTATCGCGCGCTGGGCCGCGTTGACGGGCCGCGCAACGGGCCTTTTGTTCACGTCGCCGAGCTCGGGCTGGTGCTCGGGATTCCGGCTCAGGTCGCGGCCGCGGCGGCGCCTTATCTCACCGTCGCCAGCGGTCAGGAACAGATCAATCCAATGTTCGCCGATCCACCCGTGCTCATGGCCATTCCGGGCGTATCGGCCAACGGCGTGCGGGACTTCCTGGCGCAACGGTCCAAGCCGGGTGCAACTTTTGCTTCGCTGCTCCCGAGCCTGGGAAAAGTGGAGGAATTCGTGAGCGAGGAGCCCGGCCAGGCCGTCCGCTTTGAGGCGCGGGTAAGGCTGGCGCTGAATAACGAGCGCAGGTACGAGGCGGTGGTGTATGTTCTGCCAGGGGACAAGGAGCCTTTCCGGATCCTGGCATGGGACAGCAATCCGCCGGAACGCATTCGCGCCCTGCCATGAGAGCCAAGGAGCAGCTTTGATCAACACCGTGCGCCGAGCGATCAACTGGCTGGTCGAAGGCCTGATGCAGGTCTGGGTAGAGGTCGAAGACCGCCTTTGGCCGCGGCAACGGCTTTTGCTCGTGCGCACGGCCGACGGGTATGCGCTGCAACACCAGGATGGTCAGGCGGCGGTGGAGCACCTGCAGCTCGGCGGGCCCGCAGCGGAAATCCCCCTACAAGCGGCAGCGCTGATCAAGGATAGCGACTTGGATCTCGTACTCCCCGCCGAAGAGCTTCTCGTTCGGCCGCTTGATCCACTGCCGGCCCAGAGCAAACCCTATCTCGACGGCATCGTGCGCCATCAGCTTGAGCGGCTGACGCCCTGGCGCGCAAGCGACGTGCTGTACAGCTACTCCGCCATGCCGGCAGGACCGGAAGACAGTCGGCTGGTCGTGACGATCGCGGCAACCGCCCGTTCACTCCAACGGCAGCGGCTCGAGCAGCTTTCCGCGCTGCAACCACGCAACGTGCGGCTGGTTTTTCCCGCGGCCCTGGCAGGCGAAGATGTCGCCATCGATGTCGCCGGCGGCGGCGGCTCGATCCCGCGCGCGCAACGCATGCGCCGCGCCATCGGCTGGAGCGCCGCAGCACTTGCAACCGCCAGCGTACTGGCGATCGTCCTGCTCACGCTCGCCTGGCAGCGCACGGAATCCACGCTCGAGGCGGTTGAACGCGAGGTCGCTGATCTGCGCGCTAAACTGGCAGCAACCGGGCCGTTGGTCTCGCGCGGCGACCGTGATGTCGAAGCCGTCTTGAACCGGCGGCTCAACACACCCTTCGCGGTTCTCGCGCTCAATTCGCTGGCGGAATCTTTGCCCGAAGATACCTGGCTGACAGAGTTCCGTGTTGCGGAAGGCCATGTGCGGATGACCGGGGTGTCGCGCTCGGTCTCACGGCTCGTCCCGCTGCTGGAAGCCTCTCCCGCATTCGCCGAGGCGACCTTCTTTGCGCCGACCACGCGCCTGCCTAATGGCCGGGGTGACCGGTTTCACCTTGACGCTAAGGTAGTGCCCCCCGGAGCGCGCAAGCCATGAAAGCGATTCCGGAAAAATATCATGGCACCGCGGCTGTCTCAGTGGTGCTGCTGTTCGTCATCGTGCTGGTATCCGCCACGTTTTTCACCTGGGGCATGATCGCGGCCAAACAGTCGGAGGTCGAAGCGCGGCAGACGCAGCTGGAAGCACTCAAGCGCCGCGCAGCGCAACCCGCGCCCGCCTCGAGCACGCAGGCGCAGCCAGCCGAGCCGTTTTTCGCCGACGGATTTGCGCTGGCGGCCAATGAATTGCAGCAGCGAGTCGTCGGTCTGATCGAAAATTCCGCCGGGACGCTGGTCACTGTCGGCATCGATCCGCCGGTTACTGCGGAGGACGATTCCGGCCGAAGAGTTGTGGTGCAGGCAGTCGCTGAACTGAGCAATGACAGCCTGCAGGAAGTGCTTTATGAGCTCGAGGCTGGGGCACCCTTCGTCTTTGTCGAAAATCTGCTGGTTAGCCGCGTCATATCACGCGCTTCCACCGACGGCGACGAGCCACCGACATCGCCGCGGCTGTCCGTTGACCTGCGCGCGGCAGGCTATTTCCGCCGGGCCACGCCATGAACAATATGGCCCTTGCCGGACTAGTTGCGGTATTGGCACTGCTGCCGTGCGCAGCCGGCGCGCAGAGCCCACCGGCAGACTCGCCGGTCCGGTCCTTTGCCTTGCCCCCGCTGGAGGAGTTGCGGGCAACGCGCGAACGCCCGCTGTTTTCTCCAAACCGGCGGCCCGATGTCGAAACCGCCGAGACCCCGGAAGCTGCCCCTGTGGAGGAAAATCCGGATTCCATGCCGTTCGAGCTCACCGGCGTGGTGATGGGGATGGAAACGGCGGTCGCCATCCTGCGTAACCGCGACACGCAGGAAACCGTGCATTTGCACCAAGGCGAAACGCTGCAGGCATGGTCTATCGAGGAGATCGCGCCCCGGCACGTCGTCCTTCGGCAGGAAGACCGGCAGGTGCGCCTGGACCTGTTCGCAGCCAAGCCCGAAGGGTCAACCGGGGTTCCCTCACCGGCCTCTCCCATAGCCCGGCGCAACCTCAATCGCATGGAACCGGCACAGCTTCGGGAAAACGCGCAGCCCCGCAACGCGCAGCGGCGGCCGGTCAGACGCGCGCCGCAGCCCCGGCGGCTCCAAAATCGCTGATATCTCAAGGTACATAGCGCGATAACCACAGGCTGCCGGCGACCTGCCTCAATCCTCGCCCCTGCACCGGTCCTGTGCTAATGTCTAGCCCGGCAGTGCGGGAGTAGAGGGTGTAATGGGGTGGGGTGGTTTCCTTTTGCGTCCGCGTAGCGTGGCGACGCTGGCAGTTCTTGCCCTCTCCCTGGCATTTATCGGCTGCTCCAGCTTCGATAAAGTAGGTTCGGGCGACCATGTCTATGACGAGGTCAACTCCCTCGACCTCAGCGCTCGTTTCCCTGCCCCTGCCGGTCGTCCAAATCCCGGAGCTCCACCGCCCCGCAGCGAGATTTATCGCGGCGCCGACGGCGACTTCACCAACGTGGCCGCCCAGAATGGCGTGCAAGTTGCCGAGTCGAGCGAGGGCTTTGACCTGAATTTCCAGAACGCCGATGTGAATGCCGTCGCCAAGGCATTGCTCGGGGACCTGCTCGGCGTGAGCTACAGCGTTGACCCACGCGTACAAGGCCCGATCAGCCTGTCATCGGCGCGTTCGGTTTCGAAAGCCGACCTGGTCCCGCTTCTGGAAAGTGCGGTGAAAATTGTCGGCGGCCATGTGGTCAAAGAAGGCGGAATCTACAAGGTCGTGCCGGCGGGCGAAGCGCTCGGTAACGGTGTGGTAGAGCGGCGGACAAGCGCGGCGGCCGAGCCGGGCTATGGCATAACCGTGATGCCGCTGCGCTATGTGTCGGCGCCGGTCGTGCTCAAAGCGCTTGACAGTTTTGCGGTCAAGCCCGGCATGGCGCGCGTCGACAGCGCGCGCAATTTGCTGCTGGTGCAAGGACCAAGCACGGAACGAATAAGCGCGATCGAAGCCGCGCTTTCGCTCGACGTCGACTGGATGAAGAACCAATCAGTTGGCATTTTCCCGGTACGCAATGCCAGCCCGGATACCATCATCGCCGAGCTGCAGAATGTATTCGACAGCGGCAAGGAAGGCGCCGCAGCCAATCTGGTCCGGTTCCAGCCGATGAACAGGCTGAATGCCGTGCTGGCGATCGCCCAGACACCCAAGAAGATCGACGAAGTGGCGACCTGGATCCGCCGGCTCGATAAATCCGACGTCGATAACACCACTGTTCGCATCTACCGGCTGCGCTACGGCAACGCCAAGGTGATGGCGGGTATTCTGCGCGAGGTGTTCACCGGACAGGCGAATACGGCGACCACCACGCCGGGTCAGGGCGATCTGTCGCAGCTAACACCCGGCTCGACCTTACAGCGGGCAACCAGCGCGGACGGTCTCGGTTCCTCGACGATGCAGGCGCGCACCAGCACGACGACCCAGACGCGGACCGATAGCTCGCTCGATCCGGATCAGTCGACAGCCAATAAAGTTACGACGGACGTCGCAACCACCCCACTCGGTGGCGGCGCCAGCGGCCCTGCACTGCTGCCAAATGTACGGATCACAGCGGACATCGCAAACAATTCGCTGCTGATCTACGCGAACCGCGATCAATACAAGATCGTCGAACGCGCTATTTTCGAGCTTGACCGGGCACCCATGCAGGTGGCGATCGACGCCACGGTGGCGGAGATCACGTTGAAGGACGAGCTGCAATACGGCGTGCAGTTTTTCTTGAAATCGAAGTTCAAGGGCAACGAAGGCTCCATCGGCTTCGGCGCGAGCGACGTGCTCTCGCGGGTTATCCCGGGCGGCAATCTGGTACTCGGCTCCAATCAGGATCCGCGGCTGGTGATCAATGCGCTGCGCCAGATCACCGATGTAAACGTTCTCTCCTCGCCCGCGCTGGTGGTACTCGACAATCAACAGGCGCTGTTGCAGGTCGGCGATGAGGTTCCCATCGCCACCCGATCGGAGGTCGGCGTTATCGTCCCGAATGCTCCGCTCGTGAACAACATCGAAATGCGCAACACGGGCGTGATCCTGAAAGTCACGCCGCGGGTCAATGCGAATGGGGTGGTCACGCTCGACATCATCCAGGAAATCTCCAACGTCGTGAAAAGCGACGCGCAGACCCTGACGCCGACGATTTCGCAGCGGAAAGTGCAAAGCTCAGTCGCGGTGGCGAGCGGGCAAACCGTGCTGCTCGGCGGCTTGATCAGCAACCGCAGCGAGAAGAACCGGTCCGGGCTTCCTATTCTCAGCGAGCTGAAATTCATCGGCGATCTGTTTTCCCAGAATACCGGCTCGTCTGAACGGACCGAGCTGATCATCTTTATCCGCCCGCAGATCATCCGGGACGGCATCGATGCGCAGCTGGTGGCTGAGGAGCTGCGCTCCAAGCTCTCGATTATCGGGCGCGCGGGCGTGACCCGCCCGGCTCCCGGTGCCTCGACGACGCCGCCGCCGGTGGTGGTGCCTCCAATCCGCAGGCAATGAGCGGCGAAGGCAACGCCGACCCTGCGCCGGCGAATTCCTCCAAGGCTGCCTACTGGCAGAGCTTTGCGGTGGCTGTCGCTGCCGGCATCTTTTCATTCGCCGCGCTTCCCTTGGCGCCGGCGATTGTCTCCACGTTGCTGGCAGGATTTGCGATCTGGATCGCCTTGATCGATCTCGAAGAGCGCATCATTCCCGATCTCGCCAATGTCGCCATCGCCATCCTTGGGCTGACGCTGATCGTGCTCGAAACACCATCAAGCGCGCTGATGGAGGAAATACCGGACGCGCTGCTGCGCGTCATCGCAGCCGGCGGCTTGCTATTCCTGGTGCGGTTGGCCTTCAAGCGCTTAACAGGAAAAGAAGGCCTTGGCCTGGGGGATGTAAAGCTGATGTCGGCGGGCGCGACCGTTTTATCGTGGGTCAGCCTGCCTTATGCCCTGGTGCTGGCGGCAGCGGCCGCGATCCTGGTTATTGGGTTACGCGGGATCCGGCGTGGCGCCTGGCTCGACCGCGAGACCGAAATCCCTTTCGGCGCTTTTCTCGCACCGGCGATCTGGGTCGCCTTCTTGCTCGAGCGGCTTTATTTACTTTGAGAGAGTGAAATTGCTGCGCCGTTCCGGCGGCACCGGCCAACCATGCCGCTCGTATTGTCGCCGGGCAAGCGGCAGCGTGTAATAAGGCCCTTCCATGTAACCATAGATGCCAAAGCAGCCGCGGCGCCATTCGCAGATGACGGAATCGCAGCGCCAGATCCGTTTGCAGCCATAGCGCACGACCGGGGCCGGCAACACCGGAGAGGGTTGCTCGATGACAATGGTTTCGGAAATCGCCGGCGCGACAACGACCGCAGGAGCTTCAGTAACCATGGGCGCGCGGGTGATGATCGCCGGAGAGTCTGCGGCATAAGAGAGCGCCGGCGCCGCTAACACCGAGAAAGCGAACAGGATGGCCTTTAGATACCTGCGACGCATCGAACTCCTCACTGGTCAGCCGCATGATTATGGTCCATGCCGACGCCCGGCACAACAGACCGGTTGCCCCTGATACAGCTTAAGCCATGAGTTCCTGGGCTGCTTACAGGCGCCCCTCGAGCGCACGCATGAAAATTGTGCGCGCGGCGCGCTTGTCGAGCGGGACCGGATTGCCGCCAGCGGTCGGGTCCTTCGGGGCCATTTCGACGATAGTGTCGACTCTGTCGTCGCCGACATTCAGACCGGCGAGCGTATGCGGCACGCCGGTTTCCGCCCGCAGCTCAAGCACAAAATCGACAAACGCCTTAAAGCGCGGCTTCAGCCCGATATAGGCGGCAAGCCGCACGATCCGGTCGTCGATGGCCTTGCGGTTGAAGATGAGCACATAAGGCATGAACACGCCGTTGGTCAGGCCGTGATGGGTGTCATAGAGCGAGCCGACCGGATGCGACAAAGCGTGAATGGCGCCGAGCGCCTTCTGAAACGAAGTGGCGCCCATCGCCGCTGCCGACATCATGTGCGCGCGGGCTTGAAGATTTTTTCCCTCTTTCACCGCGGTCTCGAGATTTTCCTTCACCAGACGGACGCCCTCGACCGCGATGCCATCCGCCAGCGGGTGATAGAACGGTCCGCAATAGGCTTCGAGGCAATGCGAGAAAGCGTCCATGCCGGTGCCCGCGGTAATGATCGGCGGCATCCCGACGGTCAATTCCGGATCGCAGATGGTGACCTTCGGCATCATCCGGGGATGAAAGATGATCTTCTTCGTATGGGTCTTCTCGTCCGTTACCACCGCGGCGCGGCCAACTTCCGAACCGGTGCCCGCCGTGGTCGGCACCGCCACCACCGGCGCAATGGCATCGGCATTGGCGCGCGTCCACCAGTCGCCGACATCCTCGAAATCCCAGACCGGCCGCGTCTGGCCGGCCATGAAGGCGATCAGCTTGCCGACATCCAGCGCCGAGCCGCCGCCGAAGGCAACCACGCCGTCATGCCCGCCGCGTTTGAACGCGTCCACACCGGCGGCGACGTTGGGCTCGACCGGATTGGACTTGATATCGGAAAAGATCCTCGCGTTGCCCAACGAGACCGCCGCCTGTTGCGCCATCGGCAGCTTGGCGAGATTGGGGTCGGTGACGAAGAGCGGATTGCGCATGCCCGCCACCTGCACCGCATCGGCCAGCTCGGCGATGCGACCGGCGCCGAAGCGCACGGAGGTCGGGTAATTCCAGTTGGCGCGCAGATCCATCACAGAGCCCGCAGATGAAAGCTTTTCGGACGGGTGAGCATCTCGTAGCCGACCTTGGAAAGAGCGGCGCCGCGGCCGGTTTCCTTCACGCCCGTCCAGGCCAAGCCCGGATCGAGATAGTCGCAGCGGTTCATATAGACGGTGCCGGTCTCGATCTGCGCCCCGATCCGTTCGGCTGCATCCATGTCCTTCATCCACAGCGATGCTGTGAGCCCATAAGGCGAATCGTTCATCAGCCGGATGGCTTCCTCGTCGTCACGCACTTTCATGATGCCGACCACCGGGCCGAAGGTCTCTTCCATCATCACCTTCATGCCGTGGTCGACATCGACCAGGACCTGCGGCGCGACATAGGTCGAAGCGGGGCTGTCTTTTTTGAACGCCTTGGTGTCGATCAGCGCGCGGGCGCCCTTTTGTACCGCCTCGCCGATATGCTCGCGCACCGTCGTTGCCAATCGCTGCTGCGCCATCGGCCCGAGCGTGGTCGCCGGGTCGAGCGGATCATCTAATACGTATTGCTTGGTGAGATCGACAAATCCAGCGATGAATTTGTCATACACCTCCGCCTGCACATAAATGCGCTCGATGCCGCAGCAGCATTGGCCGGAGTTGAAATAGCTGCCGTCCACCAGATTCTCGATCGCATGCGCCAAATCAACGTCGCTGCGCACATAAGCCGGATCCTTGCCGCCGAGCTCAAGCCCAACGCCGGCAAAGGTGCCCGCCGCAGCTTTTTCGATCGCGCGGCCGGATGCCACCGAGCCGGTGAAGCAGACCTGATCGACTTGTCCGGAGGAGATCAGTTTCAGCGTGTCCTCGTGCGACAGCACGAGGTTCTGGAACAATCCTTTCGGCAACCCGGCGCGATCCATCGCCGCTTGGAACCGATCACCGACCAGCATGGTCTGGGTCGCGTGCTTGAGCAGCACCGCATTTCCCGCCATCAGTGCCGGGATGATGGAGTTGACGGCAGTGAGATACGGATAATTCCAGGGCGCAATGGTAAGCACGACGCCGAGCGGCTCGCGCCGGACATAGCGGCGGAAACCCTGCTTGGCCGCCGGCTCCACGGGCGCCAGCGCACTTTCGGCGATAGAGACCATGTAGCGGGAGCGCTCCTCGAAGCCGCCCATCTCGCCCCCGCCGTATTTCACCGGCCGGCCCATCTGCCAGGCCAGTTCCGGGCC
>Ga0126307_10003203_pt1 | contig 11141 bp, 12 predicted proteins | sample Plot28_FD_89955 | JGI IMG/M metagenome (GOLD analysis project Ga0126307, IMG submission 89955) | Serpentine soil microbial communities from UC McLaughlin Reserve, CA, USA - Plot28 | ecosystem: Environmental > Terrestrial > Soil > Grasslands | place: USA: UC McLaughlin Reserve, Lake County...
GGTCCGGCGGATCTGTGGACGGAATTCGGGCCTGTGGACGACGAGCCCAGGAGAGGCACCGCCCTCCGACATGGTGTGCCCATGTCAGCGCCGCTCCGCCAGTGGTTCAGCAGAACGCCGCGGTCAGTCGAGGCCGGTCGGTTCCTTCCAGAACGGCGCCACGACGATGCCGACGGCTCCCGGTCCGACGTGCGCGCCGATCGCGGCGCCCAGCTCGCTGACGTGCAGCTCCCTGAGTGCCGGCAGTCGCTCGCGCAGCTCGCCGGCCAGGCGCTGCGCGCGCTCCTCGGCCGCCAGATGGTGCACCGCGACGGAGACCGGCCCGTCGCCGGCTCCCTCCACGGCCCGCTGCACCAGCCGGTTGAGCGCCCGCGCCGACGTCCGCACCTTCTCCAGCGGCACCACCCGACCGTCCTGGACGTGCAGGACCGGCTTCACCGCGAGAGCCGAGCCGAGAATCGCGGCCGCCGAGCCGATCCGGCCGCCCCGGCGCAGGTGCTCAAGGGTGTCGACAACGAAGTACGTGCGGGTCTCGGCCGCGATCTCCCGCGCCGCCTCGGCGACGTCCTCAGCATCCGCGCCCGCCGCGGCGGATCGGGCCGCGGCGAGCACGGCGAAGCCGGCGCCCATCGCGGCCGACCGGGAGTCGACGACGGTGACGATGTGCTCGCCCACCTGGGCAGCGGCCAGCCGGGCCGCGTCGGAGGTGCTCGACAGCTCGGCGGACAGGTGGATCGAGACGATCCGATCGGCGCCGTCGGCCAGCGCACCCCGGTACGCAGCCACGAAGTCACCGGTCGTGGGGCGGGAGGTCGAGACGGTCTGACCGCGGGTGGTCAGGGCCCGGGCGACGTCCTCGGGCCCGATGTCGATGCCCTCCCGGCCGGACCGACCGGCCAGCACGACGTACAGCGGCACGACGTGGATGCCGTAGCCCTCGACGAGGTCCGGCGGGAGGTACGCCGTCGAATCGGTGATGACGGCGACGGGCACCCGGCGAGGCTAGCCCGGACGCGCCGCCGATCGCCCATGCCGCCCGTGCAGCACCCCGCGGGCGCCGGTCGGCCTCGGCTCAGAGGACGGCGTCGGCGTCCGTGGCCGGCGGCGGCGCGTCCTCGGGTGTCGCGGTGGCCTCGGCCGGGTCGGGCACCACCCGCAGGAGGCGCGGGGCGGCGGTCTGCTCCTGGGTTCCGCCGTCGGGCAGCTGGAGGACCGAGCTGTTGTGCCGCACCAGCCGCCAGCGGTCGCCCTGCCGCACCAGTTCGCTCCACGCGCAGTTCGCCAGTGGGGCGAAGACGCGGCGGTGGTCGGGACCCAGCCCGAGCAGGCGCTCGACCAGCCGACCGGCGGTGCCACCGTGGGTGACCACGACGGCTACGGGAGCCTCGGGGAGGTCGACGAGCGCGGCGAGCGCCCGTTCGGACACCTCGGCGACCTCCTCGCCGCCGCGACCCCGGACCGGACGGCCGGACACCCAGTCGGCGTACTGGTCGGGAAAGCGCTCCGCCACCTCGTCGCGGGTCAGCCCCTCCCAGGAGCCCATGCCGTGCTCCCGCAGCCGGGTGTCCAGCCGGAGCGGCACACCCAGCAGGGCGGTCAGCGTGGCCGCGGTCTCGGCGGCCCGGCTGAGATCGCTGGAGACCACCACTGTCCGTTCCGGTGGGAGCCCGGTGGCGACCAGATGCGGTGCGGCCAGCGCCGCCTGGTTGCGCCCCTCGTCGTCCAGCGGCGGATCCAGCTGGCCCTGGAAGCGCCCGGTCGCGTTCCACTCCGTGCGACCGTGCCGCCAGAGCACCAGCCGGGGAACCGGGAGGACGGGCACCGTCGCGCCGGTCACCGTCCGGTCGTCTCCCCGCCCGGAGCCGGCGCGCCGTCCGCGCTCGGGTCGTCGTTCTCGGCCGGGGGCAGCTGGGTGGAGCCGGCGCCGGACGGGTCGACGTCGTCGGCCGACAGGGCACCCCCGCCGGGGGCGCGGTCGGGAGCAGCGCCGGACGGGTTCGCGCGATCGGTGAACGGAATGGTCGGGCAGTCCTTCCACAGCCGCTCGAGCGCGTAGTAGGCCCGCTCCTCGGCGTGCTGGACGTGCACGACGACGTCGACGAAGTCCAGGAGGACCCAGCGGGCTTCTGCGACGCCCTCCCGGCGCACCGGCTTCACGCCGTGCCCGCGGAGCCGTTCCTCCACCTCGTCGACGATCGACTGGACCTGGCGCTCGTTGGGCGCCGACGCGAGCACGAAGGCGTCGGTGATCGCGAGCCGATCGCTGACGTCGACGATGGAGACGTCGGTGGCGAGCTTGTCCGCAGCCGCCTGAGCGGCGAGCAGCGCGGTCTCCCGCGCCTCGGCCGAGGCGGTCATCGCGGTACCTCCTCGAGATCTGGATCGGTGGGGGTCTGGGGGGCGGCCCGGCCGTCGGAGGTCCGAGCGTTGCGCGCGGCCTCCGCCGCGGTGCGCCGGCGGGGGCCGCGGTAGAGCTGGCGCTTCTCGATGTACTGGACCACGCCGTCGGGCACGAGGTACCAGACCGGCATGCCGCGGCCGACGCGGTCGCGGCAGTCGGTCGAGCTGATCGCCAGCGCCGGCACCTCGACGAGACTCACCTTTCCCTCCGGCAGGTGCGAGTCGGCGAGGTGGAAGCCGGGGCGGGTCACCCCGATGAAGTGCGCGAGCTCGAACAGCTGCGCGTTGTCCCGCCAGCTGACGATCTGGGCGAGCGCGTCGGCACCGGTGATGAAGAACAGCTCCGCGTCGGGCCGCTGCCGGTGCAGGTCGGTGAGCGTGTCGATCGTGTAGGTCAGGCCGCCCCGGTCGATGTCGACCCGGCTCACCGAGAAGCGCGGATTGGACGCCGTCGCGATGACGGTCATCAGGTAGCGGTCCTCGGCCGGGCTGACCTCGCGCTCACTCTTCTGCCACGGCTGACCCGTGGGCACGAAGACGACCTCGTCCAGGCCGAAGAGTCCGGCGACCTCGCTGGCCGCCACGAGGTGACCGTGATGGATGGGATCGAACGTCCCACCCATGATCCCGACCCGGCCACCTGCCACCGAACGAGCCTATCCGGGCGCGCCGGAGCCGGCCCCGTCAGGACCGACCCCGGCCGGCGTAGCCCCCGGTCCCCGACCGGCAGGCCGGGGACCGATGGACCGCCTCGACCGGCTCCCCCGTGCAGCCGGTCACGGTCCGGCATCGCGCCGTTGCGGTGATCCGGACCGGCGCCGTGGTGTCGCCGGCGCCGTCCTGCTCCAACGGACGGACCGCAGTCCAGTTACGCGGCGGCGCCGAAATCGCCCGGGAAATCTCCGGCCGGCCGGCGAAAGGTCGACATGGAGTCCTGTCGACAAGGGGACGAACCGACAAGCCGCCCTGTCGACACGGGTACGGACCTAGCCGCACCGCGTGGACGGGACGGTTCAGAGGGTGGTGACGAAATCGGCGAGCTGCGCGGCATTGCGGCACTCGACCATGTCGATCGCCTCGCCGTACCGGTCGGCGGCCGAGTCGCCGCTCCCCCACAGCCTCCGCGGCTCGGGGTTGAGCCAGTGCGCCGAGCGGGAGCGGCGCACCAGATCGGCGAGCACCGGGATGCCGGGCGGCCGGTAGTTCGTGCGGCCGTCCCCGAGGATCAGCAGTGACGTCTTCGGCCCCACGGCCGACGCCCACCGGTCCGCGAACACCTCGAACGCGGTCCCGTAGTCGCTGTGCCCGTCGAAACCGACGACGTCGGCCTCCCGCCCGATGCGGGACACGGCGTCGACCACGTCCGCGCCCGGCCGGAAGAAACGGGTCACCTCGTCGGTGGTGTCGACGAAGGCGAACGCGCGCACGCCGGTGAAGTGCTCGCGCAGCGCCTGGGTCAGCATCAGCGTGAAGTGGCTGAACCCGGCCACCGAGCCGCTGACGTCGCACAGCACGACGAGCTCGGGCTTGTGCACCTTGCGGGGCCGGTGGTGGGTGATCACCGGGACGCCGCCGGTACCGAGCGAGGCCCGGACCGTCTTGCGGAAGTCGAGGCGGCCCTCCCGGCCGAGCCGCCGCCGCGCCGAGAGCCGGACGGCGAGCCGCCGGGCCAGGGGGGCGACCGCGCGGCGCAGTTCGGCCAGGTCGCTGGACTGGGCGCGCAGGAAGTCCACCTGGTCCACCAGCGGCCGCACCGCGTTCTTGGCGACCTTGTCCCGCCCCTTCTCCGCCGCGGTCCGCCGCCGCACCTCGGCCTCGATCGCGGCGCGCAGTGCCGCGAGTCGCTCCTTCACCGTCTGGCGCGCGACCTGCTCGGCCAGTCCCCCGCGGTCGCCCTCGGCCAGGAGCCCGGCGAGCAGCTGGGAGACCAGCGTGTCCGGGGAGAGCGCGCGCAGCACCCGGTAGCTGAAGAACGACTGACCCGACGGCGACGGCTGGGCGCGGCCGAGCAGCTCCACCGCCGCCCGGGCGAACCGGCGCAGGGCCTCGTCGTCACCGTCGAGGAGCAGCTGCAGCAGGCGCGCCCGCATCAGCTCCGCGAGGTCGGGGTCGTCGGCGCCGGGCAGGTCGAGCGTGGACTCCCCCGCCGCGCCGTCCTCGCGGTCCTCGCCGTCCTCGCCGTCCTCGTCACCGCCGGCCGCCGGGCGGTCCGACAGCGGCCACCACAGGTCGAACAGGACGTCGTAGGTCGGCCGCTGGGCGGCGCGCTGCAACAGCACCGCGGCCAAGCCGTGTCGCAACTGCTCCCGGTCGAGCAGGTCGACCACCGTGAGGATCTCCGCCGCGTCGACCGCCTGGCTGATCCCCACCGGGATCCCGGCCTCCCGCACCGCGCGGACGAAGCCGTCGAGGTGCCCGGTCAGCCCACCGGGCTCGGTCGAGGAGAAGCGGGCCGGGGCGGACATCAGTTCAGCCGGAGCTCGGCCGCCGCCCGCACCTGGTCGCTCGCGTGCTTGAGCACGACGCCCAGCGTCGAGCGCATCGCCGACTCGTCGAGGGTGTCCAGGCCCAGCTCGAGCAGCGTCTGCGCCCAGTCCAGCGTCTCCGAGATCGACGGCGACTTCTTCAGCTCCAGCGCGCGCAGAGCCCGCACGGTCCGCACCAACTGCTCGGCCAGGCCCGGCGCGAGGTCGGGCACCCGGGACAGCACGATCTCCCGCTCGCGCTCCGCGGACGGGTAGTCCAGCGCCAGGTACAGGCAGCGTCGCTTGAGCGCCTCGGAGAGCTCGCGGGTCGCGTTGGAGGTGAGCACCACCATCGGCCGGCGGGTGGCGGTGACGGTGCCGAGCTCGGGGATGGTCACCTGGAAGTCCGACAGCACCTCGAGCAGCAGGCCCTCCACCTCGACGTCGGCCTTGTCGGTCTCGTCGATGAGCAGCACTGTCGGCTCGGTGCGCCGGATGGCAGTGAGCAGCGGGCGGGCGAGCAGGAACTCCTCGCCGAAGATGTCGTCGTGGACGGTGTTCCAGTCCGCGCCGTCGGTGCCCTGCGACGCCTGGATGCGCAGCAGCTGCTTCTTGTAGTTCCACTCGTACAGCGCCCGCGCCTCGTCCAGGCCCTCGTAGCACTGCAGCCGGATGAGCTCCGAGCCGGTCGCCGTCGCCAGCGCCTTGGCCAGCTCGGTCTTGCCCGTGCCGGCGGGCCCCTCGACCAGCAGCGGCTTGCCCAGCCGGTCGGCGAGGAACACCGTCGTCGAGATCTGCGCGTCGGGCAGGTAGCCCGCCTCGGACAGCCGCTTCTCGACGTCCCCGACCGAGGAGAACTGCGGGAACTGCGTGGGCGGGCGGGCCATGGAACTCCTTGACGGGCGGTTGGGCGGGTGGCCGGCTCAGCGAGGAAAGCGTCAGCGGGTGTGGCCGCTGCCGGTCACGACGTAGGTGGTGGACGTCAGCTCCGGCAGCCCCAGCGGGCCCCGGGCGTGCAGCTTCTGGGTGGAGATGCCGATCTCGGCGCCGAAGCCGAACTCGCCGCCGTCGGTGAACCGCGTCGAGGCGTTGACCAGCACGGCGGCGGCGTCGACGCCGGCGGTGAAGTCGGCGATCGCCGCGGCGGAGTCGGCCACGATCGCCTCGCTGTGCCCGCTCCCCCACCGCGCGATGTGGTCCAGCGCGGCGGGCAGGTCGTCGACCACGCGCACGGCCATGTCCATCGACAGGTACTCGGTGGCCCAGTCCTCGTCGGTCGCGGGGACGACGGCGTCGTGCGCCGCCCGGGCGACGTTGTCGCCGTGCAGGGTCACGCCCGCGTCGGCCAGCGCGGACAGCAGCCGGGGCAGGAACGGGACGTCGCGGTGCACGAGCAGCGTCTCCGCGGAGTTGCAGACGCTCACCCGGTGGGTCTTGGAGTTGAGCACGATCGCCTCGGCCATCGCCGGGTCGGCCGAGGCGTCGACGTAGACGTGGCAGTTGCCGACCCCGGTCTCGATCACCGGCACGGTCGACTCCCGGACCACGCGCTCGATCAGCGAGGCGCCCCCGCGCGGGATCACGACGTCGACCAGCCCGCGGGCACCCAGCAGCTCCCCCACCGACGCCCGGTCGGCCGCCAGCAGCTCCACGAACCCCTCCGGCAGCCCCGCCTTCGACCCGGCCTCGGTCAGGACGGCGACCAGCGCGGTGTTGGTGCCGAACGCCGACGCCGACCCGCGCAGCAGCGCCGCGTTGCCGCTCTTGAGGCACAGGCCCGCGGCGTCGACGGTCACGTTGGGGCGTGCCTCGTAGACGATGCCGACCACGCCGAGCGGCACCCGCACCTGGCGCAGCTGCAGCCCGTTGGGCAGCCGCGACCCGCGGACGACGTCGCCGACGGGGTCGGGCAGGGCCACCAGCTCGCGCAGCGCGGTGGCCACGCCGGCGACCCGGGCCGCGTCGAGGCGCAGCCGGTCGAGGATCGAGTCCGGCGTCCCGGCGGCGCGCGCGGCCTCCACGTCGGCGGCGTTGGCGGCGAGCACCTCATCGGTGCGTTCCACCAGCGCGTCGGCCATGGCGAGCAGGGCGGCGTCCTTGGTGTCGGTGGGCAGGGTGCGCAGCACCCGTGCGGCCGCGCGCGCACGCAGCGCGGCGGCACCGATCAGCGGCAGGTCGGCGGCGTCGGACACATCCGAAGGGTACGCGGGACCGCCGGATTCACCCGCAGCCGAGCCGGAAGCGCAGTCCGCTGCGGACCGTGGGCCACTCCGAGTCGATGATCGAGAAGACCACCGTGTCCCGCAGGGTGCCGTCCGGCATCCGCCGGAAGTTGCGCAGGACGCCGTCCTGCTTCGCGCCGAGCCGCAGGATCGCCTCCCGCGACGGGAAGTTGTGCCAGTGCGTGCGGAACTCGACCGCCAGGCAGCCCAGCACGTCGAACGCGTGGGTGAGCAGCAGCAGCTTGCTCTCGGCGTTCACGCCGGTGCGCTGCGCCGAGCGGGCGGTCCAGGTGGCCCCGATCTCCACCCGCGGGACCTCGGGCTCCATGTTCAGGTAGCTGGTCATGCCGAGCACCGCGCCGGTGCCGGTGCGCCGCACGGTGAACGGCAGCATCTCCCCCGCGGCCTGCCGGGCCAGCCGGGTGTCGATCTCGGCCGTCATCTGCTCGGGGGCGGGCACGGAGGTGTACCAGAGCTCCCACAGCCGGCCGTCCCGCACCGCCTCCACCAGCCCGTCGTGGTGGTCGTGCGCCAACGGCTCCAGGGTGACCAGACTGCCGGTGAGGGTCACCGGCTCGACGCCCATCAGCGGTCGCGCAGGGCGCGCAGCGCGGACTTCCGGGCCTCCCCGGTGAGCCGGTCGAGGAACACCTTGCCGTCGAGGTGGTCGACCTCGTGCTGCAGGCAGCGGGCCATCAGCCCCTCGCCCTCCAGCGTCAGCGGCTTGCCGTCGACGTCGAAGCCCTCGACCACGGCGTGCACGGCCCGCACGGTCGGCGCCCAGATGCCGGGCACCGAGAGGCAGCCCTCGTCGCCGTCCTGGGTCTCCTCCGACAGCTCGACGATCGACGGGTTGACCATGTGCCCGATGACGCCGTCGATGTTGTAGGAGAACACCCGGGCGTTGACGCCGATCTGGGGCGCGGCGAGGCCGGCGCGGCCGGGGTGGTCGACGGTCTCGAGGAGGTCGCGCACCAGGCTGGCCAGCCAGCCGTCGAAGGCCTTCACCTCGTCGGAGGGGGTGCGCAGGACCGGGTCGCCGAGTTCGCGGATGGGTCGGATCGTCACGCCGGGCAGTCTCTCAACTCGGCAGTCGGCGCCTGACCAGCACCATCTCGTCGCGGTGCACGACCTCGCGGCGGTGCTCCGGGGCCAGGTCGCCGGTCTTGCGGCCGAGCAGCGTCGGCATCTCGCGGGCGTCGTAGGCGACCAGCCCGCGGGCGACGACGAGCCCGTCGGGGCCGACGAGCTCCACCGGGTCGTCGGCCAGGAACTCGCCCGAGACGCCGGTGATGCCGGCGGCGAGCAGCGAGGCGTGCCGTTCCAGGAGCGCGCGCACCGCGCCCTCGTCCAGGAGCAGGCGCCCCCGCGGGCGGCTGGCGTAGCGCAGCCAGAACTGCCGGGCGCTCGGCCGGCGGCCCATGGCGGTGAAGAGGGTGCCGACCTGCTCGCCGGCCAGCGCCGCGGCGGCCTGGGCAGTGGAGGTGACGACGACGGGGACGCCGGCGTGCGCCGCGATCAGCGCCGCCTCCACCTTGGTGGCCATCCCGCCGGTGCCGACGCCGTTGCGCTTCGCGGTGCCGAGGCGCACCGCGGCGAGGTCGGCGTCGTCGGTAACGGTGTCGAGCAGCTGCGCGGGCCCGGTGCGCGGGTCGCCGTCGTAGACGCCGTCGACGTCGGAGAGCAGGACGAGCGCGTCGGCGTGGGCCACGTGAGCCACGAGCGCGGCGAGCCGGTCGTTGTCGCCGAAGCGGATCTCCTCGGTGGCCACCGTGTCGTTCTCGTTTACGACCGGCAGGACGCCGAGGGTGAGCAGCCGTTCCACCGTCTGGTGGGCGTTGCGGTAGTGGCTGCGCCGGGTCAGGTCGTCGGCGGTGAGCAGCACCTGGCCGACCGTGATGCCGTGGCGGGCGAACGCGTCGGCGTAGGTCTGCACCAGCCGCAGCTGCCCGACGCTGGCGGCGGCCTGGGCGGTCGCGAGGTCGCGCGGGCGGCCGTCGATGCCCAGCGGCGCCAGGCCGGCGGCGATCGCGCCGGAGGAGACCAGCACCACCTCGCGTCCGGCCGCGCGAACCGCGCCGAGCACGTCGACCAGGGCCGACAGGCGGGCGGCGTCCAGGCCCCCCGGCACGGTGGTCAGCGAGGAGGAGCCGACCTTGACGACCACCCGACGGGCGCCGGCGATCTGCGGCCGGGTCACGACTCGCCGTCCGGGAGGTCGTCCTCGGTCCAGGTCTCCTCGCCGAGCTCGTAGGGCACCCGCCGGGCCTTCTTGGCGGCCAGCCGCTCCTCGGCGCGCACTCGGTGCGGCGCGTCGATGCGGGCGTCGGTGCCGCGACCGCCGAGTCCGGCGGACTCCTCCACGGTGAGCGTGCCGGCCGGCAGCGTGGGCACGAAGTCGAAGGTGACGCCGCCGATGGTGACCGCGTCGCCCTCGACCGCGCCCGCCTTCGCCAGCTCGTCCTCAACCCCGAGCCGGTTGAGTCGGTCGGCCAGGAAGCCCACCGCCTCGTCGTTGGTGAAGTCCGTCTGCCGCACCCACCGCTCGGGGCGCACCCCGCGGACGACGAACCCGTCCTGGTCCTCCGGGTCGCGCTCGACGGTGAAGCCGGAGTCGTCCACCGCCTTCGGCGTGACGGTGACCCGGGCCGGCTCCATCGGGGGCAGGCTCGCGCGGTGCTCCTCGACGGTGCGCGCCAGGGCGTACCCGAACTCGGTCAGCCCCTCGCCGGTCGCGGCGCTGACCGGGTACACCTCGAGGCCGCGCTTCTCCAGGCTGTCGCGCACGAGATCGACCAGCTCACGGGCGTCCGGCACGTCGATCTTGTTGAGGACGGCGATGCGCAGCCGGCCGACCAGGTCGAGCTCGTCGCCGCCGTACTCGGCGAGCTCGTGCTCCAGCGCCTCGATGTCGGTCTCGGGATCGCGGCCCGGTTCCATGGTCGCCATGTCGACGACGTGCACCAGGACGGCGCAGCGCTCGACGTGCCGGAGGAACTGCACGCCGAGCCCCTTGCCCGTGGAGGCGCCGGGGATCAGGCCGGGAACGTCGGCCATCGTGTAGACGGTGTCACCGGAGCGGATCACGCCGAGGTTGGGCACGAGCGTGGTGAACGGGTAGTCGGCGATCTTCGGGCGGGCGGCCGACATCGCGGAGACCAGCGACGACTTGCCGGCCGAAGGGAAGCCCACCAGCCCGACGTCGGCGATGCTCTTGAGCTCGATGACGGCGTCGAAGGCCTCGCCGGGCTCGCCGAGCAGGGCGAAGCCGGGGGCCTTGCGGCGGGCGTTGGCCAGCGCCGCGTTGCCGAGCCCGCCCTTGCCGCCCTTGGCGAGCACGACGCGGGTGCCGGCGCCGACGAGGTCGGCGATGACCCGCCCGTCGGGCGTGCTGACCACGGTGCCCGCGGGAACCCGCAGCACCCGGTCCTCGCCCCTGGCGCCGTGCCGGTTGCTGCCCTCGCCGGGGCGGCCGTTGCCGGCCTTCTGGTGCGGGCGGTGGTGGAAGTCCAGCAGCGTGTGCACGCTGGGGTCGACCTCGAGGACGATGTCCCCGCCGTCACCGCCGTTGCCGCCGTCGGGACCGCCGAGGGGCTTGAACTTCTCGCGATGGATCGAGGAGACGCCGTGGCCGCCGTTGCCGGCCGCCACGTGCACCACTACTCGATCGACGAAAGCGGCCATTCCCGCCGCCTCCTACCTGCTAGCGCCGACAAGCGCACGGGCAGTCGCCCGTGCGCTCGTCGGCGGTACGTGTTCGGTGGTTCAGGCGTCGACGGCGGTGATGGAGACGGTCTTGCGTCCCCGCCGCGTGCCGAAGGTGACCGCACCGGCGTCCAGGGCGAACAGCGTGTCGTCGCTGCCGCGGCCGACGCCGAGACCCGGGTGGAAGTGGGTGCCGCGCTGGCGGACGATGATCTCGCCGGCCTTCACGACCTGGCCGCCGAAGCGCTTGACGCCGAGGCGCTGCGCGTTCGAGTCGCGGCCGTTGCGGGAGGACGAGGCGCCCTTCTTGTGTGCCATGTCGGCGTCAGCCCTTCGAGATGTCGCGGAC
>Ga0126307_10003204_pt1 | contig 11138 bp, 11 predicted proteins | sample Plot28_FD_89955 | JGI IMG/M metagenome (GOLD analysis project Ga0126307, IMG submission 89955) | Serpentine soil microbial communities from UC McLaughlin Reserve, CA, USA - Plot28 | ecosystem: Environmental > Terrestrial > Soil > Grasslands | place: USA: UC McLaughlin Reserve, Lake County...
GCCCACTACCTCGTCGGCGACAAGAGCGAGTTCGCCGGCAAGCGCGTCGTGATCGTCGGCGGCGGCGACTCCGCGTTCGACTGGGTCGTGAACCTGCTCGAGACCGCCTCGGAGGTCACCCTCGTGCACCGCCGCGACGGCTTCCGCGCGCACGAGGCGACGGTCGCGGAGGTGATGGACCACGTCGAGGCGGGCCGGGTCGACCTCAAGGTTCCCTACGTGATCCGCCAGGTCGAGGGCAACGGCCGGATCGAGGCGGTCGAGCTGCACCACGCCGGCGACGAGTCCGTGCACCGGATGGAGTGCGATGCGGTGCTGCTCCAACTCGGCTTCGTGACCAAGCTCGGTCCGCTCAAGGAGTGGGGCTTCGAGCTCGAGAAGAACGCGATCAAGGTCGACGGGCTGATGCGGACGAGCCTCGACCGCGTCTGGGCCTGCGGCGACATCACGACGTTCGACGGCAAGCTCAAGCTGATCGCGACCGGCTTCGCCGAGGCGGCGATCGCCGTGTCGCAGGCGGTCCACCACATCCGGCCCGAGACGAAGATCCAGCCGGCGTACTCGACCAACACGGGCGTCCCCGGCGCCGTCCCCGGGCAGCCGTAGGCATGCGCCGCGGGGGCGTGCTCCCGGCGCTCTGCGCGCTCGTGGTGGTGGCGGCGGGCTGCGGCGGGGATGGCGGATCCAAGGCCCCCGACGACCCGGTCGCGCGGGTGCCGAGCGGCCTGCAGGAGAAGGTCCGCGCGGCGCGCGCACCGCAGCCGTCGGAGTTCCCGGCCGCGAGCGGCAAGACGCTGCAGGCGCTCGCCGACCAGATCGGCGGCGGGCCGGAGATGGGACTCGCCGGCTCCGTCTTCCTCGCCGGCCGGGAGAACCGCGTCGCGTTCGGCGTGATCGACTCGAACGCCGGCTTCGTCTACGGCAAGACGGCCCTCTACGTCGCCCGCGCGCCCGACGCGCCGGCGAGGGGCCCGTACGTGGCGCCGGCCGACGTGCTCGTGACCGACCCGCCGTACCGGTCGCAGCAGGCGGCGACCGAGGCCGACCCGTTCGCGGCCGTGTACGCGGCGCAGGTGCCGTTCGAGAAGCCCGGCAACCACTCCCTGCTGGCCGTCACGCTGGTGGGCGGCAAGCCGGTCGCCGCGGCGAGCCGGATCAAGGTGATCCGGCCTGCCGACGACCAGATCCCCGAGGTCGGCGAGCGGGCGCCGAACGTGCAGACCGACACGGTGGCCTCGGCCGGCGGCGACGTCGAGGCGATCGACACCCGCCGGCCGACGAGCGACATGCACGGCGACTTCTCGAAGCTCGTCGGCACCAAGCCGGTCGCGCTGCTGTTCGCGACGCCGCAGCTGTGCCAGTCGCGCGTCTGCGGGCCCGTGGTCGACGAGGCGCTGCAGCTGCGCGCGCGCTACGGCGACCGGATCGCCTTCATCCACCAGGAGGTCTACACCGACAACGACCCGAACAAGGGCCTGCGCAAGCCGCTGCAGGAGTTTCAGCTGCAGTCGGAGCCGTGGCTGTTCGTGGTCGGCAAGGACGGGAGGATCACCGCGCGGCTCGAGGGCTCGTTCGGCCTCGCCGCGTTCGAGCGGGCGCTCAAGACCGCGCTGTGACTCAGCGCGCGCGGCTCGCGGTCCTGGCCGCTTGCGCGCTGGGGGCGCTCGCGCTCGCACCGCCGACCGCCGACGCGCACGGGCTCGTGCAGCGCACGAACCTGCCGATCCCGGAGTGGCTGTTCGGCTGGGCGGCGGCGCTCGTGCTCGTGGTCTCGTTCGCCGCGCTGGCGCTGCTGTGGCCGCGCCCGCGGCTGCAGGAGCCGGCCTGGCGCCCGCTCCCCGGCGCGCTGGGGCGGGTGCTCGGCGGCCGGGTCGTGGAGGCGCTGTGCGGTGCGATCGGCGTCGCGCTGCTGGCGGTCGTGATCGTCGCCGGCTACGAGGGCGGCGGCTCGTCGCTCGACAACCTCGCCCCGACGTTCATCCTGATCGACTTCTGGGTGGGGCTGGTGTTCGTCAGCGCGCTGCTCGGCGACGTGTTCCGCGTCTTCAGCCCGTGGCGTGCGATCCGGCTGCCCGGCATCCGCCCGTATCCCGAGCGCTGGGGCCGCTACCCCGCGGCGCTCGCTTTGCTCGGGTTCACGTGGGTCGAGCTGGTGTCGGGCTGGGGCGACGTTCCCGGCGAACTGACGAACGCCGCCGTCGCCTACACCGTCTACACGCTCGCGATGCAGGCGGTCTTCGGCACGGAGGCGTGGAGCCGAGGAGGCGAGGCGTTCGCTGTCTACTTCAACCTCTTCTCGCGCCTGTCGGTCTGGGAGCGACGCGACGGCGTCCTGGGCGTGCGGCCCCCGCTGAGCGGGCTTCCGCGGCTCGACGCTCCGCCCGGCACGGTGCTGTTCGTCGCCGTCATGATCGGCACCGTCACGTTCGACGGCTTCAGCCAGGGGCAGCTGTGGAAGGACCTCTCGGTCGACCTCGCCGGCGCGATCGACGGGATCGTCGGGCTCGACGCCGCGCCGAAGGTCGTCGCGACGCTCGGGCTGCTCGCCGGCGTGCTCGTGGTCGGCGGCTTCTACCGGCTGGGGATCGACGGTGCGCGCTCGGTCGGCGGCGAGCTCGATGCTGGGACGCTGCGGCGCGCGTTCGTCCACGCGCTGGTGCCGATCGCGACGGTCTACGTCGCCGCGCACTACCTGACGTTCCTGCTGTTCGAGGGCCAGGCGACGTTCTACCTCGCATCCGACCCGCTCGGACGTGGATGGGACGTGTTCGGCACCGCGTCGCGCGCGATCGACTACACCTACGTCAGCCAGAACGGGAGCTGGTACCTGCAGGTCGCGTTCGTGGTCGCCGGCCACGTCGCCGCGCTGGCCCTGGCCCACGAGCGCGCGCTGGCGCTCTACCCGGACGCGAGGCTGGCTGTGCGCTCGCAGTACTGGATGCTCGCGGTGATGGTCGGCTTCACGTCGCTCGCGCTGTGGCTGCTGGCGCAAGCGACCGCGTAGCCGGTAGGGCCAGCCCCGATGCCGGCGGGCGCCGGTGGTGAGACGATTGCCGCATCGCCTGGAGCCTGCTGATCGTCGACGACCACGCCGCCTTTCGCGCCGGTGCGCGGGCGCTGCTGGAGGCCGACGGCTTCGAGGTGCTCGGCGAGGCCGCGGACGGGGAGGCCGCGCTGGCGGCCGCGCGCCGCCTGCGCCCCCAGGTCGTGCTGCTCGACATCCAGCTGCCGGGGATGGACGGCTTCGCCGTCGCCGAGCGCCTGGCCGCAGGAGAGGACCCCCCGATGGTCGTGCTGACCTCCAGCCGGGCTGCCGAGGCGTTCCGCAGCCGGCTGGAGGCGGTTGGATCGGTTCGCGGGTTCATCGCGAAGGCGGAGCTGTCCGGCGAGTGCCTCTCGGCGCTGCTCGCCTGAGCCCCCTCGCCTGGGGCCTGCTCGCGGCCGCGGTGGTCGCCGCGGTGGGCGCGGAGTCGGTCGGCGGCCCGGAGATGCCCGAGCGGGCCGGAGACCTGGCCGCGGGACTGTCGCTCGTGGGCGGCGGGGCGGTCGCCTGGACGCGCCGGCCCCGCGCCGGAGCCGGACCGCTGATGGTGGCGAGCGGCTTGGCCTGGTTCGCCGGCGCTCTCTCGAGCACGCTTCTCTACGCGCACCGCGGTCCGCTCGTGCACCTGCTGCTCACATATCCGAGCGGCCGCACGTCATCGCGCGTGACGCTGCTCGTGATCGCAGCCGCGTACGCCGACGGGCTGGTCTCCGACGTCGCGCGCTCCGAGTGGGCGACGCTCGCCCTGATGGGCGCCGTCGCGCTCGTCGCCGTCTGGCGCCATCGCGCGATCGGCGGCGCCGAGCGCCGGGCGCGGGCCGCCGCGCTCGCGAGCGCAGCGCTCCTGGTGGCGACGCTCGACCTCGCCGCACTGATGCGCTTGCTCGACGCCGGCGGCGAAGCCGCCGCCGTGTGGGCCCTGTACGGCGCCGTGGTCGCGATCGCCTGCGGGCTGACTGCCGACCTGCTGTGGGGCCGGTGGGGGCGCGCGGCGCTGACGGGGTTCGTGATCGACCTCGGCGACGACCACGAGCCGCAGGCGCTGCGCGCGGCGTTGGCGCGGACGCTCGGCGATCCCGACATCCAGCTCGCCTACCGCATGGACGCGGACGCCGGCTGGGTCGACGAGGCCGGACGGCCGGTGCAGCTGCCGGCTCGCAACGGCGATGGGCGGCGCGCGGTGACGCTCATCGGCGAGGAGGATGCGCCGGTCGCGGCGCTCGTGCACGACCCGGCGGCGCTCTCGGATCCGGCCGTCGTCGCGGCGGTCGCCGCCGCGGCGCGGCTCGCGATCGCCAACGTGCGGCTGCAAGCCGACGTCGCCGGCCGCGTGCACGAGGTGGCGGTCTCGCGCCGGCGGCTGCTGGAGGCCGGCGACGAGGAGCGTCGCCGTCTGGGAGAGCAGCTCGGTGAGGGGCCCGAGGGGCGGCTCGTGGAGGTCGCCGCGCGCCTCGAGCAGCTCGCGGCGGACGCCGGCGGCGAGGTAGGGGCAGCTCTCCGGCGCCTGAGCGACGAGCTGCACACCACCCGGGTGCAGCTCCAGGAGTTCGGCCAGGGCATCCGGCCGCGCACGCTCACCGACGGCGGGTTGCGCCCCGCGCTCGCGGAGCTCGCCCGGCACTCGAGCGTCCCGGTGGACGTCGACGCGCCCGACCGTCGCTTCGCGCCGGCGCAGGAGCTCGTCGCGTTCTTCCTCTGCTCGGAGGCGCTGGCGAACGTCGAGAAGTACGCGCGCGCGTCCCGGGCGCACGTGACCGTGGTCGCGTCGGATGACGAGCTGCGCGTCGTCGTCGGCGATGACGGCGCGGGCGGCGCCGATCCGCGGCGCGGATCGGGCCTGCGCGGTCTCGCGGACCGCGTCGAGGCGCTCGACGGCCGGCTGCGGGTAGAGAGCCCGGTCGGCGGCGGGACGCGCGTCGAGGCGGTGCTCCCGATCACTGGATCGGGCGCATCCTGATCTGGGACGATCGCCCCGTGGTGTACCGCCTGGTCACCTGGACGGTCGCGCTCGCGGCGGCTGCCGTGACGATCGCGATCGCCCGCGCGGAGCCGAGCGACGCGCTGGCCGGCGACTCGGCGCTCGCCTTGGGCGCGGAGGTGGCCGCCGGGCTGCTGCTCGTCGCGACCGCCGTAGCGGCGCGAGCGCGCAGCGGCTTCCGCGTGCTGCTCGCGGCGTCCGGCATCGCGTGGCTGATCGGCGAGTGGAACAGCCCCGGGGCGGGCGCCGCCTTCACCGCCGGACTCGTTCTCTACGCGGCCTGGCCCGCGCTGCTCGCACACGCCGCGCTGCTGTACGGCGATCGCCCGCTGCGCCGGCCGGCTGTCGCGCTGGTCGCCGTCGCCTACGCCGACAGCCTGCTGGTGCTCGGCGCCGGCTCGGCGCTCTTCCTCGACCCGCGCCCGCTGGGCTGCTTCGACTGCCCGGCCAACCGCCTGCTGGTCAGCGCGGAACCGGAGCTGGTCGCTGAGCTCGGACGCGCGGGGCTGTACGTCGCGGCGGCCTGGTCGGCGACGTTCGCGGCGCTCGCGCTCGTTCGCCTGACGACGGCGACGCCGGCGCGTCGCCGGGTCGACCTGCCCGTGCTCGTCCCCGCCGCTGCGGCTGTCGCGCTGTTCGGAGCGCGCGCGCTGCACGGCGGCGAGCGCGGCTTCCTGTCCAACGACCCGACGGATCGCGCGCTGTGGGCCGCGCAGCTCGCGGCGCTCGCGCTCGTCGCCGCCGGCGTCGCATGGGAGCGCCTGCGTGCGCGACGCATGCGCGACCAGCTCGCCGAGCTGGTCGTGGAACTCGGTCGATCCTCGCCCACGGGCGGACTGCGCGACCAGCTGGCCAGGACGTTCGGCGATCCGTCGCTGGAGGTGCTGCACGCGCGCGACGACGACGACGCGGGCTGGGTCGACGGCGACGGCCGGCCGGCCCGCCTTCCCCACGACGTCCACCGCGAGGTCACGCGCGTGCTCGCCGGCGGCCGCGAGCTGTCCGCGGTCGTGCATCGCCCCGGACTGCTCGAGGACCCGGCGGTCGCCGCCGAGCTCGCCGACGCCGCCCGCCTCGCGCTCGAGCACGAGCGCCTGGGCGCGATCCGGCGCGCGCAGCTCGAGAGCCTGCGCGCGTCTCGCGGGCGCATCGTCGCCACGGCGGATGCCGAGCGCCGCTCGCTCGAGCGGGATCTGCACGACGGCGCCCAGCAGCGGCTCGCGACGCTGGCGGTGGCGATCCGGCTGGCGCGCAGGCAGCTGGCCTCCGAGGACCCGCAACTCGACGGCGAGCTCGCCGCCGCCGAGCAGGGCCTGCGCGATGCGCTCGCGCAGCTGCGCGAGCTCGCCCACGGCCTGATCCCCGCCGTGCTCGCCCACGAGGGCCTGAAGCCAGCGGTGGAGGCGCTCGCCGACCGATCGCCGCGCCTCGTCGTCGGCGACCTGCCGCCAGAGCGCTTCGCCGCGGCAGTCGAGTCCGCGGCCTACTTCTTCGTAGCCGAGTCGTTGCGCCGCTGCGGCGACGGCGACGTGGCCGTCTCCGTGCGGCGCGAGGACGGGCGGCTGCTCGTCCGGCTCGAGGCCGCCGCCGGCATCGCCGGCTCGACCATCGATCTGGAGGATCGCGTGGGCGCCGTCGGAGGAACGCTCACGGCGACGGCCCACGGCGTGCGCGCGGAGCTCCCATGCGAGTCCTGATCGCCGACGACGAGGCGCTGCTGCGCGAGGGCCTCGCGCGCCTGCTCGAGGACGCCGGGTTCGAGGTCGTGGGGCGCTGCGGCGACGCCGACGCGCTGCTGCGGATGGTCGACGCGCGGCGCCCCGAGGTCGCTGTCGTCGACATCCGCATGCCGCCCAACAACACCGACGACGGCCTGCTGGCCGCGCAGGAGATCCGTCGCCGTCATCCGCGGATCGGGGTGCTGGTGCTCTCGCACCACCTGGAGGCGCACTACGCGATGCGGCTGCTGGAGGAGGTGCCCGAACGGGCCGGCTACCTGCTCAAGGAGCGCGTGTCCGACGTCGCCGTGCTCGCCGACGCCCTGCGGCGGATCGGCGAGGGCGAGTGCGTGGTCGACCCCACGATCGTGTCGCGGCTCGTGGCCCGCAAGCGGGCGCGCGGCCCGCTCGACGAGCTGACCGACCGCGAGCGCGAGGTGCTCGCGCTGATCGCCGAGGGCCTCTCCAACGGCGCGATCGGCGAGCGGATGTACCTCTCGCCGAAGACCGTCGAGGCCCACATCTCGCAGATCTTCATGAAGCTCGACCTGCGACCCGGTGCGGACCAGCACCGCCGCGTGCTGGCGGTGCTGGCCTACCTGCGGGCGTCCTAGTCGATCTTCACGAATGGCTTGGACCCCCACGTCAGCGCCTCGGGGCTGTCGTTCGGCCCGGGCTGTATGTCGGTGAAGCGCAGCCGTTCTCCGTCGACGTCGACGCGCGCGGTCATCTTGGTGCCCTCGTTGCCCTGGACGGTGAGGCGGTCGCGGTAGACCGAGTACGAGCCCTCCCAGCCGATCATCGCCGTGCCGTCGAGCCAAACGTCGTAGACGAGGAACGTGCCGTCCTCGGTGAACTCGAGCCGGTGCTCCTTCGTCTTGGCCTTCAGCGCCTTCGGATCCGGGTCCTCCTCGACGACGTTCGCCCACGGGATCCCGTGGTCCTTTGCGTCGGCACGGTCAATGACGGTCCGGTACGTGCCGGGCGGGATCGTGGCGCCGGTGGCCGGCTTGGACGCGGCCGGGCACCGCACCGGCGCGGCGCTGGGCCCGCCGTCGCCGGCCAGCTCGCGGATCCGCGCGACAGCGGCGCTCGCCGCCGGATCGCGCTCGAGCTCGTCGTAGACCGGGCGGAACGCCGCGCGCAGCTCGTCGATCTGCGGCGCGGAAGCGTCGACGACCTTGAGCGTCGCGCCGCACATCTCCGCCAGCGGCTCGCGATCCCGCGAGCGCGACATGGCGACGGCGTCGGGAATCGCATCCTTCGCCGCCTTGCGCAGAACGGCGAGGGCGTCCGCGCTGACGTCCGGCCCGGCGAAGAGCACGAGTGGCCGCGGCCACAGGACGACGTTGCCGGTGAGGTACGGGAAGTCGTAGTGGTAGTGGTTACCCGGCACCGCCGCGACGTGCGTCTCGATCCCGTCGAGCTTGCCGGTGGCCTCGCGTACGTTCGGGTGGTCGTAGCGGACCTCCGCTCCGAGCGAGTGCAGCGCCGCGTCGATCTGCTGGCCGCCGCTCGAGCTGATGCGCGCGCCGGCCCAGTCGCCGGCACCGCGCAGCGGGCGCTTGCCAAGCGGCCGCCGCAGCGGACCCGGCAGGACGCCGATGCCCTGGAGCTCCAGATCGCCGAGGCTCTCGAGCATCGGGGCGACGAGACCGTCGCTGAGCACCTTCTCCTCGAGCTCGTAGGAGTCGATCAGCATCGGAGCGTGCAGCGGGTTGAACGCCGGGTCCCCGAGCTCGTCGAAGACGCGCGTCCCGGCCCAGCCGAGGTCGGCCTTGCCGGCGTTGACGTCGCGGATCAGGTTGACCTCGGCATTGCCGTCGTGGCCCCTGCCGTATTCGTTCAGCCACTTGATCCGCAGGCGGCCGCCGGAGACGCGCGCGACCGCCTCGTCGAACGCCTCGAGCTCGCCCAGCTCGCCGTTCACGTTGGCCATGGAGAGGACCTTCGCCCTGACGGGCTTCGCGCCGCCAGCGCGGTCCGGGCTCTCCGAGCCGCAGCCGGCCAACAGGGCCACGGCGAGGAGTGATGTGAGGGTTGTGCGGGTCATGCGGCGACCGTATGGACCGCCCGACGAGCCGACCACGGAGCGGTCCCTGCATCTCACATCTGCATTCCGGGGTCAACCCTGACCCCGGGGTAGGGAGTGCCCTAGACGGCCGAGACCTCTTCCTCGTCCGCGACGCGGAACGAGGAGCCGCAGCCGCAAGCCGCGATGACGTTCGGGTTGTCGACCTTGAAGCCGGCGCCCTGGAGGCTCTCGACGTAGTCGACGATCGCGCCCTTGACGTACGGCAGGCTCGGGCCGTCGACGAGCAGGCGCAGCCCGTGATCCTCGAAGATCGCGTCGCCCTCGCGCTCGCTGTCGAACGCCAGGGCGTACTGGAAGCCGGAGCAGCCGCCGCCGCGCACGCCGACGCGCAGCCCTGCGGTGCCGATGTCGGCGCCCTGCGAGGCGAGGAACTCCTTGACCTTCTCGGCGCCCTTGTCGGTGAAGGTGATCACGTTTCAGTCTCCGTGGGGAGGTCCAATGCTTCAGGAAGTGTAGCGAGGTCGGACGACGTCGCTAGGCTACCTATCGTGCCGACGACCGACGAGATGAAGCGGCGGATCGAGGCGTCCATCCCGGGCGCCCGCGCGGACGTCGTCGACCTCAACGGCGGCGGCGATCACTTTCGCGCCACCGTCGTCGCCCCGGAGTTCACGGGGCTGAGCCGGATCGAGCAGCACCGCCGCGTCTACGCGGTGTTCGGGCCCGACATCGGCGGCCCGATCCATGCCCTCTCCCTGGTCACACGAGCCGAAGCGTAGGTCTCACCCATGAGCACTCCCGAGCAGCAGATCAGCGCCGCGATCAAGGAGGCGATCGCGGAGAACGACGTCATCCTCTTCATGAAGGGCACGCCCGATGCACCGCGCTGCGGGTTCTCCGCCCGCACCGTCGCGACGCTCGAGGCACTCGGCACGCCGTTCGCGGCGGTCGACATCCTGCCCGACCCGCGGATCCGCCAGGAGCTGTCCGCGCTGTCGAACTGGCCGACGATCCCGCAGCTGTTCGTGCGTGGTGACCTGGTCGGCGGCTGCGACATCGTCACCGAGATGTACGAGACGGGCGAGCTGGCGCAGGTGATCGGCGTCGAGCAGCCGGCGGACGCGCCGCACCAGGCGCCCGTCGCGTCGGAGCCCGGCGGGCCGCCGCTCACGATCGACAACAAGCTGAGCAGCTAGAGGTCACGGCGCGCGAACGCGAGCACCGCGGCGGCGCCGACGAGCGCGAGGTAGGCGAGCGACCAGAGCCAGAGGCCGGCGCCGGCGGACTCGGCGCCGCCGAACGGGCCGAGGTCGATCGCCAGCCGCGTGAACCCGACGGTGTCGGCGGTCAGCTCGGCGAGCCCGGCCTGGTAGAGCGCCTCGAACGGGAGCGCCCAGGAGGAGATCCGGGCGACGTCGTCGAGGTTGTCGGAGCCGATCGCCTCCGCGATCTGGCCCAGCAGCCCGGCGGTGAGGCCGGCGCCGAACAGCATGAAGACGGCGATGCCGTTGGCGGTCGACGCCAGCGCGATCGAGCCCGCGAGCGACAGCGCCGCGATGATCGCGACGCCGAGCGCCAGCGTCAGCAGCGGCGTCAGCGTTCGGTCGGGCCACCAGCCGCCCAGCGCGTCGGTGATCACGAACGCGCCGAGTGCGACCACGACGACGTACGGCGCGCACACGGCGGTCGCCCCGAGCCAGCGGCCGAGCAGCAGCGTGCGGCGCGGCAGCGGGCGCACCAGCAGCGGCTGCAGCAGCCCGCGCTCGGCGTCGCCGCGCACCGCCCCGAGCGTGAGGAAGACGGCCAGGATCGTGCCGAGGAACAGGATCGCGAACATCGCCAGCCCGGCGAGCGTCGCGCCGACGACGATGTCGGGCTCGACGCCGGACTGCGAGCCGAACTCGTCCGCCGTCTCGAACGCCTGCCAGGTCGCGAGGCCGTAGAGCGCCAGGAACACGACGGTCAGCAGGCCGACGACGACGAACACCCGCCGCCGCAACGACTCCCGCAGCGAGAAGCGGGCGACGATCAGGGCGGCGCGCAGCGCGCCGGGCGGCGCCAGTGCCGTCGCGGCCGCCGGCGCGATCACGCGGCCGCCTCCTCGCCCTGCTCGTCGCCCACGGGCGCGGGCGCGCGGCCGACCGCCTCGAGGTAGGCGTCCTCGAGCGTCGACGTCAGCGCGCGAACCGAGTAGACGTCCTCGCCGGCGGCGACCAGCTCGCGCACGATCCGCGGCGCGTCCTCGCGCGTCGCGTCGGCGAACGTGCGCGGCCCTGACGACGGCTCCGCCTCCACTCCGCCGGCCCTGCTCAGCTCCGCGGGCGTGCCCGCCGCGACCACCTCGCCGCCGTCGATGATCGCGAC
>Ga0126307_10003205_pt1 | contig 11138 bp, 10 predicted proteins | sample Plot28_FD_89955 | JGI IMG/M metagenome (GOLD analysis project Ga0126307, IMG submission 89955) | Serpentine soil microbial communities from UC McLaughlin Reserve, CA, USA - Plot28 | ecosystem: Environmental > Terrestrial > Soil > Grasslands | place: USA: UC McLaughlin Reserve, Lake County...
GACGGCCCGGGCGGCCGAGAGCGACGCACCGGCGACGAGCGAGCCCGCCTCGTGCATGTTCGGAAAGATCGGGTTATCCCCCGGCCCGTATCCGAACCGACGCCAGTCGCCCGGCTCGCCGTGGCCGGCCCGCCGTGTGGCGTCGATGAAGGCCTCCGAGTGCACCAGTGCAAGCTCCGAGTCCTCGGCGGCATGACACGCGAGCGTCGACACCTCCGGACGGTCGAGGAGGCCGCAGGCCTGGATCAACGACCACGTGTACAGGACCCGCTCTGGCCGGAGCGGATGCTCGGGACCGTGGTCGTAGATGCGCGCCCCGGGGCACAGGACGAGCCCGGCGCTGCCGGTCACGCGTGACGGAGCGACGAGATCGCCGCGGCCGTCCGCTCCACGACCAGATCGCACTCCGCATCCGAGATCACGAACGGCGGCCCGAGCATCAGGAGGTCGCCGTCCACCCCGTTGACGTGTCCCGTGCTCGAGTAGAGCAGGAGCCCCGCGTCGCGCGCGACGCCGACGACCTCCTCCGTCACGCGCCGCGTCCGCGGGAACGGCGCTCCGGTCGTTCGGTCGGCGACGAGCTCGATCCCGATCATCAGGCCGATGCCCCGGACGTCGCCCACCGCGGGATCGGGCTCGAGCGCGACGGTGAGCGCCTTCAGGAGCCGCTCCCCCTGACGCGTGCTTGCCTCGACCAGGCCGTCCTCGATCAGGCGGCGCAGCACCGCATGCGCGACGGCGGCACCGACCCCGTTGTGCGACCACGTGAACCCATGGACGAACCCCGTCTCGCGCACGGTCTCGAGCACCTCACCCGAACACGCGGCGAACCCGAACGGGAAGTACCCGCTGGTCGACCCCTTGCCCGCCGTCAGCAGGTCGGGCCGGACACCCCAGTGGTCGACCCCGAACCATCGTCCGGTCCGGCCGAACCCTGTCATGACCTCGTCCGCGATCAGGAGCACCCCGTGCCGGGTGCACACCTCGGCGATCGCCGGCCAGTAGTCGTCGGTGGGGACCGCGGCGCCGAGGGTCGCGCCCGAAACGGGTTCGGCGACGAACGCAGCGACGTTCCCGGGACCGGCCTCGAGGATCACCGACTCGAGCGCGGCTGCGTGCGCGACGCCGCACGCGTTCGGATGTTCGGGCATGGTGCAGCGATACTCGTACGCCGCCTCGACGTGTCGGAACCGCCCGAGCCAGGGGGCGTACGGCCGTCGAAGTCCTTCCTTGCCCCCGACATCGAGGGCGCCGAGCGTGTTCCCGTGGTACGAGGGCCGCCGGCCGATCACGAGCGTGCGCCCTTCCTCGCCCCGAGCGAGGTGGAATGCGCGGACGAGCTTGAGGGCAGTCTCGACCGCCTCGCTCCCACCCGAGACCGGGTAGATCCGAGGCTCGTGCAGCGGCAGGACCGGCGCGACCGCAGCGGCGTAGGACTCGAGGGCCTCGGTCGTGAACGCCGTCCCATGGACGTAGGAGGTCCGCGCGGACTGCTCGGCCATCGCATCGACCAGCGACCGGTCGCCGTGGCCGACGTTCACGACGATCGCTCCGCCGGCGCCGTCGAGGTAGCGCTTGCCCTCGGCGTCCTCGATCCACACGCCATCGGCGCGCACGGCTCGGGGCAGGGGTCGAGACAGGACGCGGTGGAACACGCGGCTCATGCCGGCGGATCAGGTGCGCCCGCGGGCTGCTCGGGCTCACCTGCGCTTGTGTCCTGGCCCTCGATCGGGGGTGGTTCGCCTTCGGGCGCATCGGTCGGTGGGGCCTGGCCGAGGAGCGACTTGAGACGTTGCGCGCGCTCCTCGCGACCCCGCCGGATGTCCTCGACCCAGTCGGGCTCGGGCTCCCCGCGCAGATCGGGCAGGTCTCCTTCGCCGTGGGAACCCTGGGAGTCGACCATCGTTAGGACCTGTACATGCCGTGCGGGTCGAGCTGCGTGCGGATCAACCGCAGCTCGTCCTCGGTCGGCGCCGGGGTCTCGCCGAGGGACCCGGACAGGCGCGGATCCCATCCCATGTTCGCGCGGACGTCGTCGATCGTCACGCCGGGGTGCACCGTGAGTAGCGTCATCTCCCCGGTCTCGTCGTCGAAGCCGAACGTCGCGAGATCGGTCACCACGCTGGTGGGCCCGCTCCCGAACCACCCGCGCGCGCGATCGTGCGCCGGATCGCCCGAGTGCCCGGGCGAGGTCCGGAAGTCGAGCTCCTGGACGAACGAGCGCTTCGCCTGGCGCATGATGACCAGGATCCTGCGCGCGTGGATCGCGATCTCGCACGCGCCGCCGGAGCCGGGGAGCCGGACCTTCGGCGCGGCGTAGTCACCGATCACGGTGGTGTTCAGGTTCCCGAACCGGTCGATCTGCGCACCGCCGAGGAAGGCTGCGTCGATCAGACCTGCCTGGAGGTAGAAGGCGAACAGCTCGAACATCGACGTCACGGCCGTCGAACCGGACACGAGCGTCGGGTCGCCGATCGAGAGCGGGAGCCGTTCAGGGCGCGCGCCGAACACACCCGCCTCGTACACCAGCTGCAGCTCGGGGGACACCGTGCGCTGCGCGAGGTTGCAGACGATGTTCGGCAGCCCGACGCCGACGAAGCAGACCCGCTCGCCCGCGAGGGTGCGCGCGCTCGCGGCGATCATCATCTCGTTCCTCGTGTAGCCGTCCTCACTCACCGGAGCGTCCCGCGGATCACGAGTAGTCACCGTAGTTCACCTGCCCGGACAGGCGCTCCTCGGCGCGCAGTCCCTCCCACCGATCGCCCATCCGGGCCAGGTACTCGGCGTGACCCTCGAGACCGTGGACCCACTCCTTCAACCAGCGTTCGAGCGCCTCCGGGTCCTTGGAGATCCGCTCCCACTCGAGGTAGAAGGCGTTGTCGCGATCGTAGTAGCCCTGGGCGTAGCTCGGGTGGCAGGCGAACGGCTGCTCGACCACGGCGTCGACCACGACCCCGGGGATGAGGGTCCGGTTCGGGTCGCGACGGACGACCGCCTCGTCCACGATCTCCTCGCACACCACGATCACGCGGTCGGCGGCGAACGCGGCCTCCTTCTGACATCCGAGCAACCCCCAGATCTGCGTGTCGCCGGTTGCCGTGGCCCGCTGCGCGTGCACAATCGTGACGTCGGGCCGCAGCGGCGGCACCACGTAGACCTCGGTCCCGTCCTCGTACGGCGACCGCATCGGCTTGATGTTCGGGTTCACCGAGGGGATGTCGCTCTCGTAGTAGGAGCGGATGGGGAAGAACGGGAGGTTCGACGCGCCCGCGACGTATCGGCACACCATCCCGAAGTGCGAGTACTCCTCGATCTCCAGCGGTTCGGGGTCGGCCTGCTCGATCCGGCGCCGAACGGCGTGCAGCGATCCGACCCCGGGGTTGCCGAGCCACGAGAAGATCAGCTTGCGGGCGACGCCGGCGCCGATCATCTGGTCGTAGATCACATCCGGCGTCATCCGCGCGAGGGTCAGGTCGCGCTTGCGTTGACGGATGATCTCGTGTCCGGCCGCGAAACAGATCAGGTGGGTGAACCCCTCGATCGCCACGGTGTCGCCGTCGCGGACCAGCTCCCCGACCGCGTCGGCCATCGTCGCCTGCTTGTTCGTCCCCGCCCGCCCGCTCGTCCCCGGCCGCCCGCTCGTCCCCGCCCGCCCGCTCGACCCCGCCCGCCCGGTCACTCGGGGCTCCAGCCGTCCTTCGGGCCGCGCAGGACGCAGAACTCGTTGCCCTCGGGGTCGAGCATCACGGTCCAGAAGCTCCCGCCCTCCTCGACGTAGCGAAGCTCGCTGGCGCCGAGCTCTGAGACGCGGGCCTTCTCGTCCGCCATCGACGTCTCCGGCCGGAGGTCCAGATGGAGCCGGTTCTTCACGGACTTGCCCTCGGGAACGACTTGGAACAGGATCGGCCAGCCCTCCTGCTGTGGGTCGCGGATCAGCGCGTCCTCGTCGTCGACCTCGGCCACCTCGTAACCGAGGACCCCGGCCCAGAACCGGGCAACCACCTCGGGCGAGCGGCAGTCCCACGTCAAGGTGTCGACCGACAGGGCCATCGAACTCCCGGCCGGCTAGCCGCCCACGACGTCGGCCACGGCGTCGTCGAAGACCTGGAGGGCGGTCTCGGCCTGATCGGGTCGGAACACCAGCGGGGGCGACATCCGGATCACCGAGTCCCCGGCGCCCAGGACCAGGAGCCCGCGTCGGAACGCGGCCTGCTCGACCGCATGCATCGTTTCGGGCTCGGCGAACTCGATCCCGATCATCAGGCCGCGTCCCCGGACGTCCACGATCTCGGGCCGGCGGGCCTGGATGTCGCGCAGACCCTTCAGCAGGAGCTCGCCGACGTCGCGCGCATTGTCGAGCAGTCCGCCCTCGATCAACTGGAGCGTGGCGAGCGCGGCGGCACACGCGACCGGGTTGCCGCCGTAGGTCGAGCCGTGCGCGCCCCCGTCCCACGTCATCAGGCGCTCTCGGGCCACGATCGCCCCGAGCGGCATCCCGCTCGCGATCCCCTTGCCCGCCAACAGGACGTCGGGCTCGACGCCCTCGTGCTCGATCGCCCACATCTTGCCGGTGCGGCCCATCCCCGACTGCACCTCGTCGGCCACGAGCACGATCCCGTGTCGGTCGCAGAGCTCGCGGAGGTACGCGAACCAGCCCTGCGGCGGGAAGACGTACCCCCCCTCCCCCAGGACGGGTTCGACCACGATGGCCGCCACCTCGTCGGGCGGGATCAGCCGAGCGAACACGACCTGCTCCAGGTGCTCGAAGTCACCGAAGTGCGTGTGGACCACGCCGGGCAACAACGGGCCGAACCCCGCGTGGTACTTGGCCTTGCTGGCCGTGAGCGAGACGCTGCCGTAGGACCGTCCGTGGAACGATCCGATCATCGCGACCGCGTACTGACGTCGGGTCGAGTAGCGCGCGAGCTTGATCGCGCCCTCGACGGCCTCGGTGCCCGAGTTCGTGAGGAAGCTGCGGGCGCCGCCGGAGAACGGGGCGATCCGATCGAGCTCCTCGCACACATCGGAGTAGATCGGCAGGTAGAAGTCGCTGGCCGAGTAGTGCAGCAACTGCTCGGCCTGGGCACCGATCGCCCCGACCACCTTGGGGTGCGCGTGCCCCGTCGAGGTCACGGCGATCCCCGCGTTCACGTCCAGGAAGCGGTTGCCGTCCACGTCCTCGATCACCGAGCCGCGCCCGCGCTTGGGGACGAAGTCGTACGCACGCGGCAGTGACGGGCTCGTGACCTTGTGGTCCCGTTCGATCCGCGCGCGCGCCTGGGGCCCGGGGATCTCGGTGACGAGCGCGGGCGCCTCGGCGTCCGCCAGGTCCTCTGGCCGGGGGACTACCGCTCCCGCATTCGGGCTCGCTCCTTCGGCCCCCCGGGCCCCCAGCGTGTCGGCCGTGCTCACTCCTCGATCACCGTGCGCGACTGCTCCCGCAGGTACTGCTGCACGTAGTAGGGGCCGCCGCCGGCCTTGCCGCTGGTGCCGGAACCCTTCCAGCCGCCGAACGGCTGGACGCCGGGCCAGGCGCCCGTGGTCGCTCCCGCCCGCCGGTTCACGTACACGACGCCGGCCTCGATCGAGCTCAGCCACCGGTCGATCTGGGCGCGGTCCTCGCTGTAGAAGCCGGCCGTTAGGCCGTACTCCGTGTCGTTGGCCAGACGGATCGCCTCGTCGAGGTCGTCGTAGGGCGCGACCGCGACGAACGGCACGAACAGCTCCTTCTTCCAGATCCACGAGTCGAGCGGGACCTCGGCGATCGTGGGCTGGACGAACGTCCCCTTCGCGAGCTCCCCCTCGGTGAGCCGCTCGCCGCCGGTGACCACCGTGCCGTTCTTCTTCGCCTCGTTCGACGCCTCCTCGAACGTCGCGACCGCGCCCTCGTCGATCACCGGGCCGAGGTAGACGTCTCGGTCGAGCGGGTCACCGATCTTGACGTTCTCGGTCTTCTCCCTGAGGCGTCGGACGAACTCGTCGTACACGCTCCGGTGCACATACACACGTGAGTTGGCCGAGCACTTCTGCCCGCCGAACCCGAACGCCGACCGCAGCACCCCGTCGGTCGCCTTGTCCACGTCGGCCTTATCGGTCACGATCGTCGGGTTCTTACCGCCCATCTCGCAGATCACGGGCTTGGGGAAGTCCTTGGCGAACCCCTTGTAGATCCCCATCCCGACCTCGTACGAACCGGTGAAGGTGATCCCCGCCACGTCGGGGTGGTTGACGATCTCGTCGCCGACCACGCTGCCCGGACCCGAGAGGAAGTGGAAGGCGCCCTTCGGGACGCCGGCCGCCATGTAGGCCTCGTACAGCTTCAGCCCGGTGAACACGCCCATGTGCGCGGGCTTGAACACCACGGTGTTGCCCGCGACCAGCGCCGCGGACGACGGGCCCGCCGCGAGCGCCATCGGGAAGTTGAACGGGCTGATCACGCCCCACACGCCGTACGGGCGAAGGACGTCGTAGTACTCACCCGGCGAGCCGAGCGACTGCATCGGCCTGCGGAAACCCTCGTTCTGCTCGACCTCGTTGGCGTTCCACCGCAGCAGGTCCGCGGACTCCTCCACGTCGCCGAGCGCCTCGAGCCGGTTCTTGCCGACCTCCATCGCCATCAGGGCCGACAGCTCGTTTCGCTGATCGGACATGATGTCGGCGGCCTTGCGGATGATCGCGACCCGCTCCTGCCAGGGCCGGTCCGCCCAGTCGTGGAACGCGGCCTTGGCGGCCGCAACGGCGTCGCGGACGTCCTCGCGCGTGCCCGAGGCGAACTCGCCGATCAGCGTGCCGTCGATCGGCGAATGGGCGGCCTTGTACCCGGAGCCTTCGCGTGCCTGGCCGTTCACGAAGAGCGGATGCTTCTGCCCGAGCCAGGACCGGGCGACCTCGATGCCCCGGTCGTAGGCCTCGTGCAGGTCGTCGTTGTCGGCCGTCATCGTCGCGTAGGTGATGCGGAACCCTTCCTCTGCCATGGAGAGCCTCCTGTGCGGCGGAAAAACGGGGAGTGACCTGGTGGATCTGGTCTTCAATCGTAGCCGCCGGAGCCCGTTTCCCCCAAGTCGGAAGCCTGCGGGGAAGTGTCCGACCGATACCGAGATTCGGCGCCCGGCCGGGCGTATCATCGGCCTCCCTTGAGGCTCGTGACCTTCGACCGGCGGGGGCACCGGCGACTGGGAGCGCTCCGGGAAGGGAACGTCGTGGATCTGCCGAGCCTGCTCGGCCACCCCGCGTTCCCCGAGACGATGGAGCGGCTCGTCAGGAGCAACGGGGGAACGGTGCTCGATGCCGCCCGGGCAGCCCTCGAGCGCGACGAGGCAGACGCCTTCGTCGTCGAGCGGCCACGTCTGCTCGCGGCGCTCCTGCCGACCGCGCTCCGCTCGACGGACGCCGTCGAGGGTGGGCGGCCGGCGTTCGGGCCGGACGAGGAGATCCCCTGGCCCACCGGCGCGGGATGGCTCGAGTTCCACCCGAAGATCGCGGCGGTCCTGCGGCGCAGGGTGGACGACGCGATCACGCCCGAACAGACGCCCTCGGTCGTCTTCGGGTACACGCTCGTGGGGGACTGGCTCGCACGGCGCGCGAACGGCGATCCGATGCCGACCCCGCGCGGCGTCCCGCTCTCGATCGGCCCGTGCGTGGTGACGGCCGACGAGCTCGATCCGCAGACCGCGTTCGTCACGGTCAGGATCGACGGCGAGGAGTGGGTCAAGGGGAACCTGAACGGCACGGCGCTCGGCCTGCTCCGCGACGTCGCCCGGGCGTCGAAGCGGGAGCGGCTGGAGCCCGGCGAGACGTTCGCCTCGGGACCGTTCGAGATCCCTGGGTTCGAGCAGCGTGTGTGGCCCGGCGCCGAGGTGGAACTCGAGGCTGAGGGGATCGGGATCCTGCGGAACCGGCTCGGGCAGATGTAGACGCGGTGGCCGACGAGACCTACTTCTTCGAGCTCTTGCGTTCGGCCCCACGCTCGGCGGCCTGACGTTTCTCCGCCGCCTTCTTCTTCCGCTCGCGTTCGTGCGCCCAGCGCACCCTCGCTCGATCTCCTCGGCCCATGTCCTTCTCCCTCAGTCCTCGTCCTCGTCGCCGCCCTGCGCGAGCTCCGCGCTCCGATGCCGGGCGGCGTCGATCGCGTTCAGGAAGGCAGCGCGGACGCCCGCCTCCTCGAGGTGGCGGATCGCGGCGATCGTCGTCCCACCCGGCGAGGTCACCATCTCACGCAGCACGACCGGATGCTTGCCGGTGTCGCGGAGCATCTTCGCGGACCCCAGCATCGTCTGGATGATGAGCTCGGTCGCGACGTCCCTCGACAGGCCGAGCAGGATGCAGGCCTCGATCATCGCCTCGGCGAGCAGGAAGAAGTAGGCGGGGCCGCTGCCGCTGGTGGCCGTGATGGCGTCGAGGTGGACCTCCTTCAGCCGGATCACCCTGCCGACGTACCCGAGGAGCTCCTCGGCCACCTCAAGGTGCCGGTCCTCGGCGTTCGAGCCCGCGGCCACGACCGACATCGCCTCGTCCACGAGGACGGCCACGTTCGACATCACCCGGACGACGCGGACGCCATCGGGCAGGTGCTTCTCGACGAACGAGGTCCGGATCCCGGCGGCGAAGCTCACGACCAGGTGCTCGTGGGTCACATGCTCGCGGATCTGGGACAACAGGACCTCCATGTCCTGCGGCTTCACCGTGAGGACCAGGACGTCGGCCCAGGCGACCGCGTCCGGGTTGGAGAGCGTCGACGCGATCCCGTAGGTTGCCGCGAGCTCGCGCGAGCGCTCTTCGCGGCGGCTCGTGACCATGAGCTCGTCCGCGCTCCGGCCGCCGGAGCGGATCAGCCCGGACACGAAGGCCTCGCCCATCCGGCCGCCGCCGAGGAAGGCCACGTTGCGATCGCGGGTGGCGCTCATCCGTCAGCTCCCCGGGCCCGGGCGGACTCCATCGCCGCCGGCCCGGCCGTGGCGGGGTCCGGGTCCACGATCGGGCTCGGTGCCGGTGAGATGCCCGAGCGCAGCAGCTCGAGGAACTCGAGGATCCGTGCGTCGCGCCGCCCGGGGACGTGAGGCTGACGGTGGACCAGCCCGGGGTCCAGCTCCTCGCTGCCGAGGGCGTCCTGGAACCGTTCGGCGGCCCAGTCCAGCATCGAGGCGATCATCTCCACGTCGACGTCGTCCCGGATCTCGCGGCGACGCACCCCGAACTCGACGAACTCGAGCGTGCCGTAGGGATCCTCGCTCCGCATGAGCCGATCGATCGGGCGCCGGAGCCCGAGCCCGGTGTCGTACCGCCCGATCATCGCGACGCGGTTGGCAACCCATTGCTCGGTGAGGAACTCTTCGGTTCGGCGGAGCCAGAAGTCCAGGACTGACCAGAACCCGGCGTCCACGACCTCCGCGGGGGCATCGAGCCAGGCCGGGAGCTGCCCGACCGCCTCCCGATACGCCGCGAGGAACAGCCCTTCCTTGTTCCCGAAGTGCAGGAACACGGTCCCCTTGGCGATGCCGACCTCGGCCGCGATGTCCTCCACGTGCGCACCGCGGTAGCCGTGTTCGGCGAACTGCCGCATCGCGACGTCCACGATCTGCCCGCGTCGGGTGTGGTTCTCGGCTCCCTGTCCGGCGGTCATGACCTGGGAACGGTAGCCGCGCACCGCCGGGCGAACAAGGCCCGCGTCGCGTGGGGATCTGGGCGTCGCCCCGGGTCGGAAGGAGAAAGAGAAGAACCCGAGGGACCTCCGGCTCGCCGGAAGCCGAAGCTTCCAGCCACCGTTGGCCCCTCGGGCTCAGGTGCTCCGAGCAACCTCTCGCAACCGTCTTGGTTTCCTGGCCGTAGCACCCTTTCGTTGGGCTTTGGGGCCTCCCGAGCCTCCCCACCCGCACAGCTAGTTAGCTGTCCCAACCGTACGAGCAGGTGCGCCCAGTTGGCCTTACGGCTTTCCCAGGGGTCCCGGCCTCGGTTCCCTGATTCGGCCGCTCCGGCTGCTCGGAGCGAGCGAAATGTACCGGCGGCGCAGGGGCGGGTCAACCCGACGAACGCGCAGGTCACGGTACATATGCCCAGGTAGATCGGGTGAGGGAAAGAGTGACAAGAACATGTCCCGAACGCGAACGTCCCCGACACATCGTTCGGAACCCTTGCGGTGCAGAACGTTCCACGGTGCGCTTCGACGCAGATGTCGACGGGAGCCGTGGCGCGGACGAGCCAACACTCGATGCGACCCCGACCGGTTCGAGCGCGCCACGGCGTCGCCGCTCTCGTTCAGGCGTGGAGGCGGCCGTCGAGCAGCTCGCGGTACACCGAGCGCATTCCGGCCGCGGTCGCGTCCCAGGAGAAGCGGAGCGAGCGAGCGACGCCGGCCTCGCCCATCCGCCGGCGCTCGCTCGGATCGCCGAGGACGGCGAGGATCCGCTCCGCATGGTCGCCGGGGTCGTGGCCTTCGACGAGGTGCCCCGTGACGCCGTCCTCGACGACGTACCGCAGACCGCCGACCGCCGACGCCACCACGGGGGTCGAACAGGCCTGCGCCTCGAGGGCCACGAGCCCGAACGATTCCGACCTCGAGGGGACCAGGACCGCCTCGGCCGACGCGTAGAAGTCCGCCAGCCGCGATTGCGGTTGGGGCGGGAACAGGATCACGCGCTCCGCCACGCCGAGAGCCGACGCGAGATCCATCAGGCGGGCCACCTCGGCGCCGTGGTCGGTGCCGCTCGGGCCGCCGACGATCGCGAGCACGACGTCACGCGTCCCGGCCGGGTCGCGGGCGATCGCCTCGGCGACCGCCCTGACGGCGACGTCGGGGCCCTTGTGCGCCTGCAGGCGCCCCACGAACAGCAGCAGCCGCGGATCCGCGAGGTGGAGCCGCGCCTTGGCCCGGCTCCGATCTCGAGGGAAGAACAGGCCGTGATCGACGCCCGGGGGGACGATGCGGATGCGGTCGGGTTCGGCCCGGTACAGACCGACGAGCTGTGCCGCCTCGACCGGCGTGGCCGCGACGAGCCTGTCCGCGTCCGCGATCACCAGCTCCTCGCCCGACAGACGGTCAGGAGGCTCGGGTCGCTCGCCGCGCGACAGGGAGTAGTTCTTCACCTTGCCCAGGGTGTGGAACGAAGCCACCAGCGGGGCGCCCCAGATCTCGCGGGCGCTGC
>Ga0126307_10003206_pt1 | contig 11138 bp, 9 predicted proteins | sample Plot28_FD_89955 | JGI IMG/M metagenome (GOLD analysis project Ga0126307, IMG submission 89955) | Serpentine soil microbial communities from UC McLaughlin Reserve, CA, USA - Plot28 | ecosystem: Environmental > Terrestrial > Soil > Grasslands | place: USA: UC McLaughlin Reserve, Lake County...
GCGTGCGTTGAGCGTCGAAACGTACGTTTTGTCGGAATCTTCCGGGCTGTGCCGCCCAAACGTACGTCTCGGCGCGCTAACGCCGCGTCAGCTCCGCGTACCGCGCGATGTGGTAGTCCGTCGAACCGAATTCGTACTGCAAGGCGGTGAGCCGCTTGAAGTAGTGACCGATTGCCAGTTCCTCGGTCATGCCCATCCCGCCGTGCAGTTGCACCGCTTGCTGGCCGACAAACCGTGCAGCCCTACCGATCGTCGCCTTCGCGGCCGAGACTGCCCGCGCACGCACGTCAGGTGAAGCCTCGAGGTTGAGCACTGCGAGATACACCGCCGCGACGGCCTGCTCGACTTCCATGTACATGTCGACCATCCGGTGCTGCAGCACCTGGAAGCTGGCGATCGGGTGCCCGAACTGCTGCCGCTGTTTGCAGTATTCGACGGTGTCGGCCAACACCTTTCGCATCAGGCCCACCGCCTCCGAGCAGACCACCGCCGCACCTTCGTCGCGAGCCTGCGCCAGCGACGGCCCCGCCCGGCCCTCCTCGCCCAGCAATACGCCGCGCACATCGTCGAACACAAGGTCGGAGGCGCGGCGATCGTCGACAGTTCGGTAGTGATGGGCGCCGATTGCCGACCAGTCGGCGTCGACCAGAAACAGCGAAATCCCGCCAGCCGTAAGGGCGGTCACTAAGAGATGGGTGGCAAGCGGCGCGCTCATTGCGACGATCTTCGACCCGCGCAGCAGCCATTCGTCGCCGTCGCGGACTGCGACCGTCGACACGTCCTGCCAGTGCTCTCCGGATCCAGGTTCGGCCGCCGCCAGCGCCACAATCGCGGTTCCGTCGACTACCTTCTCCAGCAGCCCCGAAGCCGCGGGACCTCCTGCCCGCCGCAGCAGGCCACCGGCCACCACGACCGTGTCCACGTACGGTTCGACCACCAGCGCATGACCGAGCGCCTCGGCGATCACCATGACTTCGACTGGGCCACCGCCGATTCCGCCCACCTCTTCGGGCAGCGCGGCACCCAGGATGCCAAGCTCGTCTGCGAAACTGCGCCAGATATCGGGCTGCCAACCGGCTCCGGTCTTGGCCGCGGCGCGACTCTTCTCCAGGTCGTAGCGCGTCGCCAGGAATCTGCCCAGCCCGTCGCGCAGTAGTTCCTGTTCCTTGCTCAGATTGAAGTCCATCTACAGTCCCAAAGCAGACTTGGCGAGGATGTTCCGCTGAATTTCGTTGCTGCCGGCGTAGATTGAGCCGGCCCTGTCGTTGAAGTAGCGCAGTGGCGCAACCGCCTGCCAGGGCTCACCGCTGACGTAGCCGTCCGGCGGCGGCTCGAACTCGGCCACCGGCCCTCCCGGACACGTCGCGTGTGGTTGATAGACCCGTCCACGCGGTCCGGCTGCTTCCATCGCCAATTCGGTGAGCGCCTGGCTCAGCTCGGTCGCAAGAACCTTGAGCATCGATGAAGCCGCACCCGGGTGACCGCCGCCGGCGACCGCGGTGAGCACCCGGTACTCGAGGATTTCCAGTACCTCGGTGCGGATGCGGGCGTCGGCAAGCTTGCGCGCGAACGCCGGATCGTCAAGCAATGGGCCACCGCCCAGTGCGGGCGAATCTGCGGCCACGGTGGCGATCTCTTCGGCCATCACCTGCAGCGCAGGGGAGGCTGCGCCACCGCCGCGTTCGAACTCCAGCAGATACTTCGCGACCGTCCAGCCGTCGTCGATCTGGCCCAGGACATTGGACTTGGGCACCCGTACCTCGTCGAAGAACACCTGGTTCTGGATCTCTTCACCCGACGTCATAACCAGCGGACGGATCTGAATGCCCGGCGTCGACATCTCGATCAGCACAAATGTGATGCCCTGTTGCTTCTTCTCTGTCTTCGACGTGCGGACAAGGGCGAACATCCAGTTCGCCTCGCCGGCGTGCGTCGTCCAGATCTTGCTGCCGGTGCACACCAAGTCGTCACCGTCATCCACCGCCGCCATTGACAGCGCCGCAAGATCCGAGCCCGCCTCTGGTTCGGAGTAGCCCTGACAGAAAAACACCTCGCCGGTCAGGATCCGCGGCAGGAAGAACTCCTTCTGCGCGTCCGTGCCGAACTTGATGATCGCGTGAGCGACCATCCGGATGCCCATCGGCGACAACGAGGGCGCGCCGGCCAGTTGGGACTCCCGGCTGAAGATGTAGTGCTGTGTCAGCGTCCAGTCACAGCCGCCGTAGGAGACCGGCCAGGCCGGTGCCGCCCAGCCGCGCTCGTGCAGGATCTGCTGCCAGCGCATGCTCGCCTCGTGATCGGCGTACACGCTCGTCATGAGGCGGCCGGCCCGCCGCAGTTCCGGTGTCAGCTTGTCCTGCAGGAAGCCGCGCACTTCATCGGAGAAGGCCGAGTCGGTCGCCGACCACGCCAGGTCCATCGTTCCCCTATCTGCCAGCACTACGCAGACGAGTAAACCTAGTTAGTTAACTGAGTGACGGTGGGCAACAACTTCACGTGTTGCGACCCGATAGCGCGTCCCGCATCCGGTCGATCAGCCCCATGCCGGGTCCCAGAATCTTGTTGGCCGGTGGGCGGTCCGGTGCCGACGGATGTGGTCGCGTCGGCGCCATCTTCTTGCTGTTCTCGAACTTCTCGCCGAGCTCTCGCAGCTCTTCGGAGTCGCATGTGTCTCGCAGCTTCGGTAACAGGTCTTTCTCTTCGTCCTCGATGTGATGGCGGACGGCGTCGATCAACTCGCGCGTTAGCTCGTCGAACTTCGGGTCCTCGGCAGCGGTCTCTTCGAGCGCCTTCATCACGCGTTCGGCCTCGGCGTGTTCTTCCAGCTCATGGTCAGCGAGCTTGTCACCGTCGGGCAGTATCCGCCGCGCAACCGGGTAAAGGTATTGCTCTTCGGCCACCGAGTGCCGGACCAACTCGGCGATCACGTGCTCGACGAGGCCACGCTTGTTGCCGCCGGCGCCCTTCTCAATCTCGGCGAACACGTCTTCTACCTCCCGATGGTCGGCAATGATGTCGTCGACGATGTCCTGTCGGTGTGCAGTGGTCATGGCTCCTCCTGAATCCGTGGCTGCGAGCTACCCCTGATCGCACTGGTTAAACCCGCGGGAGGTGCTGAGTGACGAGGAATCGCCCACCGGCCATAATCGGGAGCGTGGAGCGGCGACGAGACAGCCAGAATGCCCAGTCCCCGATGGCCGTTCTCAAAGAGTTGCCCGCACTCGTAGTTCTGGAGCGGTTTCCGGTGCCCGTACTCGCCATCGCGGAGGACGGCACCATCCTGTTCGCGAACACGGCGTTCGCCGAGATGTTGGGCTACACGGCCGAAGCGGTCACGGCGTTGAAGTTCCGACAGATTTTCCACACTCTGCCCGCCGAGGAATCCGTCGTCTCGGTGGTGCGAGCACACGCAGACCTGATCGTCGAGCTCATGCACCAGGACGGCTCCATCGTTCGCGCCCGCATGAGTAAATCTGCGCTGTTGCGGGGGGACGACCCCGTCGCGTTGGCGACGTTCCAGGACCTGACAGAGCGATTGTGGGTCGACGAACTGTAGTCAGTAGGCCAACGATGCAGGGGGAGTGCCGCCGAGTACCGCCGGAGGTTCCCTCGGCTTATAGCGGCGTCGCCTTCTTCAGCGCTACGGCTGTGCGCCGCTTGATGAACTGATTGAGATAGTCGATTCGGTCGGGCTTGACGAAACCCGGCATCGCGAGCGTCCACAGGTTCTCTAGGTCGCGTAGAAATCGCTCGGGCTCAGTGAGATTGCTTGTCTGTCGCAGACCGAGATACATCGACACCAGCAGCCGTGCAATGCCCTCCGAGTCGCGGTCGGCGATGATGTCGCCGTCTTTTACCGCCTTGCGGGCGATTGCGGCGAAGGCCGTCACCCACTGCCCGTAGACGATTCCCTGGAGTCCGTCGGTGCGGCCAATCGACTCAAGCAAGTTCAAACCGGCTCGGGCAGTCTCGTCGCCGATGTCCTCGATGGCGACTAGATAGGAAACGTCGATCAGGGTCTCCAGGCCCGAGAGCTTCCGCGCGAGCAGCTGATCGACAGAGGCGCGTGCCACTGTGCCGCGATACTCGATGATTGCCGACGCCAGTGCGTACTTGGAGCGGAAGTGGAAGTACATCGCACCTTTGGTGACTTCCGCGTCGGCGAGGATATCGTCGAGGCTCACCAAGCCGTAGGGCTTGCGCGCGAACTGGCGCGAGGCCGCGCGGAGGATCTGCAGCCGTGTGGTGTCCGCTCTGGCGAGTTGCTCGGTCACTTCCGGACCTCGGAATCTGGACAGTGTCGCGGGGTGGGCAAGTAATCGCGGTTTCCGTAAATTACGCGATCACCCAATTCTTTCACCCTCAGCGCGGAAAAAGGCGGGCGCGCTGCTTTTGCGGGGCAAACGCGTCACCATCCCCTCCTCGATGCACACGCCGTCCGGTTCTCGCAGGCAAACGAATCGCGAATACTGTAAGTCATTTGGAGGACTGCATTACAGCCAATAGGTATGTAAGGTACTCAACGTGATGACTCTTGGTCCGGCGTCCGCCGGGCCCCGACTGACGGCTGATTCCGAGGTCAGAGGGTCCGTACCACGACGGATCCCACTATCGACGCGCGATTCCCAGTGGTATTTTGGTGCCGTTGCCATAGTCCGCGTCGGCAAACCCCCTCGAACCCCCACGTGGGCTGTGGCGACTTCAGGTCAGCGGCCCATCACAGTCACCCGATGTGCAAACCTTCGCGGTTCGCGCATGAAGTCGACGACGGCATCTCGCCTCGCGCGGCAGCCAACTTCGCTTTGTCGATATCGGTGTCCGGTCGATTTAGCAATACCGAGGTAATTAACAGTGAACTGGGACGAAGAAGTCGACGTAGTGAGCACCGGCGCTGGGCTCGCCGGGCTGGCACACGCGGTCGCAGCTGTCGACACCGGTGGTGAGGTTTTCGTCGCCGATTCGCACGGCGAAACCGAATCAAGCGGGATTTCCGTCGCGGTCCGTTCGCGCGTTGATCGACTGCATTGGCTCCAGGTGGATGTTCCCGATCAGGAGACCAACGACTACTTCGCCGCACTGTCAGCCGACCTTGGTCCGCTGACCCGAGCCGCGCGGGACGTCGACCTACCGATCAGGGTGGTGGAGCACGCTGTGCCCGTCGATCCGCGGGGTGTTGTCCCGCCGTTCGTCGGCGCCCGTCTCAGGGACTGGGCCGCGCGTTGTCTGGTGTCGCCGTACGGATACCTCTACACCCGAGTGCCTGATTTGGGCTCGACGACACTACGCACGGTCGACGGCGAGTCGCTTGAGATCGCCGAGATCGGCTCCATCAGACCCGATCCCGCCAATGTCGGCGGCTCGGTCCTGGGCTGGCTGACTGCACAGGCCCGAGACCGGCACATCGAAGTCCATCCGGCAACGTCGCTGCAGCGCATTGTGTTCGAGGAGGGCGATGTGGTGGGCGCGGTGTTCACGACGCCGGACGGGCCGCTTGCGGTGCGTGCTCGCCACGGCGTCACGGTCGCAGGTGGCGGGCCGCAAATCGCCGTGCCAGGGGCGCAGCCGTTACCCGCCGACGGTGCCGCACTGCGCGTCTGTTTGGTCGGTCAGACCGCCAGCCGCTTCGGTCGCGTCGAGTTGCTGACCTCCGAACCGCTCGCCAAAGGTGGCGCATCCAAATGCCGACGGGCCAGCAGGCGGTTACCTGTGAACATGCACGAGACACACACCCGCTTACAGACGTGGCGTTGCGGAAAAGTCGACGGGTATGCGTCCCCTGGCAAGTAGGGCCTCCATCGCATCTCCGACGATGGGCCGCGACAGAAGGAATCCCTGTGCGCGGTAACACCCATGGCGCAGCAGCGTCATCGCGGCGGTTTCGGTCTCGACCCCCTCAGCAACCAGTTGCAGGCTGAACGCCTCAGCAAGCGCGATGATCGCTCTGACAATTGCGAGATCGCCGGCGTTGGAGCCGAGGTCGCGGACGAATCCCTTGTCGATCTTGAGCGTGTCGACGGGAAGCGACTTCAGATGGGACAGCACGCTATAGCCGGTGCCGAAATCGTCGATGGCGACCTGGACGCCGACCTCTTTGAGCCCGGCGAGTGTGATCCGAGTGGTCTCGATGTCTTGAACCACAACGCTTTCGGTGATCTCCAGACATACCGACCCGCCGTCGAGACCGAATTCGGAGATGATGCCGGCAACCGATTCTACGAAGCCTTCGGTGACCAACTGAACCGGCGACACGTTGATGCGTAGCACTGCGTCGTGTCCCACACCGCGGGAGCGCCACTGCGCAAACTCCGCGCATGCAGATCGCATTACCCAGCGCCCCAATTCGCCTGCGAGATTGATCGATTCGGCCACGCCGATGAACGAGTCAGGGGACAGCAGTCCGCGAGTGGGATGCTCCCAGCGCACCAGCGCCTCGGCGGCCAGGATGTCGCCGGTGCGCATGTCGACCTCGGGCAGATAATGCAAAAGCAGTGAACCTGTTTCGATCACGTGCTGCAGATGAAGCTCGATGTCGTTGCGAAAGTCGCTCTTCAGCGACATGTCGTCGGAGAAGACCGCGACCGTGTTGCCACCAGAGCTCTTGGCGGTGAGCACCGCCTGATCCGCACGGCGGAGAAGGTCTGACGTGGTGTCGCGGCCCGGAACGCCAAGTGCCACACCGATGCTCACGGTCCGGGTCAGCATCTCGCCGTCGATGGCCACCCGCTCGCGCAGCGCCGTCTGCAGGCGATATGCCAGCGCCTCCGCCGTCTCGGCATCCATCGGCGCCGCCGGTACGACGACGAACTCGTCGCCGCCGAGCCGGGCGATCAGGGTCGGGCCGTCGGCCCCTTCGCGCAGCCGCTTGGCGAGAACGCGGATGAACCAGTCGCCTGCGGTATGACCGAGATAGTCGTTGATGGCCTTCAACCGATACAGGTCGATGAACAACGCCGATACCGGTCCCGGCTGGCCGACAGCGAGTCTCGCATCGAGGTGCGCCAGCAGCGCACGGCGATTGTGCAGGCCGGTGAGGTCGTCGTGTTCGGCAAGGTAGCGCAGCTGTTCCTCGGCTTTCACGCGCGCCTGCACCTGGGCGAACAGCGACGCGATGGCCTTGAGCGCGTTGAGTTCTTCAGGGGACCAATCGCGGTCGCCGAACTTGACGAACCCGAGTACGCCGGTGGTGACATCGCCGGACAACAAGGGCACACACGCCATCGAGGTAGACGGAACCTGTCTGCTTTCGTTGATGGTGCGCTGGTAGTCGTCGGTGGCCGGCTCCGGACGGAAAACGACAGGTTCCTTCTGATGCTCCGCAAGCGCGAAGACGGGATCCGCGTCGGCGAAGTGAACGACGGCGAGTGGGTCTGGGTCCGGGATTCCCGGTCGGACGGGCCACTCGGCAACCAGTACCGAGGCGTGAATGCGGTGATCGTTGTGGCGCAGGAAGCTGACGTCGACATCGAAAACCTGGACGAGGTCGGCCAGCACGCGTTGACTCACCTCGACAGAGGTGGCTGCGTCAACCCCCATGAGTTGGGTCGCCACAGACGTGACGACCAACTCCAGGTTGCTTGGCACCTGATCCTCCGTAACGGCGTCAGCCCTGGGATGACGAAGTTCGATGTAGTGCGCGCCGCCGGCTTAATACCGACGGTCGCGGAGAGCCGCTGAACCTGAATACCAACACCTGTGACTCTCCTGCTTTGGTGTTAGCCAGCTTGCGGAAATTGTATTGCAGATCGGCGAGATCCCCGGCGAAAGCCGGCGAAAGTTCGCGCAGATCCTCATCGTCGTGCGCATAGAGAAACGCAGGTGAAACCGGTTGGACAGCAAGCCCATGCTGCTGCGCCGTGATCCATACGGATTCGGCTGCCGACCCACCACGGGCATAGTCGGTGAGGCTCTGACCCGATACGGATACCACTCCGACTGCTGAGCTGGTCATCACCCGGTCATAGGTGTCGTCGCCGAGGGCGGAGCCGGCGTCCCACTCCGACAGGATGGCCATTACCTCCGAGCGCCGCAAGATATCCATCATCACCAGCTCTGCAGGATCGAGTTCCAGGCTGCGGACGTCGATACCGGTCTCCGGCTCGGGGTCGCCGGGCATTCGCAGCTCCGTGAACATGTCCGCATGCAACCGCGGCGTGAGATAACGGATGCGGTCGGCAGCGGCAAGATTGGCCGCAAGTCTGTCCAGCTCGGACGGTTCGCTCAGAATCTGTAGTCGCGCGCCTTCGCTTCGTGCGGCCTCACTGAGCCGCCCGACGGTCTCGGAGGAAATGGGGGCTCCATCACCGCGGCGCCGGTTGGTCTCCCTGCGCAACATCGCGTCATACATCACGCTCAGTTCCGTGGCGGCGCCGCTCGCGAGGCGCACGACCGCGCTCAATGGGGATGCTTCATCGCCCGGCTCGAACTCCACCTCGCCGATCAACCCGTGTGCAGCCGCGGCCACCCGGGCGTTGAACGTAGCTGCGCCCAGCGCTACAGCACTTGCCCGGTAGCGCACATTCATCGTCGTCGTGTACTCGGGGGCCAACCGAATCGCGACTGTGCCGTCTCGTGCGTCGATGTGCCAAGGTTGGGCATTGCCGCCGGAGGGTGCGCGGTTCGCTGCGGCGGCGACCATCTCGGAGGTCCCTGTCGGGGCGATTTGGTCGGCCGGCTCGTCGCTTGGGGCAGGATCAAGCGCTACCACGACCGGCTCTTCCAGCCGGTCGAGCATGGCAGCGGTATCGATACGCACCCGGCCGGAGGCCAATTGCTCGCGAAGTCCAATGCGCCGGACGGCTTCTGCGACCGCTGACGCATTGACGGCGACATCGGATGCGAGCTGTGGCCATGTCGACAGCGTCCTGCCCACTTCGATCAGCGATGCGGCCATTCGCGCGGATACCTGTGTTGCGTCGGTCATTCGAAGCGCGTACGGCAACTTCTCCTTGTTGCTCAGATTGGCGAGTCGGGCGGTGTCCACGTCGCCGATCAGACCGTGCATGATCGGCCGAGATGGTTCGATATCGAACCGTTCCACATCCAGTAGTCCCCGGTCGCTGGTTGCCATGAGTACCGGCAGGTGTCGTGTCCTTGCCACCTCGCGGATAAGTACTTTCGCATCGAGCGAGTCGCATTGTTCGATGACAATGTCGAGTCCGTCCAGGAAGTCGCCAACCGTCTGCGTGGTGATGCCGGTCGGCACCACCGTCACCGGAAGATACGGATCGAGCTCGGCGATCCTCCTTGCGCAAACCACTGCCTTGTTCAGACCCAAGTCGAAGACGCTCGCAGGCACTCGATTCAGATTGGAGAGTTCGAGGTCATCGAAGTCGGCAAGCCGCAACTCGCCGCACAAGCCTTGCGCCGCAAGGGTATAGGCAATCGAATGTCCTGAACTCAGTCCGACGACGCCGACGCGCAGCCGACCGAGGCGATCGAGTTCGGCAGCGGTGATCAGATTTCTGTTCCGGTCGAGTCGCAACAGTCGAAACGCACGCGGCCCCGAAACACTGACAACCGTCCGACGCCAAGGGTAGTAAACCCATCGGATGGGCTCGGCGGTCACATCGGGTGGCGGAGCCGGTCGAAGCCGCTGCAAGCCGGTCTGTTGTTGGCGCACATTGTCGATGAACTCGATCCGTGCGTCGGCTCGAAGTTCAGCGAGGAGCGCGCTATCGACTGGATCGTCGGTGGTGAGGACTATTCCATTGCAGCGCTCTGCATCGTCGATGCCTGCGGTCATCTCGCGGGTCCGGTAGAGGCCACGATGCCATCTATATCATGAACTCGGTCGGCCAGCTCTTTCTGCTCGGAAAGGAACAGTGAAAGCTGTTGAGGATCAGCATGATTGGCAAATGTGGCGCGGTTCCACCACGCTAGCCTCGTCTGGTAGCGCTCGTCTGGATACGGGGTCGGGGGAATCTTGGTCGCCAATGTTCCACCCGATGACAGCCAGCGCTTGAGCACATAAGATGCCGCTGTCGCCACTATGAATTGAATATCGAGCAGGTTCATCGCATGAAGCGGTGTACGTGAGATGGCGCTCGTAAGCTGGCGGCTACGCTCGGGATCATCAGTCACCCAAGCGGTTTTCATTTCTACGACGCCGAATGGAAGGCGATCGGTGATCATTTTTCTCACTGCATCCTGACCGGGCTGCCCGTTCCATTCAAGGACTGCGTGCGCTTCATCGGCGGACTGATACGGGCCTTTCGCACGCAGGCCGCCGATGACTCTTCCCGCATCGTTTACGCACGCCGCAAATAGGATCGTGTCGGCGCCACTGCGAAGCGCGTCCATATCGAGTGCTTTATCGACACCGTGCTTGCGGTAGTTGTGGACTGCACCGCGAACGTAGTCCATCCACAGATCCCTCTCGATCGCCGGATGTGCGAAAACGACGGTGCACTCAGTGTCGGGATCCCAGTAGCTGGGGGTGTTCTTCAGGCTGCCGAAGTCGGGGCTCGCGGCCTCAGACTGGGGAACCGTCATACTTGTCCCTTCCCTCGGGCAGCCGGCCGACAACGTTGTCGCGGCTGGCTGTCAGTGATCAGTATCTCGCCACGAGTTACTCGGATTCCAGCTAGCAATACGATCTTTTCCTGCAACGGGATGCCGGGTCGCGAATATCCGTCCGAGTACCAGGTCGTTTACTCTTCCTGGCAATCTCAAGGGAGAAGAATTGGTACTGGTGATGCTCTTTTTATCGCAGTCGCGGCGAAGTTGGCAGTCGAGGTCATAAATTGGTTGACGGCTGCGTAAGGACTTCCGAGAACCTTTCGCTGTGGCGTGAATGAGCCAGTGCAATTCGGGCTTTACCCGGTATCTGGCAGCGGTATGGCGTGCCATTGCGTTTGACGCGCGCTATCGACCGGCGTGGCTAGTTGCTGGCTGGAGCAATATGTGCGGATTTTGCGACCGTGGCCGCCCCATGGTGACACCCTGATGCAGGTGGAGGAGGAGTACCCGAGCGTCGGTCGCGGAGGTTTGCGGGTCAAAGATGTGGGTCGGCTCCTGCTGCGCTGCGACGATCGACCGGGGTTGGTGGCTGCGGTAAGCGCCTTTCTCGCTGGTGCGGGCGCCAACATCGTGTCTCTGGATCAGCACTCCACCGAGCAGTCCGGCGGCACGTTCATGCA
>Ga0126307_10003208_pt1 | contig 11137 bp, 11 predicted proteins | sample Plot28_FD_89955 | JGI IMG/M metagenome (GOLD analysis project Ga0126307, IMG submission 89955) | Serpentine soil microbial communities from UC McLaughlin Reserve, CA, USA - Plot28 | ecosystem: Environmental > Terrestrial > Soil > Grasslands | place: USA: UC McLaughlin Reserve, Lake County...
GCGCCTCTTCGCGGGCGACCGCATCTACCGCATCCTCGACAACAAGTTCCTCGCACAGATGGACGAAGACGGGAACGAGCTTCCGATCGAGCACAAGATGCTCTCGAAGCAGATCGAGGGCGCCCAGAAGAAGGTCGAGGAGCAGAACTTCCTGATCCGCAAGCGCGTCCTCGAGTACGACGACGTGATGAACCAGCAGCGCGAGATCATCTACGAGTACCGCGACCGCATCCTCGAGGGTCAGGACATGTCCGAGGTCGCGCGCGAGCAGATCGCGGACGCGATTGAGCGCATCGCGCGCGAGTACATGGCCGGCGAGTACCAGGAGGACTGGGAGCTCGACGCGCTGTTCGAGCAGCTCGGGCAGATTTACGACGTCTCCTACGAGGTCGACGACGTCAACGAGGGCACCGACCGCGAGTCGCTCGTCGGGCAGCTTCGCGAGGACGTGATCCAGGCATACGACGAGCGCGAGGAAGAGTTGGGCGACGAGCTCATGCGCGCGCTCGAGCGCTTCATGCTGCTCCAGATCATCGACGAGCGCTGGCGCGAGCACCTGCACGACATGGACTACCTGCGCGAGGGAATCCATCTCCGTGGCTTCGCCCAGATCGACCCGCTGGTGGCCTACAAGAACGAGGGCTTCGACATGTTCACGGAGCTCATGAACAACATCTGGGACGAGTTCGCGCGCTACGTCTTCAACGTCGAGGTCCAGGTGCAGCCCGAGCAGCGGCAGCAGGCGGCCGCCGGCGGCCCGAACTGGGGCTTCGGCGGGAACAGCACGGCCACGCGCAATCTCAACACGTCAGGCGGCCAGGGGCTCGCGGGACGCGACGCGATCGCGGCGGCAGCCGGCGCCGCGGTGCCGGCCGGCGCCACGGAGGGCGGGCAGATGGCGGCCGAAGTGGTGGAGGCGCCGGTGCCGGTGGAGACGCGCCGCCTCGACGAGACCGAGAAGATCGGCCGCAACGATCCATGCTGGTGCGGTTCCGGCAAGAAGTTCAAGAAGTGCCATGGCGCCTAGCGACGTCAATGGCCTCCGCGACCAGCTGAAGCTGCTCGCGGACTCTCTTTGACCCAGCCAAGCTTGACGCTCGTTTAGGCGAGCTCGAGGGCGAGATGCAGTCGCCCGGCTTCTGGGACGACCAGGAGCACGCGGCCTCCGTGTCAGCCGAGCACGCCTCCGTCGGCCGGCGGCTCGAGACCTTCCGCTCGCTCGAGTCGGACATCGGCGACCTCGAGGCGCTCGAGGAACTGGCCGAGGAGGACGATTCCATCGTCGACGAGCTCGAGGAGCAGCGGGCATCGATCGAGGCGCGCCTCGCGGAGCTCGAGGAGGCGCGGCTGTTCTCGGGCGAGTACGACGCGGGCGACGCCGTCGTGACCGTGAACGCCGGCGCCGGAGGCACCGACTCGCAGGACTGGGCCGAGATGTTGCTGCGCATGCTGATGCGCTGGGCCGAGCGTCGCGGCATGAAGGTGGAGCTGGCCGAGGAATCCGAGGGGGAGGAGGCCGGCATCAAGTCCGCGACCTTCATCGCTCACGGCGAGAACGCCTACGGCCTCTTCAGCGCGGAGAAGGGCGTGCACAGGCTGGTGCGCATCTCCCCGTACGACGCGCAGTCGCGCCGGCACACGGCGTTCGCTGGCGTCGAGGTGGCGCCGCTGGTGGAGGACGCGGTGGCGGTGGAGATCGAGCCCGACGACATCCAGATCGACACCTACCGCGCCTCGGGTGCCGGCGGCCAGCACGTGAACAAGACCGACTCGGCCGTGCGAATCACCCACCGGCCGACCGGCATCGTCGTGCAGTGCCAGAACGAGCGCTCGCAGTCCTCCAACCGCGACACCGCGATGAAGATGCTGAAGGGCAAGCTGCTCGAGCTGGAGGAGCGCCGGCGCCAGGAGGAGATCGCGAAGGAGAAGGGCGAGGCACAGGACGTGGGCTGGGGCTCCCAGATCCGCTCGTACGTGCTCCACCCGTACACGATGGTCAAGGACCACCGAACGGGGGTCGAGGCGGGCAACGCCCAGGGCGTGCTGGACGGAGACCTCGACCAGTTCGTGCGCGCCGAGCTACTCAGGCGCGCCGGCGACAGAGCCGCCGCCTAGTCGGTCCTCGCTGCGCTTGTCCTGCTCCTCGAGCACGCCGAGCAGCTGACCGACGCGGCAGACGAGCAGCTTCTCCTCCTCCACGTCCACCCAGACCCCGGCGCTGCCCGGAAACACGACGTGGTCGCCCGGCACCACCGGCATCTTGATCCCCACGCCGCCCCACCAGTCGAGCCCGGGGCCCACCGCCAGCACGATCCCGTGTTGCGGCGGCGTCTCGTGCTCGCCGGGCGGGAGCAGCAATCCCGAGCGCCGCACGCGGTCCGGCTCGAGCTCCTTGATCACCACCTGGTCGAAGAGGGGTCGCAGCTGCTGCTTCATGGCTCTGAACTCTAGGACCTCGACCCCTAGCATTGGGCCATGGCCGACGAGGCTCGCGCTCCCGATCCGCGTACTCCACCACCCCCGCCCGACCCGCGGCGCGGAAATCTGCGCGTGAGCGGGGCGCCGAAGAAGCCGCCGATGATCCCGTGGAGCCCGCGGCGCTTCATCACCATCCTCGTCGCCCTGTTCGTCCTCAATTGGCTGCTCGTCGCGGTCTTCGCGCCGCCCGAGAAGCGCATCAAGGTGCCGTACAACCCGACCTTCCTTGGGCAGGTCCGCAACGCCAACGTCAAGGAGATCTCGTCGACCGGGGACACCGTGAAGGGCGAGTTCAAGGAGACGGTGAAGTACAAGGACGACAGCGCCAAGGGCTTCGAGACCGAGATCCCGACATTCGCGAACGACCGGCAGCTGTCGCAGCTGCTCGAGGACAACAATGTCGTCATCAGCGCTGAGCCACCGGGCGAGCGCTCCCTGCTGCAGACGATTCTGTTCAGCTTTGGACCGACGATCCTGCTGGTGGCCCTATTCATCTTCCTCGCGCGCCGCGCGGCCGGGGCGGCGGGAGGCGGCGGCATGCTCGGGCAGTTCGGCCGCAGCCGCGCACGAAGGGTCGAGCCGTCGTCGCAGACGGTCACCTTCGCGGACGTCGCCGGCATCGAGGAGGCCAAGCAGGAGCTGCTTGAGGTGGTCGACTTCCTGCGCAACCCCGACAGGTACCGCAAGCTCGGGGCGCGCATCCCGCGCGGCGTGCTGCTTGCGGGGGCGCCGGGGACCGGCAAGACGCTGCTCGCCCGTGCGGTGGCGGGCGAGGCGAGCGTGCCGTTCTTTTCGGCGTCCGCGTCCGAGTTCATCGAGGCGATCGTCGGGATCGGGGCCTCGCGCGTGCGGGACCTCTTCCAGCAGGCGAAGGATGCCGCGCCCGCGATCATCTTCATCGACGAACTCGACGCGATCGGGCGCTCGCGGGGCGGCCCAGGCGGAGGGCTCGGCGGGCACGACGAGCGCGAGCAGACGCTCAACCAGATCCTCACCGAGATGGACGGCTTCGACACCGATGCGAACGTGATCGTGCTCGGGGCCACCAACCGGCCCGAGGTCCTCGATCCTGCGCTGCTGCGTCCCGGGCGCTTCGACCGTCGAGTGTTCGTCCAGGCCCCGGACGCGGGCGGGCGCGAGGCGATCCTGCGGGTGCATACACGGTCGGTGCCGCTCGACGACGACGTCGCCCTGGCACGGATCGCGCAGAGCACGCCCGGAATGGTCGGCGCCGAGCTGGCGAACCTAGTGAACGAGGCGGCGCTGCTGGCGGCCCGGCGCGGACACGAGCGCGCAAAGCGCGAGGACTTCACGGACGCGCTCGAGAAGATCATCCTCGGCGCCGAGCGCAAGGTGCTGATCAGCCCCGAGGATCGCCGCCGGACCGCTTATCACGAGGGCGGGCACGCGGTTGTGGGCATGCTCACGCCGGGCGCCGACCCCGTCCGCAAGGTGTCGATCATCCCGCGCGGCCTGGCGCTGGGCGTGACGCTCTCGACGCCGGAGGACGACCGCTTCAACTACTCGGAGCACGAGCTGCGCGCGAAGATCCGCGTATCGCTCGGCGGACGAGCGGCCGAGGAGCTCGTCTTCGGCGAGTCGACCACCGGCGCGGAGTCGGACATCCAGCAGGTCACCCGGATCGCGCGCGGCATGGTGGAGCGCTGGGGTATGAGCGAGAAGGTGGGCTTCCTCACCGTGGCTCAGCAGGACGGCCAGAGCCCGCTGCTGCCGGGGGCCGAGCCGGTCTCGGAGGCCACGCAGGAGCTCGTGGACGCCGAGGTGCGGCGCATCGTCGACGAGGAGCAGGAGGCCACCGAGCGCCTTCTCTCGGAGAACCGTGAGCGGCTCGACTCGCTGGCGGAGGCGCTGCTCGAACGGGAGACGCTCGACGAGGCCGACGCCTACGCGGCCGCCGGCATCGAGCGGCACGTCACAGCGCCGCGATGAACGACGCGATCGAGCGGGCGCTCGCCGAGGACCTCGGGGCGGGCGATCTCACCACGCGCGCGGTCGTGCCCGAGGGCGCGCAGGCGCGCGCCCGCATCGAGCAGCGCGCACCAGGCGTGGTGGCCGGCCTCGGCGTGGCGCAGGCTGTGTTCGAGCGGCTCGACGGCTCGCTTCGCTTCGAGGCTGTGGCTTCCGAGGGCGAGTGGCGCGATCCCGGCGTGGTCGCCGAGATCGCCGGCGCCGCCGCCTCGATCCTCGCCGGCGAGCGGGTCGCGCTCAACTTCCTCGGGCGGCTCTCCGGCGTTGCGACGCTCACGGCGCGCTACGTCGAGGCCGTGGAGGGCACGGGCGCGCGCATCCTCGACACGCGCAAGACCACGCCTGGGCTGCGCGAACTCGAGAAGGCGGCCGTGCGGGCCGGCGGAGGGGTGAGCCACCGCAGTGGGCTGTACGACCTGATCCTCGTAAAGGAGAACCACGCGGCCCTCGCGGGGGGCGTGGGCGAGGCGACGCGCCTCGCGCTGGCCGCCGCTCCGGACGGCGTGACCGTGGAGGTGGAGTGTGCCACGCTCGAGGAGGTGGAGGCCGCGCTGGCGGGCGGGGTCCAACGCGTCCTGCTCGACAACATGGCGCCGCCGGAGCTGCGGCGGGCCGTCAACCTCGCCGCGGGACGTGCGGAGCTCGAGGCCTCGGGTGGGATCACGCTCGACAGCGTGCGCGCCGTGGCCGAGACGGGCGTGGACTACATCAGCGTCGGTGCGCTCACGCACTCCGCGCCCGCCCTCGACGTCAGCCTGCTGCTCGACCCGACGTAGGGGGCCGCAGCACGGCGAACGGGTCGGTCACGGCGAGCTCGTGCGAGCCGAAGCGGTACACCGCGGCCGGGCGCCCGCCGCCGCGGCCCGGGGAGCGCCGCTCGCCCGTCGACTCGAGGAGCCCGCGCCGCTCGAGCACGCGGCGCAGGTTCGTGGGATCGACCGGATAGCCGAGCGCCGCCGTGTAGATCGACGACAGCTCCGAGATCGTGAAGCTCTCCGGTGCGAGCGCGAAGCCGATGTTGGTGTACGAGAGCTTGGCCCGCAGGCGCTCGCGGCCCGCGAGCACGATCCGCCCGTGGTCGAAGGCCATCTCGGCGGGGAGGTGGTCGACGGGTTGCCAGGCGGTGTCCTCCGGAACGGCGGGGTCGAGGCCGCACGGGACCAGTCCAAGGTAGGCGGTGGCGAGCTGCCACTCGTCCGGGTGGCGGTCTGGCTCGCCAACGGTCTCGAGCTGCTCGAGCGAGGACAGCTCCGCCACGTCGACCTTGCGCGCCAGCTGCGTGCGGATCGACTGCTCCAGCGCGTGCCCGGGCTCGAGATAGCCGCCGGGCAGCGACCAAGCACCCTCGAAAGGCTCCCGACCGCGCTGCCAGAGCAGCACGCAGAGGGAATCGCCGCGCACCTGGATTACCGCGGCGAGCGTGACATGGGTGGGCGACGCTCGTGCGCCACTGGTATGCTGGTTCCGCACGGTTTTCGACTATAAGGCAAAAACCGCGATGAACCCAATCGAATTGCCGACTCTGGCTCCTGCGAGCCCAGGCCCCCTCAGTCCCGCGGACGCCGCGCGTCTCGCCGACGAGGTCCGTGCGCTCGCGGAGGAGCGCAACGCGGTGATCCTCGCCCACAACTACCAGGTGCCCGAGGTGCAGGACGTTGCCCACTTCGTGGGCGACTCGCTCGGCCTGTCGCGTCAGGCGGCCGAGACGGGCGCCGAGGTGATCGCCTTCTGCGGAGTCCACTTCATGGCCGAGACCGCCTCGATCCTGTCTCCCGGCAAGACCGTCCTGCTGCCCGACCTCGACGCCGGCTGCTCGCTCGCCGACTCGATCACGGCCGACCAGCTGCGCGAGTGGAAGGCAAAGCATCCCGGGGCGGTCGTGGTGATGTACGTGAACACCACGGCCGAGGTGAAGGCGGAGACCGACTACTGCTGCACGTCCGCGAACGCGGTGCAGGTAGTGGAGCACATCCTCCGCTCGCACGGCGAGGACACAGAAATTCTTTTCGGCCCCGATATGTGGCTCGGCGCCTACGTCGAGCGCACGATCGGCCGGCGCATGCACGTTTGGGATGGCGAGTGCCACGTGCACGCCGGCATCCGTCCCGCTGACATCTCCGATGTCCGCGCGGACCACCCCGACGCCGAGTTCATGATCCACCCCGAGTGCGGCTGCACGACGCAGGTCATGGAGTACGTGGCAGCGGGCGACGTGGACGCCGAGCGCACTCACATGCTGTCCACGGGCGGAATGCTCAACTTCGCTCGCAGTTCCGATGCCGACACGTTCATCGTGGCCACCGAGACGGGGATGCTGCATCCGCTCGCCAAGGAGAACCCCGGCAAGGAGTTCATCCCCGCGAACGGCGCTGCGGCGTGCCGCTACATGAAGATGATCACCCTGCCGAAGCTGCGCGACGCGCTGCGCGACCTGAAGCCCGTGGTCCGGGTCCATCCCGCGCTCGCCGAGCGAGCGCGCGTGCCGATCGACCGCATGGTCGCGATCGGCTGAAGCGATCCGACCCCTAGCCGGGGCCGGAGTTGTCGGGCTCTTCGGGCTCCGGCAGGTCGAGCGGCTCGTCCGAGTCGGGTTCGCCACCGCCTGGGCCTGAGTTGTCCTCTAGGAAGGCCTCCTGGACCTCGGGCTCGCGGTCGCCCTCCCCGCTTCCCGGACCGCTGTGGTCGTCGATTTGCTCAACCTCGCGGCCGCCGTCCGGGCCGCTGCGGTCACCACTGCCATCGCCGTCGCGGCCGCTCCGCTCGCCGTCGCCGCGGTGGTCGTCGGTGTCGCCGCGGCCGGAGCGCGCCTCGCCGGACAGGGCTGCTCGCTCGTCGCCGTCGGCGTCGCCGTCGCTGCGGCGCCCGTCGTCCTCGCCCTCGCGGCGTGTCTCAGCACGGTCGGAGTCGCCGCCGGACGGGAACGGAACGCGATCACCGCTCTCCGCGGTCCCAGCGGCGCTCGTTTCAGCGGCGCGGGCGGGCTCCGTACCCGCGGGCATGCCGCGCCGCTCGTCGCGCCCGTTGTCGGGCACCACCGCCACTCCACCCACGACCGCGCCGGTCACTAGCGCGGTCGCGCACACCTTGGCCACCAGCACGCCGCTCCCGGCGGCGCCTACGCCGACGATCTCGGCCACACGGGCGGAGACGGGATCGGCCGAGTCGGCGATGGCCAGACGCGTGAGCAGCGGCATCGGCGTTACCGCCGCGGCCGCCGCGCGTAGCGAGTTGCGCGCGCGCGGTTCAGGAGCTGGCGCACCGCGCCGTCGGTGATCCCGAGTGCGAGCGCGATCTCCTCGTAGCTGCGCCCCTCGAGCTCGCGCAGCAGGATCGCCTCGCGCTGGCGATCCGGCAGAGCCTGGACGGCAACGAACACGTCGCGCAGCCCCTGCGTGCGCTCGAGCGCCTGGTCGGGCCGCTCGACGCCGTCGATACGTTCGTCGAGCTGGTCATGCCGAAGGCCACGGTCGCGCAGGGCGTTCAGCGCGGTGTTGTGCGCGATGCGGTACAGCCACGGCCTGAGGTTGAGCGCGGCGCCGTCGCGGTGCATAGCCTCGTAGGCGTTCACGAACGACTGCTGGACCACATCCTCGGCGCGGTCTGGCGGCAGCAGGCGCGACGCGTAGCGCATCAGCGCGCGCCGGTAGCGCTCGACGATCGTCTCGAAGGCCGGCTCGGAGCCCGCGCGGACCAGGTCCACCAGGCGCTCGTCTGACTGCGTGGAGAGCACCGGCCTGCGGGCCAGCCGGGCTGGGTGAAAGAGCGCTCTCGGGGTCATCGGCTTGGTATCCGCGTAACCATGGAACACCTCGGGGAACGCAAGCTCACGCTCGCTAGCTTGTCGCAGCTCCCGTGCGATTCCTGCCAATCGGTCATGGTAGTCCTGCACCTGGTGGCGCCAACCGCGCGCGCCGCCGATCCGGTGGACCACTCGCAGCCCGCCGCGCCCGACGGCACGCCGATCTGCGCCGCGTGGCTGCACGATGAGTACACGGTCGAGCGCCGAGGCGGCAGCTGGGCCACATGGCACCCTGCGCGCGACCCGCGCTACGGCTGCGCGTTCGGCCACGAGCACGGCTCAAACCCACGTGCCTTCAGGTATTTCAGCCGCACCGGGATGCCGGCATTTGGCCTTGTGAACGACTACGCGAGCAGCAAGGAGGCGCACGCCGGCTTCAAGGTCTTCGTCGCGAACGAGGACCGCAAGGGCCTCGCCTGGACGATCATCCTGCACCAGGGATCGGGGTCGCCGCGGCGCGGCAGCGTGCGCTTCCACTCGCTCGAGACATGGCTGTTCCGGGAACGCGGCCGCCGAATGTTGGCGCGAACGCGCCAGATGGCGGACTTCGGCGAGGGCGTGGGCAACTGCCCGGGGATCGAAAGCCGCGAGTCTTGGCGCCTCCTTCCGGTGCCCGGCTGCGGCCGGTCCTACGAGGAGTGGGCCACGGCGCTCGACGTCGGCGGCGTATTACGGGCACGCCCGGCCTTCGGCATCCACAACGCGATCACGCAGTTCGACCCGGCCGACCCGGAGCGCGTGGTCTTCAACAAGCGGGCGATCTGCGGGGCAGCGGACCCAGCGGGCTGGGATTCCAGCTGCAAGGGCGACCGCCGTACAGTCCTCCATCCGCGCTGGTCCGTGCGAAACAACGGCCCATCGCGCTTCCGCACGGACGCGTACGGGCGCCGCGCCGACCGCGGGCTGCTTCAGATCGTCTCCCGCCGCATCCGCGTCGACCAGCGCCGCGAGCGCGACGGAGTGGAGAACGTGTTCATCGCCGAGCAGCCGTCGGACGGTGGCATCTTCCGCGCCGGGCGCGGCTGGCGCCCGAAGAGGGGCTTCGAGTTCCCGGGCTACTGCGTGCTGGGCAGCAACTGACCTAGGCTGCGCGCGTGCAGCTGATCTATCCCGAGCGCAGGGCCACCTCGCCGGAGGAGCTGGCGGCCGGGTTGCGCCTGCACGAGCTGGCGCGGGCCGACCGGCCCTACCTCGGCCTCAACATGGTCTCGAGCCTCGACGGCAAGGCCACGCTCGACTGGCGCACCAAGGGGCTCTCGACCGAGGTGGACCGCCGGCTCTTCCACCACCTGCGCACCCAGGCGGACGCCGTGATGGTGGGGGCGGGCACGGTCCGCGAGGAGCGCTACGGGCGGATGACGAAGAACGACGATTTGCGCGACAAGCGCGTCGAGGAGGGACGCACACCGGAGGCGCTCGCCGTGGTAGTAAGCGGCCGTCTCGACCTTCCCGCCGACCTTCCGCTCCTGAACGAGCCCGGCCAGACCGTGCTGATCGCCACCGGCGCGGAGCACTCGTTGGCGGACACGCACGCGGGCATCGAGTACGCGCGCGTCGGCGACGATCTCCCGCGCCTGATGGCCCAGCTGCACGAGCGTGGCGTACGCTCGGTGCTCTGCGAGGGCGGCCCCACGCTGAACTCGTTCCTGTTCGCCGCCGGCCTCGTGGACGAGCTGTTCCTCACGATGAACCCGAAGATCGCGGGCGGTGCGGCCGCGCTCACGATCGTCGCGGGGCGCGAGCTCGTTGAGCCCGTGGAGCTCGATCTGGTGTCCGTGGCGGAGGCAGATGGAGAGCTCTACACGCGCTGGCGGATCCGCCGCTGAGGCTGTGGGCGGCGGCGATCGCAACTTCTGAGGCCCGGTCGGGTGGTTCTCACCCTCGACGCCGGTTTCAGCGCCCAGGGGCTCGCGCGCGCAGATTTCCCCCAGGGAACCAGTGCCGAGATCAGAGGTTTGCCGTCGCGCGCCTCACGGCTGGAGTAAAGCTCGACCGTCGGTTCGGGCGGCGGGGAATCATTCGGGCCCAAGTCCACCGGCTGCGTCCTGGCCGTGGCCGCTAGCGGCCCGAGAGGCGCGGAAAGAGTGCAGAAACCCTTGCACTCGTCGCTCATCCGAGGCCTCGTCCGCTAGTAATCAGGGTCCATGGCAACCGCCAGGACAGAGCCTGCCGCGCCGCGGCGCGCGCCGCAGGTGGACATCCCAGTCGTCGAGTTCAAGGAAGTGACGAAGGTCTACGACGGCGGCTCAGTGGCCGTTCAGGGCGCCTCGATGCGCATCGGGCGGGGCGAGTTCGTGTTTCTCGTGGGACCCACCGGATGTGGCAAGTCCACCTGCATCCGCCTGATGATGAAGGAGCTCGAGCCGAGCAGGGGCGACATCTCGATCGCCGGGCGGCCGCTCGCCGAGGTGCCGCGGTCGCGCGTGCCGCACCTGCGCCGCAACATCGGCGTTGTGTTCCAGGACTACAAGCTGCTGCCGAACCGGACGGTGTACGACAACGTCGCGTACTCGCTTCAGGTGATCGGCGAGGCGCGCCAGGAGATCCGCCGCAAGGTGCCGGACATCCTGCGCCTCGTCGGGCTCTCCACCAAGCTGCACAACTTCCCCGACGAGCTGTCCGGTGGCGAGCAACAGCGCGTCTCGATCGCGCGGGCGTTCGTGAACCACCCGCCGCTGCTCCTCGCCGACGAGCCCACCGGCAACCTCGATCCCGAGACGTCCATCGGGATCATGCAGCTGATCTATCGCATCAACCGCACCGGAACGACCGTCGTCGTGGCGACCCACGACAAGGAGATGGTCGACAAGATGCGAAGGCGCGTGATCGAGCTGCGCGAGGGCCGCATCGTCCGTGACGAGCTGTCCGGCC
>Ga0126307_10003209_pt1 | contig 11133 bp, 8 predicted proteins | sample Plot28_FD_89955 | JGI IMG/M metagenome (GOLD analysis project Ga0126307, IMG submission 89955) | Serpentine soil microbial communities from UC McLaughlin Reserve, CA, USA - Plot28 | ecosystem: Environmental > Terrestrial > Soil > Grasslands | place: USA: UC McLaughlin Reserve, Lake County...
GAGCAGGTTACGGAGTAGCTCTGGCGCCTCGCCCACGGCCCGCAGTATGCACACCGTCGCCGGAGGGGGTGCGACCGTTGCCGCTCGCGGCGGGAAGCGATGTGACATTGCCTCCCTCGATGATGATGCGGCACGGCCGGTGGGCGAGCACGTAGCGGGCCGTACGCCCCAGAAGCCGCTCGTCGTTGGGAGCGTGCTGGGTGCTGATGTAGATGAGGTCGGAGTGGCGCTCGATCGCCTCGTTGACGATCGCCTTCCCGGGGTTGCGGGTTCGAAGGAGCCTGACGCGGACTTTGAGATGCCTTGCCCTCGCCTGCAGACGGGCAACCTCCAGGACGTTGCGACCAAGCTCGTCCTCCTGCTGCAAGCCCTGGTCGAGTCGAAGCTCGTTGGGCACTCGCAGCACGTAGAGGGCCTCCACCTCCGCGTCCGGCCCGACGAGCTTCGCCGCGCGGGACATGGCGTCCGTGTTGACGTCCGTGCCGAATATGGGCACGAGAGCGGAGCGGTACGCGATCTCGTAGACGCCGAGCGGGCGCTGGGGCCGCTCGATCCGGTACTGGCGACGTGGGTCGAGTCCCTTGCGCCACCGGTAGAGCAGATAGCCGGCCACGCCGACGACCATCCACCCGGTCCCGACCACGCGCGCCTCCGTGTGAAGTACGACCACTGATACGAACGCGATGCCGGTTCCCAGGGCCCCGAGCACCGCGGTCATCGGCACCGGCTTGTCTCGGATACGCACGTTCCACGGCGCTCGATAGGGCCGGTCCCGGGCCGGGTCGCGCAGCCGCAGGGCGACGATCGAGACATGCGCGATGGTGAACGAGAGCATGGCGCCGAAGCTGTAGAGGTTGCCCAGGAAGTCGGTCTCGCCGGGGATCAGGAGCAACATCGCGATCACCGAGAAGAAGGCGATCGTGAACCAGGGCGTCTGGTAGCGGTGATGAAGGCGAGAGAAGACGCCGGGGAGCTGGCGGTGCTCGGCAAGCGACCACGACAACCGCGAGATTCCGATCAATCCGGCGTTCGTGGCGATGACGAGGATCGTCGCCGCGAGGAGGCCGATGTAGTAGCGGGCGATCGTCTCCATCGTGCCGCTCAGGTGAAGGGAGGCGACGATCCCCAGGACCGGGTCGTCCTTGTAGGTGGTCCCGAGCTGGGTGGTGAAGTGGCCCGCCGCGTTCTCCGTCACGGGGAGCGCCGACATCGAGACGATCGAAATCCCGGCGAAGATCCCCAGCACGGCGATGAGGACGAGGTTGACCGTCTTCGGGACGTCGCGGCCGGGATCGCGGGCCTCCTCGGCCATGTTGGAGACGGTCTCGATCCCGGTGTAGGCGATCATCGAGATCGAGACCGCGAACAGGAGCTGGCTGTAGCTCGGCGCCAGACCCAGGTGGATCTGATTGACCAGGAGGGCCGGATTCAGCACCACGATCGCGCCCAGTACCACGAGTGCGACCTGCGTGAGCAGGTCGGTGATCGCCAGGAAGATGTTCAAGCGGGTGGACTCGCCGATCCCGCGGATGTTCAGGAGCGCGAGGATCGCGATGACCGCCGCGCCGCCGATGACGTCCCAGGGCCCGTGGTTCAGCGCCGGGACGAACGCGCTCAGATAGTGCGGTACGAAGAACGCCGAGATCGCGACGGTGATGATGTAGTCGAGCGAGAGCCCCCAGCCGGCGAAGAAGGAGACGACCTCGTTGAACGCATGACGCGCGAAGGAGGAGGACCCGCCCGCCTCCGGGAACATCGATGCCCCTTCGGCGTAGGTCTTGGCCGTGAGCGCGAACAGGCCACCGGCGAAGATGAAGACGAGCGGCGTGAGCCCCAGAGCGTGGGCCGCCACCAGGCCCAGGGCGTAGTAGATCGACGAGCCGACGTTGCCGTAAGCGGTCGCGAACAGGCCCGGAACGCCGACGCTGCGGCGCAGGCCGCGCGCCTTCAGCTGTGCCATGCCGGCCTTCTCGATTCGTGGCTGACGAGCGGCGCAAACATCCACCTCGATGGTGCGCCGGATCGCGCTAACCCAGCGCTAAGCAGCGCGGCCAGGCCGTAGAGATTTCGCTAAGAACTGCTTTTGCAGGCCAAACGCGCGCTGAGTCGCGTTAGCCTGGAAGCCAGGTGTGCCGGGAAGCCTGGTCGGCGTTCGTTGTCGACCCAGGAGGTTCCGGTGGCGTCCATTCATCTCTCACCAGGCGGGTCCCGACCACGCCGGCTGCCCAGCACCCGGCTCTCTCGGGTCAGGGCGTTTCTGTTTCGGAGCCGACTGAACGCCGCGCTGGCTGCGGGGGTGGACCCCGCGACCGACCCAGCGCTGACCCACCGAGCCATGCAGCTCGTCCGGTCCAGGTACCGCCGCCGGCTCGCCGCATCCGTAGAGCACCTGGTGGACGACCTCGAAAGCGATCCGGGCTCCTACATGTCATCCGCCGTTTCGTTCCGAGTCGACGAGGTAGCGGAGGCTCGCACGACCCTCATGAGCCTCGCCGGCGCCTTGCGCGATGTCGATCCGATCGATCCGCGCGGCGTAGCGATGACCCTCAGGCTGATCACCGACCCGACGTCGCCGCTCTACGTCCGCACCGCGCCGGGCGGGCTACAACGGGAGGCGCAAGCGGCACTTGAGCACCTGCTCGCCTCGAGCCAGCCTTGGTGCGAGCTCCCCCCGGCGCCTCCGCTCCCGCTCCACCCAGGTCTCCGTGGCCACGATTGACACGGTCGCGGCGCGGCCGCGGACCCGCCGGTTCCGGGCCGTCCTCTTCTTCGCATTCGCATTCGCGGTCATGGCCGATCCGGTGTCGTCGGTCGCCTACGCCATCGAGTCGGCGCTCCGCGCCCTGGGCGGGCACCTGGAGCTCCTGCTCCCTACTATGGGGCTGGTCATCGGGGTCATCGCGCTGGTGACCCTGAACTACTGGCAGCTCATGAAGGCCTTTCCCGAGGGTGGTGGCTCTCCGGAGGCGGCCGGACGCGCGTTCGGGCAGCAGTGGACCTTCCTGCCGATCGGGGCGCTTGTCGTGGACTTCGCGCTCACCATCGCGATCTCGGTCGCGGCGGCCGTGAGCGCCGTGATCGCGCTGGTCCCGGAGCTCGCCGCGGTGCGAATCCCGCTCGATCTCGTGCTTGTGGCGGCCGTCGCGGCGCTGACCTGGTTTGGTCACGGCGGCCGACTCATCTTCGCGGTGATGACCTGCCTGTTCATCTTCGCCGCGATCCCCGTCCTTGCGCTTGGCTGGATCGACCCGAGCCAAGCGCACGGGGCCGCGCCGCTCACCGATTCGGCGAGCCCGGCCCTGGTCGCGGTGATCCTTGCCTTTCCTGTCGCGATGGCCCTCGCCACGGGCACCGAGGCGCCGGCGACCTCGATCGCCCAGCTCGGGCAGCTCGACAACCGTGGGCGCCGGCGCTTCGGTCGCGGAACGCTGGCGGCGACGATCTTCATCGTCGGCGGCTTGACCCTCGGGCTCACCGCGCTCGCCGTCCACCTGCACGTCGGCATTCCGCCACACGATCAAACCCAGATCGCGCAGATCGCCCGGGGGGCGACGGGCGACGGCGGGCTGTTCGGGTTCTTCCAGCTCACCAGCGGGCTGCTGCTGCTCGCTGCCGCCGCGTCGTCATTCCAGGCTGGGCCGGGCCTGCTGAAGGCCCTCGCGCGCACCGGTCCGCGAGGCGAGGACGGGCTCCTCCCCCGGCGGCTGGGAGAGACGAACCGGCATCACACGCCGGTCGCTGCCGTCGTGGTCTACGCCGCGATCTCGGCGGCGATCATCCTGGCCGCAAGTGGCCAGGAGCAGGAGCTGGTGCTCGTGTACGCGGTTGCTGTATTCGTGAGCTTCCTCGCCGGCCTGCTGGCGATGGCTCGCTTCGCCCATCGCCAGGGCCTGCACCTGCTGACGGCGACCAACGTCCTCGGGGCGATCGCCGTCGCGTTCACCCTTCTCGTCAATCTGGAGCGTGGCTATCCGCTGCTGGCGCTCGGCGGCACGGTGCTGGTGGCCGCCGTTTTGTACGCGCGTTGGGTCCGCGCCGGCCGGCCGAGCGGCATCGAGGCGATCGAGCGCGAGGCTGAGGCCGAGGACTGACCAGCCGTTGCGGCTGCGGTGGTTAGGGCTCGTCCCGCAGGCGGTAGCCGACCCCGGGTTCGGTGATCAGGTAGCGAGGTCGCGATGGCTCGGGCTCGATCTTGGCCCGGATGTGCGCGACATGAACCCGCAGATAGTGGGTCTCAGTCTCATAGACCGGGCCCCAGACCTCGTGCAGGAGCTGGCGGTGCGTAACGAGCTTGCCGCGGTGCTGGGTGAGGACGCGAAGCAGGTCGAACTCGATCGGCGTCAGGTGGACGGGCTCGCCCTGGCTGGAGACCTGCCGCGACTCGAGGTCGACCGTGAGGTCGCCGATCTCGATTCGCGGCTCGCCGTCCTCGGCAACCCGTCGCAGGGCGGCCCGCAGGCGCGCGAGGAGCTCGTCGGTGCCGAAGGGCTTCGTGATGTAGTCGTCGGCGCCGGCATCCAGGGCACGGACCTTCTCTCGCTCGTCGCCGACCGCCGACAGCACGATGATCGGAAGCCCGCTCCATCGGCGAACCTCCTCGCAGACCTCCACGCCGGAGCCATCCGGCAGGATCAGGTCGAGCACCATCGCGTCGGGTGGGCGAACCGATACGGCGTCCAAGGCCTCGCGCTTGGTCTCCGCCTGCTGGGTCACGTACCCCGCTCCCCTCAGGATTACCTTGAGCGCCCGGACGATCTGCGGCTCATCGTCGACGACGAGGACCCGCTGTTCGTTCGAGGTCATGCCTCCACGGGCTGCTTGACGAGTGGGAATGCGACCGCGAACGTCGTCCCGCCGCCGGTCGCGCCTTGCAGGCTGATCTCGCCGCCGTTGGCCTCGACCAGTCCACGGCAGATCGCGAGGCCCAGGCCCGATCCCTGGCGGCGCTCGCTCCCGCGGACGAACGGTTCGAAGATCTCGCTTCGCCGCGACGTGGGGATGCCCGGCCCGGCATCGCTCACGCGGACGGTGACCTTGCCGCCGCCGGACCCGCCGCTGACGCGCACCGCAGCGTGCTCGGGAGAGAACTTCACCGCGTTCTCCAGCAGGTTCGAGAACACGCGCTCGAGCTGCGCGACGTCGGCGCGGACCAGTGGAAGATCGGCCGGCAGGTCGAGCTCGATCGGGTGGTCCCCGAACCTTCCCTGCACCTGCTCCGAGGCGCGAGCGACGACGTCGGCGAGGTCGCACCAGTCGGTGCGCGGATTCACCGCGCCCGCCTCGATGCGCGACAGGTCGAGCAGGTCGTCGACCATCCGCGCCAGGCGGTCGGATTCGGCCTCGATCGCCTCCATGAGCCCCTCCCGGTCGTCGGGCGATAGCCGCTCCTGGCGCAGGCCGCTGGCCGCGGTCGTGATCGCGGTCAGGGGCGAGCGGAGGTCGTGCGAGATCGCGTGGAGCAGGGCCGTCTTCGCCGTGTCAGCGCGGCGTGCCGCCTCGGCGGCTGCCGAGCGCACGGTCAGGCGCTCGCGCTCGCGAGCCAGGTCGATCAGCCGCGCGAGGGACTGCGACAGCCGCTCGAGGCTCTGGCGATCCCAGCCGGCCTCGGGTCTACCGTAGAGCCAGCCGGGGCGCGTGGCGGGGATTCGCACCGCGAGCTCGCCGGTCATCGGGGCGGGAGCGGAAGTGAGGCCGGCACGCACCGCGCGGTGGCCCGATGGTCCGCTGTCGTTGCCGATCAGCTCGAGCTGCGTCTCGACCTTCTCGCCGGCCAGCAGCGAGGACGCCGCCTGCGCCAGGATCATCGCCTCGCGCTCGCGGGCGGACGCGAGCAGGGCACGGCGCTCGGCCTCGCTGGCCTGATCCCGTGCTGTAGCCGCGAGCCGGCCCACGACCAGGGCCGCGATGAGGAACACAGCGAGGGCCACGACATTGTTGTCGTCGGCGATCGTCAGGTGGTAGCGGGGCTCGATGAAGAAGAAGTTGAGGGCCGTGACGCTGATGACGGCCGTCACGATCGCCGCGAGCTGGCCTCGCCGGATGGCGATGAAGAGGACCGCCAGCAGGTACAGGACCCCGAGGCCCGTGACCGGCGCGACCTCGTCCAGCAGGGCCACCACGCCCGTGGCGAGGGCGACCGAGGCGACGATCTCGGCGGCGTCGGCGGCGATTCTCGCCGCGTCGATGCGATGTGGACCTTCGGCGCCCATCGCCCTCAATTCAGTGTAGGTCCGGCGTCAGTCCGTCGCCGGTTCGCCGGTCTCCGCGACGCGCTCGATCAGGTCGGCGGCCCGGACGTTTCCGGGATTCCCCTGCAGCCGCTTCGAGGTCTCGCCGAGTCGCGCGTGAAGCTCCCGATCGCCCAGCAGGCGATCGATCGCGCCGGCGATCTCCGAGTCCGTGAACGAGTAGGTCGAAAGGCGCTCGCCGAATCCCGTCTCGTGGACGCGCTGGGCGTTGTCGTGCTGGTCCCAGAAGATGGGCAACAGCATCATCGGCTTGCCGAGGTGCATGCATTCGGTGACGGTGTTGTTGCCACCGTGTGTGATCACGAGGTCTACATGAGGGAGTACCGAGACCTGGGGGAGGAACTCGGCGCCCGTCATATTGGGCGCGAGCTCGTAGGCCTCGTGCTGCGGACCCTTCGACACCACGTAGCGATGCGGCGTCTCGGCGAGCGATTCGACCAGGCGCTCCATCAGGGGCACGTCGGCGGACCCCAGCGATCCGAGGCTCAGATAGATGAGCGCACCATCGCCCTCGGCGAGCTCGTCCGGCACGCTCCACGGCGCGTCGCTTCCGCGGACGCTCGACTCGAGGTTGTGCCAGGTGGAGCCCAAAGGCTTTGAGCGCGGGTAGTCGAGCTCGCGCGGATACAGGTAGAGGTTGAGCCAGCGGGAGGGGTGGATCAGCTCGCCATCGGGTAGCGCCGGGGCGCCCCGATCCCGGCAGAAGTGATCGAACTCCATGCGCATCTCGCCGATCCCGCGCGCGTACTCGGCCCGGAATGCGTCCCATTCGCTTCGGTCGTCGATGGGAAGGCCCGAGTACGGCGGTGGAAGCTCCGGGTCCTTGATCTCCAGCGGGTTGCAGGAGACGATTCGCACCCACGGGCGGCCGCTCGCAGGGATCGCGGGGAACGCGCACACGTTGTCCTCGACGATCGCGTCGGGCTCCAGCTCGTCGAAGATCTCCACCAGGCGCTCGTCGACGTAGCGCGCGCCGTCCAGAAGGGCCTCCCAGGTCGGCGCGATGAACTCGCCAAGCTGCTCGAAGGTCGTCTTGCGAAAGACCGGGGCGGTGTCGCGGATGAAGTCCTTCCAGAACTGGCCCGGCTCCTCCTCCTGCTCCGGTGGAGGGCCGAGGCGCATCAGCCGCTCCTCGAACCCCTTCTCCTCGAGGGTCCCCGCGAAGGATTCCTCGATGACGAACACCACCCGGTGGCCCCGGTCGCGCAGGACCTCGCCGATCCCGACGCAGTTGTTGGTGGGCCCGAATGCTCCCTCGGGGAAGAAGACGATCGTGTTCGCCGCCATCGCGGCGCCAGCCTATCCACCGTGGTGGTGCTAGAACACGGCCATGGAAGCGAGCGCAAAGACCGATCAGGAGATCCGCGACCAGGCGATCCAGCATCTCAAGAAGAGGCGCGACTTCCGCGGACACGTCTTCATCTACGTCGCGGTTAACGCCATGCTGGTCGCGATCTGGGCGATCACCAGTGGTGGCGACGACTTCTTCTGGCCGATCTTTCCGATCCTGGGATGGGGCATCGGCGTCGCGGCCAACGCGTACGACGTCTACGGACGAAAGCCCATCAGCGAGGACGAGATCCGGCGCGAGGCCGATCGCCTCCGCGGTAGCGCGGACGGCTAGGGACGCGGGCCGCGTGATTTCGGTCCCGCGGCAAGCTCGTGCTGAACGAGCTCGTGCGCGCGGGCGGCCCAGTCGCACAGCAGGGGGCGCGTGTCGCGCGGATCGATGATCTCCTCGACTGAGAAGCGCTCCGCGGTACGGAAGGGCGAGCGGACGGCGTTCAGGCGAGCCTCGATCTCCGCCCGGAGGGCCGCGGGATCGTCGGAGGCTTCGAGCTCCCGCCGGTAGGCGGCCTCCAGGCCGCCCGCGATCGGGAGCGAGCCCCAGTCGCCCGACGGCCACGCGTATCGCAGGTTGAGCCGGGAGCCGTCGCCGTGACCGGCGCCGGCCACCCCGTAGACCTTCCGCACCAGGACGGAGACCCACGGTACGGTCGCCTGGTGAACGGCGTACAGGGCCCGCGCCCCGCGGCGGATGGTCCCAGCGCGCTCGGCCTCGGTGCCGATCAGGAACCCTGGCTGGTCGACGAAGTTCGCCACCGGCAGGTGGAACTGGTCGCACATGTCGACGAAGCGCGTGAGCTTCTCTGACGCGTCGGCGGTCAGGCTGCCCGCGTAGTGGTTGGGGTCCGAAGCCAGGACGCCGACGGGGCGGCCGTCAAGACGGGCGAGCGCGGTGATCAGCGAGGGGCCGAAGCGAGCGCCGATCTCGAAGATCGAGCCGCGGTCCAGGACGGCCTCCAGCACGCGGCGCATCTTGTAGGGCTGGCGTGGGTCGCGCGGGACGATCTCGATCAGCTCCTCCTCGCGCCGATCCGGGGGGTCGGTGGGGGAGAGGCTCGGCGGGGCCTCCCATACGTTGTCCGGGAGATAGGAGAGGAAGCGGCGCAGCTGCGCGAGCGCGTCGTCCTCGTCCTCGGCCTCGTTGTCGACGGCACCGGCCTTGGTCTGGGTGCGCGCGCCGCCGAGCTCCTCCTTGTCAGGCGTCTCGCCCATGGATGCGGCAACGACCGGCGGGCCGGCGACGAAGAGCTGAGCCGTGCCGCGCACGATCACCGAGAAATGCGAGGCGACCACGCGAGCGGCGCCGAGCCCCGCGACCGGCCCGAGCGCCGCGGCGACCACCGGGACGATCGAGTGGTTCCGTACGACCAGGTCGAAGCCGGGAAGCGGCGGTACGTAGGTGAACCCCATCTGCTCCAGCGTCTTCACGCTGCCCCCTCCACCCGTGCCGTCGACCAGCCGAACGAGCGGGAGCCGCAGGTCGTGAGCCATGCGCTCGGCGTAGATCGCCTTCTGCCAGATGGCGGCATCGGCCGCGCCGCCCCGGACGGTGAAGTCGTCGCCCTGCAGGACCGCGCGGCGTCCGTCGATTCGACCCTGGCCGATCACGACGTTCGCGGGCAGGAAGTCGGTGAGTTCGCCATCCGCGTCGTACGTCCCCTGGCCGGCGAGCATGCCGGTCTCGTGGAAGGTGTCGGGGTCGAAGAGGCGCTCGACGCGCTCCCGGACCGTCAGGCGGCCGGTGGCGCGCTGGCGCTCGACTCGCTCGGCGCCGCCCATTTGCCGCGCGAGCTCCTCGCGGCGGCGCAGTTCGGCGATCTCGGGCTCCCAGCCGGGCTCCTCGTGTCGAGGCTCCTCCATGCGGGCTGAACGCTACCCGCTAGGTCGCCGGGCGCTGAGGCGCGGAATCCTCGTGGCGCGCCCGGACCCGGCCCTCGCCGTAGCGTCTGGTCTCGAAGGCGATGAGCGCAGCCAGCAGTGCCGTGACGATCGCGACGGTTACCAGAGCGGGTATGTGCGTCGCCACCGGGAGCAGGGCGAAGAGCAGCACGGCGAGGCCGAAGCGCTGGCGGTTGACCGTGTGAACGTGCCGGAAGCGAAAGCCGACGAGACCCAGCATGTAGATCGACACGCCGCCCAGGAGTGCGAAGGCGGGCACCGTTTCCAGCGGGTCATCGACGTGGCCGATGGTCGTCTTCAGGCCCAAAGCGACGAGCACGATGCCCGCGACCATCGGGAAGTGAAGGTACGAGTAGGAGTCGCGGGCCATTTCGTTGCGCACCCGTCCCTCGGGCGCGTCGATCAGCCGCCGTCTGGACACGAGCGCGACCACGTCGAAGTACATCCACCAGAGGGCGGCCGCGAGCGCGATTCCCAGGGCGGCCGCGGCCGCGATTCCCACGGTGAGGTGCGCGTGAGCTCCCACGCCGATGGCGACGATGGACTCACCGAGGGCGATGATGATGATCAGGCCGTGGCGCTCGGCGAAGTGGCCAGGCGCAAGCCTCCAGCCCGAGGAATCGATGAACATCGGCCCCGCCATGTCGAGGCTCAGGGCGAGAAGCCAGAGCGCCCCCTGGGCCAGCCCGTCCAGAAAGGAGGCGCCGATCAGCAGCCCGACGCCGATCGCGGTGCTCACCGCGAGGCCGGCGACCGAGTGGCGAAGCTCCGGGTCGTCGCGACTCGCGAGGACGAACAGCGCGATGTGGGCCGCGCGCACGGCCCCGTAGGCCAGGGCGAACGGCAGCGCCAGGCTGTGGAACGCCTCGGGGACCGCGATCGCAGCGATCAGGAACGCGGCCATCGCCGCGAAGATCGCGAAGCGCACCGCGCCCTCCTCGGGATCGACGACGCTGGTCAGCCACGCGTATCCGACCCACGACCACCACAGCACGCCCAGCACGAGGATTCCCTGCGCCAGACCGGACCACGTCGGATCGCCGGCCATGAGCGCCGTGCACTGAGTGATGGCCAGCACGAAGACGAGGTCGAAGAACAGCTCGAGCGGCGTGACGCGCTCGCCCTCCCGGAGCACGGCCACGAGCCGCGGGGCACGCGTTCCGGTCGCCGTGGCCATCAGCTCATCCTAAGTCGTGCTGCTCGCGCGGGAAATCCGCGATCCGCAGGTATCAGCGGTCGTCCGGCTCGGGGGCGGCCGACTCGAGGATCCCGAGGAACTCAACCACCCGGCACACGAGAAGCCGCTCCTCGTCGACCTCGATCCACACGCCGGCCGAAGCGGGAAAGACGACGTGATCGCCGGGCTGCACGGGCATCTCGACCCCCGCCTGCTCCCACCAGTCGAGCCCCGGCCCGACGGCCAGAACGATCCCCTGCTGAGGAGGCGGGTCGTGGGTGCCAGCGGGCACGACGAGCCCGGACCGCCGCATCCGGTCCTGATCTAGCTCCTTGACCACCACCTGGTCGAACAGCGGGCGAAGCTGATGCCGCCCGGCCTCCACGGGCTCCCGTCGAGATCGCGTGTCCACGACGCTCAGGATATCCACGCCTCGCGTGCATTTCGGTCCGAGATTTGCCA
>Ga0126307_10003210_pt1 | contig 11132 bp, 13 predicted proteins | sample Plot28_FD_89955 | JGI IMG/M metagenome (GOLD analysis project Ga0126307, IMG submission 89955) | Serpentine soil microbial communities from UC McLaughlin Reserve, CA, USA - Plot28 | ecosystem: Environmental > Terrestrial > Soil > Grasslands | place: USA: UC McLaughlin Reserve, Lake County...
CCGTGCCCGACCGCTCGAAGCCCGTCCTTCTCTATTGCGCGGCGGGTAACCGCTCCGCCTTCGCCGCGCAGACGCTGAACGAGCTCGGCTACGAGCACGCAGTCTCGCTCGCCGGCGGCTACACCGACTGGAAGCGGAACGGCTACCCGACCGAGCTGACGCGCTCGCTGTCTCCGCAGGGCCGCATGCGCTACAGCCGCCACCTGCTCATCCCGGAAGTGGGGGAGGAGGGGCAGCTCAAGCTGCTCGACTCGCGTGTGCTCCTGATCGGAGCCGGCGGTCTCGGCTCGCCCGCCTCGCTGTACCTGGCCGCGGCGGGCGTGGGGACGCTCGGCATCGTGGACGACGACGTCGTCGACGAGTCGAACCTGCAGCGCCAGATCGTGCACTCGACGGCGACGCTCGGTGAGGCCAAGGTCGAGTCGGCCGCGCGCGCTTTGCGCGAGCTGAACCCGGACGTGCAGGTGCTCCCGTACAAGACACGCCTCACCTCGGAGACGGTCGAGGAGATCCTGGGCGACGGCTGGGACGTGATCGTGGACGGCGCGGACAATTTCCCCACCCGCTACCTCCTGAACGACGCCTCCGTCTGGCACCGCATCCCCGTGGTGCACGGCTCCATCTTCCGCTTCGAGGGCCAGCTCACAGTGTTCAAGCCATTCGATGGGCCGTGCTACCGGTGTCTGTTCCCGCAGCCGCCTCCGCCCGAGATGGCGCCGAGCTGCGCCGAGGGAGGTGTACTCGGCGTCCTGCCCGGAATCGTCGGGTCCTTGCAGGCGAACGAGGCGCTCAAGCTTGCGCTCGGAATCGGCACTCCCCTGATCGGGCGGCTGATGCTCTTCGATGCGCTCGACGTGAGCTTCACCGAGCTCCAGGTGAAGCGCGACCCGGCGTGCCCCGTGTGCGGTGACGAACCGACCATTACCGAGTACGTCGACTACGTCGAGTTCTGCACGGCCGGGAGAGGAGCCTGATGGCGAGCGTCCGCATCCCGCCTCCGCTGCGCACCGAGACCGGAGGTGAGCCGGTGGTCGAGGCGAGCGGCGGCACCGTGCGCGCCGTCCTCACCGACGTAATCTCGCGCTTTCCCTCGCTTGGCACGCGCGTCCTCGAGGACGGGAACCTCGCGCGCTTCGTGAACGTATACGTGGGCGGCGAGGACGTACGCACGCGCGACGGCCTGGATACGCCCGTCGCGGAGGGCGAGACGATCATCCTGCTCCCAGCGGTTGCTGGTGGCCTGCACTGACGCGACCGGCACGCGGGCGTCGCTGCTCGACACTGTCGGTTGCACGCCGCTGATCGAGCTCCCGCGGCTCGCGCGCGCCGCCGGCCTCTCCGAGGAGGTTCGGCTGTACGCCAAGCTCGAGGGCCAGAATCCGACGGGCTCGCTCAAAGATCGCGTCGCCAAGGCGATGGTCGAAGCGGCGGAGGAGGAGGGCATCCTCCAGCCGGGGCGCGAGCTGCTCGAGCCGACCTCCGGCAACACCGGGATCTCGCTCGCGCTCGTCGCCAAGCTCAAGGGCTATCGGCTCACCTGTGTCCTGCCGGAGAACGCGACCGAGGAGCGCAAGCGCATGCTGCGCCTGTACGGGGCCGAGATCGTCGAGTCGCCGGGCGAGGAGGGCTCGAACGGCGCCGTGCGCGTCGCGTTGCAGATGGCCGAGGCCGATCCGCGCTACTTCATGCCGTTCCAGTACGCGAACGAGGCGAATCCGCGTGCGCACTACGAGGGAACCGGAGCGGAGATCGCCGACGCGCTCGACCGCCTCGACGTCTTCGTCGCGGGGCTCGGCACCGGCGGGACGCTCATGGGCGCGGGCGCGCGGCTGCGCGAGAGCTTCCCCGACGTAGTAGTCGCCGCGGCGGAGCCGCTTCCCGGCGACGCGGTGATGGGCCTGCGCTCACTCGAGGACGGCTACGTGCCGCCCGTCCTCGACGTGGCCAAGCTCGACCGCAAGCTGCTCGTCTCGAACGCGCAGTCCGTGTCCGGGCTTCGCCTCCTGCTCGAGAACGAGGGTGTCTTCGCCGGCGTCTCCTCTGGCGCCGTAGTGGACGTCGCCCTGCGCCTTGGGCGCGAGCTGGACGAGGGCGCGGTCGTATGCGTCCTCGCCGACGGCGGCTGGCGCTATCTCTCCGCCGACTTCTGGAGCGCGCCCGACGTCGAGCGCTCGATGGAGGGCAACGTCTGGTGGTGATCCCCGCCGCCGTGCGCGACGCGCTCGAGGCGCACGCACGGGAGGAGGCGCCCAACGAGGCCTGCGGGCTGATCGTCTTCCGCGACGGCGATGCCGTCCGGTACGAGCGCGGCCGCAACCGGCTGGAGTCGCCGTACCGCTTCGAGCTGGACATCGATCCCGAGCTGTGGTTCCTCGAGGACGACGGTTACGAGCTCGCGGTCTTCCACTCGCACCCCGCTTCGCCGGCGAAGCCCTCGCGCACCGACGTGGAGCGCATCGGACTGTGGGCCGGCCGTCCGTTCTTCATCCTCAGCCTGTCCACGGGCGAGCTGAATGCGTTCCGCATCGACGGCAGCGGGATCGAGCAGGAACCGATCGCGTAGGCTCGGCGCGTGGCCTATGACCAGGCACTAGCAGCGCGCATTCGCGAACTCGTGGCGGCTGAGCCGGACGTCGCCGAGAAGAAGATGTTCGGAGGCCTCTCATTCCTCGTCGGCGGCAACATGGCGGTGGGCGCCAGCGGACAGGGCGGACTGCTCGTCCGCGTCGATCCCGCCGAGTCCGAAGCACTCCTCGCGACCACGCCCGCGACGCTGATGGAGATGGGCGGCCGGTCGATGGCCGGCTGGCTGCGCGTCGCCGCCGAGCAGGTGCAGGCCGACGACGCGCTCGCGGAGTGGGTCGGCCGCGGCGTCTCGTATGCGCGCTCACTTCCGTCGAAGTGAGCGGGCGACGGCTTCGATCTCGACCAGCTGATCCGGATAGCCGAGCAGCGAAACACCGAGAAGTGTGCTCGGCGCGCGGCCCAGGCGCGCCGAGACGACTTCCCACACGCGCACGAGGTCGGAGCGCTCTCGCGCAGTGACATAGATCGTCGTCTTGAGGAGCGAGGCGGCATCGACTTCGGCTTCGTGCAGCGCGGCGAGCAGGTTGTCGACGGTCTGCCGCGCCTGTGCCTCGAGGTCGCCGGGCGCGACGACATTGCCCTCCGCGTCGAGTGGGCAGGCACCGGCGCAGAAGACCAGGCCGTCCGCCGAGCGGCTGTACTCGTACGGTGCGCCACGCCAGAGCTCCATCCGCGGAAGCGTACGAGAGAGCCGGGGCAGCTGAGCCGCCCCGGCCTCTGGCGGGTGACTTACTTCCAGAAGAAGTAGTCCGCGGTATACGGAACAGCGGCCTGGTCGCCGGGCGTGCACGTGCCCGCCGGGGCGACACCGCCGGCGGTGTCGAGGCGCTGGACGTACGTGGTTTCGCCCAGGCGCTCGCCGGTGGTCGCGACCTTCTCCAGGAGGAGAAGCGCGATGTTCCCCATCCCTCCGGACTGCGCAGCCTTGCGCGCCGCCTCGACCGAGCTGCCGTCTCTCAGCATCCACACGGGGCGGCCGGTCGCGAAGTTGAGGAAGTGGCTTCCGATCTCCTTCGACGCTCCGGTCGTCTTGAACAGCTTCGCCTCCGGATCGGTGAACAGCCACGTCCCGTCCTCCTGGCACGTGTACTTCTGGACGCCGGTCGCGTGCGCGACCAGGAACAGCTTGCTGCCGGGGTCGTATGTTCGCGGGTCGAGGGGGTCGCCCGCCGCGGTCTGCGGCGCCGGGCCGGCGAAGGCCGTCCCGGCGACCACGGCCGAAGCGAACACCGCAACGACTGTCGCTCTCAGTGCTGTCCTCATGATGCTCCTTTCAGGATTGGTCGTTCTCCGGTGTCGAACGTCGTCTCGACGACGCGTTCGAGCTCGATTCGAGCGCGGACGGCCGCGGCTCGAACGTCCTCGACGCTCGCGGCCTTCACGAACACGAAGCAGGTCTCGTCCTCGGCGACGAAGATCGAGCGTACGACCTCGACGTGCCGTGCGAGGCCGGCTGCGGCCTCGGCCACGGTCGCGCTCGGCGCGTACAGCTCGATCATGAACTCGGTCATCAGTGCAGGCTCGGCTCGCGGCCGAGCGCGAGCTGTCCGAGGAACGAGAAGGCCCGGTTGGCGCCGAGCGGGTGCATGAACGCCGTGGCACGTGCGTCGCGGTAGGCGCGCGCGAGCGGGCTGCCGTTCATGTAGCCGGCGCCGCCGGAGAGGGCGAGCGCGCGGTCGACGATCCGCACGCCGGTCTCGCCGACGAAGGTCTTCGCGGACTGCACCTCGGCGAAGACCTCGGTGACATGTTCGGGGCTCTGTCCGAGCTCGTCGACGAGGTCGGTCGCGCGGGCCAGGAAGGCCCGGCAGGCGGCGAGATCGATGCTGTTCTCGGCCGCGAGCGTCAGCGCCCGCGGGTCGACCTCCCGCCCGCCGAGGCGCGCGGTGACATTGAGGTGGGCGGCCTCGGCGACTCCGAGCGCCGCGGCCGCGTGGAACGCGCCGGCATTGAGCGTCCGTTCCATGTACTCGACCGCGTCGCCGGCCGCGAAGCCGCCACGGATGGCGGACGCCGGAAGAGCCACGTTCTCGAACGAGACCGAGTTGCTTCCGGAGGCACGCATGCCGAGCGCGTCCCAATCGTCGTGGACGACGACGCCCGGCGCGTCGCGGGGAATGACTGCATAGGCATAGCGCTCGTGCCCGTCGTCGCTCGGCAACATCACCGCCGTGTAGAAGACGTCGGCGGCAGGCGACATCGTGCAGAAGATCTTGTGGCCGGAGACGACCCAGCCGTCCTCCGTCCGCGTTGCGTGCGTCGCGGGGCGCGTGAGGTCCTGGCCGGGCTCGCTCGTTGCGGAAGCGATCACGATGCCTTCCCGCGCGATCTCCTCGAGCGAAGCCCCGAACGCCTGCAGGCGGCGCTCGTCGCCCGCCGCGTGCGCGAGCTCCCAGCGCTGCGCGATGCTCAGCACGACGACGAGGTGCATGTTGACGCCGATGGCGAGCGAGGCGTCTCCGCGCGCGAGGCGGCTCTGTGCAACGGCCAGGTCGTGGAGCGACGTGACGCCATGGCCGCCCAGCTCTTCTGGCACGGGCGCGAGGAAGTAGCCCTCGCGCTTCAAGGCATCGAAGCTTTCGAAGGGGAAGGTCGCCTCGCGGTCGTGCCGCGCCGCGTGTGGCGCGATCTCTTCGGCGAGGCGCTCGGCAAGCGCGACGAGGCGCGCACCGGGCTCGGTTCGTGCGGTCAGCTCGAGAGGCATGACATCTCCTTGGTCGTGACTGGGTCAGAAACCGTCCGGTAGGCCCGGCGGTGGTAGACGAGGGCTTCGCCCTCGTTGACGCGAGTGGACAGGACGCGTCCGAAAAAGACGGTATGGTCGGCGATCTCGAACGAGTCGGAGACCTCGCAGTCGAGGTACGCAAGCGCCGCGGGTACGGCGAGGTCGTCGATGAACTTCGGCGCCCCGGTCGCGGAGCCACGGCGCGCGACGAGCTCTTGTCCGTCGCCCAGGATGTTGATCCCGAAGCGGCTCGAAGCGGCGATCGCGCGGGCGCTCACGCCGTCCGACCGGAGCGAGACGAGCACGGTCGGCGGATCGGCCGCGACCGACGCGAACGCGGTCACGGTCATCCCCCAGGGCCGTCCGCCGACGTTGCACGTGACGAGTACGACACCGCTCGCCAGCGCGCTCATCGCCGCGAGGAACTCAGGAGCCGGCGCGCTCGGGGGCGCCGGCTCCTTGACGAGTTTCAGCTCCGGGACCATCGGGCCTCAGTCGGTCTCCACGTCCACGGCTACGGGGACGCCGTTCGAGACCATGTCGAAGACGGCCGAGCGCTTCGTGGCGCGCTCGACGACCTCGCGGAGCTTTTCTTCGGGCGCGTCGCCGGCGATGCGGAAGGTCGCGCGGATCTGCGTGAAACCGTTTCGGTAGTCGTCGTCGAGCCCGAGGGCGCCGCGGACGTCCATGTCTCCCTCGAGCGTCGACTCCACCTGCGTGAGGCGGACGCCGCGGGCGGCCGCGACGTAGACGATCGAGGTGGTCACGCACGCAGCGAGTGCGTGCAGGAGGTACTCGGCCGGGTTGGGGCCGGTGTCGGTGCCGAGCAGGATCGCCGGCTCGCCGGCGTCGAGGACGAAGGCCTCGGCGCGCGACGTGTCTTCCTGGTTCGCGGCGTGGAAGTCGCGGATCGTGGAGCGGTTGTGCGCGCCGTCGATCCAGCGGTTCCGTGCGCGGAACTGGAAGGTGGCGATCGAGGGATCGGCCTTGATCGCGTCGAGCGTGGCGAACATCACCTCGGTGTCGACGCCGTTGCGGATCTTCTCTGCGACTGCGGTCATTGCTCCTCCTCGCTGGTGGTTTGCTTCCGTCGTGTCACGTCGGCGATCTTCCGCGCCGGCTCTTAAACCGGCCTTAAATCGCCGTGACCTCGACTTCTTGGGCATGCACCTACGGTACGAGGGAGCGGTCTCCGGCGAAATACCGAAGACCCACAGTCTTTAAGGAGCTACGTCGGCTCGGAAAGACGCCGCGCCAGCTGTGTCCGCGAGCGGATTCCCAGCTTGGCGTAGGCGTTCCGGAGGTGCTCCTCGACTGTCCGGACCGTGACGAACAGCGTGCTCGCGATCTCCTTGTTGGCGAGCCCGTCCGCGGCCAGCTCGGCTACCCGGCGCTCCGTCGGGGTCAGCTCGCCGGGATCCTGTCGGCGCCGTCCGCCGACGCGTGACAGCTCGGAGCGAGCCTCGTCGACCCAGCCGGGCGAATCCAGCTCACCGAATTCGGCAACGGCCTGTTCGAGCGCTTCGCGCGCGGCTCGCCACTGCTTCATCCGCCGCTGCACCTTCCCGAGGATGAGGTGCGTCCGCGCGCGATCGAAGTGCAGGCCGAGCTCGGCGTAGGCGTCGGCGGCCTCCGCGAGTCCGTCCGCCGAGCCCTGGACGAGCGCCGTGGACCGTTTCGTGCCTGCGAGGCCCCAGGGGTGTTCCTGTGCCTCGGACAAGTCGCGCAGCCGCTGGGTCACCTGCCGAGCCTCCTCCAGGCGGTCGAGTGTGACGAGCGCTTCGACCAGATCGGGCGCTACCGGAAACGCGCCAGGCTCGTCGATGCGTTCGCGGTGCATGTGCTCCCACACCCAGCCGAGCTCCTCCGCTGCGCGGTCGGGCTCGTGTGCGAGTAGTGCTGCGAGACCGAGCGCCCGCCGCGCCTCGCACGTCTGCCAGTAGTAGCCGCGGGGCTCGGCGCCTGCGAGCGACTCCGCCGCAAGCGACTTCGCTTCCTCCGCGAACCCGCGTCCGCACGCGAGGAGCGCGCGTACGCGCAGGTAGGTCTCTCTGATCAGCAGCTTCCGGTCGGCGGCTTCCCACTCGTCCAGCAGCAGCTCGGCTGCGCGCCAGTTGCCCGCGCGCAGCTCGAGATCGCACAGGTTCAGGCGTTGCAGCGCGTACGAGACCTCCTCGCCGCGCGCGTCGGACAGCGCGAGGAAGTCGCGCAGCATGGTCCGCGCCGCGTCCACGTGGCCGCGCCAGAGCAGGCGCAGAGCCTCCACCGGCTCCGGGGAGTCGGTGATGTGAGCGGCCGCCTCCGAGCATGCGCGAAACCGTGCGCACACGTCGTCGATCGGCTTGCCCTGCATGGCCCGCGCCCATCCGAGCCCGTGCAGCGCGGCGCGTTCCAGCTCGGGCCCGGCGCGCTTCGCCGCGGGCAGCGCTTCGAGCGCCCATGCTTCTGCGTCCGCGATCCCCTTCAGGTAGTTCGGTACGAGAGCCGCCTTCTTCGCGAGCACGTGCGCGCGCAGTTCGGGATCGTCCGAGCATTCGGCAAGCGCGCGCTCGAGATACTCGACGGTGTCGTAGTTGCCCGTGATCGCCCCCTCCGACAGTCGCATCCACGCCCGCACGCGGTCGCGGCGCGACAGCGAATCCAGCTCGGGGAGGAGGAGATCCGTGACGCGCTGACGCTCGCCGGCGACCTCGAGGTACCCGGCCAGAACGAGGATCCTCTCGCTCCTCCGGTCGGAGTCCGCGGGTGTCAGCCGCAGCGCGTGGTCGGCGAGGACGACCGCCTGCTGCGCCGATCCGCGCGCTGACGCGGCGGCGGCAGCGGCGGCGACGGCGTCCGCCAGCGCCGCGTCCGGGAGCTGCGTCGCCATCGCGAGGTGCAGGGCGCGCAGCTCGTCGTCCGCGGCGACCTCCGCAAGCTGCAGGTGGAGAGCGCGCCGCTCGCGTGCGCGCGACCCCGATTTCGCCGCGGCCGCGAGGAGCGGGTGCGCTGGCCGAATGCGGTCGCCTTCGACCACGACGACGCCCGTGTCGAGGGCGTCCTCGAGCACGGCCTGGTCGGCGATCGCGGCGAGTCGCGAGACACGCAGGTCGGAATCGAGCGCGAGCGCGAGCATCAGCCGGCGTACGGAGGGGTCGAGCTGCGCGATGCGCGTTCCGAGCAGCTCTTCGACGGCGTCCGGCAGCGGCACGTCTTCGGTAAGCGCCGGCGCACCGCTCGCGGCGATCGCGCGGCCCATCTCCAGCGAGAAGAGCGGGTTTCCGAGAGTCGCCTCGTACACGCGGCGGAGAACATGGCGCGAAAGGCTCAGTCCCAGCCGCTCCGAGAGCATGCGCCTCATCGCGCCGATCGAGAGCGTCCCGACCCCCACGCTCTCGACACGCTCGCCGAGTGCGCGCTCGAGGGCCGACGCGGGCCCCGGGCGCCGAGCGAGCAAGAAGGCAACCGGCTCGGCGTCGACGCGGCGAGCGACGAAGGCGAGCGCTTCACCCGAAGCCTCGTCCACCCACTGCAGGTCGTCGAGGGCGACGAGCAGCGGCTGCTCGGCCGCGAGCGCCCGGAGCGCGCCGAGCAGCCCGAGCGCTATGGCGGACGTGTCGGGCGGCGCGCCGGCGGAGTCCTCTCGGTAGAGCGCCACGTCGAGTGCACGCCGTTGCGGCGCTGGGAGGCCTTCGAGCTCGGCGAGGTCGATCCCGTCGAGCAGGTCGATCAGCGCGGCGAAGGAGAGGCGCGTTTCGGCGCCGCTGCCGCTCGCGCGCAGGACGCGCAGGCCGCGCCGGCGCGCCGCCTCGACTCCGGCTTCCCAGAGCGATGTCTTCCCGACGCCGGGGCCGCCGGTGAGCGTCAGGGCACGTGGCGCCGCGTCGGCGGCGAGGAACTCCTCGAGGCTCGCCAACTGCGCGTCGCGGCCGACGATGCGCTCGGCGGCTGAGCTCGTCTTGGACACTCCTTAGTGCGGAGATACCACAGTGGGCGCACTTAGTCCAGAAGCCGGTCGAGCCCACGCGTAAGGCCGGCGCGACTCGGGGCCGCCCGGACGGCGAGCAGCGTCCCCGCGACGTATGGCGTGGCGCTCTCGCCCGCGTCGTGCCGGAGCGACAGCCGCTGGCCCTCACCCGCGAAGACGACCTCGGTCGAGACGGTGAAGCTGGGGAGGCGGAGCGAGTGCACCTGCGTTCCTGCGACCGTCGCGCCGCGACCCTCGCGCGCGCCGTGGGTCTTCTCCACCGGCACGTCGAGCACAGGCGCCCTCACCTCCGCCACGCGCTCGGCGAGCTCGCGCGAGGTCCCGCTCGGAGCGTCGGGTTTCGTTGCGCTCGCATAGTCGATCACCTCCCACCGCTCGAGATGCCGCGCCGCCTCGGTCGCGAAGCGCAGGACGAGGGCCGCGGAGACGGAGAAGTTGCCGGCTGCGATGACGGCGACGCCCTTCTTGCTGGCAAGCGCGTCGATCTCGGTGTAGTCGTCCGCCGTCAACCCGCTCGAGCCGACGACGACCGCGACATCACCTTCGAGCGCGGCGAGCACGTTCTCCTTCACGGCAGCGGCATGCGTGTAGTCGACCAGCACGTCGGCCTGGACGGCGCGGAGCGCCTCCGCGACCGAGGAAAACTGCGCCTGGTCCGAGCGCGCGACGCCCGCGACGACCTCGAGATCCTCCGCTGCCTGGATCGCTTCGGCGACCGCGCTGCCGGTCCAGCCGGTGATGCCGGCGACGCAGACGCGGATGGCAGCCACACGTGGAGGATAGGGGCATGACCCGCAGGGGAGCCCTGCTCTTCGCCGCGATGTGTGTCATCTGGGGAATCCCGTACCTGATGATCCGCGTTGCGGTGCGCGAGCTCGCGCCGGTGACGCTCGTCTTCCTGCGCACCGCGATCGCCGCGCTGCTCCTCCTGCCGTTCGCGCTCTGGAGGAAGGAGCTCGCTGGGCTGCTCCCGCACTGGCGCGCGCTCCTCCTCTATACGGGAATCGAGGTCGCGCTCGCCTTCATCATCTTCTTCGCCCTGATCGGTGAGGTCGGGCCGGTGCGCGCGACCGTGAGTACGTACGTGAATCCCGCCGTCGCGGGGGTCGTCGGCGTGGCCTTCCTGGACGAAAGCATCACGCTGGGGATGATCGTCGGCTTCGCGCTGGTGATCGTGGGGTCGATCCTGGCCACCGGGCGCGGGTCGGAGCCTGTCCCGGAGTCCTAGAAGAGCTTCCAGATGTAGTGGAAGGCTGCCTTCCCCAGGACGAACTCCAGCGTGACGCCGGCACCACCCACGACGAGCGCGACCAGCACGATGAGGATGTCCTCCAGCAGGACACCGAGCGAGAGCAGCACGACGCCGAGTGCCGGCAGCGTGTCCAGGCCGCTGAAGGGCGGTGCCACGAAGGCGCCAGCCGTCATGACGATCACCAGCATCCCGAAGAGGACGTTGCTCGAGCGGCGGTCAAAGAGAAAGGCAGCGCGCCTTCGCGACAGTCGCTCCAGCCGGCGGATCAGCCGCAAAAGCGCGTTCAGGAAGCGCTGCCGCTTCTCGCCCGTCAGCTTGATGCGTCGCCAGCGGCGCGGTAGCCACATCTCGTCCCGCCCGGCGATCAGCTGCAGTGCGAGCAGGAGGACCACCAGCTCGAACACGTGCGTCGCCCCGCCCGTGGGAAGCGGAAGCGCTGGGACCGCCATGAGGACGACGAGGACCACGGCGAAGCTTCGCCGGCCGAAGACGTCGAGGAGCGCCCCCAGTGTCTTCTCGCCGTCCCCGGTGAGCCACGCCTCGAGCTCGTCGCTCAGCACGCGACGAAGCGTATGGCCGCACCTCAGGCTTGGTACTCGAGG
>Ga0126307_10003211_pt1 | contig 11132 bp, 9 predicted proteins | sample Plot28_FD_89955 | JGI IMG/M metagenome (GOLD analysis project Ga0126307, IMG submission 89955) | Serpentine soil microbial communities from UC McLaughlin Reserve, CA, USA - Plot28 | ecosystem: Environmental > Terrestrial > Soil > Grasslands | place: USA: UC McLaughlin Reserve, Lake County...
CTGGCCGGCATTCTTTCGGCCGGCCTCGGCCTGCATGGATTCCTGCTGCCAGGTGGATTGATCGACGGCGGCGTGACCGGCGTCTCGATGCTGACTTCGCGCATCACCGGATGGCCGCTGGCGGCGCTGATTCCAGTCGTCAACCTGCCGTTCATCGTCCTCGGCTACAAGCAGCTGGGTGGACCGTTTGCGTTTCGCAGCGCCCTGGCGATCGGCGGCCTGTCGGTTGCGCTGGCGGTGATCCACTTTCCACACGTCACCAACGACCTGGTGCTGAGCGCAGTGTTCGGCGGCTTCTTTCTGGGAGCAGGGATCGGGCTGGCGGTTCGAGGGTTGGCGGTGCTCGACGGCACGGAGATCGCCGCGCTGCTCATCAGCCGGCACAGCGTGATGGTGAAAGTCGGCGACGTGATCCTCGCCTTCAACATCGGACTCTTTCTGCTGGCGATGGCAGTACTGGGTGTCGAGAAGGGGCTCTACTCGATCCTCACTTACGTATCCGCCGCACGAACGCTGGACTTCATCATTCACGGCATCGAGGAATACACCGCGATGACGATCATGTCGGACGAGAACGACCGGATCCGGCGCCGGATCATGGCCGAGCTCGGCCGAGGCGTCACGGTCTACCAGGCACGAGGCGGTCTCACCGGCGACGAACGCGAGGTCCTCTACTGCGTCGTCACCCGTCTGGAGATCGGCCGGATCCGCACCATCATCCGCGAGACCGACGAGCGTGCGTTCGTCATCACCCAACCGCTCGCCGATGTCCAGGGCGGCACGGTGCGCAAGAGGATCATGCATTAGGTCTGGGGGTTGGTAGTTGGAAGTTGGGAGTTTAAGATCTGTCGAATGTGTGCGGAGGTTTTCGCTTTGAAGAAAATGTTGCGCTCGATTCGATGGCTGGCGCTGCCGGCCTTTGCCATGGCGGTCCTGCATGCCGCGCCCCCGAATGGGGAGCCGACCAAGCTCCTGCGATCGCCGACAGTCAGTGCGAATCACATTGCATTCGCATACGCCAACAACCTGTGGATTGTCGAACGCGCCGGCGGGAACGCGCGGCGGCTGACCAGCTTCCAGGGGCAGACGACCAGCCCCCACTTCTCTCCTGACGGACAGTTGATCGCGTTCAGCGCGGAGTATGCCGGGAACACCGACGTCTACGTCGTCCCCGCCGAGGGAGGGGAGCCGAAGCGACTGACCTGGCATCCCGGTGGAGACAATGTGCAGGGGTGGACCTCGGACGGCAAGAGCATCATCTTCGCCAGCACGCGCGCCACCTGGGCGCCGAGCGGCGCGCCTCGGTTCTGGACGGTTCCGGTCGAGGGAGGCGTCGAGTCGCCGATGGCGCTGCCGCGCGGGTTCCAGGGAAAGATGTCGCCCGACGGCACGCGCATGGCCTACCGGATGAACAATTCGTGGGACGAGGAGCGCCGTAATTATCGAGGCGGAAAGACCCGGCCGATCTGGATCGTCGATCTGAAGACCTACGACCTCACCACTCCTCCGTGGACCGATTCGAACGACAAGGATCCCGTCTGGGTGGGCGATTCGGTGTACTTCATCTCGGATCGCGATTCGGTCGCCACGTCTGGGTCTACGATACGAAAGGCAAGAAGCTCGCGCAGGTCACGAAGTTCACCGACTTCGACGTGAAGACGCTCGACTCGGGAGCCGGCACCGTCGTGTTCGAACAGGGTGGCCTCGTCCACGAACTCGACCCGAAGACCGGCCGCGAGAAAGTGGTGAGCATCCGCGCGACAGGAGACTTCCCCTGGATGATGCCGCGCTGGGAAGACGTCACGAGCCGGATGTCGAACATCTCGCTGTCGCCAACCGGCAAACGCGTGGTCGCCGAGGCGAGAGGGGAAATCTTCACGATCCCGGCGGAGAAGGGTGACGTGCGGAACCTGTCGGCATCGGCCGCGTCGGCCGAGCGCGATCCGGTGTGGTCGCCGGACGGCAAGTACATCTCCTATTTCAGCGACAAGTCGGGCGAATACAAATTGATTCTCGAGGAGCAGGACGGCCTGAAGCCGCCGCGCGAGATCGCACTGCCAAAACCGACGCACTACTACACGCCGGCCTGGTCGCCCGATTCGAAGAAGCTGCTCTACACCGATACCAACCTGAACGTGTGGGTGATGGACGTGGCGAGCGGCCAGACGAAGATCGTCGGCAACGATCCGTGGATGGTGCCGCAGCGCACGCTGAATCCGTCATGGAGCCCGGACTCGAAGTACGTAGCGTATGCGGCGCGTCTGAATTCGCTCTATCGTGCGATCTTCATTGCCAATGTCGAGACCGGCGAGAAGAAGCAAGTGACCGATGGTCTCGCCGACGTGATGTTCCCGGTGTGGGACGCGAGCGGCAAGTACCTGTGGTTCTTCGCGTCGACCGATTTCGGGCTGCGCTCACAGTGGCTCGACATGACCTCCTACGATCGCGAGGAGAATTTCGGACTGTACTTTGCGGTACTGAAGAAAGGTGAGCCGAGCCCGTTGCTGCCGGAGAGCGACGAGGACGCCGGCGTCAATGCTCCTGCGCCCGGCGGGGGCGGTGGACGAGGACGCGGCAACGCGGCCGCTGCCGAGCCACCGCCGGCCGCTGGAGACCAGCAGCCGCCGCCGGCACCGCGTCCACGCACGCCGGTTACCGTCCAGATCGATTTCGACGGATTGCAGCAGCGGATCATCTCGGTTCCAGGCGTCCCGGAACGGCAGTACTCGGACTTGAAGGCGGGTCCCGCCGGCACCGTCTTCTACCTCGAAGCGGCTGCAGGCGGCGGGCGCGGCGGTGGCGGCGGCAGCACGCTGCAGCGGTATCGTCTCACCGATCGGCGCGCCGCGACATTCGTCACCGGCGCGGCTGAATTCGACGTCAGTGCCGACGGACGCAAACTGCTCTATCGCACCGGCGGTGCCGGCGGGGGCGGACGCGGACGCGGTGGTGATGCAGGCACTGGCGGCGGTGCGGCCGGCCTCTTCATCGTTGATGCCGATCGCAATCCGCCGCAGGCGGGTCAGGGACGGATCAACGCCACACTGCGAATGTACCTGGAACCGAAAGAGGAGTTCCGGCAGATCTTCAACGAAGGCTGGCGCAATCAGCGTGACTACCTCTACGTTCCGAACATGCACGGCTCCGACTGGCCGAAGATGAAGGAGATGTACGGGGCTTTGCTCCCGTCAGTGAACCATCGCGCGGATCTCAACTACCTGCTCGACAACATGGGATCGGAGCTCGCGGTCGGCCACTCCTACGTGCGCGGCGGTGACATGCCCAGCGTGCCGCCGTCGCCCGGCGGACTGCTCGGTGCCGACTTCGCGATCGAGAGCGGCCGTTACAAGATCACCCGTATCTACGACAACGAGAGCTGGAATCCCGATCTCCGTGCGCCACTCGCAGCGCCCGGCGTTGATGTTGCCGTCGGCGACTTCATCGTCGCGATCAACGGCATCGAGCTCAAGGCACCAGACAACATCTACCGCCTGCTCGACGGCAGTGCCAACCGGCAGACGGTTCTCGCGGTGAATGCAAAGCCGGTGCTCGACGGCGCAAGGCAGGTGACGGTGCTTCCGACGGCGAACGAGCAGGGGCTGCGCACGCGCGCCTGGGTCGAACATAACCGGCGCCTGGTCGACAAGCTGTCGAACGGTCAGCTCGCCTACGTCTACGTGCCGAATACCGGGCAACCCGGTTACACCTCGTTCAATCGCTACTACTTCTCTCAGCAGGACAAGAAGGGTGCGGTCATCGACGAGCGCTTCAACGGCGGCGGCTCGGCGGCCGATTACATCATCGATATCCTGGGACGCGACTTCGACGGGTACTTCAACAACGTGGCGGGGGATCGCTATCCGTTCACGAGCCCGGCGGCAGGCATCTGGGGTGCGAAGGTGATGATCATCAACGAGATGGCGGGCTCGGGCGGCGACCTGATGCCCTACATGTTCAAGCGGCGCAAGATCGGACCGCTCGTCGGTAAACGCACCTGGGGAGGGCTCGTTCACACCGCCGATACGCCGGCGTTCATCGATGGCGGATCGATGATCGCTCCGCGCGGCGGGTTTTTCACCCGCGAGGGAAAGTGGGCGGTGGAGAACGAAGGCGTCGCACCGGACGTGGACGTCGAGAACTGGCCGAAGGACGTCATTGCCGGCCGTGATCCTCAGCTCGAAAAGGCAGTTGAGGAAGCTCTCAGGATTCTGAAGACCAATCCGGTGAATCGGATGACGACTGAACCACCGTCACCCACCTGGGGCAAACGGAAGGGCGGTTCCTGACCGCCGGCGACAAGTCGACCGGATGCACGACAGGTTTTAGTGCGTGCCATCGATACGACCGGCGGGTCGACGTACGCTCGATGCATCCACGAGGGCCGACTCAACCGATGATGACTGAACCGACGCTCCCGAAACCTGCACGCGTTGCGCCGCTTGCCAGGAAGATTCCCCACGCAACAAGAATTCACGGACTCGCTCTCACCGATGACTACTTCTGGCTGCGTCAGAAGGACGATCCCGAGGTGACCGCGTACCTCGAAGCGGAGAACGCTTACACCGAAGGGGTGATGGAACCGTTCAAGGAACTGCAGGAGCAGCTCTATAAGGAGATGCTCGGCCGCATCAAGCAGACCGACTTGAGCGTGCCATCACGACTGGGAGACTTCTGGTACTACTCGCGGACGGAAGAGGGCAAACAGTACCCCTACATGTACCGTCGACGAGGGTCGATGGACGCTCCCGACGAGGAGCTCCTGCTCGATCTGAATGCTCTCGCCGAAGGGCACACGTTCCTGGGCCTTGGCGCGTACGCGGTGAGCGACGATGGAATGAAGCTCGCCTACTCGGTGGATACGAGTGGCTATCGGCAGTTCACCCTGCAAGTGAAGGATCTCCAGACCGGCCAGATGCTTCCCGACATGGTCGAACGCGTAGGTTCGGTGGTCTGGGCGAACGACAACGCAACCGTGTTCTTCACGACCGAGGACGCTGTGTCCAAGCGGTCCGACCACTGCTGGCGAAGGGTGGTGGGAAGCGGCGGCATGAACCACCTCGTCTTCGAAGAGAAGGACGAGCTCTACGATCTTGCGGTCGGCCGCTCGCTCGATCGCAAGGTTCTCTTCCTCGGCTCATCCGCCAAGACGTCGCGTGAGATCCGGTATCTCGAGGCAAGTAATCCGACTGGAGAGTTTGCGGTCGTGCTCCCCCGCGAGGAAGCGCACGAGTACGACGTCGATCACTACCAGGGGCAGTTCTACATCACCACGAACAAGGGGGCGAAGAATTTCAAGGTCGTGACCGCTCCGATGAGCGACCCGGTTGAAAAGAACTGGAACACCTTCATCGCGCACAACCCCGCGATCAAGATTGACGGGCTGTCGTTCTTCAGGACGCATCTCGTCGTTTCGGAACGCGAGCGCGGGTTGAGCTACCTGCGCGTGATCGACATGGCGGCGAAGACGTCCCACCGGATCGCGGCCGACGAGCCGGATTACGCGATGGCGATGAGTGCCAATCCCGAGTTCGATACGACCAGAATTCGATACTCCTATCAGTCGATGGTGACGCCGGCATCCGTTTACGAGTACGACCTGGATTCGCGACAGCGAACGCTCTTGAAGCGGCAGGATGTGCTTGGCGGCTACGACGCTTCGAATTACGAGGCGAAGCGGGTGTGGGTGCCGGCGCGTGATACCACCCAGGTCCCGGTGTCGCTTGTATACCGCAAAGGAACCAGGCTGAATGGCACTGCGCCGATGCTGCTGTATGCGTACGGGTCGTACGGGATCTCAATGGCTCCGACGTTCTCGTCCGCGCGACTGAGCTTGCTCGATCGCGGGGCGATTTTTGCCGTTGCCTACATCCGCGGCGGCGGCGAGCTTGGCGAGGAGTGGCGCGAGCAGGGGCGCATGCTCCAGAAGATGAACACGTTCCATGACTTCATCGACTGTGCGGAATACCTGGTCGAGCAACATTACACGTCATCCGATCGGCTGGTGATACAAGGCGGGAGTGCCGGTGGGCTGCTGGTGGGTGCGGTGTCCAACATGCGCCCTGATCTGTTCAAAGCAGTGGTTGCGCAGGTACCGTTTCTCGACGTCCTCAATTCCATGCTCGATGCCAGTCTGCCGCTGACGACGAGCGAATACATCGAGTGGGGCAACCCGAACGACAAGGCCGCCTTCGACTTCATCCGGAGTTACTCGCCGTACGACAACGTTCAGCCGCAGCGTTACCCCGCGATGCTCCTGCAAGCATCGCTGAACGACAGCCAGGTCCCTTACTGGGAGGCTGCCAAGTTTGCGGCGAAGCTGCGCGATGTGAAGACCGATGGGAACCCGCTGCTGCTGAAGACCAACATGGGCGCGGGGCATGGCGGCCATTCGGGTCGTTACGACGCGCTCCGGGAAACGGCGTTCACTTTCTCGTTCGTGTTGTGGCAGATGGGGCTGGTCGGCTGAGAGGGGTGCACGTGCAGGGTGCCCGGTGCATCGTGCAGTGCCGTGCACGTGCACAGCACCGCACCTTGCACTCTGCACCCCTGCACGTGCACCCTTCACGTATTACCTGGGCATCAATACCGTGTCGATCACGTGGATCACGCCGTTGGTCGCGGCGATGTCCGTCTTCACGACGTTGGCGGAATCAACCTTGACCTTGCCGTTCGACGCGGCGATCTTCACGTCACCACCCTGAACCGTCTTCGCCGACTTCATCTTCACGACGTCGGCCGCCATGACGTTCCCTGCCACCACGTGATAGGTGAGGATCGCGCGAAGCTTGTCGCGGTTCTCCGGCTTCAGCAGGTCCTCCACCGTCCCGGCCGGCAGCTTGGCGAAGGCCGCGTCCGTCGGGGCGAACACGGTGAACGGGCCCGCTCCCTTCAACGTTTCGATCAGCCCGGCAGCCTGCAGCGCTGCCGCTAGGGTCTTGAAACTTCCGGCCGCAACCGCCGTGTCGACGATGTCTTTCTCGGCCGCTCGAGTCGGAAGGACGACGGCCGCAGCGAGCGCGACGGCAAGCACTGACTTACGAATCATCTGACGCATGACTTCTCCTCTTGTGTGTCTCTGACTGTTCCGGCTTTCGTTGAACTCCTGTTCGCGTCTGCCGTGGTTTGAATGTAGTGCAAATAGAAGTTCATAACAGTAAAATAGCGACGGCTACGAAAAGTCATGTTCACCGCGCGACAGATTCGCATCGGAATTTGATCAGGAGGAAAACGTGCTCTCCGAAACGCTGTCGAAGGGGCTCGATCAGTACGGCATCGGGCAGAAGCTGAGAACGCTCAGACTGAAGAAGAAGATGGGTCTCGTGGAGCTCGGACAGCACTCCGGCCTGTCGGCGGCGCTGCTCTCCAAGATCGAGCGCGGACGGCTCGTGCCGACACTGCCGACGCTGCTGCGCGTGGCGCTCGTCTTCAGCGTCGGCCTGGAGCACTTCTTCGGTGAGCCCGCACGGAAGCCGGCGCTCGCGGTCGTGCGAAGAGGCGAGCGAAAGCGCTTTCCCGAGAAGCTCGGCGACCTGGAGCCGAGCTATTACTTTGAATCGCTCGACTATCCGGCCGTCGATCGATTGATGAATGGGTACTACGTGGAATTCCAGTCGTTGCCGCGAGAGCGCGCGCGACCGCATCAACATCCTGGAGCCGAAATCCTGTACCTGATTGATGGAAAGCTCACCGTCACGGTCGGCCAGGCGGATCACCAGCTTGAAGCAGGCGACTCCATGTACTTCGATTCATCGATCGCGCACTCGTACCGGCGCGACGGCAAAAAGCCGTGCCGCGCTCTCGTCGTTACGACGACGTAGAGAAGTGGTCTGCGAGCAGCGCGTTGATCTCGCCGGCCCGCTGAATCGTCACTGCATGACCGGCGTCGGGGAACTCGACGTACTTCGCCCCCGGAATCGCGCCCGCCAGCGCGCGGCCATACGCCGGTCGTGCGATGCAATCGTGCGCTCCACTGACGACGAGCGTCGGCAAGCCCTCGAGCGACGCAAGTTGTGTGGACGCGTCGAACCGGCCCATCGCTCTGAGTTGCCGCATGATGATCGGCGGCGAGTCGGACAGATCACGGCCGAACAGCACGCCAAGTTCGGTGCAGAGTGCGTCTCGATCCAGAGTCGCGAGGTACACCGGCGGCATGACCAGTTCCACGAAGGCGCGGCGTCGCATACTCCTCGTTCCTACTCGCGAACGGATTGCGGTCAGCAGCTTTGACGGCGCGACCATCGTTCCCTGGCGTCCCTTCAGGAATGTGCACAGCAGGGCAAGGCTGCGTACGCGGGTGCGTGCGGTGAGCGCAACCTGCTGCGCGATGATTCCACCCATCGAATGGCCGACGAGGTGGAAACTGTCGACCTGCTCGGCGTCGGCGACAGCGAGCGCGTCGGCCGCCATGTCTTCGATCGTCAGTTGTCCGGTGGCAGCTGTGCTGTCACCGGTTCCACGGTTATCGATCGTGATGAGTGAGTAGCGGTCCCGAAGGCCATCGGTTTGCGGCCTCCAGCCAGTCCCGATCACGCCGATGCCTTGCAGCAGGATTACCGTCGGGCCGTCGCCGGTGCGCAAGTAATGGATTCGAGCCGAGCCGTTGTCGAGCGTCGCCATGGGGCGATTATGGATGCCGTGGGAGGTACTGAGCACCCTGCACCTTGGTATCTCGGCACCTCGGCACCTCGGCACCGGGCACTTGGCACCTGGATACTGCTGACGCACCGGATCTTGAAATACATGACCTGCAGGAGGAAATCCAATGAACCGTGATGAACTCGACGGCAAAGTAGACCAGGTGAAGGGCAAGATCAAGCAGGCCACCGGCGATCTGACTGACGATGACCGGCTGAGAGACGAAGGGGTGGCGGATGAGGCGGCTGGCGACGTTCAGGAAGGGTTCGGACGCGGGCGCCGCAAGGTAGGCGAAGCGATCAAGGACATCGGAGACACGATCAAGCGGTAGCGCCTCGACACTCCTCAATGCTGGAAGGCATGCTCCCTGAGTGTGTCTTCCGGCCCCTATCCGAGCGCCAACCGCTTGCAATCGATCGCTCAGTTCTGGTATCTTTGCAAGGTTCTGGTTGGCTCTAGGACACCCTATCTAGAGCTGCACACCAAGAAACGTCCGCACCGCACAACAGCGAGACGCATCGCCCGCGCCCAAAACGGCGCACGATCACTAACTTTATAGGGTAAGTCAGCCCCAGGTGCCGGGCCGCTTCACGCGGCTCCCTAGGCCTGGAGCAACGATCCGTTGACGGCGCCGCGAGGCGTGGTCTTGCGGCGTATTTACGTTTTTTCGCGTGCGGCTTTTCCCGCGCGCTTGCCCCGCTGGAGCTTGACGAAGGCGGGACTGGAGTGGTTCGACTGTGCCGACGATCAGCCAGCTTGTCCGGAAAGGGCGCTCGAAGGTCGTAACGAAGACCAAGAGCCCGGCGTTGCAGGATAGCCCGCAGAAGCGTGGCGTTTGCGTCCGCGTGTTCACCCAGACCCCGAAGAAGCCGAATTCCGCGCTCCGCAAGGTCGCGCGCGTCCGGCTGACTAACGGGATCGAGGTGACCACCTACATCCCGGGTGTCGGTCACAACCTGCAGGAGCACTCGCTGGTCCTCATCCGCGGCGGCCGTGTCAAGGATCTCCCTGGTGTTCGTTACCACGTCGTCCGCGGCACGCTCGACGCGGTGGGCGTGCAGGGACGCAAGCAGGGTCGTTCGAAATACGGAGCCAAGAGGCCCAAGTCGTAAAGACCTCAAACTCCAGACTTCAAACTTCAAAGCGGCCCTTTGGAGTTTGGAATTTGGAATTTGGAGTTGACGAGGATCAGAAATGCCAAGACGCAGAGAAGTTCCGAAGCGCGAAGTTCCACCGGATCCGATTTACGCCAGCTCGCTGGTGACCAAGTTCGTCAGCACGCTGATGAGCGATGGCAAGCGCAGCACGGCGGAGAAGATCATGTACGGCTCGCTCTCCTCCATCCAGGAGAAGACCGGCGACGATCCGATCAAGGTGTTCAAGAAGGCGATCGAGAACGTCAAGCCCGCCCTGGAAGTGAAGTCCCGCCGCGTCGGCGGCTCGAACTACCAGGTGCCGATCGAAGTGAACCCGAACCGCCGGCTGTCGCTCAGCATCCGCTGGCTGGTCAGCTTCGCCCGGTCGCGCGGCGACGGTAAGACCATGGTCGAGAAGCTCGCGAACGAGTTGCTCGATGCCGCCAACCTTCGCGGCGGCGCCGTGAAGAAGCGCGAAGACGTTCATCGCATGGCCGAAGCCAATAAGGCCTTCGCCCACTATCGCTGGTAGATACCGCAATGCCCAGGGAAACACCGCTCAATCGAACGCGCAACATCGGCATCATGGCCCACATCGATGCCGGCAAGACCACCACGACCGAACGCATCCTGTTCTACACGGGCATCACCTACAAGATCGGTGAGGTCCACGAGGGTACGGCGGTCATGGACTGGATGGAGCAGGAGCAGGAACGCGGCATCACCATTACGTCCGCCGCAACGACCTGCTTCTGGCGCGAGCACCGCATCAACATCATCGACACGCCCGGGCACGTCGACTTCACGGCCGAAGTAGAGCGCTCGCTGCGCGTCCTCGACGGCGCGGTCGCGGTGTTCGATGCCGTGGCCGGTGTCGAGCCGCAATCAGAGACGGTGTGGCGCCAGGCCGACAAGTACCGCGTGCCACGCATCTGCTTCGTCAACAAGATGGACCGCATCGGTGCGGACTTCAAGCGGACCTTCGAGCAGATCGTCACCAAACTCGGCGGCAATCCCGTCGCGATCCAGCTGCCGATCGGCAGCGAGGACCGCTTTCTTGGCGTCGTCGACCTCGTGAAGATGAAGTCGATCACCTACAAGGACGAGACGATGGGCGCGGACTACATCGTCGGCGACATTCCTGCCGACATGATGGAAGACGCGAAGCACTTCCGCGAGCAGCTGATCGAGAAGGTCAGCGAGGCGGACGACAAGATCCTCGAGAAGTACCTGCGCGGCGAAGAGCCGACGCAGGACGAGATCAAGGCGGCGCTGCGCAAGCGCGTCAACAGCTCGGTGCGCGGCAAGGGTGAAGCGGCGTTCGTGCCGGTGATCTGCGGCTCGGCGTTCAAGAACAAGGGC
>Ga0126307_10003212_pt1 | contig 11131 bp, 13 predicted proteins | sample Plot28_FD_89955 | JGI IMG/M metagenome (GOLD analysis project Ga0126307, IMG submission 89955) | Serpentine soil microbial communities from UC McLaughlin Reserve, CA, USA - Plot28 | ecosystem: Environmental > Terrestrial > Soil > Grasslands | place: USA: UC McLaughlin Reserve, Lake County...
CATTCGCCGTCACCGACCTCGACGGTGGCAGTTGGGTCGAGCGCTTCACCGCGCCAGACCCCTCGCTTGCCCCGCCGGACCACGAACTGGTCCAGGGCCACACGGGCTTGGCGCCTGGCGAGTCGGTGGAGAAGGGCGTGCAACGCTTAGAGTCGGTGCTCGACGGAGCCTACCCCGGTTGGCGCAGGCGCGTGGCGTGGCGGAGGCGGATGGAGATAAACAACCTCACGGGAGCCGTCGATCTGCCCGGCTCCACCTGGCGTGATCGGCCTGCCATCGACCGCGGCAACGGCATCTTCCTCGCTGGCGACCAGGTGGCGGCGCCTGGGTTGCTCTCCGAGGTCGCGTTCGCCAGCGGCTTGCGAGCCGCCGCCGGAGCGCTGGCCTGGGCGAGGTGCCGGACATGAACGTATGCACGAAGCCTTGCGTGCGATCAATCCATGACATTCATCATGGCGAACTCAGGACAACCTTCACTACTGGGCTCTTGGCCGAATCCATACACTCATGGATGCCAAAACGATGAAGGCGGATCCAATGTACACGCGAAGCCCATTGTCTACGGCTGGCAAGGTGACGGTTGCCACTCTTCTTGTCGCGGCTGGCGGGTTTGTACTCCAGATGCTTTCCGGAGTGACGAACACTCCGACGATGCCGCCAGGCCTCGTCACTCTGTTGGAGGCGGCTGGTCTAGTCGCCCTCTTATTGTGGCGGTGGATGCCGGTTGTCGGCGCGTTCGCCGGGCTGTTCAATCTCATCGCCTTTGTTGCGATCGGTGCGGTGGGCAGACTACTCGAGCTCAGCCCATTGAGCTCATTCGTTGGCCCATGGATCACCTGTTCCTGGCAGTGATCGTCGCAGGCGTCGCCGGGATCGTGGCCACCATCCAGAACTACCGGACCCAGTTATGAGCAAGTCCTCGGTGGCGGCACTCACACGGCGGGTTCGCGGATTTAGCGAAGGCCGAACCGTGGTCCTAATGCTCGGATTTCTCCAGGGTCTCTCGGCCATCTCGCCCTTCGTTTTCGCCGCCTGCGTCGCCGCCTTCGTGCGGGGGACCACGACTGGGACACGTACGCTATCTGGGCTGACCCTCGGAGGGGGGCCTTAGCGGCGGCTTTCCTCCTTTTGGCCGCACTTCTATCGTGGGTGCTGGCCCTGACAGTGTCGGAAGGGGGAGCTGCCCACTCCAGCACCTTGCACTACCTGATCTTCCTGACCGGAGGCCCAGCCCACGTTGCTTCGCTCGCCCCGTTCGTGGGGGCAGGTTCGATAGCCGCCTTGAGAACCAAGGCCCTTCCCGGGTGGATCCCGTGGGTCGGGATCGCGGCGGCCGCGATCTCGCTGTTGTGTGTGGTCTCGTTTGTATGGTATCCGGCCTCGATCTTCATCCCGCTCGGGCGGGTGCTCTCCTTCGTCTGGAGCGTTGCGGTGAGCGTCGTGCTGGTCCGCTGACCAAAGAGATTATGCCGTATAACAGCTCACCCCCGGAAACTTGGCTATAAATTCTGCAGCGTAGCATACGAAGAGCCAGGACCGGCAGAAAGTTCGCCATGGTCCGTACAACTTCGAGGAGGTATGTCAATGAAGATGCCCCGCCGGTCGGCCGCCCTCGTCATGGTGCTGGGCGCCGCACTCAGCGCGCTCCCCCCACTGTACGCCTGGACGGTGCGATCCATGCTCCGCCGCAACCTCGGGCGGCTGTGGGCCGGCGACCCCGGACTTCTCCTCGCCAGCTATGCAGACGACGTCCACTTCGTCTTCCCTGGGCGCTCCTCATGGTCGGCCGACCTCAGGGGCAGGGACGAGGTCGAGCGATGGCTTCGGCGGTTCGTGCGGGTCGGCCTGCAGTTTGAGGTAAACGAGATCCTCGTCGCAGGACCACCGTGGGACACGACCGTCTGCTTGTGGTTCACAGACCGCCTGACCGCCCCGGACGGCGAGGTCGTCTACGCCAACCGCGGCACGATCTTGGTGAAGATCGCCTGGGGCAAAGTCACCTACTACGAGGTGAACGAAGACACCCAGAAGGTCGCCGAGTTCGACGAGTGGCTGGCCACACACGAACCGACCGGCGCATGATGAGCCGACCACGGCTTTGCCAAGTCCATCCAAAAGGAAGCAGCGAGACACGAACTAGGAGAGAGGCGATGAGACGTGATAGCAACACAGGCGGTGTCTCCGGGAGCGCGACGCGCTAGCGTTCTTGATGTCGTTAGCAGTAGGACGACCATTGACTCCGCGGCCATGTCACCTGGAGACGGGGATGATGCATCTTAGGTGTGCGAGCGCTCATCAGCAAACGTCGAGGGCGGGCATGAGGGTGCTCATCGCAGGCGCAAGCGGCGCACTGGGAATCCTCTTAGCCGCCTACTGCACGCGGCCGGTCCTGAGGTGATCGGCCTGAGCCGGACGCCGGCCAGCCGCGAGAAGCTGCTAGTGCTCGGCGCCGACTAGCGGGATGTTGGCGGGTGCGCCGGGGGAGAAGATTGCTGACGCGAGCGATGCGCTGGGCTACCGCTGCCAGTCCCTGACTGTCCTAAACTGAGCGTACTCGGCAGGGTATGCTGAAGAGACGGACCTCGACGCCTTTAGCGGCGAGTTAACGAGCGTGGCAAGGGAGACGATGCGCCCTTCTCACGTCTCTTTGTGGCTGCGTCCAGACACGACTGCGAGGGGTGAGCAGGAAGACTAGTAGCGATGCTCTTCCCCTACACGGAGGCTATTAAGAAGGGTTTTCTAAACATCGTCGCTCACTCGACCTCCGCCATGGTTGCATCGAGGAACTCGCCAATCATGGCAACAAGCCACTCTGCGCGGTCCAAGATCCCAAAGCCGGGGATGAAGTGCGCGGTGCCGGGGAGCACCGCGAGCCGGGACTTGGGTAGACCGACGATGTCGCCGAAGACGCCGCCGCCGAGCAGCCTAATCATCTCTACTGCGTGCTCGAGACGGGTTCCATCGGAATCCCCGATGATGAGCAGGGTAGGTGCCACGATCCCTCGAATGTCCTCCTCCCGCCAGGCAAAGGGCTCCACGTCGAGTTGCTTCAGCTTGGCGACCAGTGTGGGGAAATCGTCCGGGTTGGGGGCAACGCGGGTGTATTCCTCAAGCAAGGGGGTGCCCTCGAAGAGCTCAGGGGTTATGGTCTCGATCGCCTCCCCGACTTCGGGGTAGAGACCCTCGCTGGTGTAGGAGGCCGAGGCGACCACCAGCTTGCGCACCACCTCAGGGTGCCGGATTGCGACCTGAAGGGCGACACCGCCCCCCATGCTGAAGCCGAAGACGTCAGCTTCATCGATTTGGAGATGTCGCTGCAGAGCAGCGACATCATCTGCCATCTGCTCGTAGGAGAACGGGCGATCTATGTCTGCCGTGTGCCCGTTTCCCTGCAGCTCTGTGGCGATGACCTGCCGGCTCTTGGCAAGCTCAGGCACGATCTGTCCCATAGTGCCGATCGTCATGTAGGTGCCGTGGAGCACGACCAAAGGCTGTCCGGTGCCGTGGATCTCGTACTAGATGTTGAGGTTGTTGACCGGAGCATATCCGGTCTGCGGGGTGGTGTTTGCCATTTCGGCTCCTTCTGCCATCGGGGTTGCCGTGTAAGGTTCCGTCTGCGCGAATGCAACTAGTCGACGGTCCTGCCTGAGCTGTACGATCCATCTGCCAAGCTTACCAAGTCCATTACAGGCTCTAGGCAGCGGTGCGTCGTGTCGGTTCCAACGGCGACGGGGTACCAGAGGGGGCGCGATGTAGCCGACCATCGAGCACCCGTCCTCGCGCGCCTAGGACTTCTATGGGAAGGACCTCAGAACCGCAAGCCGGGCAGTGGAACACCCCGTCTGGCAGCATTCGCATCTCCGGATGCCCGCACTCGCAGGGGTGGGCTCCCAGGACGTCGGGCAGCCCCACTATCTCCCGCAAGGTCTCCAAAACAGAGCCGACCAGCGGCAATCCGCAGGAGGGGCAGTGGGCGAAGCCGGGTCCCAAAATGGCGGGCTCTCCCGACTCGCAGAAAGGGCAGATGATGTGGTGCGCTCTGAAGAGCGTACCTGATGCAACTCTCAAAGCTGTCTCCTTTATTGGTTGCCGCTCTGCTTCTTCGTGAGCCCGCTACGGCACGTCCATGCCCTGCCTACCCGGCACGGACCGGGGCACGACCCACGCACCCCCGCGTCCGAGACCGCTGGTTCCTCGCTGACCGAATCATGGGCTTTCCTCCTGTGTGCACGACTCCTCCGGCACCGAGGCGGTGGGACCCAGGCCCTTGCCGCCCGCGATCCCACCACCCGGCTCCAGTTCCGGTTGACCCTCGGCCCCGGAGCCTGCGCTCACGTGTCGCAGCAAGACCGCGGTGAGGATAGCTATACCCAATACGATGGCAGCGCTCGTTTTGGCGCTCAGTTGCAGCCCCTGGGTAAACGCCTCGCGGGCGCCGACTAGCAATTCGGCATCGAGTGGGCCGGAGAGCTGGTCGGCCGCCGCAACGGCACCGCCCAAAGTGTCGCGGGCGGCTGAGGCCGCCTCTTGTGGAACTCTGTCCGGTAAGGCGTCGGCTACCTCGCTGCGGTAGACGGCGGTTCCGATGCTGCCCAGGACAGCGATACCCAAAGCCCCACCGAACTCGGCGCTTGTCTCCGAGATCCCCGACGCCGCCCCGGCTCGCTCGGGCGGGGCACTCCCGACGATAATATCGGTTGCCAGGGTACCCACCGGGGCGACGCCCAAGGCGAGGACGACGGACCCGATCACGAGGATCGCGAGTCCGGAGCCCGCGTTGACCTGGGTAAGCATCCCGAAGCCGAAGGCAGAGAGCGCCAGGCCCCAAGCCATCACGAAGGCCGGGCGGACCCGGCGCACGATCAGCGGGCCAGCATCGATCCGGCGATGAGCCCGCCGGACGAGGGCACCGTCCACAATCCCGCCACCATCGGCGAGAGCCCCAGCACCAGCTGCAAATACTGCGCGATGAAGAGGAAGATTCCCGCTATCACGAAAATGCTGAGCGCGAACGCGGCCAGCGACGCGGTGAAGGAGGGCGTCCGGAAGAGCGCCAGGTCGATCAACGGATCGGCCAACGTTCGTTGCCTGCGCACGAAGATGACCCCGGCGGCAAGTCCGATCAGAATGGAGAGCAGCGGCAGCCCTCCCATGCCCTCCTGGGCGACCTGCTTGAGACCGTAGATCACCGCCAGCACAGCGACGAGCGACAGCACTGCACTGGACAGATCCAGCCGGCCCGCCTCAGGATCGCGAGAATCCGGCAACAGCGCTGGTCCCAGCATGAGCAGAAGCGCCATCACCGGCACAGCCACCAGGAACACCGAGCCCCACCAGAAGAACTGAAGCAATGCCCCGCCCGCAAGCGGGCCTAGCGCGGCGCCAGCTGAGAAGCTGGTAGCCCACACCCCGATGGCGAAGGTGCGCTGATCCGGGTCTAGGAACATGTTGCGGATAAGGGAGAGGGTCGAGGGTGCCAGCGTCGCCCCGGCGATGCCGAGCAGCGCGCGGGCAGCGATCAGCATCTCTGAGCTGGTGGAGAAAGCGGCCAGTACCGAGGCTGCGCCGAAGGCACCAGCGCCGATCATCAGCAGCCGTCTGCGACCGATCCGGTCGCCTAGAGTACCCATGGTGATCAGGAACCCGGCTAGCAGGAAGCCGTAGATGTCGGTGATCCACAACAGCTGGGAGCTTGTGGGCCCGAGGTCCGCGCTGAGCTTGGGCACCGCCAGGTAGAGCACCTCCAGGTCCATGGAGTAGAGCAGGCAAGGCAGGGCGAGCACGGCGAGCCCAACCCACTCCCTGCGGCTGGCCTTGGGCGCTTCATCAACACTCATGATCTTGTCCTAGTCGTAGTGCTTGACCTGTGGCCACATTTCCTGGAGTGATGTCCTGGGGTCCCGGCAGACGTAAACCGGCAGGTTGTCCTCGTCTGGCATGCAGTATTCGCAGCGGATCGTGGCCTCCTTCTCAACTACACCGAAGACCGTCTCGAGGTCCCCCGGGGAACGTCGACGGAGAGAACGACTTCGCCGGTGCAGTCTCCGGGTCCCCAAATGTAGTAGCTGTTGTGACCGCTGATGGCTTCGGGGAGCCCGAACTTCGGGCCGAAGAAGTCTATGGCCCCCGCTTCACCGTAGTTGGCGGTGAAGACGCAGGCCGTGGAGCGGTCCTCCACCGGTAGCGAGTCGTAGACCCCTGCAACGGTCGCCACCATGTTCTCCCAGCCGAACCTGTCGGCGAAGTGCTGCGGAAGCTGCCCTTCCTCACGGCGCTCCTGCTTGACCCCGGCGCCCGTGATGCTCGCGAGCGTCTCGACGGGGAGGATGGGCACGACCATGGGTGCGAGCGCGATACCTCCCACCAGCAGAACCGCCGCGTAAGCGGGCTTGAGCCAGGTCCAGCTGCGCCGCCGGACGAGACGCTCCAGGGACAACGCGCCCGCGGCGAAGAGCATGGGGTAGGCGGGGGCGAGGAAGTAAAACTTCGCGTTCTGGATCGCGAAGAGGGCGAAGAGGAGGACATAGATCAAACCCAACGGACGGAGCGTCCGCCCGTCCCTGGAGAACAGGTAGTAGTAGAGCCCCGCGAGCCAGAGTGGCAGGGTGAGCGGTTGCATCGTCAGCACCTGCTCGACGAGGAACTCTATCGGGGAGGCGGGATCCACCTTCTCCCCGTAATCCGCCCAGAACTCGACGGTGGGCCAGCCGTGCGTTATCTGCCAATAGACATATGGGAGTAGGAACAGGACAGCGATCGCGCCGCCCAGCCAGGGCCATGGCGTGAGCAGGCACCTGCGGCTTGAGGTGAGCAGCAAAGCGACGAAGACCGCGAAACCGAAGTAGAGCATGGTGATCTTGGTCAGCACCCCGAGGCCCGCGATGAGCCCGAACAAAAGCCAGAGCCTGGGTCGGTCCCGTCTCAGGATCAGGATCAGGACGTAGGCCGCCGAGACCCAGAAAAGCTGGTCGAACGCATCCATCGTGATGAAGGTGCCCATCACGAGGAAGCTCGGCGCCACAAGCGTCGCCAGGGCCGCCAACCCCTGGGCGAAGCGGCCTCCGCCGAGTTCCCTGGCCATCAACCCCGCGAGGACCACCACCAGCGCGCCGGCCAGGGCAGGCAAGAAACGTAGAGCCACCATAGAGTCGCCCAGCAAGAGGCGGCTGAAGGCGGTAACCAGAGCCACGAAGGGTGGGAAATCCACATAGCCCAGATCAAGTCGCTCGCCCGCAGCCATGTAGTAGAGCTCGTCCCTGAAGTAGCCGTAGTTGCTGTTCGTGAGCAGGTGCAGCAGGAGCTTGAAGAGAGCCAGGTAAGCCAGGATCGCTGTAGCACCGAACCAAGCTCCTTGCCGCAGGGTTGATTCGACCTCGGACTGCGGCTCCTTTCGCGGAAGGTTCATGGTGCTCGCATCTCCGGTGGGGTCGTGATCGATGCCCTAACTAGTCGACGATGTAGCCGCAGGTGACGTTGACGATGACCCCGGTCATTGCGCCGGCGCGATCCGAAGCCATGATGGTCGCCACGTCCGCCACTTCGGCGACCCTCGGCAACCGACCCAGCAAGGTGTCGCTGCCCGAATCTGCCAAGACTTCTTCGAACGACTTGCCTGCTGCCTTGGCGTGAAGCTTGAGCGTCTCCTGTACATCCGGTGTGTCCGGCGATCCTGCCGACCCTATGACAACAAGCCGGATGCCGTATGATCCGAGTTCCGCCGCAAACGTTCGCCACAGACCTTCGATCGCCGCGCAGGCCGTGTCGAAGCCGCCGACATTGGGAAAGGCTCTGCGGGCGGGACCTCCGGTGATCGTCATGATCACGCCCGAGCCTTGCCCGATCATGCGCAGCGCTGCAGCCCGCACGGTCAGAAACTGCGTCCTCGTGGCGACCGCGATCGGGCGGGTGAAATCCTCGAGCGGCATCTCGTGCAGCGGCTTGCCCTGAACGTCCTGCATGCCGATGGCGTTGAACAGGATATCGATGCTTCCGGCCTTCCCGGCCACTTCGCCGATGTGTCTATCGACCGCCTGCTCGTCGAGGGCATCGACTTGCGCCGCCTCGGCCGTTCCCCCCGCAGCGGAGATCTCGCCAGCCACTGCTTCGACCCTGTACAAGGTGCGGGCGGCGAGGAAGACCCTCGCCCCCTCGTGGGCGAAGGCGCGGGCCACCGCGCCGCCGATCGCCCCTCCCCCTCCGTAAATCACGGCGCTCTTGTTTTCGAGCAGCATCTGTGTCCTCCTCTATGTCCGTCGGGGTGCGATCGTCTGCACGGAGCATACGGCAATAGTCGTAAGACCACTACAGATTCGGGTATTTTCGAAGGTTATTGGGATGGTACAGCGGTGTTCATGAGTATTGATCCTGTGGGTGGTAGCCGCAGTGGGCGAACTATCCAGCCATGTCTTCAAGCGTGAGCGCTCAGATCGCGAAGGTGATTGCTTCGACTATAGCTCGGCGAGTGCGTGCTGCAGCATTCCTGACGATGTTCTTTATCTTTGAGAATGCTTCCTCTATCGGGTCGAGGTCCGGAGAGTAAGTGGGCAGGAACAAAACATCGGCGCCGCTCCTTTCTATGAGGTATCTCCCTCTGTCGGTCCTGTGCGCTCCGCGTCGGTCGAGCACCACCTGCTCTTTGGTGAGCTTAGGTGCAAGGAAGTGCTCCACGTAAGCCTCGAAGGCTTCGGCATCTGTGGCACCCTCGCTGGTCATAGAGGAGCCCATACCTCCTTCGAGGGTGATGGATGCGATCAGCGTAGTGTTCTTGCCGCGGTTGCGAGGGACCTTGCCGTATGCCCGCTCTCCTGTCGGAGCCCTAGCCCTCAAGCGCGTCATGGAGGTGCGAAACCTGCTTTCGTCGACGAACACCAGGCGACTCGCGTCGAAGCGGGAAGCCACCCATCGCCAAAGCCCCTGGCTTCCTCGTCGTGCTCTTGGGCTAGGGGGACTTCTTTTGAGTGGCCAGACACCCGCAAGAGGCGAGATGCTACGACTCATAGTGCCCGTCGATACCTCAACCCCGTGCTCCTCTTCGAAAGCTTCGCAGTGTTCCTCTAGCGTGAGGTCGGGGTTCCTCCGAAGGTGGCCGGGCAACCACTCCTGGAGCATCGCTCCTTTCGTGGCCGGTGGCCCGGTATGGATTTGGGGTCCACCTTGCCCGTCTCGCGCCGTCTCTTTAGTCAGCGTTTGATCGAAGGCAAGGAGATCTCGAAGATAGTCGCGACTTCCTGGCGGGGTATCGCACGGTCAATCGCGTCCACCACCTTCAGTCTCAGGTCCCTCGAAAAGCTCTCTTGCGACACTGTCTCGCTGAGGATCAACCGTCGCGCAAGCCGCTGTCAGATATCAGGATGACCCTCGCCATCTACGCCCAGACCACAGACGGTATGCAAGACTCCGCCACAGCCGCAGCGGGAGAAGGGCCCTTTCTTGATCCGGCTGTTGACACGCCTGTGGCACAGGCCTCTGGCAATGCTGCCAGAGCTCTTTCTTTTTTCTGCTATTTGCAGGACTTTAAGAAGTGGCGGGACCCGGATTCGAACTTCAGTCCTAGGAGCTAAGCTATGTCCCGTCCTGTCCTGTATGAGCATGTAGCTAAAGTAAGGCAAAACATCGGTGTTGAGTCACAGTAGTTTCCCGTTGCGTACTGGCCTGTACCAACCCGGTTGCAGTGAAGCCACGCCGCACGTAGTTGAGCGAGATTGGTCGGGTAAATGAGCAATCCTGCTCGGTCCGCAGTCGTCTCTCGCTGGTAAACTGCAGCTTGCGGTGAGAAAGACCCCGGGACGGAGGCATCGCCCATGAGCACCGAACCCACCGAGACGCACGACCGGGGTGAACAGGAGGACGCTGAGAAGCCGGACGTGGACAGTCTCCTCGACGCGCCCCCACAAAGCGAGGTAGTGCCGCTCGAGACGCTCCGCCGGAACGACCTCGAGCGGGGTGGTGGAAAGGGGGCCAACCTGGGCGAGCTGATCTCGGTGGGGCTGCCCGTCCCACCCGGCTTCTGCGTTACCACCGCAGCGTACCGGCGCGCCGTCGCGGAGACCGGTCTCGCCGAAGCGATCGACGAAGCGCTAAGGGACGTCCGGGACGAAGATCTCGCCTCTACCGAAGCCGCGTCAGCGGGCATCGGCACGCTCTTCGAGGACCTGCCGCTGCCGGACGACCTGGCCGAGGCGATCCTGGCCGCCTACCGCTCTCTGGGCGTACCGCCGGTCGCGGTACGCTCCAGCGCGACCACAGAGGACCTGCCAGGCGCCAGCTTCGCCGGCCAGCAGGCGACATCGCTGAACGTCCGCGGTGGGGACGAACTGCTCAGCGCGGTGCGGCGTTGCTGGGCTTCCCTTTGGTCGGCGCGCGCCATCGCTTACCGGAAGCGTCAGGGCTTTCACCACGAACGGACCGCCGTCGCCGTCGTCGTCCAGCGGCTCGTCCCCGCCGAGGTGTCGGGGGTCATATTCACCGCCAACCCCGTGACGGGAGCGCGGCACGAGCTCGTTATTAACGCTGCTTCGGGCCTCGGGGAGGCGGTGGTCGGCGGTCTCACCACCCCCGACAGCTTTATCCTGGACCATGCGACCTTAACGGTACGGGAGCGGCAGACGGGGCGGCAAGATGTGGAGACCGTTCTGACGGAGCGGGGCACGACCGAGCGTCCGCTCGACCCGGATCAAGCCGCCCGCCCGACGTTGAACGATACGCAGCTGGCGCGATTGGGCGAGGTAGGGCTTGCTATAGAGCGCCACTTCGGCGATCCACAGGACATCGAATGGGCCCACGCTGACGGCCGCCTCTGGGTGCTCCAGGCACGACCGATCACCAACCTGCCGCCCTCGCCGCTCGAAGACGTACGCTGGGAACCACCCTTCCCCAACTCCGCCTGGTGGCGTCGGCAGGTGGTCGAGAACCTGCCGGAGCCGCTCTCACCGCTCTTTGACGAGCTGTACCTGCGCGAGGGTCTCGAGCTCTCGATCGACGCCATGATGGGGTTCTTCCGACTAACGTACTTTCGGCTGGAAGACGTTACCGACCGGCCTTTCTTCGCCACTGTCAACGGCTACGCCTACTCGCGGGCCAACTACAAGCTCAGCTGGCGCACGGCTCCGGCGCTCTTGCGCGTCACGCTCGA
>Ga0126307_10003213_pt1 | contig 11130 bp, 13 predicted proteins | sample Plot28_FD_89955 | JGI IMG/M metagenome (GOLD analysis project Ga0126307, IMG submission 89955) | Serpentine soil microbial communities from UC McLaughlin Reserve, CA, USA - Plot28 | ecosystem: Environmental > Terrestrial > Soil > Grasslands | place: USA: UC McLaughlin Reserve, Lake County...
CCGTCGAGCGCGCTCGCCCCGGTCGCGGCGGAGAGCACGGCACCGAGCCCGGCGCTGGCGACGATGAGCACGACGATCACCGCGAGGGCCAGCGGGAGGGCGCGACCGATGGTGCGCAGGCTCGCCCGGGTGAAGCTGATGCCGACCTGGAGCCCGATGACGAGGAAGGCCGCGCTCTGCAGGAGCGGGGGGACGCCGAGCCCGTCGGTCAGCCCGCTGAGCTCCAGGGCGGCGGCCACCAGGAGCGGACCGAGCAGGGCCGGCACCGGCAGGCGGGCCAGCTTGCCCAGTCCGAAGCCCACGACCCCGCAGCCGATGGTGAGCAACAGGCCCGTCCACCCGTCCGAGCCGGCGCCACCGGCGTCCGCGCCCGACCCGGGCGAGGCGCCGTAGAGCGTCGTCGCCACCACCGGCATGAGGACGACGATCAGCAGCACCCGCAGGTACTGGAGGACGGCGACCATCCGCTCGTCGGCGCCGAGCTCGCGCGCCATGACGATGATCCCGGAGGCGCCGCCGGCGATCATCGCGAAGGCACCGGTGACCGGGCTGATCCCGCGCTGCAGGCGGAGCGCCTGACCTGCGGCGAGGCTCAGGGTCAGCGTGCCGACGGTGACGAGCAGGACCGGCAGCCAGTCGGCCGCGACCGCGCGCAGCGTCTCGAGGTCGATCAGCGCACCCATCGCGACACCGATGGCCACCTGCGCGGCGGTCGTCGCGGGCGCGGGCACGGCGATGCGGGCGGGTATCGCCAGGGCGCGGACGAGCCCGGCGAGCAGCCCGCCGAACAGGGCCGGCGAGGGCAACCCGATCAGCGCGAACAGGAGCCCGGCGGCGATCGCGGCGATGACGACGGCCGCGCCGTCCAGGAGCTGCCGCGCCCGTCCGCCACCCATGCCCGCCCCGCCCCCTCGCGCCGTTCCCGGCCACTCTGCCCGAGGAGGGACTGTCCGCCCGTCACGCCCCCGTGGTCTGATGGCCCGGCCACCGGCGGGCCCGTCCCGCCGTGGCCGACGGAGCAGAGTCGCTCCCATCCCCTCCGCCGGCGCGACCGAGAAGAGCTGATGAACGCGACTCCCGTCTATCCCGTGGGCCTGCGCCTGGACGGACGACGCGTGGTGGTGGTCGGGGGCGGCCAGGTGGCCCACCGCCGGGTGGCCGGCCTGCTCGAGGCGGGCGCGCAGGTGACCGTGGTCAGCCCGGAGGTCACGCCGGCCCTGGAGTCGCTCGTCGTCCCGGGGTCGCTCGCCTGGATCCGCCGTCGCTACGAGCCCGGCGACCTCGACGGCGCCTGGTACGCGGTGGCGGCCACCGACGATCCCGAGGTGAACGCGGCGGTCACCGCGGAGGCCGACGCGGGCCGCATCTTCTGCGCCCGCGCCGACGACCGCTGGGGCTCCAGCGTGTGGACCCCCGCGATCGGCCGGCACGACGACGTCGTGGTCGGCGTGCACGGCGGTGGCGACCCGCAGCGGGCGATCGGGGTGCGGGACGCCGTCGTCGCCGGGCTGACCGACGGCACCATCGCCGACCGCGCCTCCCGCCCGCCGGCCGGCGGGCGCCGTGGCAGCGTCGTCCTCGTGGGTGGCGGGCCGGGCGATCCGGGGCTGATCACCGTGCGCGGCCGGCAAGCGATCTCGCAGGCCGACGTCGTCGTGGCCGACCACCTCGGGCCCCAGGCGCTGCTGTCGTCACTGCCCTCGGACGTCGAGGTCATCGACGCGTCGAAGCTCCCCCGCGGCCGGTCGATGGCGCAGGAGCAGATCAACGCGCTGCTCATCGAGCGTGCCCTGGCCGGCAAGCGGGTGGTGCGGCTGAAGGGCGGGGACCCGTTCGTCTTCGGCCGCGGCATGGAGGAGCTCGAGGCATGCGTCGCCGCCGGTGTGCCGGTCGAGGTCGTGCCCGGGGTCACCAGCGCGGTTGCCGTCCCGGCGCTGGCCGGCATCCCGGTGACGCACCGGGGGCTGACCCACGAATTCGTCGTCGTGTCGGGGCACCTGCCGCCGGGGCATCCGAAGTCGCTGGTCGACTGGGCGGCTCTCGGCCGGCTGCGCGGCACCGTCGTCGTCCTGATGGGCGTGGACACCGCTCCGGCGATCGCCGCGGCGCTGATCGAGCACGGCCGGCCGGACACCACGCCTGTCGCGATCGTCTCCGACGGCTCCACCTCGTCGCAGCGAACGGTGCGCACCACGCTCCGCGAGCTGCCGAAGGCAGTGACGGATGAAGGCGTGCGCCCGCCGGCGGTCTGGGTGGTCGGCGAGGTGGTGGGACTCAACCGGCCGCACGAGGCACCCGCGGACGACGACACCGACCTGGACTGAACCCGCGGACGTTCCCGCGGGAACGTCGGGGCGCCCGGTCGAGCACGTAGTTCCGGAGCGCCGAGGCGGCATCGCGCGGCTCGTTTGCATAGCAGCGGATGCGGGTGAGCTCGCGAATCCCGCCCGCCACGTCGACCTCGACGGGTGGGGAGAAACGGAGTTCGACGTTGGTGTCACCCATGACCGACATGGCCATCGAGTCGCCGTCGAGCTCCAGGTTGCGCTTGTCCCCGGAGGCGCCGGTGGTCACGGACACGAGCTGTTGCAGGGGCACCCGGACCGACCGCACGTGCCCGAACCGCAGCACGAGCTCGTCGGCGCGCAGCAGGTGCGGCCGCTGGCGCAGCGAGAGTCCGAGGCCCACGACCCAGAGCAGCGCATAGCTGCCGAGCGCGAAGAGAGACCAGCGGACCACCGGCCACTGCGCCGTCAGCACGTGGACGACGGCGAGCTCCAGCGCGCCGAGCCCGGAGATGGCCCACAGCATCACCGTGAACCGATCGCCGTAGGAGACCGGGAGCTCCCCCGCGGGCACGTCCCGGCGCCGGCGAACTCCCCACCACAGGGACTGCCAGAGGCCGATCTCCGCCTCCGCGAGCGCGACGACGACGGGTGGCCACACCCCACGCATCCCGGCTCGGACGGCATCGAGGCGAGCCAGTCCGTCGGCCCGGGCACCCCGGTACGCCCGGCGGAGGACGCGCGCCTCGGCGACGACGACCAGCACCAGGACCAGCTCGAGGACGGTGCCCACGACGACGCCGGTCCGCAGGTCGAGCACGCCGGCCACGACCAGTGCGACGTCGGCGACGGGGATGGCCACGGCCAGCCAGCGTCCGGTGGACCGCACGGCGGGGGAAACCCGCAACTCCCACCTCCGCCGCCGTTCCGATACCGAGGCGTGACGGTAGTCGAGCGGTCTCTCGGCCGACAGGTGTCCGGCGCCCGCCGTCAGCGGAGACACGTCTCATCCCTACTCGGCCGGTCCGACAGAGAGCGGGCCCGCCCGCTCGGCCGAGCAACTGAAGATGTGGTCGATTCGATCATGAAGATCCGGATGATCGCGTCTTCCGCCACCGAGACTCGTCTGTCACGATTGTCGTTGCCAATCGGTGATTGGGCGAAGGAGGCGTAAATGCCTGACAATCGCCTACTGTCGCCGTTCTTGTCCTACCGCGACGACCCAGCCCTGTTCGCGGCCACCTTCGCCGCCGCAGTGACGTCGATTGCGGCGCTCCTGCTGCACCTGGCGGGCGTCATTCGAATGCCCTACACGCTCTCATTCCTGACCGCTCCGGGCATGGTTCTGATTCTGTGCATCCAGATCTGGGCCGGACGCTCGGGCAGGACCGTTCTGGTCAACCGGATTCGCGTTGGTTTCGCCGCCGGCATCGTCGCACTCGTGGCTTACAACGCGACACGCTGGGTGTGTGGGTGGTTGTTCTCCCTGTCGGTATCGCCGTTCTACTCGATCTACGTCTTCGGCACACTGATCACCGGTCAGCCAACTGGGTCCCCCGGAGCACTTCTCGCCGGCATTCTTTACCACATCAGCAACGGAATCACGTTCGCCGTGATGTACACGCTGGTCGCGGGACCTGCCCGATGGTGGTTTGGCCTCGCGTGGGGCGCGATCCTGGAAATCGCGATGCTCGGGATATACCCCTCAAGCAATCTCTTGCAACCTCCCGCCATGACTCCTTTCGTCGTCGTGAGCCTGATGAGTCACGCCGTTTACGGCAGTGCGCTGGGTGTCATTTCCGAGAACTACTCCTTGGATCGACGTGGAGCGCATGATGAGTAACCGCCGCGGAACACTTTTGTTCGTCGCATATATCGTCTTCTTCTCGTGGCTGGATTGGATCCTGCACCGCAGCGTCGTATTCATCGTGGTGGTCGGGGGTGGCTTGATCCTCGCGGCACTGCAGCGCTCACGCATCGTCGCGAAACTGTCGGACGCCGCAGAAGACAGCCTTGCCGGTCGCGTTCGCCCGTTGGTCGACGGCTGGAAACGACTGCCGGAGCAGCTCCAACGGCTGTTGATCTCGCTGACTCCCCTGCTGTACTTCCTCACGCGTGGGCAGGGAACCTCAGGGGCCGGTGCTGCCGTGGCCCTTGCAGGTGCGATCGTGGCTGCCGTAGCGATCTTCGCGGGACCAGCCATCGACGACCGGCTCAAGAGCTTCTACATCGCTCGGGACCGCCTGCTCCCGCTCACGATCCGACTACTGCTCGCTCCGGTCGTCGGCGTCCTCATCGCCTTTCTCGTCGTGCACGGGTCCCTGCGGGATCTGCCCGCTCTCTTCGGCGGCAGCACGACGTCGCCACAGTCCCCGACCGGCATGGCGGGCCGCTTCTTCCTGGCCACGCTGCTGGCCGGCATGTGCGCCCTCCTGCTGGTGCGCGAGAGAAGTGAGCGGACATGAGATGGCTTCGGCTCCTGTTGCTCGGAGCCCCGCTGTCCCTCGTCCTCACGGTGCTCCTCGCCGGCGCCGCGGCGGCCGACAACTGCGACATCTTCATCAATGCCGAGGACTGTCAGAACACCGGCTGGACCGTCGGCGTCATCGCGACCCTCGCGGGTGGAGTGGCTGTGGCCACGGCTGCGACGCTCGCCAGCAAGCCACAGGACCGGAAAGAACCTCCTGACGGAATCGGTCTGCGGGCGATGTTCACCAACGCCACGACCACGATCGAGCCGCGCAGCGGGGTGGTCACTGCGCACTCGGCGAAACTTGTGGCACACGACGATCACGGCCGCCAAACAGTCCGGGAGGGGCATCGTGGACCAGACTGAGCTCGCCCCGGGAACGACGGCACGAGAGGCGGCGTTCGGTCGGCGCGACAGGAACGACGCACTCGTCCGCGAGATGAAATCGAACTCGCCGGACGGTATCGCTGCGACCAAGCTGCAGGGACGACGGCCCCAGACCCGGTCCGGCTACCGACTGCTGGACGACAGGATCCTCGAGTTCGGGCTGCAATTCCTGGACCAGGAACTCAGCAAACCTCTCCTGTCCGGGCTCGCCAAGTATCGGGCGCTGGTCGCGGCCGCGCAGGAGACTCTCGATGATCCACGGAAGGCCGAGGTACTGGTCACCCTCATCGATCCTCACGAGATCACGTCGACGCACTCCCCGTACGTGGCCGTGGAGATCGACAATGCCGAGGTAGCCCGGATCGCCTTCGAACTGAGCATGGTCTTCGACTTGTTCCAGACCGCCGTGGCGATCAGGCGCGGCGCCATCGAGTCGGTGATCTGTGAGGCGTGCTCGCTCGACATCACGTTGTCGCTCACCGGGTGGCAACCGCCACTGATCCACCGCAAGGTGCAGCTGCCCGTCCGGTTACCGGTGCACCCGCCGCAGACGATCCCGTTGCCCGGCCGAACCTGAGACGGTCCACCGCCCACGGCGGGCGACGGTCAGATGTTGGCGCCGTCCGAGGGTGGTCCGTCCGGCAGTTGTGCGGCGATTCCCGAGCCCGAGCTCGGCGGGCACTCCATGCCGACCGTGTAGGCCGTCATCGACAGCGAGCCGTACGCATAGCCGTCGACGAGCACCTCGGTCGGCGCGCTGGTGGCGCCGGCCACCCCGGCCACGTACAGGAGCGGGAGGAAGTGCTCGGGCGTCGGGACGGCGAGGTCGAAGTCGCGGTGCCCGTCGAGCCGGCCCACCTCGGTCGGGTCGGTGAGCATCACTTCCTTGGCCTGCTCGTCGAACCGCTGCGCCCAGTCGAAGCCCGCGTCCGGCATGGCCCGGCTGACGCCGCCGAGGTTGTGCACCACGTTGCCGCTGCCGATCACCAGCACGCCGTCCTCCCGCAGCGGAGCCAGGGCCGCACCGAGCTGCAGGTGGTAGTCGAAGGGCTTCAGCGCATTGATCGACAACTGCACGACCGGGATGTCGGCCTGCGGGAACGCGTGCATGAGCACCGACCAGGCACCGTGGTCGATCCCCCAGCTGTCGAGGTCGGCACCCACCCAGGTCGGGTGCACGATGTCGGCGACCTCCTCGTAGAGGCCCGGCAGGCCGGGCGCCTGGTAGTCGACCTGGAACAGCTCCGGCGGGAAGCCGTAGAAGTCGTGGATCGTGCGCGGCCGCGGCATGGCGGTGATCGCGGTGGCCTGCACGTACCAGTGCGCGGAGACGACCAGGATCGCCCGCGGGCGCGGCACGGCCTCACCGAAGGCGCGCCACGCCTCGGTGTACCGGTTCTTCTCCAAGGCGTTCATCGGGTTCCCGTGGCCGAAGAACGCGGCGGGCATGACGGTCATCGGACCCTCCCCACGTCGATCCCGCGATCGGTGCCCTCAGGATCTTTGCCCCCACGACCGCACGAGGCGAGGGCAACGGCGTCAGACCGCTGGGATCCGCCGCAGCGCCGGCGGCAGCCACCGCGCGCCCGAGCCCTCCGCCGCCGCCAGGTCGCCGGGATTGGACAGCGCGCAGCGGCCCAGGGACAGGCAGCCGCAGCCGATGCACGAGGTGAGCCCGTCCCGAAGCTGGGCCAGGGCGGCGATCTGCTCGTCCAGTCGGTCCCGCCACCCACGCGACAGCCGGGCCCAGTCGGTCGCGGTGGGCGGCCGGTCCGACGGCAGGGTGTCCAGCGCCGAGCGGATCTCCGGCAGCGACAGACCGATGTTGCGGGCTGCCCGGATCAGGGCCAGCCGCCGCAGCACGCTCCGCGGGTACCGGCGCGCACCTCCCGGCGTCCGGGTGGCGCTGATCAGCCCCTGCTCCTCGTAGTACCGCAGCGCGGACGGCGCCATCCCCGAGCGCCCGGCCACCTCGCCGATCGCCAGCAGATCCATCGCCGCCACCTCTTGACCTCAAGTCCACTTGAGGTTCGACGGTAACCCCATGCCCTCTCCCACCGCACTCGTCACCGGCGCCTCCCGCGGCCTCGGTCGCGCCCTGGCGACCACCCTCTCGGAGCGCGGCTGGCGTCTCGTCCTGGACGGCCGAGACACGGCCCGGCTGACCGCAGCCGCCGCCTCGCTCCCCCATCCCGAGCTCGTCACAGCCGTCCCCGGCGACGTCGCGGACCCGCAGCACCGCGCCGCACTGGCCGGCGCCGTGGGCCCCCGCCTCGACCTGCTCGTCAACAACGCCAGCGACCTGGGCCCCAGCCCGCTCCCGCCGCTGGCGGAGCTCGACGCCGACGAGTTCCGGCGCGTGCTCACCGTCAACGCGGTCGCTCCGCTCGCCCTGGTCCAGGCCGTCCTCCCGGCCCTGCGCAGCGCCCGCGGCACCGTCGTGAACATCAGCTCGGACGCCGCCGTCGAGGCCTACGCGGGTTGGGGCGGGTACGGCGCGAGCAAGGCCGCCCTCGACCAGCTCACCGCCGTCCTGGCCGTCGAGACCCCCGAGCTGCGGGTCTACGCCGTCGACCCCGGCGACATGGCCACCGACATGCACCAGGCCGCGTTCCCCGGCGAGGACATCAGCGACCGGCCGGCACCGGAGACCGTCGTCCCGGCCCTGCTCGCCCTGCTGGGCGGCGACCTGCCGAGCGGCCGGTACCGGGCAACCGAACTGGTCCCGGCCGGAACGGCCCGATGACGACGGCGTTCACCCTCCCGCCCGACGCCGAGGCCACCGCGCCCCCGGAGTGGCACGGCCTGCAGCGCGACGAGGTGCGGCTCATGGCGGTGCGCCCCGACGGCCTCACAACCGCCCGGTTCCGCGACCTCGCGGAGATGCTGGAGCCCGGCGACCTCGTCGTGGTCAACACCTCCGCCACCCTCCCTGCGCGGCTCGAGGCCCGACGGGCGGACGGCGTCGTGGTGCCGCTGCACTGGTCGACGACGCTGGACGACGGCAGCTGGGTCGTCGAGGTCCGCCGTCCCGCGAACGACGGGCCCGACGTCGGTGTCGAGCCGGGCAGCGTCGTCGACCTGCCCGACGGCGTCCGGCTCACCCTGCTCGAGGGCCATCCCGACCCGGCCCACCCCGGCCGGCTCTGGCGCGCCCGCACCGAGCCGGCGGTCGCGGCGGTGCCGTTCCTGAGCAACCACGGGCGGCCGATCACCTACGGCTACCTGCGGGGCGACTTCCCGCTGAGCAACTACCAGACCGTCTACGCCGGCGAACCGGGCAGCGCGGAGATGGCAAGCGCCGGGCGACCGTTCACCGAGGAGCTGCTGGTCGCGCTGATCACCCGCGGCGTCCCCGTCGTCCCGCTGACCCTGCACACCGGCGTCTCCAGCCCCGAGCTGCACGAGCCGCCGTACGCCGAGCGGTTCGCCGTCCCGGAGGTCACCGCCCGGCTGGTGAACAGCACCCGGCAGGCGGGCGGCCGGGTCGCCGCCGTCGGCACCACCGTCACCCGAGCGCTGGAGACGGCCACGGACGACGACGGCGTCACCCGCGCCGCCACCGGCTGGACCGACCTCGTCCTCGGGCCGGACCGCCCGGCCCGCGCCGTCACCGGCCTGATCACCGGACTGCACGAGCCGCAGGCCAGCCACCTCCAGCTGCTGGAGGCGGTCGCCGGCCCGCACCTCGTCGCCGCCGCGTACGACCGAGCCATCGCCGAACACTTCCTCTGGCACGAGTTCGGCGACTCGATGCTCTTCCTGCCGTGAGCGCGATGTCTGGAGCGGAAAACGTGGAGTGCAATCCGGGACAAAACGACGTTCCCGGAAAGCGTCTGGGGTGTCAGGAAAGGGCAGACGGCTCAGGGCTTGCGTCCCCGGCCGGCTCAACCACGCCGGACACCGCACCGTCTGGATCGGCGGGGCGCGTGGACGTCGCGATGTGCAGGGCAAGTCCGAAGACGAGCACGACAGCAAGAGCGGGCAGGCGCTCGTCGCTCACGGACCCGTTCTGCTGCTCGGCGATGATGGTCAGCAGGTCTTTCGCTGCCCATCCATTCACCACCTGCTGCTGTGGAGCGCCCTGAGTACGCGCGTTGTTCAACTCGTAGTCGGACAGGACGCCTGCGATATCCGTCGATCGATCGCTTGACTCGTTAGGGGCCATGGCGAACCAGATGACGATGGCGGCAAGGGCGAGTACGACAGCGCCAACTCGACGGACAAGCAGCACGGATTGCTCCTAAGAGAAGTGGGCAGCACTGGGCACCCGAGCCGTTACGCGGTCGTTCCGGTTATCGGCAGGCTCGCCTTCCACTCGCCCCAAAAAGCATCGGATTGCGCTAGCCGTGCGGTGCGTCCCAGCCGTATGCGTCGTCACCGCGAAGGAAACTCTCGGCGGCAAGGCAAAGCAGGGATGGACCATTGGTCCTCGGATCGGGTCTGTGTCCCCGAGCGGCCCACTTAGGGCGATACACCGGTGAGTCCGCTCAAACGGGCGCGCTCGTGCACTGATACTCACCCCCGTGGGTCGAGGACACAGCGACAGTCAGGAAGCCGCGATGAGCCGGCCGGAGGCCGATGAACTCGCGGCATCGGTGTTCAACGCGGTCCCGGAAGCGCGCGTGGTCGTGCGGCCTGACGACGCGCATTGGGTGGTGCAGGTCAACACGCACTCGGCCGGCGTCTTCACGCTGTACGACCAGGCTGACTGGCGTTGGCTGCAGTCCCAGATCGTTCAGGGCATGCATTCTTGACACGCCCAAGTCGTCTGCGGATCCACAGCGCCCGAGTCGCCCATAGGCCGCCCTCTGGGCGGGCCCGCGCAAGCCGGCGCTGGTGTCCCTAATGGGGCTGCATCCGGTCGGTAGTGCAGCAGGATCGGGTGCAGCCCCATTAGGGACACCTGGCCTTCCCGGTCTTTGGCCTCGGGTGGTGACACAGACGGGGTGGCAGGCGGGCTTGACACCGCCGAGCAGCGAACGCCTGAGCGACTCAACCCTGCCTCCAGCCGCGAGGGCAAGCCAGGCGGTTGTTACCCGCCGCCTCACCCATGTCGTGCTGGTGTTCAGCGAGGGGTCTCTGCCGCTCGCGGCGGCTGTAGTGCCGGCCTCCTGAGGCGGCGGGCGAGTGCCTGACCTGCGGGGAATGCTTGGGCGATTGCTCGGAGGACCTGCATCGTCTCCTTGATCGGTTGGCCGGCGGTCAACCGATCGAGTCGCTCGTAAAGCCGATCCTCGACCTCGATGATTCGGCCGACGAGGCCCCGGCCGTCCGCGGTGAGCGAAAGGGTGACGAACCGTCTGTCGTCCGGGTCGAGATCGCGTTGGACAAGCCCCTGCCCGACGAGTCGGTCGACCAGCCGGCTGGGGCTCGTGGTCGTCTCGCAGACCAAGAGCTCGCCCAGCCCGGACAGGGTGAGCGGTTGCCGGTCGGCCAATACCCGCAGCACCTCGGCCTGCGATGGCGTCAGGCCCAGCGGGCGCAGCTCCGCGGCGAGCAGCCGATTTCCCTCGCGCTGGAGGGCCAGCACGAGGTAGCGAAGCTCCTCGGCCCGTCTCATGTGCGGCATATTACACGTCACGCATCGGCTGGACACTCGATGCTGTGTAATCTGATGTCATGTCATCTATCGCGAGCGATCCCATCTCGGCCGTGTCCGCCATCAGCACCGGCACGGTCGCCATCCGCCCCGAGCACGTGGGGCCCACCTGGAAGAACACGTACGTGTGGCTGTTCACCTCACGCCGGTGGACCGCGCCGCGCCCCATCAACGTGTACGTGATCGAGCACCGGGAAGGCCTGGTTCTCTTCGACACAGGCCAGGATCGAGCGTCGGTCACAGACCCGGACTACTTCCCGAGCGGCCTCAACGGTTTCGTGTACTCCCGGCTGGCGCGGTTCGACATCGGTCCCGACCAGACGTTGACGACGGGATTGCGGGGGCTGGGGCACACGATCGACGACGTGCACACCGCAGTCGTCTCA
>Ga0126307_10003214_pt1 | contig 11129 bp, 11 predicted proteins | sample Plot28_FD_89955 | JGI IMG/M metagenome (GOLD analysis project Ga0126307, IMG submission 89955) | Serpentine soil microbial communities from UC McLaughlin Reserve, CA, USA - Plot28 | ecosystem: Environmental > Terrestrial > Soil > Grasslands | place: USA: UC McLaughlin Reserve, Lake County...
GGGAGCTGGCGGCGCTCGCGCTGCGCTGGCGTTCCCCGCGCGCGCACGATCTCGGACGCGAAGCCCTCAGCGAAGCCGAACGCGCGGACCCAGAGGCATTTCGGCTCAGACTGCGGCGCATTCGCGGCCTGGACTGACGGGCGTGGCGAAGGCCTAGTAGAAGACGACGCCCTCGCGCCGCGGTGGCTCCGAGACATCGCCGGCCTCGTCGCCGAGCAGGTCCGGGTTCTCGCGGCCGCGCCGCCAGAGCAGGTCGTCGAGGACCGGGGGTGAGATCTTGGCCTCCTCCGCGACCTGCTTGAAGGCGTCACGCGTGGCCTCCCGGACCTCGTCGACGTCGCCCTCTGGAACGAGCCCCGAACGCAGCGCAAGGCGCATCAGAACGTTGTCGGCGGAGACCTCCCAGCTCTCTGGATCGGAGACCTCGAACCAGCCCCGGCGCTCCCAGATCTTGCAGACGAGAAACGCCTTCTTGCGAAGTGGATCGGCGAAGGCGTCGAACTCGCTGAGCCGGACGAGCGCTCCGCCCTGTCCGGCGAGCCTGCCGCCGGACGCCTCGATCAGCTGCTCGGCCTGGCCTGCGTAGTTCTTCAGCATCCCTTTGGAGAGGTCGTCCCAGAGCTTGGCGCGCCGTTCGGGGTCGTGCAGGTTGTCCTGGCCGGCGCGGAAGACCGCGGCGATCGCCTCGGCGGGGACGCCCATCAGAGAGCGCGCCGTGAGAGCGCCGGGTGCACGCCGTTCGGCGCGCAGGCCGAGGGCCCAGAGCAGGTCGCTGCCCTCGTACGGGCCCTCCCCGTCGACCATGTGCGGCTCGGTGTAGCCGGTCTGATGGTCGATCGCGGACAGGAACAGGGCGGCGTCCGGATGAGGGACGTGCTCGAAGCTCGGCGGATCGAAATCCTTGGCCAGCTTCTTGACGCGCGTGACGACGCGCTTCAGCGCTTCGGGGTCTGCGGCCATAGCCTCATTATCGGCGACCACAAAAACCGTCGCCGGATTGACGAAAGCCCGGCTACCACCAAACGGTGGAGTCGATGTCCTTGAGCTCCTCGATGGGCTTGGTGTAGACGCCTGACGAGAGGTACTTCCAGCCGTCGTCCGGAACCAGGAAGACGACGTTGCCTTCATCGAGCTCCCCGGCGATCCGGTGCGCGACGTAGGCGATGGCCCCGGCCGAGACGCCGGCGAACATTCCCTCCTCGTGCAGGAGCTTGCGCGTCCAGAGGATCGCGTCCATGTTGGAGACCATGATCTTCCGGTCGAGCAGATTCAGATCGATGATCGGCGGGATGAAGCCGTCGTCGAGGGAGCGGAGGCCCTGCACCGGCTCTCCCTGCATCGGCTCCGCCGCGACGATCTTCGTCGAGGGGTCTTGCTCCTTGAAGCGGCGGCCGTTCCCCATCAGCGTGCCGCCGGTGCCGAGGCCGCCGACGAAGGCGGTGACCTCGTCGAGCTCGTCGAGGATCTCCTTCGCGGTCCCCTCGTAGTGGGCACGCGGATTCGCCTCGTTCCCGTACTGGTAGGGCATGTAGTACGAGGCGTCTGACTCGGCCATCTCGAGGGCCAACTCCACGGCGCCGTTCGATCCCTTGGCGCCCTCGGAGTAGACGATGTCGGCGCCGTACATCCGCAGCAGCTGGGTGCGCTCCGCGGTGACGTTGTCCGGCATCACGACCCTGAGCGGATAGCCCTTTCGCTGCGAGATCATCGCGAGCGAGATCCCCGTGTTCCCGGAGGTCGGCTCGAGCAGCGTGTGCCCGGGCTCGATCGCGCCGCGCGACTCCGCGTCCTCGATCATGTACTTGGCGACGCGGTCCTTGACCGAGCCGGTCGGGTTGCGCCCTTCGAGCTTCGCCCAGAGGCGGACCTCCGGCTTCGGCGTCAGTCGCGGCAGCTCGACCAGTGGTGTGTTGCCGATCGCCTCGAGTACGTTCTCGAAGTGGCCACCGCAGGGACGATTGAGGAGCGGCTCGGTGCTCATCTCGTCATCAGCATACTTCAGAAAGTGAAGTAAAGCGACACCTCGCCGGTCACGCTGCCGACTGCCCAGCGCCGATCACAGCGAAACCTCTCCTTAGCACTGCTCAGATAGGGTCCGGACCTGTACCCGAGCCCCTCAGGGGAGGAGACAAATGAGATCCCGACTTACCGTCCTGATCGCAGTGATCGCATTCGCCGCCATCACGGTGGCAGCGGGCTGCGGCAGCAGCAACGACGACAACGACAACACCGGCACCACGGCATCCGGCGGAGAGCTCACCGCGACGCCTGACATCAACGTCGCCAAGGACGACAACATCGCCTCGGCGGCGGCTTCCGCCGTTTCGCAGAGCGGCCAGCTCTCGATCGCTTCGGACGCGACGTATCCGCCGATGGAGTTCTTCGGGAAGAGCGACAACACCACCGTGATCGGCGCCGACGCCGACATCTCGAAGGCCCTCGGGCAGATCATGGGGCTCCAGGCGAAGGTGGAGAACACCCCCTTCGACAGCATCCTGCCGGGCCTGACCGCCGGGAAGTACGACCTCGGCATCTCGTCGTTCACGGACTCGCTGGATCGCCAGAAGACCAACGATTTCGTGACCTACGCGCAGGCCGGCACGTCGTTCTACTCCTCGGCTGACGCCGATCTCGAGCCGAAGACGGTGGAGGACCTCTGTGATCACTCGGTCGCCGTCGAGAAGGGAACGACCCAGCAGGAGGACGCCGAGGCCCAGGGCGAGAAGTGCCAGGTCGACGTCCAGACCTATCCCGACCAGAACGGGGCGAACCTCGCGATCGCGAGCGGACGCGCCGAGCTCGGGATGGCCGACTCGCCGGTGGCTGCCTACATCGTCGAGCAGTCCGAAGGCAAGTTCAAGCTCGGCGAGGCCTACGGAGTAGCGCCCTACGGCATCGCGATGAAGAAGGGCAGTGCCCTGGCGCAGCCCCTCCTCGATGCGGTGAAGGCTCTGTATGACGACGGCACCATGCAGAAGATCTTCGACTACTGGCAGCTGCCGGACACGGCGATCGACAACCCCCAGATCAATGGGGCGACAAGCTAGGTAGAGAAGATCACGCCAGTGACTCCGTCATCTGGCACGAACGTAGGAGCAACGCAGCCGGGACCGTCTGAAGAGATTCAGGCGGTCCCGGTGCGTCATCCGGGCCGCTGGGTCGCCGCAGCGATCGTCGCGCTGATCGCCGCTTCGCTGGTCCGCAGTGCGGTCGAGAATCCGAACTTCCACTGGGACGTCGTCGGCGACTATCTGTTCGACGAGCGGATTCTCAATGGGGTTGTCAAGACCCTCGAGCTCACCGTCCTCGGCATGGTCATCGGCATCGTCCTGGGCGTCCTCCTCGCGGCCATGCGACTCTCGCCGAACTGGCTGATCCGAGGCTCGAGCTGGTCATACATCTGGATCTTTCGCGGGACCCCACTGCTCGTACAGATCCTCCTCTGGAACTTCATCTCCGCCCTCTATCCCTCGATCGACCTCGGAATCCCGTTCGGCCCGTCGTTCATCCATCTGAACGCAAACGACTTCATCACTCCCTTCATGGCGGGCACCCTTGCGCTTGGACTGAACGAGGGCGCCTACATGGCCGAGATCGTGCGCGCGGGAATCATCTCCGTCGAGGAGGGGCAGACGGATGCCGCCAAAGCCCTGGGAATGACGCGCTTCCAGACGATGAGGCACATCGTGCTACCGCAGGCGATGCGCGTGATCATTCCCCCGACGGGTAACGAGACCATCTCGATGATCAAGAACGCCGTCCTGGTCAGCGTCATCGCGATCTCGGAGCTGCTCTACTCGGCACAGCTCATCTACTCGCAGAACTTCCAGCAGATCCCGCTGCTGATCGTGGTCTGCATCTGGTACCTGGCGATCACCTCTGTGTTCTCGATCGGGCAGTTCTTCGTGGAGCGGCACTACGGACGCGGCCGCAGCCGGGATGAGCCGATCACGCTGTTCGAACAGATTCGGACCGGGTGGGCGGCGCGACATGCCGATCCCGATGAGCTCGTCCAGCGGCACGGCGATCAGTCGGGCGGCGGAGGACTCTGATGGCCGATCCGATCGTCAAGGCCGAAGGGGTGCACAAGTCCTTCGCGCGAATCGAGGTCCTGAAGGGAATCTCGCTTGAGGTGGACAAGGGCGAGGTCTACGTGCTGATCGGGCCCTCCGGCTCGGGCAAGTCCACCCTCCTGCGGTGCATCAACCACCTCGAGAAGATCAACGCGGGCCGGATCTGGGTCGACGGAGACCTGATCGGCTATCGCCAGGTCGGGGAGAAACTCCATGAGATCCGGGACTCCGAGATCGTCACAGCTCGCGCCAAAATCGGCATGGTCTTCCAGCACTTCAACCTCTTCCCGCACATGACGGCGACGGAGAACATCGCGCTTGCGCAGCGGATCGTGCTCGAACGCGACGCCAGCGACGCTCGCCGGCGGGCGACGGAGCTCCTCGATCGCGTGGGGCTGGCCGACAAGGCAAACGAGTACCCCTCTCGCCTGTCTGGAGGCCAGCAGCAGCGCGTCGCGATCGCCCGGGCCCTCGCCATGGACCCGAAGGTGATGCTCTTCGACGAGGTGACCAGCGCGCTGGATCCGGAGCTCGTCCAGGACGTCCTCGACGTGATGCGGGAGCTGGCGAGGGAGGGCATGACGATGCTCGTCGTCACGCATGAGATGGGCTTCGCGCGCGAGGTGGCGAACGAGGTCATCTTCATGGACCAAGGCGCGATCGTGGAGCAGGGCAAGGCCGAGCAAGTGATCGACAATCCCAAGGAGGAGCGCACCAAGCGCTTCCTCGGCCAGGTGCTGGAGCACTGAGACTTCCGAGCGGCGCCCTCGGCCTTCTGCTCGCCGCTGCCCTCCTCGCGGGTTGCGGCGGAGCCAGCGATGACGACGGAGAGGCGCCAAGCGCACCCCGGGCGTTCTACGGCGTGATCTCGGCCGAACCGCCGCCGGGCGCGGCCCAGCTCGACCGAATGGGGCGCGGCAAGGTCGGGACGCTGCGGATCAATCTCGCCTGGGGATCCGTGCAGTCTGCTCCCGACGCCGACTACGACTGGAGCCACTACGACGGCGTCGTCGGGCAGGCAGCGAGGAACGGCATCCGGGTGTTCGCCACGGTCTACAGCTCCCCGACCTGGGCCGAGCCGAGCCCGGAGTACCCGCCACTCGGCCACCGGCTTCCCGAGTTCCAGGACTTCGCCCGCGCCGCGGTCCAGCGGTACGGGTCGGATGGGACCTACTGGAAGGAGAACCCCGATCTCCCGAAGCTGCCGATCGTCGACTGGCAGCTCTGGAACGAGCCCAACTCGCCCCTCTTCTGGAAGCCGGCCCCGAACGCCGCCGACTACCTCACACTGCTCCGCGGATTCGACTCGACTGTCCGGAGGACGGACCGGTCGGCTCGCATCATCCTCGGCGGTCTCTTCCCGACCCCCGGCGGAGGAATCGATCTGGCGCCGTTCATGTCCGCCCTCTATCGCGGCGGCGGGAAGGGCCTGTTCGACGCCGCTGCCCTGCATTCTTACGCCGCGACGCCACGCGACGCCCTGCGCTCGGTCGAGCAGGAGCGCAGGATCCTCGATCGCTTCGGCGACAACGACGTGCGGCTCTGGATCTCGGAGGTCGGGTGGGCCTCCGCGGGCAGGCCGTCGGGGCTCACGGTCGGGCCGGAGCGGCAGGCCGACTACCTGACTCAGACCTTCGAATTGGCCGCGCAGGAGCGCGAGCGGCTCCGGATGGACGGGGTGATCTGGTATTCGCTGAACGACACGCCGGGTCCGCTTTGGCCGGGCAACTGTGGGCTGTTCGAGCTCAACGGCCAGGCGAAGCCGTCATGGGCCGCCTTCACAGAGCTCACCGGAGGATCGGCGTAGCGCGGTAGAGTCGCGACTCCGTGCGCCGCTCCTCCGGACGCCTCTCGGAGGCCAACATCGCACTGCTGGTCGTCGGGCTCGCGATGGCCGTCGCCGCCTTCCTGCTCGTCTACTGGAGCCGGGGCGAGTGGTTCAGCTCCGATGACCTCGGGTATTCGGTGCGGCTCGCGACGCAGCCGCTCGGTCACGCCCCGCTGCACCCCCCGCCCAACAAGTACCTGATCGCCGCCCCCCTGTTGCTCTACGACGGGTTCTTCCACGTCTTCGGGATCGGCACCTACGTCCCGTATCGGGTCACGGGCATCGCCCTGGTGCTGCTTTGCGCCGGACTGCTGTTCGCGCTCCTCCGGAGATGGCTCCCGGACCGCTTCGCGGTTCCTCCGGCGATCCTGATGCTCTTCTTCGGGGCGGGCGCCGAGGTGGTGGTGACGCCCATCCGGATCCCGTCGGAGATCGCTCTCGCCGCCGGGTTGGGGATGCTGCTCGCGCTCGAGCGCCGCGACCGGCGCGGCGACATCGCGGCCATGATCCTCCTCGGGATCTCCCTCGCGTCGCATCCGCTCGGGATCTCGTTCGCTGCGGCCGCGGCGGTGATCATCGTGCTGCGCTCGTGGGATGGCTGGCGCAGGCTCTGGGTAGTGGCCCTGCCGGGCGCGCTCTTCGCCCTCTGGTGGTTCTTCATCCGCCCGCCCGAGCTGCCCTCGCTCGTGCCCAACCGCCTGACGGACGTGATCCCGTTCGTCCGGCAGTCCTGGGCCGCTCTCATCGCGGCGGTCACCGGTCTCTTCGGTGTAGTCGACCAGCCGGCCGTCCACCAGCCGCCCGCGTGGATTGCTGCGATCGCGCTGCTCGTGCTGGTCGTCGTCGGGGTGGGGTTCAGCTGGCGGCGCCTGCCGCCCGTGTTCTGGGGGATGGTCGTGGGGATGGTCGTTCTGATGGCGGCGGCCAGGCTCTCTCCCGCCGGGTTCCTCCGTGTCCCGGACGAGCCGCGCTACCTCTACCCGGAGGCGTTCTTCCTGCTGATCGCCCTCGGCGTGCTTGCCGGAACGCTGAAGCTGCCCTCCTGGGCTATGTGGATGGCGTCGGGTGTCCTCCTGCTCAGCCTTTGGCCCAACATCGACCGGCTGCACGACGCCGGCCGCGACTTCCGCCGCGGCGGCGAGCAGTACCGGACGGAGTGGTCCGCGGCCGAGATCGGGCGGCCCGCCACGCTGCCGGGCTACATGCCCGACAACTTCTCGCCGAACGCGAGTGAGTACCTCGCTGCCGTCCACGACTTCGGCCGCGGCGGGTACTCGGCCGCCACCATCGCGGGGCTCTCGAACGAGCTACGCCACATCGCCGACGCCAACCTGGTCGCCGCGCTCGGACTCGGGCTCGCACCGGCACCCCGTCCCGACGAATCCGGCAAATGCGTCCGCGGCTCCGGCGAGCTCACGCTTCCAGAGGGCGGTGCGTGGCTCGGCCGGTCGGAGGCGTCCGGCGCCCGGCTCCGGCTTGGTCGCTTCGCGGATCGGCCGATGGTGGCGCTCGAGCCGCCGGCGAAATCCGGTGGGGCCGAGCTCCGCATCCCCGCCGACAGCTCGACGATCCCATGGAAGCTTCTGGTTGAGTCCGGGCCGCCGATCAGGGTGTGTGCGCTCGAGCCGGCGTCGAGCGGCTGAGCCGTCGTCGACCGACCTCCAACAGGCCCTGGCCGAGTCCCCGGAGGCGCCCCCAGGCCGACGCCTTCCAGCCGGCCCGCCGCTCGCGCCGGACACTGCGCAGCTCGCCCGCGATCCAAGCGAGACGGAGCCGCCAGCCGACCTCGGCGGTCTCGAAGAGGAACACCGTGCCGTTCCGCGCCCATTGCCGCAGCCGCTCCGGGCTGAACGGCCCGCCGCCCGACTGATGCGGCTCGTGCATGACCTGCAGGTCGGGGACCACCCGGATCACCGCCCCCCGCTGGGTGGCCCGGTAGCACCAGTCGACGTCCTCCCAGCTGAAGCCGTACCACGGGTCGAAGGCTCCCGCGCGAAGCCACGTGTCGCGATCGAGGGCGAGCGCGACGGTCGGTGCCCAGGCGACCTCCCGGGGTCGATCGGCCCCCTCCGGCCACTGCGTGATGATCGCCGGCAGGCGATTCGGTTCGAAGGCACCCCCGGCGTACTGGACCTCGCCGCTGTCCATCGCAAGGACAAGCGGCGCGACGATCTCCAGTGGCTGGAGCGGCCGCTCGGCGAGAAGCCGGAAGAAGTCCGAGGGGACGACCGTGTCGTTGTCCAACATGACCATGCGCTGGACGTCGGTGTGCCGGACGAGGTGGTTGAACGCCAGGTTTCGCCCGGCCGCCGCCTTCGTGTTCCAGCCCGGCCGCAATACCGTCACCTTCAGTTCCGCCAGTGCCTCGTCGCCGGTCAAGTCGACCTGCTCGCGGCCGTTCTCGACCAGGACGATCTCGTCCGGCAGTCGATCTCCCGCCGCGATCGACAGCAGGCACCGGCGCGTGATCGGCGCCTGGTCGAAGTCGAGTAGGACCAGCCCGAGCCGTCGAGACACGCGCGGACCTTAGCCGTGGCGGCGCCGTCGACGCGCAGTGGGCGGGCTAAGGTCCGTGGCGCGATGCGGCTGAAACGCAAGAGGGGCACTCCCGCGGAGGCAACCGCCGAATCGACGGCGGAGATGCTGAGGCGCACGGTTCGGCACCCGAACTACGCCCATCTGAATGCCCAGATCATCGAGATCGTCGAGGAGCGCTCGTATCTCCAGCATGGTGTCGAGGTGGTCCCGGGAGACGTCGTGCTGGACGCGGGCGCCAACGTCGGGGTGGCCGCGATCTTCTTCGCCGTCGAATGCCAGGCGGGCGTCGTCCACAGCTTCGAGCCGATCGAGCCGATCTTCGCCGCTCTGACGGAGAACCTGCGGCCGTTCCCGAACTGCATTCCGCACCATTACGGGCTCTCGGACGCCTCCCGCAGTGACACGATCGTCTACTACCCGGACCTCTGGGCGCTGTCCGGCTCCTATGCGGATCCCGATGCCGACCGCCCCCGCCTCGCCCGCGCGCTTCGCAACCTTGGGGCCTCGGAGGAGCAGGCGACCGAGGGGACGAAGGAACTCTTCACGGCGACGGAGCTTCCGTGCGAGCTGCGCACCGTCTCCGACGTGCTCCGCGACGAGGGCATCGATCGGGTCGACCTGCTCAAGCTCGACGTCGAGATGGCCGAACTCGATGTCTTGAAGGGCATCGAGGACGAGGACTGGCCCGCGATCCGGCAGGTGGCAGGCGAGCTCCATCTCGAGGAGGACGGAAGAGGCCGATTCGCCGCGATGCTGCGAGAGCGTGGCTTCGACGTCGCCGTCACTCAGGAGCCCTCCATGGAAGGCACCCCGGTGCACCTGTTCTACGCCGTGCGTGGCTGAGGCGAGCGAATTGAGCGACGTCGAGACGAGCCGGCCGATGCCCGAGGTCCACGAGCACACCGAGCCTCCGCTCGGGGAGTTCTGGGAGCCGATCCGGACGGATCGGGCGCATCGGCGGCGCCTGCGCAAGCTTGGACCCAGCAAACGGCGCGCCGCGATCACGATCGTCCACAACGAGCCGGTGTTCCTCCCGATCTGGCTCGCGTACTACGGCCGCTTCTTCGCGCCGGAGGACCTCTACGTGCTCGACAACGACACCACCGACGGCTCGACGGACGGAGACGGCTTCGTTCGAATCCCGGCCCCCCACGATCGCGCGGACAACGCATGGATGGTCCAGACCGTGGAGCGGCTCCAGCACGAGCTGATCCAAGGCGGCTACGACGTCGTGCTCGTCACCGATGTGGACGAGATCGTGACCCCCACTCCCGAACGGGGGACGTTGGGCGACTACATCGACGAGCTCGACGACTGGTGGGTCAATGCGATCGGCTACGAGCTCATCCACCTGGTCGACCGCGAGCGGCCACTCGACCTGAGCCGCCCGATCCTCGACCAGCGGGGCTACTGGTACGCGAACGGCGCCTTCAACAAGCCAGCGATCGCAACCGGTCCCATGTCATGGCTCCCCGGATTCCATCATCGTTCGGACCGCCAGCTGAACCATGACCCCGACCTGCGCCTCGTCCACCTGCACCGAATGGACTTCGAGCTCTGCCGAGCCCGCCACCTCTCCCGCAAGGACCGCCCCTGGAGCGACGTCGACCGCCGTGAAGGGTTCGGCGTGAACAACTGGCCGTCCGAGGAGGATGAGTTCGAGCGCTGGTTCTACGAGGACAGCGGGTTCGAGGAGGATGGGGTGCGGATCGTCGTCGAGCGCATCCCCGAGTCCTGGCGGGGCCTCTTTTGAGTACCCTCGATTCGCGCGGAAACACGCTGCGGATCACCGGCGCACGGATCCGCAACCTGGTCAGGCGAGCGCGGCGCCTGCCCGACCCGGTCCGCTATCCGCACACCGACGAACCCCTCCGGCACTGGCAGCGCATCGTGCTGAACGACTCGGTCCGCGAGTACCTCGACGCCCTGGGGACCGAAGAGCTTCGAGCTGCCGAGATCAGCGGGGAGACGCACGCCCAGCGGCCCTGGAAGGAGTACGCGAGCCTGATGTATCCGGAGTTCGACCTCCTCGCCGACGTCGAGCAGCGAGGGCGCTATGACGTGGTGATCTGCGAGCAGGTCCTCGAGCACGTCCCGGACCCGTGCCGGGCTGCCGCGAACCTGAGGGAGCTCTGCGCCCCGGGCGGCCACGTGGTCGTCTCGACGCCGTTCCTCGTGCGGGTGCACGAGATGCAGCTGATCTATGACATGAAGGACTACTGGCGCTTCACGCCGCGCGGCCTGGGCACGCTTCTGGAACGCGCCGGCCTCGAGGTGGAGAGCGTCGGCTCCTGGGGAAACCGCGACTGCGTGGTGGGCAACTTCGACACCTGGCCGGCGTTCCGCTGGTGGCACTCTCTGCGCAACGAGTCCGACCTTCCGGTTCAGGTCTGGGCGTTCGCCCGGCGGTCCGCCTAGAGCTCCTCGGCGACCCGCGGCGCCTCGCGATTGAAGTACCAGGCGCCGAGCGCACAGACCCCGACGAAGATCCCGATCGCCGGGAGCAGGTGTGTCCACCCGCCGGCAGCGCCGGCAGCGCCGGGCGCATCAGGGTCGATGATCCACTTGCGGGCCTGCTCGAAGAGCACCGCAAGCGGGTTGAGCATGATCAGGTTGCGATAGGTGTCGGGCACCACCTCGATCGGATAGATCACCGGGGTCGCATAGAAGAGAGCGGATGCGACCACCGA
>Ga0126307_10003215_pt1 | contig 11128 bp, 7 predicted proteins | sample Plot28_FD_89955 | JGI IMG/M metagenome (GOLD analysis project Ga0126307, IMG submission 89955) | Serpentine soil microbial communities from UC McLaughlin Reserve, CA, USA - Plot28 | ecosystem: Environmental > Terrestrial > Soil > Grasslands | place: USA: UC McLaughlin Reserve, Lake County...
GATCGGGCCAAGCTTGCTCGTGAGGTGCAAATCGTCGAACATAAACTGGACGCCAGTGAAAGACGGATCCAGTCTTATCAACGGCGGCTTCGAGCCCTTCGCAAGCAGCCCCGCAACCGTCCGGGTCGTAGACGGAAACTGAAGAGTTACCTCGAGCGCGAACGGCGGGAGGCCAGGCGCCTCAAGAGGCGCAAACAGCGGCTGGCGCGTGAGCTGGGGAAGGTCAGCTTCCGGGAAGGGCACAGGCCCGTCCCACCGCTTCGCGGATTGGCGAAGAAGGCCTGGCACCTGCGTGCCAGGATTGCCGGCCGCCTGCGGACGCGACAGAAGACCGGTCCGGCGGTGGCACTGCTGCCATGGGGCGACGTTTACGAAGACTTTCTCGATGGCATCGGGGTCTCTCTCGACGAATTCTGTACCGAGATGAGCGGTGGCTACCTCTTCGGCTACATCGACGCCTTGAAGCGCGTCGGGGTAAATACGGCCCTGATCATCTGGTCGCGGAACGTCAGCCACCCCGAGCGGCGCGTACACAGGCCCACAGGGGCGACGGTTTGGGTGCTTCCTCCTTCCCGTGTCCACATGGTGGCACGTCGGTTCACCGAATGGCTGGATACCGGCGGCCGATGGGCCAAACGCTTGCAGCGCGGGGCCCGCCTCACTACCGGCTACACCGCGACTACCCCAAGGGTTCTCGCCAGGGTACTCGATGAGGAGGGCTGCTCAGCCCTGCTCGTTCAGGAGTACGAGTATCCCCGCTTCGATATTTGTCTGCTTCTCGGTAGGTTCCTAGATCTTCCCGTGCTGGCCACCTTCCAGGGTGGACGGCCTGAGAAGGATAGATCATTGGAGGGTTGGATCAGGAGACACACCGTACCCAGAGCCAGTGGGCTTCTGATCGGGCCCCGTCGGGAGGCCAAGGCGGTAAGGAGACGTTACGGACTCCCCCGAGAATCCGTTTCTATTGTGGGCAACCCCATAGACATTGAGGAGTGGAAGCCAGGCGACAGGGAGGAGGCAAGGGCTGAGATAGGTCTGCCTGAGAAAGCAGCTGTTGCCTGCTGGCACGGGCGCATAGACATAAGGCGCAAGGGTCTTGACATCCTGGTCGAGGCCTGGCGCTTGGTGTGCGAACGGCGTCCCGACGCAGACCTGCGGCTGTTGCTCTGTGGTGGCGGGGCGGGCAACGAAAGACTGCGGCAACTGATCGACGAAGCCGGGCTGCGTGGCGTGAGCTGGCACGATGAGTACACGACAGATAGGGAGATCGTACGCCGCCAGCTTGCAGCCTCAGACGTATTCGTGTTCCCATCCAGGCACGAAGGGTTCGCGGTGGCGCCGATGGAGGCTATGGCCTGCGGAAGGGCTGTCGTGGCGTGCGATGCGCCGGGAGTGGCCGATTTGCTCCGAGGAGGCGAGAGGGCGGGAGGGATAGTAGTGGACCGCAAGGACGCCAATGGGCTTGCCGGGGCAACGGGACGGCTGCTGGATCATAGGGAGCAAGCGCGGCGACTTGGGGAGTTGGCAAGGAGGCGCATCGAGGAGCGCTTCTCTCCTGAGGCGATAGGGGAAGGTTTGCTAGGGGCGTTGCACAGGGCGTCGGCGGAGAACTTCCCTAAGTCGTCCGGCTGAGATTCAGGCGAGGACTCCGCTCTGTATTCGACCCTTTCTCGGGTAAGCCGAATTACGGGAGGAAGACCGATTCTTCCACTCCTTCCACAACCAGGAGTTCCAGAAGGGGTATGGGATCTTTCCGTCTGGGGGGTCGTTAGCCAGCCTTTCTGCACAGTAGAGCCAGAAGGATGCGTAGCCTCCGAAGCGCTCGTTCAGGAGCCACAGGTCCTCGTGGTAACGGTGGGCCAGCTGGATTGCCGCCCGGGATGGCAGGTGCTTCGGAGACCTAGCATTGACTCTACCTTTCAGGGCTTTCTTCGCGTAAGAAGCATCGACTCCGAGGAACCTATAGATGTGACGAAGTAGCCTGACCGGATGGAAGTGGATGTCTTCGATGAAACCCACGAATATTTGATCGTCCGGGTAGAACCGTTGCCATTTGTGCAGGATCTGGAGGTAGTCTGTCTCGGCCCTCACCTCAGGGTGATCGAAACCTTCCCTGAGCTGCTCCTCGGTGGCCGCTTCGACAGTCTGTCCCTTTAGAAGTCCTCGCGCAATGAGCATGTGCAATCGCCACACCGAGGCCGCGTATGCCCTCTCGATAGGATTCCTCATAAGGAACAGGATCCTGGCTTCGGGCATCAGGCTGTGGATACGGGCGACGCCTTCTTCTTGCAGGATCGAGTACTGGGGTGTGATCTCACCCGTCGTCTTGCCCTTACCTTCTCTGAAGAGGGAGGCATACCAACGGTCCGAGGGGGAACGCGCGAAGAATCGAAGATCCCACAAGAAGGCTTTGGGATCGAACCTCTCCCGATGTCCGCGCAGGCGCCCTTTCAGTTGGTATCGCCACACCCAGGGGTACCAGTTATCGGCGTCCTGCTTGGCAAGGAGCCTTGCCAGTGGGGCCCCGAACGAGGGTTCCCCGGCCCTCTGATCGAAGTAATGAAGTTCCTTGAGGGGCGGCGTCCACACTTCGGGGTGCCTGGAAAGGTTCTTGGCCAACCAGCTCGTGCCCGACCTTGGCGCCCCGATGCCCAGGAAATCCGGGAAAGACAAATGTGGCTTACCTCCATGCTTTGCACGCTCCATGGCGCGGAGTGTAACAAAAGCTCGGCAGAGCGCTTAAGACGACGTACGCCGCACCGGATCGGCCGGATCCGGCATCGGGCCCGCCGGGCGTCGCCCGGCGAAGGTATAATCGCGTGGCGGTGCAGGCGACCGAACAGGGCGTCCGCCATCGGCCGGTCCTGTTCGTGAGGAGAGCGGTATGGCAGTCAGCCTCTCAGGTCCCGATGTGGAACACGTGCACGGCCCCGCAGAGGTCCCTCTCCGGGAAGACGAGCTCGTCGTCGTCTGCCTGGTCCGGGACGGCCAACCCTGGATTGAGCAGTTCATGGACCATTACTCTTCGCTCGGTGCCAGGCACGTGATCTTCCTCGACAACGGCTCCCGTGACGCCACCGTGTCTCTCGCCGTCGGGTACGATCACGTCACCGTGCTGCGGTCCAGCCTGCCGTTCGACAGGTACGAACTCCTGTTGCGCCAGTATCTCATCCAGCGCTTCGGCAAGAACAGGTGGTCTTTGTGCGTGGACATAGACGAGTTGTTCGATTATCCGTACTCTGACATCGTCGGCCTGGCGTCCTTGCTCGGCTACCTGAACAACAAGTCCTACACAGCGGTTGCGGCGCAGATGCTGGACATGTTCCCGAACGGGCCGTTGGCCGGTCCCATCGGCGGGCCGGATGTGTCCTTCCGGGAGCGGCACAACCTCTACGACCTCTCCGGGCTGAAGAGGAAGGACATACAGCAGCATTCCGGTCGCAACAACGTGTTCGACAGCCCCGACACTGAGTGTCTGGCCGGCGGAATTCGCGAGACGGTGTTCGACGTGATACCTCGCCTGACCAAGTTCCCGCTCGTGTTCTCAGATGGCGTTGTCAGGCCCGTGGAAGGGTCCCCCCACCACATCGACAACGCTAGGATAGCGGACCTCTCCTGCGTACTATTTCATTACAAATACGTCGGGCGCTTCTACGAGCTGGCCGCGCGGGCCGCGCGAGAGGAGAATCACTGGAATAACTCGGCCCAGTACAAGCAGTACCTGAAGGTGCTTAACGAGAATCCAGGTTTGACGTTGAGACAAGACACCTCCAAGGAGATACAAGGCGTCAACGACCTCCTGGAAGAGCAGTTGCTGGTGGTCTCCGATGACTACGTAAGCTGGGTTGACGCCGAAGAGGAGAGAATGACTCTGCCCGGGAGCGAGTATCATTTTTCGTCCGAGGAGCTCCTAAGGACGAGACGCCAGAATAGGGCGAAGACGCTGAGGATACAGAGACTGGAGAAGCAGCTGCGCGACCTGGGCCGGCAGCTCAAAGAATCTAACCGCAGCCGGCGCCGCCTCTGGCGCCGGGTCCGTGCGCTAAAAGAGCAGGCCGCGGGCGCGCGGACTGATCCGGAGGGCGACCCAGGCTCTGCGTAAGGCACAGAGCGAGCCTCTGGCGGCCCGCCTCGGTCGCCGGCCGGGACAGCGCTCTCTCGGGGCGGGTCGGTTGACCGTCACTTTTCCCGGTAGTAACCTTTATCTTCGATCATGAGGACTGTTGGCTTGTAGAGTTAGCGGGGGCATACCTACGCGAATGAGAGTCTTTCCCACAAGGTCGTACGGCCACCCTTGAGCCATTTACTGCAACGGGGGATTCAACGTGCCCGGACCTAGCAAAGCCCTGCAGGGGCGCCACGGCGGAAGAACGGGACTGGTAAGCGTGGTTATCCCCTGCTACAACCAGGCCCACTTCCTTGGGGAGGCCATCGAGAGCGTGCTGGCCCAGGGGTATGCGAACCTCGAGGTCATCGTCGTGGACGACGGCTCCACGGATAACACCTCGGAGGTGGCCTCTGGCTATGAGGAGGTACGCCTCATCCGCCAGGAGAACAGGGGGTTGGCGGGGGCCCGCAACAGGGGCCTTGTGGAGGCCCGCGGAGAGTACGTGGTGTTCTTGGACTCCGACGACAGGTTGTTGGCCAAGGCTTTGGAGGTGGGGGTAAGGGAGCTAGAGTCCCACCCTGAGTGTGCCTTCGTCTCCGGACACTACAGGCCCATAAGCGCCCAGGGAGATGTTTATGCAGTCCCGCGGCAAAACCGCGTCGATGGGGATCGCTACCTCGCGCTCTTGCGCGACAACTACATCTCCATGCCGGCTTCCGTGATGTACAAGCGGTGGGTCTTCGGGGAGGTGGGGGGCTTCGACGGGTCGGTAGACGCCGCCGCAGACTGGGACTTTTATTTGCGCGTGGCGCGGCGTTTCCCGATACACCACCACGGAGAGGTCGTCGCCGACTACCGTTGGCACGGCGCGAACATGACCGCAGACCCCGCCCTGATGTTGAGGTCGACTGTCTCTGTCCTGCGTGGGCAGAGGCAGCTTGTCGAAGGCAACAAGCGGTACGAAGAGGCTCTCGAGGAAGGTATAAAGCTCTTCCGGGAGCACAACGGGATGAACCTGGCAAAGGAGGTGCGCTCGCATGTGCGCCGGCGTGATCCCGTCCAAGCGCTGCGGGACGCGCTGGTGCTGGCACGCTACTATCCGCAGGGACTCGGCTTGGTGCTCAACAAGGGACGCCTGCGCCGCTACGAGTTGGCCGAAGAGCTCGAGGCTAGCAAGAAGCGACTCAAGACCCGGGAACGCAAGCTGCGCGTCGCTAACAAACGTATCAAGGAGCTACAGGGCGCTCTGGCGAAGGAGGAGCGTAAGGGCAAGCGGCTGAAGAGGCGGAATCGCGATCTCGCGCTGGAGGTGCAGAACTCGGGCCAGCAGCTAGAGTTCCCGCAAGACTCTTCCCCTTCCTACCGGAGAACCACATTCTTCGTGGTGGGAGAGATGAAGTCGGGGACCTCCTGGGTTATGTGGATGCTAGGCTCCCACCCCGAGATCTTCTGTAGCGGTGAGGGGTGCTTTTTCGGCAGGGACCAGGAGAGGGAGGACATCCCGGTTATCCTCGACCCTACTCCGAGTCTCCGCAACGGCCTGCTCACCTGCGAGGGACTCGGCATCTGGCGGTCCTTTATGTGGAACTACTGGGCAAAACAGGGGGATGCGGAGTACGACCTGCGCAATCTCACGAGGTTGGCCATCGACTACTACATGCTGCAGGGATCGGCGCGCAGCGGCAAGCGTATCGTCGGTGATAAGAGCCCACTGCATACCGATCACGTCGATGAGATCTTTGAGCTCTATCCTGATGCGAGGGTCATCCACGTCGTGCGCGACGGGAGGGACGTAGCGGTCTCCTTGATGAACCACTTCTGGAATCTCTCGAAGGACAAACACGAGGAAGGGATCTACGATCTCTGGCCCGAGGAACTAACCAAGCGCGATGCCTATAGGAGAGATCCAGAGGCATTCAGGGCCTCGGGCGAGAGTATATTCGTGGAAGAGAGGCTGCGCCAAATGGCCACGCGCTGGAACCGGAGGGTGGCAAAAGCCTCTCGCGAAGGAATCGGGCTCTTCGGCGACAACTACCTCCAACTCAGGTACGAGGACCTGCTACTCAGCCCGGAAGAAAGGGTGCGGGCCATCTTCGAACTGCTTGGAGCGCGGGCCGACGAGGACGTGGTCAGCCACTGCGTGGAGAACAACAGTTTCGAGAAGGTCGCTGGACGCCCAAAGGGTTCTGAAGTGAGCGGATCTTTCTTCAGGAAGGGCGTGGCCGGCGACTGGCGTGGCCTGTTCACCGAGCACGATCGCGAAGTGTACGAGCAGGTGGCCGGCCAGACACTGGTAGAGCTGGGATACTCGCTTGACTGAATGTCTCTACAAGCATACGAAACCTCGTCTAAAAAACCGCATAATACCATGAGAAGGTATGTTGAAGAGGCTCGCATTGGGCTCGGTCGGCTGTTGGGCGATGATAAGCAGGTTCGGATCTTACAGGAGGAGTTGGCGGAGGAGCGCCGGAAGCGCGAAAGGCTACAGGAACAAAATCGGCGCTTGAAGCGGCGCGCGCAGGCCACTGCGCGGAGCGGCGGCCGGGGAGGACGCGATTTGCAGGTTGGTGGCCTAAGGTTCGGCGACTTCAGGAGGTTGGAACCCATCAGCCGCGATTTTGGCCTGGATCGGGGAAAGCCTATAGACCGTTACTACATCGAGGGCTTTCTCGCACGCCATGCCGAGGACATAGCAGGTCGGGTGTTGGAGATCAAAGACTCGGGCCTCACCAGAAAATACGGCGGCGGGCGCGTGACGGTCAGCGACGTGCTCGATATCGATGAGAGCAACAGGCGGGCCACGATAGTCGCCGATCTTACGCGTGCCGAGGATGTACCATCGAACATGTTCGATTGCATCATCTGTACGCAGACGCTTCATTTCATCTACGACATAAGCTCCGCCGTAGGCACTCTACAGCGCATGCTCAAGCCCGGCGGAACCTTGCTTGCGACCTTCCCCGGCATCGGTCAGACCAGTTGCCAGATGCTCGACGAACAATACAGTTGGGCATTGACCACGTTATCGGCACGACAACTGTTCGAGGAAGCCTTCCCGGCGACGAATTTCGAGGTGGAGGCCCAGGGGAACGTCCTGGCCGCCGTGGCTTTTCTGGAGGGCTTGGCGGTGAGTGAGTTGCGCAAAGAAGAGCTCGACCACCGCGACCCTGATTACGAGGTCTTGATCTCGATCCGGGCTGTGAAACCCGAGGCTAGTCTTTAGTGGTGCGTGGTCTCGGAAGGTTGCGGAGGGTTGTCGGACGCCTCGGCGCTCGACCCGATGGAAAAGTCCTCATCCTGATCTATCATCGGGTGGCCACGCTAAAGTCCGACCCCTGGGGTCTTGCGGTGACACCAGGCCGTTTTGCAGAGCACCTCCAAGCGTTGCGCCAGCACGCCAGGCCCATGCAGCTCAGGGAGTTGTCGAAGGCACTGCGTGATGGCAGGATACCGGACCGCTCAGTGGTCGTCACGTTCGATGACGGTTACGAAGATAACCTCCGAAATGGCAAGCCCCTGCTCATCAGCCACGATGTTCCGGCGACGGTGTTCGTCGCTTCGGGGTTTATCGGGGACGAACGGGAGTTCTGGTGGGACGAACTGGACCGGTTGCTGTTGTGGCCGGGCACTTTACCTCAAGAACTCTCATTGAGCATCGCTGGCGAGACTTACCATTGGGAGCTTGACGAAGCGACCGAGTACACCGTGGAGGATTTCCGAAGTCACCGCGGTTGGAGGGCCTGGCACAAGAGCCCGACTCCTCGCCACAGTCTCTACACGTCTCTTTCCAGTCTGTTGCGCCCCATCGGCGAGGCGGAGCGGCAGAATAAGATGAATGAAATACGGGAGTGGGTAATCGCTGCGCCCAGGCGTCGTCCCCATCATCGTCCTCTCTCGTCTGGGGAGATAACGAAGCTGGATCAGGAAGGTCTGGTCGAGATCGGCGCTCACACCGTGACCCATCCCGTTCTCTCCGCGCTGCCGCCCGACTCGCAGCGTCGTGAAATCGCTAGAAGCAAGGTTCGTCTGGAGAAGGTCTCTGACCATCCGGTGACCAGCTTCGCATACCCTTATGGCAAGCATCACGATTATACTCCGGAGACCGTCGATATAGTGCGTCGAGCCGGATTTGGTTGCGCGTGCTGCACCATCGCGGGTGTCGTGCGGAAGTCCAGCGACCCTTTTCAACTGCCTCGTGTTTATGTGCGAAACTGGGGAGGTGACCGACTTGCGCACTTGCTTGATAAGTGGTTTGACGGCTGAGCTGTCACACAGTAGGGTGGCCGGCAAGGCGTGGACGCAAGCTGCGGTAATCTACGTAGTCGCAACCAAGGCGCCCGAATAGCTAGTAATGGAGGTGGGATGAGTAACGAGCCATTGGTTTCCAGTGTCATCACCTTCTTTAACGCCGGAAAGTATATTCAGGAAGCGATCGAAAGTGTCCTCGCCCAGACGCACGCTAACTTTGAACTACTCCTCGTAGATGACGGTTCGAGCGACGATAGCACGAGTATTGCACTGGGTTATGCCGAGCGTTTTTCCGAGAAGGTGCGCTACCTCGAACATGATGGGCACGAGAATCGCGGTGCGGCGGCCTCGCGCAACCTGGGATTTTGGCAGGCCCAGGGCGAATACATCGCGCTCTTGGATGCCGACGATGTGTGGCTGCCACGCAAGCTCGAAGAACAGCTAGAAATCCTCGATGCGCATCCAGAGGCAGGCATGGTCTACGGCCAGAGCCAGTATTGGTATAGCTGGACGAATAGTCCCGAGGACGCCCACCGCGACCACGTCTTGAAGCTCGGCGTACAAACGGACACCCTGTTCGAGCCGGGGACGCTCTCTACCCTGCTCTACCCGTTAGGGAGAGGCACCGCTCCTTGTCCTTCCGACTTGTTGTTGCGGCGCGGGACGGTGGAGAGAGTAGGCGGTTTCGAAGAAGCTTTCAGAGGCATGTATCAGTTGTACGATGACCAGACGTTCCTGGCCAAGGTGTACCTGAACGAGCCCGTATTCGTAGCCAATAGATGCTGGGACAGGTATCGTCAGCATCCGGATCAGTGCGTGGCCGTGGTGCACGAAGCGGGGCAGTATCATACCGTGCGATTGTCATTTTTGGAGTGGCTTGCAGAGTACTTCTATGCGCAAGGGGTGAAGGATCCGGAAGTCTGGAAGTTGCTTCAGGAGAAGCAACTGCAAACCACTAACAGGCTGCAAGCGAGGCAGTCTCGGGAGGACAAGAAACAGCTGCGGATCAGAGACCGGCGGATCAAAGAGCTGGAGAGCAATCTGGCTGATCAGCGGCGCAGGACCAGACGGCTGAGGAAGCAAAAACAGGACCTTGTGAAGGAGATGCGAAACCTGAATGCGCAGCTCGAAGCCATAAGGGGGTCCAGGAGCTGGCAACTGTCACAGGGGCTGGGCCGCATCCGGACCCTGCTTACGAGATGACGCCCGACAACGGTGTATCGGGGGGTGCCGGGGGCGCCGGCACTGAGGGTAGTGAGAGATATGGAGAGGGGCTGCCCACCACAGGGGCGGAACGGGTTACCGTGGTGATCCCCTGCTACAACCAGGGGCGCTTTCTCGGGGAAGCCGTAGAGAGCGTTCTCTCCCAGAGCTACCAAGATCTCGAGGTCGTGGTGGTCGACGACGGCTCGACCGACAACACAGCCGAGGTAGCTTCCTCCTACACGAGGCGGGACTCGCGGGTACGCCTGATCGGCCAGGCTAACAGGGGCTTGGCGGGCGCCCGTAACCGGGGACTGGAGGAAGCCGGTGGGGAGTACATGATGTTCTTGGATTCGGACGACCGGCTGCTGCCCGGGGCAATCGGGGTTGGGGTGCGTGAGCTCAAGTCCCACCCTTATAGTGCCTTCGTCTCTGGAATATGCCGGAAGATCACCGCCGACGGTTCCGTCGTTTCTGAGTGGGAGCAGTTTCGGGTCAGGGATGACCCTTACCTCGAGTTGCTGCGCAGCTGCCCTATCTACGTGCCGGCGGTGATGTATCGAAGTTCCGTTTTCGATGCCGTGGGTGACTTCGATACATGGTACAAGGCCGCCGAAGACTACGATCTCTACTATCGTATCCTGGAGCGGTTCCCAGTCCATTGTCACGATACTCAGGTCGCCGAGATTCGCCGTCACGATACCAACATGACCCACGATCGCACTTCGATGTTGATGTACAACATGAGTGCCCTCCGCTCACAGCGCAAACGCGCGAAGGGAGACAAACGCTACCTAGATGCCTACAAAGCCGGGGAGAGACTCTGGCGGGACTGGCACGGCACTCCGGCGGTCAAACAGGTTCGGACTCACTTTCAAGAGGGTCGCTGGGGACAGGGGCTAAAGGGTCTGCTGGCGCTGTTGCGCTACTATCCGCAAGGGATCGCACTCGTGGCCCACATTGGTGTTGAGCATGACAGGGTTGCCCGGCGCCTGCGGCATCACCAGCGGGAGCTCGAAACCCACGAGTATTTGCTGCAGCGACTGAGGGGAGTGCGAAAAGAGGGGACCGAAGTCGACGAACGACGAGACAAAGCACTCCGCGCCGCCATGAAAAGGGAGCGCCGCAAGATCCGGCACCACACGGAGCGCATTAGGCACCTGACTTCGCGGCTACAGACCCTCGGAGGGCGTTGGTGGCAAGGTTGGCTCGTCCGTAAGACCAAAAATGCATAGGACGACAGAAGCTCTGATAGACGCATAATACGTTTCCTGACGGTCATCCCCGCGCTTCGTACTTCGTAACAACAGGAGGGCAAGCCTGTGGGGGGGTGCACAGACCTCGGCGAGGTGGTAGCCTGCAATCGTTATGTAACGGGGCAGAAGTCTGACATCCTTCATTCTTCCGCTCCACTCGGGAGAGTGATAGAAGTAAGGAACGTCGATATAATGGTCGGCTTCTATGGTCTTAGAGCCTGCGCGGATAGGTCATGGCTTTCGAGGAGGTCGGCCTTCCCAACGGTAGCGGCTCCATGCTTCCCGGATCAGTCTCCTGACGATGATGACCACC
>Ga0126307_10003216_pt1 | contig 11125 bp, 16 predicted proteins | sample Plot28_FD_89955 | JGI IMG/M metagenome (GOLD analysis project Ga0126307, IMG submission 89955) | Serpentine soil microbial communities from UC McLaughlin Reserve, CA, USA - Plot28 | ecosystem: Environmental > Terrestrial > Soil > Grasslands | place: USA: UC McLaughlin Reserve, Lake County...
GACGACGCTCTTCGGCAGACGGAGCACTCGGCCGTGATCCGTGAGCGCGTGGGTCATCGTCCGCCGCGCGCGCCAGTATGCGTAGGTCGAGAAGCTCGCACCGTCCGCGGCGTCGAAATGGTCGATCGCCTCGAGGAGGCCGATCGCGCCCGCTTGAACCAGGTCCTCGAGGGGGAGGCCCATGTCGCGATAACGCCGGGCCAGCGACCGCACCAGGCGAAGCCCGTCCCGCTCGTGTACGGGCTTGGAAGCGGGACGGAGCGCCGCCGCGAAGAGGCAGCGCTCCGTCAGCAGTGAGCTACGCCGGGCGCGGGCGGACCCGCCGACCGCCGACGAGGAAGAACGCACCGGAGATCGCCAGGGCGATTGCACCGGCGAGCACCGCCGTCTCGGTCGGGGTGGGCGCCCACGACGTCCCGTCCGACACCGTCCCGCTGACCGGCGCTGAGACCGGAGTCGGGCGTGGTGTCGCGCGGTCGTCCGGAGCCAGATCCGGCGCCGAGGTGGCGATCGGCGTCGCCGCAACCGGGGTCGGCCTCGGCACCGCCCGGTCATCCGGAGCCAGATCCGGAGCCGCCGCCGCTACGGGCGTCGGTCTCGGGATGGCCCGGTCGTCGGGCGCCAGGTCGGGCGTGGACGCCACGATCGGCATCGGCCGCGGGATCGCCCGGTCGTCGGGCGCCAGGTCCGGAGCGGAGACCGCCACCGGAGTCGGACGCGGTACGGCGCGATCGTCCGGAGCGAGGTCGCCGGTCACCGGGGCCGTCGCGGCCGACGACGAGTCGCCGAACGCGGGGCTCGGATACGCAGACGCCTGTCCGGCCGCACCCGTTGCGACGGTCGCCGCGACGGCGAGAGTAACGACTGCCTCCCTCATGCCGTGCGCCTCGACGTCGGTGGCGATCGCCTGCCACACGGCATCTCGGTCGAAGGTGAGCGCGATGTTCTCGCTCGTCGCCTGCTCCAGCAGGCGCTCGAGGTCGAACCGCTCCCACGACATGGGGACGCTGCGCGACTCGCCGGCCTCGCCGTCCGAGAAACGGGTGACGTCGAGCACGAGCTCGATCGGCTCGCCCTCGCTCGCCAGCGCCGCCTCGACCTCCGACCGCGAGATCACCGTGGTGAGCCCGTCGCCGAGGTCCGCGGTAGGCACAAGCATTGCTCGTGCGGGTCGCTCCTCCATAGGCGCTCCTTTCGTGTTGCAGCAGCGTCGGGGGGTGACGCCGCCTTCCGCTCACATGACGCTTGGCGGAGCCCAGATCTTCCCACAACGTGACATCTTCAACAAGCGGCCGACCAAGGCCGCTCGCGGGGTCGGCTCTAGTCCGGCTTGCCGGCCATCGCCCACACCGCGACGACGTACGCGGCCAGCAGGATGAGCGAGAGGACGAGCGTCGCCCTGAGGAGCCCCGCGCCCATGCCCTCGCGCAGGCGGTAGACCCCGATGCCGCCCACGATCAGCGACACGAGCAGGATGAGGCCGCCGAGGTCTGCGAGCAGGTAGCCGATCCCGAGCCAGGTCGGCTGAGCCGAGTCGGGCAGGTCGTCCCAACCTTCCTTGGAGTAGATCCACTCGGCGCCGATCCGCATCACGATCCAGCCCGGCAATGCGACGGCGAGCAGCGTTCGGTAGCCGAGCCGCAGTGAGGCGACGTCGCCGCGCGACCAGGCGAGCGTGCCCGCCGCCGTCAGCAGTCCGCCGACGAGGATCATCGCCCCGAGGACGTGCACGAACAGCGGGAAGTTTTGGTCGTCCGGCCTGATCGAAGCCAGCAACGCGATCATGCGCCGGGCTTCCAGATCATGTCGATGAGGATCAGCAGCACCGTCACGGTGACGACCGCGTGGAGGACGAGCCCCCGCTGCGTGCGGTTGAGCGCGAGCAGCTCGGCATCCGGCCCGGCGCGGCCGGCGTCGCGGAGCTCGATCGCCTTCGTGACGCCGCGCGTGTACTCGACGCCGGTGCGCTGGCCGAGCGCGCCGGCGATCGCCCACAGCACGATCGCCGCGATGATCCAGCCGTCCCAGAGGTCGTAGCCGCCCACAGAGAGCGCGAGCCAGATCCCGAAGATCAGCGTGCCCGCGCCGCCGATGCCGACGGCGACTGTGCCGAGGCGAGCTACCGGCCCCAGGCGAATCGTCGGATCGGGGGCGTCGAGGCGCCACACCGCCACGATGATCACCCAGAAGAGAATGATCGCCCCGACGTACGCGAACGCGCTCAGGAGGTGCAGCGCGAGGATCCAGTCGTCGAGCGTCAAGGCGGAAGTCTTACCAATCCGTCGGACCGCGTTGCGAAGCCGGTAGGGCCGAGCGGCGGCGCGGCGAATCCTTCGGCGTGCGCGTGCACAGACCGCTCGAACGTTGGCTCGTCGAAACTCTGGCGAGCCTGACGCTGCGCAAGGCCGTTGTGCTCATCGTCAGTCTGGCAGCCACGCTCTCGTTGGCGGCGGCGCTTCTGGAGCGCCTGATCGATCCGGAGTTCAACACCTTCGGCAACGCGCTCTGGTGGGCGGTGACGACGGTGAGCACGGTGGGCTACGGCGACTACGTCCCGCAGAGCACGGGCGGCCGCTTCATTGCGTCGGTCCTGATGCTGACCGGGCTGTCGCTGATTCCGCTCATCACGAGCGTCGTGGTGTCCATCCTCGTCTCGCAGCGAACGCGGGAAGCGCGCGAGCAGCAGACGCGGGACCTCGACGAGATCCTCCGGCGCCTCGAGGCGGTCGATCAGCGCCTCACGGGGCTCGAGCGGCGCTAGGTCCTATTCGAGCATCGCCAGCGCGAACGCGAGGCCGAACCCGAGCGTCGTCAGGAGGCCGACGAGCTTGCCGCCGTGCTCGAACGCCTCCGGCATCATCGTGTCGGCGAGCATGGTCAGGATCGCGCCGGCGGCGAACGCGAGCACGAATGCGTGCGCCGACGCGCCCGCCGAGTCGAACAGCGCGTAGCCGAGCAGCGACGCGAGCCCACTCACTGCCGTGACAAGCACCCAGAGGCCGATGATCTTGCGGGAGGCCCACCCGCCTCTGCTGAGCCCCGTCGTCGCCGCGATCGCCTCGGGGAGGTTCGAGAGGAAGACGGCCGCGATCACCGCGACGCTGACGCCTTCCCCGGAGAGCAGCCCGAGCCCGATCACGGCGGACTCGGGGATGCCGTCGAGGACGATGCCGAGAACGATCGCGAGGGCTGAGCCCGTCCCGGGCCCGGGCGCCGGCGCCATCGACTTACGCTTGTCGCCGCCCATGCTGTCGATGACCGCATCCCCGGCGAAGAAGGTCAGCGCACCCGCGGCCAGGCCGAGTGCGAGGCTTCCGTTTCCCGCCGAGCTTTCGAACGCGTCGGCGACGAGGTCGTAGGCGACCGCGCTGATCAAGACGCCGGCTCCGAAGGCCATGATCAGGCCGAGGATCCGCTCCCTGACATGGAAGACGAGCGCGATCGCGCCGCCGAGGATCAGCGAGGAGGCGCCGAAGAGGCCCCAGAAGAGGGCGCCGCTCAGTGCTCAGGCGGTGTCGTCGCCGGTCGGCGGGCGGTGGGTCGCGATGCGGACTGCTGCCAGGCCCGCCGCGGCGCCGCCGACCGCGAAGGCGCCGATCTTCACCGACCGGCGTCGCCGGCGTGCGGCGATGCTCTCGAACAAGGCCCTGACCAGGTAAGGCCCGAACGCCCGCACGAGCATCACACCGGCGCGGAGGTCGACACGCAGACTCTGAAGCTGCTTCCGGCGTGATCTCTTTGCCATGACGCCATCGTGGGCCAGGGCGCGGCATGTCGCATCATCCCGACCGGGTGAGATCACCCGTTCCGCATGATGACCGGGGTTGTCACCGGAGAGAGGCTGGTCACCACAAGCTCCGTTCTCGACCCGGGAGGCTTTCCCAATGGTTCTTGCCGACTACACGTTCATCGACGCGCTGTGGAGCATGCTCGTCTTCTTCCTGTGGGTGGCGTGGTTCATCCTGCTGTTCCACATCGTCGGGGACGTGTTCCGCCGCCGCGACGCGAGCGGCGCCAAGAAGACGCTTTGGCTTCTGTTCATCCTCTTCGTTCCATTCCTCGGCGTCTTCGTGTATCTGATCGCGAACGCGGACGACATGGCGCGCCGGAACGTCGAACAAGCGACGGCGGCCAGGCAGGACATGGACGAGTACGTCCGTTCGGTGGCAACCGAAGGTGGGGCCGCCGCGGAGATCGAGCGGGCCAAGGCCCTCCTCGACAGCGGCGCGATTAGCCAGACGGAGTTCGACGCCATCAAGGCCAAGGCGCTTGCCTGAGTAAGAGGGCAGATCCTCGGGGTCTGAGCCGGGAAAGGAGAGTGAACGCATGGCTTCGCAGGGATACACGCGCGTCGACGCCTCCGGGTACGAGGGCATCCGCGGGGGCGGCTGGGTCGTCTTCGCCGCCTCGATGCTCGGCCTCGCGGGGTCGTGGAACACGATCCAGGGCATCCTCGCGATCGCCGACTCGAGGGTGTACGTCGGCGAGCACAAGTTCGTCTTCAGCGACCTGAAGACGTGGGGCTGGATCATGCTTGTCCTCGGCGTCCTCCAGCTCCTGGCGGCATTCGGGATCGTCGGAGGGAGCGAGGCGGCCACGTGGTTCGGCATCGGCGTGGCGGGGCTGAACGCGATCGGGCAGCTGCTGTTCCTGCCGGCCTACCCGTTCTGGGCGCTGACAATGTTCGCGGTGGACATCCTGATCATCTACGCGCTGGCCGTCTACGGCGGCTCCCGCCTGCGGGAGGCGTGAGCACGTGTGCCGCTGGCTCGCATACTCCGGCTCGCCCGTCCGGCTGGAACGGCTGCTCTACGAGCCGAAGCACTCGCTGATCGACCAGAGCCTGCACTCGCGACTGGGCGCCGAGACGACGAACGGCGACGGGTTCGGGATCGGGTGGTACGGCGTGGGCGGCACGCCCGGCGTTTTCCACAGCATCGAGCCGGCCTGGAACGACCGGAACCTGCGCGAGCTGGCGAACCACATCGAGTCGCCGCTCGTGTTCGCACACATCCGGGCCGCCACGGCCACGCCCGTTCAGCTGACGAACTGCCATCCGTTCCGGTACGGCCGCTGGCTCTGGATGCACAACGGCGTGATCTACGACCTGCCGAAGGTCAAGCGCGACCTGGTCCTCGCGATCGACCCGGCCCTGTACCCGGAGATCCAGGGGTCGACCGACTCGGAAATCTTCTTCTACCTCGCGCTGACCCTGGGCCTCGAGGACGATCCCGCTCGCGCGGTGCAGGACGCGGTCGGGTTCATCGAGGAGACCGGGCGGCGCCACGGCGTCGAGCACCCGATCCAGATGACCGTGGCCACGTCGGACGGCGAGAGCATCTGGGCGTTCCGTTACGCCAGCGCTGGGCGGGCACGCTCGCTCTTCTTCAGCACCGCGGTCGAGACCCTGCGCATGCTGTATCCCGACGACGCCCGGCTCCAGGACCTCAGTGAAGAATCACGGCTGGTGGTCTCCGAGCCGCTCGGCAGCCTCGTCGGCGCGTGGAACGAGGTGCCGGAGTCCAGTTGGGGCGTGATTCAGCCCGGGCAGGACGAGCTGCACTCGTTCGAGCCGACGCGCGTGAGCGCACCCGCGTAACAGACTCAGTGGTGGAAGCTCGTTGCCGTGCCCTCGTGCAGGGGGTGCGGCTGCTTCTCGAGGCGCGGGAGCTGACGCTTGAGATCGGCGACGAGGAGGTCGGCCACGTCGTGGCTGAAGCCGCGCTTGACGACGACACGGAGTGCCGCGAGGTCGGTGCGGTTCTCGGGGAACGTGTAGGCCGGCACGAGCCAGCCGCGCTCTCTGATCGCGTTCGAGACGTCGAACACCGTGTAGTTGTCGACCTCGTCCTTGAGCGTGAACGCGAAAACCGGGAGTTCGTCTCCGCGCGTGATCAACTCGAAGGGACCGAGCTCCTCGATCCGGGCGGCCAGGCTCGTCGCGACCTCGCGTGCGTAGCTCTGGACACGGGCGTACCCGTCGAAGCCGAGCCGGAGGAAGTTGTAGTACTGGGCCACGACCTGTGCGCCGGGGCGCGAGAAGTTGAGCGCGAAGGTCGGCATGTTGTCGCCCAGGTAGTTGACCCAGAGGACGAGGTCCTCGGGAAGCGACTCGGTGTCGCGCCAGAGGGCCCAGCCGACACCGGGGTAGACGAGGCCGTACTTGTGGCCCGAGGCGTTGATCGAGGTGACGCGGGGCAGTCGGAAGTCCCACTCGAGCTCGGTGTCGACGAAGGGCGCGACGAAGGCGCCGGACGCGCCGTCGACGTGCACCGGCACGTCCAGCGCGGTGCGGGCCTCGAGGTCGTCGAGCGCGTCGCAGATCTCCTTGACCGGCTCGTACGAGCCGTCGAACGTGGAGCCGAGGATGGCCACGACGCCGATCGTGTTCTCGTCGCAGCGGGCGACGGCCTCCTCGGCCGAGAGGTGGTAGCGGTCGCCTTCCATGGGTACGAGCCGCATCTCGACGTCCCAGTAGTTGGCGAACTTCTCCCAGCAGACCTGCACGTTGATGCCCATGACGAGGTTGGGCTTGTCGGTCGGCTCCCCGGCGGCCACGCGCCGCTTCTGCCAGCGCCGCTTCAGGGCGAGCCCGCCGAGCATCGCGGCCTCGCTGGAGCCGGTCGTCGAGCAGCCCACACCCTGGTCGGGCCCGTGCCACAGCCGGCTGAGCATGTTGACGCAGCGCATCTCCAGCTCGGCCGTCTGGGGGTACTCGTCCTTGTCGATCATGTTCTTGTCGAGGCACTCGGCCATCAGCGCCTCGGCCTGCGGCTCCATCCACGTCGTCACGAAGGTCGCCACGTTCAGGCGCGCGTTGCCGTCGAGCATCAGCTCGTCATGGATGATCTGGTACGCGACGTCCGGCGGCAGCTCGCCGGCCGGCAGCTCGTGGCGAGGAACTTGGTTGCCCTCGAGCGTGAAGAGCGGGGCGTCCGGCGTGACCGTCATGGAAGGCTCCTTTTGTCGTTCGGCCCTGCGAGTCTCGCCCCGGGACCAGATCGCCTGCATCGTCCATTACGGATGAGCCTGGTCCGCCGGTGACCGGACGCGCGGAATCCGCGACTCGGTGGATGGCGCTCCTGTTCGCGGGCGGATCGGCGTGCTTCGTTGTCGCGTCGCTGCCCGGATTCGTGCAGCTCGCGGGGTCGGCGGTCGCCGGCATCGTCTACTTCGTCGGCTCGCTCCAGTTCACGTCGGCCGCGTCGATCCAGTGGCTCCTGACGATCCGGCGCGTGAACATCGACTGGGCCAGCAGCGCGATCCAGCTCGTCGGGACGCTCCTGTTCAACCTCAACACCTACGACGCGCTGCAGCAGGGCCTCGACGCGAACTCCTACGACCGGCTCGTGTGGACGCCGGACGTGGTCGGATCGCTGTGCTTCCTGATCTCGAGCTACCTCGCCTACGGAGTGGCGAGCGGCGGCTTCTTCGCTCCGCCGCGGCGGAGTCGGGACTCACTTATTGCGACGTTGAACCTCGCCGGCTCGATCGCCTTCGGGATCGCCGCGATCGCGTCGTTCTGGGTGCCTTCGTCGGGAAGCGTCGTGGACCTGGCCGCCGCGAACACGTTCACGGCCCTCGGCGGTGTCTGCTTCTTCGTCGGCGCGCTTCTGCTCCTTCCGCGTGGAGAGGCTTCACCCCAGGCGGATGATGAACAGCAACTCGCCGAGGCCTAGGCTCCTCGGCGTGCGCAGGATTCTCGGGCTGCTGGCAGTGTCGCTGACGGCGCTCGCGCTTGCCGCCGGCTGCGGTGGCGACGACGACAGCGGCTCCTCGGCGACCACGGACTGGGCAAATGGCGTCTGTGAGGCGATCTCGACCTGGGGCGACTCGGTCGAGTCGACGGGCGAGTCGCTCAGGAGCGGCGCCACGAACGCGGACGACCTGCGCGAAGCCGTGGACGAGTTCGAGCAGGCGACGCGAACGTTCGTGGACGACCTGAGAAAGCTCGGCAAGCCGGACACCGAGGCGGGCGACAAGGCACAGGAGGAGATCGAACAGCTCGCCGACGACGTGGACGAGAACGTGTCCAAGATGAAGGAAGCGGCCGACGAAGCCTCCGGCGCCAGCGGAATCCTCGAAGCAGCGACCACGATCAGCGGCACGCTCTCGACCATGGGCCAGCAGCTCTCGTCGACGTTCGCCGAGCTCGAGCAGCTCGACACCGAGGGCGAGCTCGACCAGGCGTTCAGAGACGCCGACGCCTGTGACGAGCTCTCAGACGAGGGCTCGTGAGCTCCACGATCGTCGTCGGATACGACGGCGAGGAGCCGGCGGCTCGGGCGCTGGAGCGCGCCATCGACGAGGCCCGCTCCGCTCACGCGAAGCTGCTCGTCGTCTCGGTTGCCGAGATGCCGCTCAACCCCGAAGGCCCGCAGAACTTCGGCACGCTGGACGACTCGCCCGCGCGGCTGGTCCTGATCGAGCCGGCGGAGCTGGAGCCGGTGCTCGAGGAGGCGCGGGTGAAGGTCGAGGCCGCCGGGCTCTCAGGGGACTTCGTCTGGGCGGCCGGCGAGCCGGCCAGCGCCATCGTCGGCGCGGCCAAGGAGCGCCAGGCACGGCTGATCGTCCTCGGTTCCCACCACCACGGCATGTTCAGCCGCCTGATGGGGGGCGACGTCGCCGACGCGGTCAAGCGCGACGCGGGCTGCGAGGTTCTGGTCGTCGAATGAGCTAGACGGTCGTCACGGGCTCGCCGGTCGAGTCCGTGTACGCCTGACCGACGGCATCGGCGTTGGCCTCCCGGTTGGGACCGGCCGAGACGATGAGGAGAGCCCCGGAAGTCATGACGTTCGTACGGGGGTGCGCCGTCCCGATTTCGGCGGCTGTTCTGTCGCGCGAGTCCAGGCTGTCGAACTGCACGATCGTGATCGTGTCCGGCGACGTCTTCGAGCCGCCGCAGTCCTTTGCGACGGCGAACGCCCGCACGTTCTGAGCGCCCTCTTCACCGATCGACTGCACCAGCTGGTCCTCAACCTCTCCGCAGACCTGGAGGCCGGCGTCGGCGAGGATCGTCTCCGCCGGATTCTCGCTCGACTCGCCCGAGCCGGATCCGCCGTTGTTGGCGTCGTTGTCATCGCCGCCGCAGCCGGCGAGGGCGAATGCAGCCGCAGCGAGCAGAGCCGGGAACAGTCTGCGAGCACGCACCGTCGGTAGTCTCGCCTCGGCGCCGATGCGGTACATCGTTCGATCGGGATGATCAATCAAATTCCCACGCTCACCGGCGAGGTGGCGATCCAGACGACCGCGCCTACGAAGACGACCCAGCCCATGACGAGCATCGCCTCCCGGAGGCCTCTCGTCCCGAGCCTCGTGCTCATTCCGGCGAAGAAGAGCGCGACTGCGAAGAGCACGACGGCGAGCACGTAGTTCGACGCGCGCTGGATGTCGCGGCGGACCTCGGCTGCGAGCCTCTCGGCCTCGCGGTCGAGGCGCTCCGACCTCGCCTTGGCGGCGAGCCTGTACTCCGGCATCGCGAACGGGGTGGCTGGCGCGTCGTCGGTCTCGAGGGGCTTCGTCGCCACCCAGGCGTCGAACGCCGGCTTGAACTCGTCCCTGAAGCGCGTGCGGTAGAAGCTCGTCAGCTCGGGTTCCTTCTGGGCGTAGGCGTCGACCCACTGGATGAAGGTGGCGACGTCGACCTGCGTTTGCGAGTTGGCGAGATCGGAGGCCCGTGTCGCTTCGAAGCGCGTCTTGTTGACTCGGCTGGCCGTCTTCGCCTGCTCGCCGTTCCAGCGCGTGGCCTGGTAGCTGCTCCACGCCGTCGCGACCGCCGCAAGTGCCAGCAGCAGCATCGCGGCGAGCTCGACCCAGTCTCGGTCGTGGCTCACGAAGTCGGCGCTCCCTGCTCATCGCATGGAGGGGACACGCGTACCCCGGCAGCCCCGAGCGACTCGTCGATGATCCTCAGCGTCCGCTGCATTGCCACCGGCTTCACGCCGCCGACCCCTTCGTGGAACGGTGAGTCGAGGAAGCGAATCAGCAGCAGCATCGCCACGATCACCGAGGCCACGGACCCCATCAGGACGGCCTGCGTGACGGCCCCCTCGCCGCTGTCGGCGAAGAACAGCATGAAGACGAAGATGACGATCGAGATGAAGAAGAGGACGACCCACAGCGGCGTCGGGATCACGCCGACAGCGCCGTGGATGCGGTCGCTGCGGGCACCCTCGCGGTCCGAGGTCTGGTCGAGCCACTTCCCGTAGGCGGCCTCGCGCGCCGGGGTGGTGAGCCGTGCCGCCTGGACCGTGTGGAAGAGCTCGACCCCCCACGGGTTGATCTGGTCACCCAGCGTTCCTTCGGTCGCGCGCGGCCATTCCACATGCACCACCGAGCGTCCGTAGCAGATCAGCTGGCCGGTGAGGCGATCGGCAACGGGCTCGCCGAGGCGCGCCGCCGTCTCGACCTGCTGGGCGAGCACGAGCGCTTCCGCCTCGGCGCCCGCGCGCGACTGGTCGTAGCTCTCGAACGCGAGGAAGACGATGAAGCCGAGCAGCACCGAGAAGCCGGTCGCGAGCACGCCGAACACTCCGGACGCGCGGTCGCCGTCGCGGAAGCGACTGCCCTCGGGCGCGCCCCGCCGCACCAGCAGCATCACCGTGACCGCTACGGCGGTCGTGGCGGCGATGATGAGAACGGCCCAGACGAGGTTCATCGTGCGGCGAGCGCGTCGGCGCGGTCGCCTTGAAGCGAACGGCGCCAGCCGGCGAGCACGCCGTGGACCTGCTCCGCGCCCACGATCGCCTCGTCGGGCACGGCCAGCCCGACCGGGTGGAGCAGGAACGGCTGCGTCTGGGGTCCGCCGAGCCCTCCGTGGAACGAGATCAGCTCCTCGAAGGCGCAGCCTTCCTCGAGGCTGGGCTCGTAGAAGCTGCCGACCATGATGTCGGCGACGTGGGCGAAGCCGTCCGTGCGTAACAGGTGGCGCGCCGCAGTAGGCGCGAAGGCGGCAAGCGGGTCGTCGCCTTCGACTGTTCCCTCGGCGAGGTAATTGGCGCCCTTCGCGCCCAGGGCCACCGCTCCGCGCTCGGAGGAGCGGACGAGCAGCCAGCCGATGTGCGGATGCGCCCGGAGAGTGGGCAGCAGGCGCGGGTGCCGCGCATCGATCTCCTCCAGCGTCAGC
>Ga0126307_10003217_pt1 | contig 11123 bp, 12 predicted proteins | sample Plot28_FD_89955 | JGI IMG/M metagenome (GOLD analysis project Ga0126307, IMG submission 89955) | Serpentine soil microbial communities from UC McLaughlin Reserve, CA, USA - Plot28 | ecosystem: Environmental > Terrestrial > Soil > Grasslands | place: USA: UC McLaughlin Reserve, Lake County...
GGCCGTAATGCGAGGGCGCGCCGCCAGGCGCGACCCGTGGTGCGGCGACGTGCCAGGCGAGGTCGACATCCTGCGCCTCCACCCAGACCGGTCGGCCGAGCCCAAGGCGCGGCTCCTCGACCCGCTGGCCGAGCCTCGGGAACGCCGCCACCCGATCGCCCACCTGCCCGCGGAGGTGCTTGACGGAGAGCGCGAGGCCGTCGGCGCCGGGAGCAACGATCAGCACCTTGCCCGTGTGGCCCTTGATCACGGGGGATTCGAGCCGCAGGATCTGGGTGTCGTCCTGGCTGAGCCGCTCCCTGGTCGCCTTGCCCATGCACGGATGATGCCGCCCGCGGGTGCCGCTGTCACGTTCGTTTTCGGCATTGAACGGCGGGTAACCCATGTGGGAACAACAAAGGAGACGATTGAGCATGGGTGAACACATCGATGAGGCGAAGGGCCGTACCAAGGAGGCGGCTGGCGACCTGACCGATGACGAGAAGCTGAAGCGTGAGGGCAAGGTCGACCGTGCTGTTTCGAACGTCAAGGACAAGGTCGACGATGTCGCCGACAGCGTGAAGGAGAAGGTCGGGAGGGACCGCGACCAGACGAACTGACCGTCCGCCTGAGGGAAAGCAGGGAAGCTGGGGCCGGAGCACTGATCCGGCCCTTTGTTTTTCGGGTTGGGGAGAACTACTGACTCGATTCCCGCAATTCGCCCCGATGACGCGGGCCTGGGCGGCGGAAAGAATGCCACTCGCCAAGGGGAGTAGGAAACCAACAAAGGCAGGGACATCCCGCCCGCCGCCGTTTGACTCAGACGGGCCGCCCTAGGGGGGCGGCCCGTTTTCTTTCCGCAAGGGCGTCAGTCGTGTTCGCCGACCAGGGCGCGGGCCATCACTTCCGGCGCGGGCGCCTCGCCGTGGAGCTCGAGAAGGTGGATCGCGACCAGCGCGATCGCGAGGCCCTCGATCGGCTGGAGGAGGCCCTCGGCGAACAGGTTCACGACGGTGAGCACTGCGGCGCTCGCCTCGTCAAAGGGGACGGCGATCGCCTGCACCGCGATCTCGGTGAGGATGATCGCGCCGATCGCGATGACGAACACCTGGCGTGCGCGGCCACGGACCAGCTGGATGCTCCGAGCGAGCGCCTCCTGTACGCCGAGGTGCTCGAGCTTGAGGATCACCGGCGAGATCGCGATGTAGGTGAGGACGATCAGGCCGGAAACGATCAGCAGGACGAATCCGATCGCCGCGAGCATGGTGATCACGAGGTCGAGGACGAGCAGGCGGCCGAGCGGCATCGCGCGGACGAGCGCGGAGACCGGCGGCAGCGCTTTACCGGCGCGCCACTCGACTACTGCTGCCGCCGTGAGGCCGGCGTAGACGGCTTGGCCGAAGAGATTGACGGCCGCCGTCAGCAGGCCGGCGCCGAGCGTCGCGAGGTCCGCGACGTTTCTCAGGTGCTCCAGGTGGAACCCCTCGAGGAAGCCGTCGGCGATCGACTGCGGCAGGAGCACGACGACGGCGGCGGGGACGAGGAAGGTCCAGTGCTGCCGGTAGACGGCCCACATCTCCCGGGCCACCCGGCGCAGCGAGAGCTTTCCCTCGGCGGCTCCGGTCACGTCTCCAGCAGGTCGGCGAGGGGGTTGGTCGGCAGGTGGATCCAACCCTCCCGGGTGGCGCGGTCGGCCTCCTCACCCGGGTCCGGCGGCTGGGTCAGTCCGAGGGCGGCCGCGCGAGCGACCAGCGAGCAGACCAGCGCGTCGAAGCAGTTGTGGTCCGAGGTGGCGAGCTCCCGCTGCTGCATCGTCATCTCGATGCTCCCGAGAGCCTCCTCGAGCGCGGAGAGCATCTCGGGCAGCCGCGCCGCGCCGACCCGGCTCTTGTAGCCGGTAGCCGAGAGGCCCCAGGAAGTCAGCGCCGGCGCGGGGTAGGCCTCGATCACCTTGCCAGAACCGGCCCGATCAACTGGCTCGCCGAACGCGGCGAGGCGGTCGAGGAGGTAGGCGCAGCGCATCGCGACCACCCCGATCAGGTCGGTGGAGACGCTCAGGGGACGGCGGGCGCCATGCTCGATCAGGCGGCGATCAGTGGCGCGGAAGCTGAGCTGGAAGCGGTAAAGGTCCTGATCCTCGCCGCTGCCGGGCCAGCCCGCACGATTGCGATGCGCCGTCACCGCATCCACGAACTCGTCCGGCCACCCGAACGGCGCGTCGATCGCGACCTTGTCCGCGCGAGGGATGGCGTCCAGCAGCGCCTCGTCGGCGAGTCCCGAGCGAAGCGCCGAGACGATCGGGCGTCCCGGCCCCCACTCGACGGCGCAGGCGCTGGTGCTGGCGGGCTGCGCCGCGAGATCGATCCCGACCGTGCGCACGTGGCGATGGTATTCCGGGTATAGGTGGGCGCATGGAGGAAGTCCTGCCGGGCGTCTGGCACTGGACGGCTGAGCATCCGAGGATCCGCATCGAGGTGAGCTCGCACTGGGTGCCCGCGTCGGGCGCCCTGATCGATCCGCTGTTGCCGCCCGATCGGGGGCTGGAGCCGTTCCGGACTCAGCCGCCCGAGCGGGTCCTGCTCAGCAACCGCCACCACCTCCGGCACTCCGAGCGCTTCGCGGGTCAGTTCGGCTGCGTCATCGAGTGCTCCAGGCCGGGTCTGCACGAGTTCGAGGGAGGCCCGGAGGTGCGCGGATTCGACTTCGGGGAAGAGGTCGCGCCTGGGATCGAGGCGCTCGAGGTCGGCGCGATCTGTCCGGATGAGTCGGCGCTCTTTCTCCGGGAAGCGCGAGCTCTGGTGATCGCCGACGGGATCATCCGCTACGGCGGCGAGATGCGGTTCGTCTCGGACGGGCTGCTCGGTGACGACCCCGAGGGCGTCAAGGCCGGCCTGCGGGACGCCTACTCGAAGCTGCTCGAGCGGGACTTCGACAACCTGCTCTTCGCTCACGGCGAGCCGCTGATCGGTGGCGGCAAGGAGGCGCTGCGGCGCTTCGCCGAGGCCGCCTAGGCGGTCACGGGCCCGGGTAGGCTGCAGCGGTGGGCCGCGAGGACTTCGAGATCGGCGACGGGAAGCCCGAGGTCGCCGCGGCCGGCGGTGTGGTGCTAAGCCGGGATACGGATGGGCAGACCCGGGTCGCGGTGATCCACCGCCCGAAGTACATGGACTGGTCGCTGCCGAAGGGCAAGCTCGAGGAAGGCGAGGGCTGGCAGGAGGCGGCGCTGCGCGAGGTGGAGGAGGAGATCGGCTATCGCTGTGAGGTGATCGCCGAGCTCCCTAACGTCTCCTATCTGGACCGGAAGGGCCGGCGGAAGCTGGTCCGCTACTGGTTGATGGAGCCGGTCGAGGGGAGGTTCGAGCCGCATGGCGAGGTCGACGAGCTGCGCTGGTCGACCCCCGACGAGGCCGGCGAGCAGCTCACTTACCCGCATGACAAGGAACTCGTTCACAAGGCGCTCCGCCGCTATCGCTGGCGCCGTGTGAAGCGGATCCTGACGCCCTTCTCGCGGCAGCCGTTCCCCGGCTGACGGTGGGCCGGTAACGGGGCGGGTCTACGATGGACTGTGGAGTAGCGCCAAGTTGGAACTCACCCCAGACCGAAGGAGCCGCGCCGTGACGAACAACACCGAGACTGCGATCCTCGCGGGAGGCTGCTTCTGGGGCGTGCAGGAGCTGCTTCGCAAGCGCGACGGCGTCATCTCGACGAGGGTCGGTTACACCGGCGGGGAGAACGCGAACCCGACCTACCGGAACCACCCCGGGCATGCCGAGGCGGTCGAGATCGTCTTCGACCCGGAGCGGATCTCCTACCGGGACATCCTCGAGTTCTTCTTCCAGATCCACGATCCGACGACCAAGGACCGTCAGGGGAACGACATCGGCAGCGCCTATCGCTCGGAGATCTTCTACACGACCGATGAGCAGCGCCGCGTGGCCGAGGACACGATCGCCGACGTCGACGTCTCCGGCATCTGGCCGGGCAAGGTCGTGACCGAGGTGAGCGAGGCCGGGCCGTTCTGGGAGGCCGAGCCCGAGCACCAGGACTACCTGCAGCGCTACCCCGAGGGCTACACCTGCCACTTCGTGCGACCCGACTGGAAGCTGCCGCACCGCGAGACCGCGACCCAGAGCTAGTCGTCGCGCATCGAGCGACCGACCGGAAATGGCGGCTTATTCACCCATAGGCTGACTAAGCCGCCAGAAGTGCCGCGCATGGAAAGCAGCGGTCTCGAGAGAGGGCCGACGCGGCAATAATCCGCGATTGGCGGGTTGGTGTCGCTATACGGGACTAACCCGCCAAATTCCGCTGCTTAGGATGAGAAGCGGTTATTTGTCGCGTTTGTTCCGGTATGCGGAGCAAAAGCGACAAGCGCCTGGTGTTTGGCGGGTCGCGTCCGGCAGCCGTCTCTCCCGCGGGTTAATCTGCCCGCGGGGAGATGGGCTACATGATCAAAGCGGTGTTGGGGGCGGCGCTGTTCTTCGGTGGCGTTGCGCTGTTCAATGTCAAGCTCGTCGAGCTGCTCGAGGCCGGGACGTGCGCGTCGGGCAACGTCCCGTACGAGATCGCGCCCGGGTATCAGTGCCCGGACGACACCGGCACGGACATCCTGCTGATGACGGCCGGCATCCTGGGTGGGTTGATCGGCGCGGGACTTTTCGCCTTCCGGGGCGAGCCGCCGTGGGGAAGCGGCCGGCGCCGGTTCGGCGGGATGTTCGGCGCCGGCACCTTCGCCTGGGGCTTCTTCTTCGCCGCGACGGGGGCGACATCCCTGATCGCCTCGCTCACCAACGAATCGATCCAGAACTCAAACGGCGGCGAGCTCGGCGGGATCATCGTCGGCGCCACCTTCCTGGTGATGGGGATCCCGGCGCTGCTGATCTCGCTCTGGGGGTTCGTGAAGAGCCTCGGCGGCCGGGATGAGCGGCCGGCGCTGGCCGGCGCATCCGTCGGCGGAGGCGGGCCCGCGGGAGGAGGCGGGCTGCTATCCCGGATGAGCGCCGGGATGGAGCAAGCCCAAACGGCGCAGCGGCTCGGCAGCCGCCTGCCCTGGGGCTCGGGTGGCGGGGTCTCCGCATCCGGGGGCAGTGGAGGGCAGATCGCGAAGCTCGAGCGGCTGCAGAAGCTGCGCGAGTCCGGCGCTCTGACCGACGCCGAGTTCGAGCGCGAGAAGGCCAAGATCCTCGCCGAGTGACCAACCGCCGGGGGCGCAGGCCTTCAAGTTGATCGGGACGAAGGCAGGCAGCCTGCTCGTCGGCACCAAGGGCCCGGACCGGCTGGTCGGCAAGGCGGGCGGGGACCTGATCAAGGGGAGGAACGGCAGGGACCATCTCAGCGGCGGAAAGGGCCGCGACCTCCTCAACGGCGGGCCCGGGGCCGACCGGCTGATCGCGGGGCCAGGCAACGATGGCATCAAGGCAGCCGACGGCAGGGCCGATCGGCTTGTCAACGGCAGCGGAGGCACGAACGTCTGCGTGATCGACATCCCCGCCGACCTGCCGGTAATGCGGCACTGCGGGACGATCCGGACATCTCCGGCTCCGGGCGGGGGCGGCGGAGGCGGGGGCGGCGGCGGAGGCACGATCGACCCGACGATGCTCCGGGTCACCAGCGCTCAGGGACTGGTCTGTCTGCTGCCGCCACTCGGCTGCCTATTCACGATCACCGGTGACGGCACCGACGAGCTGGTTGGGACCGTCACCTCGGGCGGAGACATCGCCCTGCTCGCCGGCACCGCGCTGAATGGGGTCGTCACTGGGACCTGGGTGGCGACCGGCACCTACAACTGCGCGGCGGGCGCCACGGGCTGGCTGCTCGTCACCATGGGCAGCAAGAGCACGCCGCAGATCCCGGTGCAGTGCTGAGCGCCGATCCCGGCGCGCGGCCCCCTCGATAGCGTCCCGGCCGTGCCCGCCGTACCCGGACGACGAGAGGCAGACGTGATCGTCGTCGGCGCGGGCCTGGCGGGCCTGATGGCCGCCCGGCAGCTGATCGCCGCCGGCCGCGACGTGCTGGTGGTCGAGGCGCGCGACCGCGTGGGCGGCCGCACCGTGAACGCCTCGATCGGCGCCGGCAAGGTGACCGAGATGGGGGGTCAGTGGGTCGGGCCGACCCAGGAGCGGCTGCTCGCGTTGGCGAGCGAGCTCGGCGTCGAGACCTTCCCCACCCATCATCAGGGAAAAAATCTGCTTCACCTCGGAGGCAAGCTCCGCCGCTACAAGGGGACGATTCCGCGCCTCGCCCCGCATGTCCTGCTCGACATCGACCGCGCCCGGCGAAAGGTGAGGCGCGCGGCCAGCCGGGTGCCGGCCGACTCGCCCTGGAGCGCACCGAAGGCGGACGAGCTCGACTCGCAGACACTCCACAGCTGGATCCGGAAGGCCACCCGCACCAAGAAGGCGCGCCGCCTGCTCGAGATCGCGACCGGCACCGTGATGGGGACGGGGACGGCCGAGCTGTCCGCGCTCTGGATGCTCGCCTACGTGAGCTCGGCCGGCGGCTTCGACGCCCTGATCGACGTCGAGGGTGGCGCCCAGCAGGACCGCTTCGCGGGCGGCTCGCAGCTGATCTCCACGAGGCTCGCGGACGAGCTCGGCGACGCGGTGACCCTCTCTGCGCCCGTGCGGCGGATCTCACAGGACGGCGCCGGGCTCGACGTCGAGGCCGACGGGTTCGGAGCGAGGGCGCACAGGGTGATCGTCGCGGTGCCGCCGTCACTCGCGGCGCGGATCTCGTTCGCGCCCTCGCTCGGCGGACGACGCGACCAGCTCACCCAGCGGATGGCCCACGGGGCGCTGACCAAGTGCGCCGCCGTCTATCCCGACCCCTTCTGGCGCGAAGAGGGACTGAGCGGCCAGGCGGTGAGCGACAGCGGGCCCGTGAGCACGACCTTCGACAACTCGCCTCCCGACGGCACGCCCGGGGTGCTGCTCGGCTTCATCGCCGGTGCCGAGGCCATCCGGCACGCCCGCCGCTCGGAGGCCGACCGCCGCGGCGTCGTGCTGGAGTGCTTCCAGAGGCTCTTCGGCGATCGTGCTGCCAAGCCCGGGATCTATCTGGAGACGGCCTGGGCCGAGGAGGAGTGGAGTCGCGGAGGCCCCGTCTGCTCCTTCGCGCCGGGAGCGCTCGCCCACTACGGCGAGGCGCTCCGCCAGCCCGCCGGGCGCATCCACTGGGCCGGGGCCGAGACGGCGACCGTCTGGTGCGGCTATATGGAGGGCGCCGTGCGGTCGGGCGAGCGGGCGGCCGAGGAGGTCCTCGATGCGGAAGGATGGCGGCTGTGAGCGTGATGCCCGCCACCAAGGAGGACGTCGCCTTCGCGGGTGCGGCTCGGATCGCGGAGATGGTGCGCGGCAGGGAGGTCTCGCCCATCGAGCTGGTCGATCTCTACCTCGAGCGGATCTTCCGGATCGACGCAGAGCTGAACGCCTACCGCGTCGTGCTGGGCGAGCAGGCGCGCGCCGACGCGAAGCGGGCGGAGGAGCGGCTCGCCGCCGGCGAGGACGCACCGCTCCTCGGGGTTCCGGTCGCGATCAAGGACAACGTCGACTACGCGGGCGAGGTGACCACCCACGGCACCGCCGCCTACGGCGAGTCGGCGAAGGAGGACAGCGTGATCGTCCGTCGCCTGCGCGAAGCCGGGGCCGTGATCCTGGGCAAGACCAACCTCCCCGAGCTGGCCATCTACGGGTTCACCGAGAGCCCGACCTGGGGCGATACCCGCAACCCATGGGATCCCTCCCGGACATGCGGCGGCTCGAGCGGCGGCAGCGGCGTCGCGGTCGCCGCGGGCATGAGCACCGTCGCCCACGCCACCGATGGCGCGGGATCCATCCGCTATCCGGCCGCGAACTGCGGCCTCTTCGGATTGAAGCCGCAGCGCAACCGCGTCTCCCTCTCGCCCGATCGCGAGCACTGGTACGGGCTCTCCGTCTCCGGGTGCGTCAGCAGGACCGTGATGGACACCGCCCTCTACCTCGACGCGGTCAGTGGTCGAGAGAAGGGCGACTTCGAGTCGCCGCCGCCCTTCGAGCGGCCGCTCGTCGAGGCGGCGAACACGCCGCCGGGCAGGCTGCGGATCGCCTGCACGACCAAGACGATCCTGCCGGTCCCGAAGGCGACCGAGGTGATCGACGGCTACGAGGAGACGATCGGGCTGCTGCGCTCGCTAGGCCACGAGGTGACCGACGCCGCGCCGAAGCTCGGCCGGCTCGCGACCGACTTCTATCCGCTCTACTTCCGCGGCATCCGCGACGAGGCGCTGACGCTGCCGCATCCCGAGCGTCTCTCCGACCAGACCAAGGGCTTCGTCCGGCTGGGCCGGCTGTACAGCGACCGGCGCCTGGCGAAGGTGCGCGACCGCATGCCGGCGGCGACGCGGCGGATCCAGGAGCTCTGGCGCGACTACGACGTATTGCTCACCCCGGCGACGGCGCAGCTGCCGGTCGAGATCGGCCGCTGGCGGGGGAAAGGCGCCCTGCGGACGATCAACGGGATGTCGAACGTCTATCCCTACGCCGCCGCCTGGAACTACACCGGCCAGCCCGCGGCCACCATCCCGGCGGGCTTCACCGACTCGGGACTGCCGCGCTCCGTGATGCTGATCGCGCGGCCGAACGACGAGGCAACGCTGATCTCGCTCGGCGCCCAGCTCGAGGCGGAGCGCCCCTGGGCGGATCGCCGCCCTCGGATCTGAGCTAACCCGCCGCGCCGACCCGAGCGGGGACCCCGACCTCGATCTCCTGCGTCTCGGTGGCCATCTCGACCGCGCTCTCGCCTCCGCCCAGCTCCGCCCAGCGCTCCTGGGCGGTCTCGTGGAAGCGATCGAGGAAGTCGTCGGAGTGGAGTGGGTCGTGGTGGAAGAGGAGCAGGCGGCGGGCCTCGACCCGGCGCGCGAAGGTGAGCGTGTCGCTCAGCTTCGAGTGGCCCCAGCCGACGTGCTCGGGGTATTCCTCGTCGGTGTACTGGCAGTCGTGGATCAGCAGATCCGCGTTCCGCGCGAGGTCGAATCCCGAGATCCACTCGGGCTCGAGCGTCTCGAGCGCGGCGCCCAGACCTGGCTCGTGGTCGGAGATGTAGGTCACGGTGGTGCCCGCATCGCTGATCCGGTAGCCGAGCGTGGGTCCGCGGTGGGTGACGGCCTCGGCCCGGATCGTCGCCGGCCCGATCTCCCACTCGGTGGCGGGCGTGTCGCGGAAGTTGACGTCGCAGGGGAGCTCGCGGACCTCGACTGGGGAGAGGGGGGCGGAGATGTAGCGCGCGATCCGCTCCTCGAGCGAGGCCTCGGGGGAGGATGGGCCCCAGATCGTGATCTCGGACTCGGAGCTGAAGCACGGCGCGAAGAACATCAGCCCCTGGATGTGGTCGAGGTGCAGGTGGGTGAGCAGGATGTTGATCTTGGGCAGCTTCCTGGCGATGCCGACACCCAGGCTGCGGATGCCCGTGCCGGCGTCGATGATCAGCGTCGAGCCGTCCGAGAGCCCGAGCTCGACACACGAGGTGTTGCCGCCGTAGCGGTTCATCTCGGGTCCCGGCGCCGGGACCGAGCCGCGCGCACCCCACACCTTGAGCCTCATCCGTACCTCACTGCTCCTCTCACTGCCCGCAGCGTATAGGCCCCTAATCATCGTCGCCGGAGTTCCGTGCCCAGAAGAAGATCATCGCGCCCTCCTGGCCCCCCTCCGCGACGATCGGCAGCGCCGTCGATTCGATCTCGTATTCGTCGCCGGTGACCGAGCGCACGGCGAAGCTCCCGTGGGCGGGGCGGCCCTGGCGCAGAGCCTGGGTGGTCGGCAGCTCCTCGATCGGGATTGGATCGCCATCGGCGTTGAACGGCCCGACGGCATGACTCCACTCGTTGGCCGGCATCCGGCCGGAGTCCTCGAAGGAGATGCCGAGCAGGGCCCCGGCGGCCTCGTTGTAGAAGACCATCGCCCCCCTCTCATCGACCAGGAACGCGGGTGTGGAGAGGCTGGTGAGGAAATTCCGAGCCAGGATCAGCTCGAGGGGCTTCTGTGCCATTGATCACCAGTCTCCCGTATGCTCGCCGCCGAATGCGCCACAGGGGTTGCGGGGCTCGAGTAGTACTGATCGCAGCGTTGACGGTCGTCGCGTGTTCGTCCTCGGCTGGAATCGCGCTCGCGCAGACGCCGGGGCTGCCGGTGGTTCCGATCCCCGACCTGCAGCGCTCCTCCGTCCCGCAGTTCGAGGGCTCCATGGCCGTCCCGAACCCGGTCGACGGGGGACCGGCGCCCCCGCGCAATCCGTTCATGGCGCCGAACCCGCGCAACAACATCCACGACGACCCCTACATGACCGACACCTACCGGCTTCCCGGCCCCCTCGGCGATGGCGCCGAGCTCTCGTCGCTCAACGCGCCGCCCCGCGAGTGCGGATCGATCACCTTCGACTCGGCCGGGCGAATCGTGACCGTGTGCGTCGGTCTCGACCGGCCGGTCCTCGCCCTGCTCGACCCGCACACCCTGCAGACGCTCGCCGCCATGCCCCTGCCGCCGCGCAACGTGGGCGGCGGGAATCCCTTCACCGACTTCTCGGGCGGCGGCTACTTCTATCTCGACCAGCACGACCGGGCGGTGGTACCGACGACCGACCGCCACGTCCTCGTCGTCTCGATCACGCCGGGTCCGGGATTCCAGGTGGACTCCGACTACGACCTGAGCGCGAGGATCCCCCAGGGCGAAGGGATCGTCTCGGTACTGCCCGACTGGCGGGGGCGGCTGTGGTTCGTCACCCGGCAGGGGATCGTGGGCACGATCGACCGCGGCGACGGCACCGTGCGGACTATGCGGCTCTCGGGTGAGGGCATCTCCAACTCCTTCGCGGTCGACGAGTCCGGCGGCGTCTACATCGTCTCCGACAAGGCGCTCTACCGGTTCGACGCCAACGCGAACGGCGGGCCGTCGGCGAGCTGGCGTGTCGCCTATCCGAACGCCGGGATCCACAAGCCTGGCCAGAGCGACGCGGGCTCGGGGACCACGCCGACGCTGATGGGCAAGAAATGGGTGGCGATCACCGACAACGCCGACCCGATGGACGTGGTCGTCTACCGGCGCGCGATCAAGCTCAAGGGGAAGCAACACAAGAAACGCGCCCGCTCGGCTCGCGCCAACGCGAAGAGGAAGGCC
>Ga0126307_10003218_pt1 | contig 11120 bp, 9 predicted proteins | sample Plot28_FD_89955 | JGI IMG/M metagenome (GOLD analysis project Ga0126307, IMG submission 89955) | Serpentine soil microbial communities from UC McLaughlin Reserve, CA, USA - Plot28 | ecosystem: Environmental > Terrestrial > Soil > Grasslands | place: USA: UC McLaughlin Reserve, Lake County...
ACGCGCTCGCTGCCCGGCGGGGCGGTGATCTCGCCCTTCTCGACCTTGCGGTTGAAGTCGTCGATGTGCCGGACGCCGGTGGCCCGCATGTCCTGGTAACGCTGCTCCATCTCCTCGACCAGCCAGGCCAGCGCGGTGGCCGCCTTCTTGGGGTCGGTGATGATCGGCGTGATCAGGTGCGGGATGCCGTCGTAGGGCGTGAGCTCGACCATCTTCGGGTCGATCAGGATCATCCGCAGCTGGTCCGGGCTGGCGCGCAGCAGCAGCGAGGTCAGCAGCGAGTTGATGCAGCTGGACTTACCGGCACCGGTGGCGCCGGCCACCAGCAGGTGCGGCATCTTCGCCAGGTTGGCGACGACGAAGCCGCCCTCGATGTCCTTGCCGAGGCCTACCAGCATCGGGTGCGGGTCCTGCCGGGCGTTCTGCGACCGCATGACGTCGCCGAGGCTGACCGTCTCGCGGTCGGTGTTGGGCACCTCGATCCCGACGGCGGACTTGCCGGGGATCGGCGCCAGGATGCGGATGTTGTCGTTGGCGACGGCGTAGGCGAGGTTGCGGGTCAGCGCGGTGATCTTCTCGACCTTGACCGCGGGGCCGAGCTCCACCTCGTAGCGCGTGACCGTCGGGCCCCGGGTGAAGCCGGTGACGGCGGCGTCGATGCTGAACTGCTCGAGGACGCCGGTGATCGCCTCGATGGCGACGTCGTTGGCCTTGGAGCGGGCCCGCGGCGGCGTGCCCGGCCGGAGGATGGTCAGCGAGGGCAGCACGTAGTTGCCGGCGACCGGCTGGATCGTGAGCTGCTGCGGCTCGTCGATCGCGGGCAATTCCTCAGGCGGCGACGTCCGGTCGACGACGGACGGACGGATCGCGACGTGCTCGGGATCGGAGACGACCGCGACGCCGTCGGCCGCCTCGAGGGCGCCGAGGTCGACCGGGCCGGTGGCGAGCAGGTCCTCCGAGAGCGACTTCCGGCGGCCGCGGCGGCTGGTCGGCTCGTCGTCCTCCTCGTCCTCGTCGTACTCGTCGTATTCGTCGTCGTCGTAGCGGCCCAGCAGGCGGTCGGTGATCTCGCGGAGCCGCTCGGGGATCTGGTGGACCGGGGTCGCGGTGGTGACGAGCAGGCCGAAGAAGGCCAGCAGCGCGAGCAGGACGACGGTGACGATCGCGCCCATGCCGGCGCTCAGGGGGGTGCCGACGGCCCAGCCGATCAGCCCACCCGAACCCGGGCGCCCACCCTCGGGGTCGGCGCCCTCGCCGACGATCTGGGCGATGCCGAGGACCGACGCGATCATCGACACCCAGCCGATGAACAGCCGGCCGCGCGCCTCGGGGTCGGGCCCGCTGCGCAGCAGCCGGAGGGCGGTGAAGAAGAGGACGACGGGCAGCACCATCACCAGGGAGCCGACGATCCAGCGCACCCCCTGGGCGAGGCCGGCGCCGACCGGGCCGATGCCGTTGCTCCAGGCGGCGGCACCGAGCACGACCGACAGGCCGAGCACGGCCAGGCCGACGCCGTCCCGGCGGTGCTCGGGGGCCAGCGGCTCGGCCTCCTCGGGCCGGGCCACCGAGCGGGCCAGCCCGCCGGCGCCGCGGGCGAGCAGGTTCCAGCCGCCGGTGACGACGCGCCAGAGCCCCGGCTGCTGCTTCTTCCGTGCGGCGGGACGGCGGTTCGTGGACCGTTTCGCGGCCGGGCGCTTCTTGCTCGCAGCCGTCGAACCGGAGCGACTCCGTGCGGACGCCGGCCGGCGCGACGACGTGGTGCGGGCAGGCATGCGTCGGACGGTAATCGCCCCGACCGCCTCGGCCCGGGAGGCGGAGGCTCGTGTCCCTGCCGGTCCGCCGGGGCCCTAACGTCACAACCATGGTCGCCCCCCTCCCCCACGGCAGTTGGCCCACCCCGATCACCTCCGAACTCGTCGTCCGGGCGGCCGCCCGCCTGGGCGAGGTCGTGGTGGACGGGGACGACGTCTGGTGGTCGGAGGGACGGCCGAGCGACGGTGGCCGATCGGTCATCGTCCGCCGGTCCGCCGACGGCACGGTGGCCGACGTGCTCCCGGCGCCCTGGAACGCCCGCACCCGCGTGCACGAGTACGGCGGCGGGGCCTGGACGGTGTCGGACGGCACGCTGTGGTTCACGGAGTTCACCGACCAGCGGCTGTACCGGCTGGATCCCGGCAGCGGCAGTCCCGTCGCCGTCACCCCCGCACCGCCCGTGCCGGCCGGGATCCGGCACGCCGACCTGCGGGTCCTGCCGGAGGGGCTGCTCGCCGTCCGCGAGACCCACGCGGAGGGCGACCGCCCGGTCGACGTGGTCAACGAGATCGTCCGTGTCTCGCCCGACGGGGCGGAGGTGTTCGTGTCCGGCCCCGACTTCGTCTCCGACCCGAGGCCCGGTCCCGACGGCTCCCTCGCCTGGCTGCAGTGGGACCACCCGCACATGCCGTGGGACGCCGCGCAGCTCGTCGTCCGCACCGCCGACGGAACCGAGACGGTGGTCGCGGGCGGACCGGGCGAGTCCGTCGTCCAGCCGGTGTGGGACGCCGAGGGGAATCTGTGGTTCCTGTGCGACCGCACGAACTTCTGGTGCCTGTACCGCCGGCCGCCCGGCGGGGAGGCCGAGCTGGTGCTCGGCGTCGGCGGCGACATCGCGGGGCCGCAGTGGGTGTTCGGGCAGAGCCGATACGCCGTGCTCGACGACGGGCGGATCGTGCTCGCCTACGGCCGGGCCGGGGCCGACCGGCTGGCCGTGCGTGACCGGGACGGCTCGGTGCGGGAGCTCGAGCTGCCGTTCAGCGTCTTCCGGTACGTCACCGCGCAGGACGGCGCCGTGGTGTGCATGGCGGCGAGCGCGACCAGCGAGCCCGTCGTGCTGCGGGTGGACGTCGACGGCGGGCAGCCGGAGATCCTCCGCCCCGCCCGTGACCTGGGCCTCGACCCGGCCTGGTTCTCCGTGCCCGAGCACGTCACCTTCCCGACGGAGGACCGCGGGACAGGGATCGCCGAGGCGCATGCCCTGGTCTATCCGCCGACCAATCCGGAGGTGTCCGGCCCCGACGGCGAGCTGCCGCCGCTGATGGTGGTCGTCCACGGCGGTCCGACGGCCGGCGCCGTGCCGGTGCTCGACGTGGAGGTCCAGTACTGGACCACCCGCGGGTTCTGCGTCGCCGACGTCGACTACCGCGGGTCCACCGGCTACGGGCGCCGCTACCGCGACGCGCTGCAGGGCCGGTGGGGCATCGTCGACCTCGACGACGTCGTCGCCTGCGCGCGGCACCTCGCCGGCACCGGCCGGGTGGACCCGACCCGCATGGCGATCCGCGGCGGCTCGGCCGGCGGCTACACCACGCTGGCCGCCCTCACGATGCGGCCGGGCGTCTTCACCGCCGGGGCCAGCCACTACGGCGTCGCCGACCTCGGTGCGCTGGCCGCCGAGACGCACAAGTTCGAGTCCCGTTACCTCGACGGCCTCGTGGCGCCCTGGCCGGACGGCCGGGCCGTGTACGAAGAACGGTCGCCCCTCACCCACGTCGACGCGCTGGACACCCCGCTGGCGGTCTTCCAGGGCGACGAGGACGCCGTGGTGCCACCGGACCAGGCGGAGGCGATCGTCGCCGCGCTGCGGGACAAGGGCGTGCCGCACGCCTACCTGCTGTTCGCCGGCGAGCAGCACGGTTTCCGGAAGGCGGAGAACATCCGGGCGGCGCTGGACGGCGAGCTGTCGTTCTACGCGCAGGTGTGGGGGTTCGACCTTCCCGCGGAGGAGGGGATCGACCCGATCCCGCTGCTCAGGGGCTGAATCCGGGCGTCCCCGGGATCTGTCCGGAGCACGCCGGGCACCGAGGGTCACCGCCGCGCCGGGTGGTCACGAAACGTGACGGGCTCCGTCGACACCCAGGCCGCCCAGGGCCAGCGTTCGCGCCATCGCTGTTCCAAGCAAGGGAGGCAGATGATGAGGAAGTTCGCGCGCGCACTCGTCCTGACGGGGGCTCTGCTCGTTCCCGTGGCGGCGACGCCGGTCGCCCTGGCGGCACCACCCCCGTGCTCAGCGGGGGATCCCGGCTGCAAGGCAGAGGACGACGCCTCCAAGAACAACCCGAAGTTCACCGTCACCCAGCGTGGCAACATCGGCGCACCCGGCACCCAGAACACGTGTACCGGCGCGAACCCGGGGCAGACGAAGCAGGTCTGCGGCTAGGCGCGGCTTCCGGGCGGGCTCCTGGCGGGAGCCCGCCCGGTTGTGTCCGGGGCGTGCCCGTGCGGGTCACGGCGTCCAGGAGAGCCGGGCGAACGCCGTTCCGGTCTTCGCGTGGTACTGGACGCTGACCGCGTCAGACCTCGAGGACGGTCGGGATGATCATCGGCCGGCGGCGGTAGGTGTCCGACACCCACTTGCCGACCGTGCGCCGCACCACCTGTGACAGCCGGTGCGGGTCGACCTCGTCGTCCTCGAGAGCGCGCTTGAGGTTGTCCTCGACCAGCAGCAGCGCCCCGTCGAAGGCGGCCGGGTCGTCGGAGAACCCGCGGGTGGACAGGTGGACCGGCCGCACGATGGTGCGGGTGGAGGGCTCGATGACGACGGTGAGCGCGACGAAGCCCTCGTCGCCGAGGATCCGCCGGGCCTGCAGCGACTCCTCGCCCACGTCTCCGACGTTGAGCCCGTCGACGTAGACGTCCCCCACCGGCACGGAGCCGGTGATCGACGCCTTGCCGTCGACCAGGTCCACGACCACGCCGTCCTCGGCGAGGATCACGCGGTCGCGGCTCATGCCTGTCTCCTCGGCCAGCGCGGCGTGCGCCCGGAGGTGCCGCCACTCGCCGTGCACCGGCATCAGATACCGCGGCTTGGCGACGTTGAGCAGGGTCCGCAGCTCACCCGCCGGCGCGTGCCCGGAGACGTGCACCCGCGCCGTCTCCTTGTGCACCACGGTCGCGCCGAGCCGGGCCAGGCCGTTGATCACCTTGTAGACGGCGGTCTCGTTGCCGGGCACGAGGGACGACGCCAGGACGACGGTGTCCCCGGCCTCGATGGTGACCTGGTGGTGCTCACCCCGGGCCATGCGGCCGAGCGCCGACAGCGGCTCCCCCTGCGAGCCGGTGCTGACCAGCACGACCTGCTCCGGCGGCATCGCGGCCGCCTCGTCCAGGGAGACCATCAGCCCCGGGGCGACCCGCAGCAGCCCGAGGTCGCGCGCCACACCCATGTTGCGGACCATCGACCGCCCGACCAGCGCGACCTTGCGCCGGTGCGTCTCGGCGCAGTCGAGCACCTGCTGGATGCGGTGCACGTGGCTGGCGAAGCTGGACACGATCAGCCGCTGCGACGCCCGCGCGAACACGTCGTCCAGCACCGGGCCGATGCTGCGCTCGGGCGTCACGAACCCCGGGACCTCGGCATTGGTCGAGTCCGACAGGAGGAGGTCGATGCCGGCCAGGCCGAGCCGGGCGAAGGCGCCCAGGTCGGTGAGGACGCCGTCGAGCGGCAGCTGGTCCATCTTGAAGTCGCCGGTGTGCACCAGCGTTCCGGCCGGCGTGTGCACCGCGACGGCGAGCGCGTCGGGGATCGAGTGGTTGACCGAGATGAACTCGCAGTGGAACGGGCCCGCCAGATGGTCGTCCTCGGCGGCGACCTCGACCAGCGTCGGATCGAGCCGGTGCTCGCGGAGCTTGGCGGCCACCAGCGCCAGCGTGAACCGGGAGCCGACCAGCGGGATGTCCTCCCGCAGCCGCAGGAGGTAGGGGATCGCGCCGATGTGGTCCTCGTGCCCGTGGGTGAGGACGACGGCGTCGATGTCGTCGAGGCGGTGCTCGATCACCCCGAAGTCGGGGAGGATCAGGTCGACACCGGGCTGCTCGGCCTCGGGGAACAGCACGCCGCAGTCGATGACCAGCAGCCGGCCCTCGAACTCGAGGACGGCCATGTTGCGGCCGATCTCGCCGACGCCCCCGAGCGCCATCACGCGCAGGCCCCCGGGCGGGAGCGGCGGCGGCGCCTTCAGGTCGAGATGCGGCTGGGTGACCTGACCGCTCACAGGGCCGACCTCACAAGGAGACGCCCCCGGCGATCAGGTCGGCCCGCAGCTGGGTGACCTGCTCGGGGGTGGCGTCGACCAGCGGGGGCCGGACCGGGCCGGCGGGGAGACCGAGCTCCCTGAGGGCGGCCTTCACGAGGATGACCCCCTGGGTGCGGAAGATCCCGGTGTACACCGGCAGCAGGCCCTCGTTGACCGCGCGGGCCTTCACCAGGTCGCCGGACTCCACGGCGGCGATGAGCTCGGCCAGCCTTGGGCCCACCAGGTGGCCGACGACGCTGACGACCCCGACCGCACCGATCGCGAGCAGCGGGAGGTTCAGCATGTCCTCGCCGCTGTAGTAGGCGAGGTCGGTGCGCGCCAGCGTCCAGGCGACGGCGCCCAGGTCTCCCTTCGCGTCTTTGACGGCCACGATCCTCGGGTGCTCGGCCGCCCGCACGAGCGTCTCCACCTCGATGGGGACGACGGTCCGCGGCGGGATGTCGTACAGCATCACCGGCAGGTCGGTGCTGTCCGCGACCGACGTGAAGTGCCGCAGCAGCCCGGCCTGCGGGGGCTTGTTGTAGTACGGCGTCACGACCAGCAGCCCGTGGACGCCGAGCCGCTCGGCGTCGCGGGCCCGCTCGATGGAGTGCGCGGTGTCGTTGGTGCCGACCCCGGCCACGACGGTGGCGCGGTCGCCCACCGCGTCCAGGACGACCTCGAGCAGCGACCGCTGCTCGGCGTCGCTGATGGTGGGGGCCTCGCCGGTGGTCCCGGCGACGACGAGCCCGTCGTGCGCCCCGCGGTCGACCAGGTGGGCGGCCAGTTCCTGCGCTCCGGCGAGGTCGACCGTGCCGTCCTCGGTGAACGGCGTGACCATCGCCGTCAGCACGCGCCCGAACGGCCGGGCGGGGTCGGTGGTCATGAGAGGAATCTACTCAGCGCGGCCGGACGTCACCCGTGCGTACTCCGACACGGTGAAGCGCAGGCCCGCCGTCGCCGACTCGGCCCACCCGCCGGCCGGCGTCCGCGACACCCGTACCCAGCCGTCGTCCAGCGGGGGCGCCCACGTGTCGCCGGCGACGTCGGCGTCGACATCGGTGACCACCAGCCGCTCGGCGTGCGGCAGGAACGCGGAGTAGACCGCTCCCCCGCCTATCACCCAGAACGACGCGTGCTCGCCGACCACCTGCTCCACCGACGCGGCGCGCCGGGCGCCGTCGCCCGACCACTGGGGGTCCGACGTGAGGACGACGTTGGTCCGGCCGGGCAGCGGCCGGAACCGCTCGGGCAGGGACTCCCAGGTGCGCCGGCCCATGACGACGACCGAGCCCAACGTCAGCCGGCGGAACAGGGCGAGGTCCTCCGGAAGGTGCCAGGGCAGCCCACCGTCGGCGCCGATGACCCCGCCGCGCGCCTGCGCCCACACCATGCCGACCGTCACGAGTCCGCCTCGCCGGCGCTCGTCGGCCTGGTGCCGGACCGTGCTCTGCCCATCGGTGACCTCGCGAGCGCGGTCACACGGCCACGGCTGCCCGGATCGCGGGGTGGGGGTCGTAGTCGTGCAGCGTGAAGTGCTCGTACGTGTAGTCGAAGAGCGACGGCGCGGGTGCGATCTCCAGGGTCGGGAACGGGAGCACGTCGCGGGACAGCTGCTCGGACACCTGCGCCGTGTGGTTGCTGTAGATGTGGCAGTCGCCGCCCACCCAGACGAAGTCCCCGGGCGCGAGACCGACCTGGTCGGCGACCATCCGAGTGAGCAGGGCGTAGCTGGCGATGTTGAACGGCACGCCGAGGAACATGTCCGCGCTGCGCTGGTAGAGCTGGCAGGAGAGCCGGCCGTCGGCCACGTAGAACTGGAAGAACGCGTGGCAGGGGGCGAGCGCCATCTCGGGCAGGGCAGCGACGTTCCAGGCGGAGACGATCATGCGGCGGGAGTCGGGATCGGTGCGCAAGGTCTCGAGCAGCGCGGAGACCTGGTCGATCTGACCGCCGTCGGGCGTGGGCCAGGACCGCCACTGGACGCCGTAGACAGGGCCGAGCTCGCCCTCCGGGGAGGCCCACTCGTCCCAGATGGTCACCCCGTTCTCCCGCAGCCAGCCGACGTTGCTGTCGCCGCGGAGGAACCACAGCAGCTCGACGGCGACGGACTTGAAGTGCACCTTCTTCGTCGTCACCAGGGGGAAGCGCTCGGAGAGGTCGTACCGCAGCCGCTCCCCGAACAGGCTCACCGTTCCGGTGCCGGTGCGGTCCTGCTTGGGCGTCCCCTGCTCGAGGATGCGCCGCAGGAGGTCCTCGTACTGGGTGTCGATGTACCGGGTGTCGATCGGTGCTGCCACGCGCCCGAGCCTACGGGCGACCGCCGACACGACGGGGCGACGCGGAACACCCGCACCACCCGCCCCGGGAGCGCTCAGCCCTCGGTGACCAGCGGGCTGGCGGCGACCTCCGAGCCGTCGGCGAGCGTGCTGATCCGGAAGTCGTCGAACACGTTGGCCGCCACCCGCTGCAGCTCCCGCAGGCACGCGATGGCCAGCTCGCGGATCTCGACGTCCGCGTGCTCGCTGGCCCGCATGGCCACGAAGTGCCGCCAGGCGCGGTAGTTGCCCGTCACGACGATCCGGGTCTCCGTGGCGTTGGGCAGCACCGACCGCGCCGCCTGCCGGGCCTGCTTGCGGCGCAGCGTGGCGTTGGGGACGTCGGCGAACCGCTTCTCCAGCCCCTCCAGCAGGTCGCTGTACGCGGCGAGCGAGGCGTCGGCGGCCGCCAGGAAGCGCTCGTGCAGCTCGGGGTCCTCGGCGATGACGGCCGGTTCGACGAAGTCGGCGTCCCGCTCGGGCACGTAGCGCTGTGACAGCTGGCTGTAGGAGAAGTGGCGGTGCCGGATCAGCTCGTGGGTGAGCGACCGCGAGACGCCGGTGAGGTACAGGCTGACGGTGCCGTGCTCGAGCACCGAGAGGTGGCCGACCTCGAGGATGTGGCGCAGGTAGCCCCGGTTGGTCGCGGTGGCGGGGTTCGGCTTGTCCCACGACTGGTAGCAGGCCCGGCCGGCGAACTCGGCCAGCGCCTGCCCGCCGTCGGCGTCGGTCTCCCACGGCACGTCCGCCGGCGGGGTGAACTGGGTCTGCGCGATCACCTGGACCTGCAGGGGCACGATCTCGGGCACGGCGACGAGCCTACGGCGGCGGGCTGCGCCGCCCCGGGCACACTGGGACCGTGGACTGGGTGCCGGTGGTGGTCGCCGTGGTCGGTGGGCTGCTGGTGCTCTGGCTGCTGCTCCTCGCGCTGCTCTGGCGGGCGCGCACCGACGAGCTGACCGCCCGCGACGCGCTGCGCCTGCTGCCCGACGTGGTGCGGCTGGTCCGCCGCCTGGCCGCCGACCGGTCGTTGCCGCGCGGCGTGCGCGTCCGGCTGGGGCTGCTCCTGGTCTACCTGCTCTCGCCGATCGACCTCGTACCGGACTTCATCCCGGTGCTCGGCTACGCCGACGACGTCGTGGTCGTGGCCTGGGCACTGCGCTCGGTCGTGCGCCGGGCCGGCGCCGACGCGCTCATCCGGCACTGGCCGGGCCAGCCGGCGGGCCTGGCGGTCGTGCACCGGCTGGCGGGGCTCAGCCGGCCAGCAACGAGCCGCCCACCACGCGGCTGAGGTCACCGGCCAGGTCACCGGCCTGGTCGACCGCGACCGCGTCGAGCTCGAGCCAGTCGGCCATCAGCGCGAGCTCCTCAGCAAGCGCCGCGGCCACGAGCGGGCGGTCGATCCCCTCCTCGCCGTGGGCGGACCGGGCCCGCAGCAGCCCCGCCTGCCGGTCGGCCTTGAGGTCGACTCGGGCGACGAGCCGGTCGCCGAGCAGGAACGGCAGCACGTAGTAGCCGTGGACGCGCTGGGCGGCGGGCGTGTAGATCTCCAGGCGGTAGCGGAAGCCGAAGATCCGCTCCACCCGGGGCCGTTCCCACACGAGGGAGTCGAAGGGGCTCAGCAGCGCCCGCGCACGGATCCACCGGGGACGGCGGGCTGCGGGGTCGAGCCAGGCCGGGGCCCGCCAGCCCGCCACCTCCGCGGGAAGCAGCTCGCCGGCGTCGGTCAGCTCGTCGATCGCCTGCCGCGCGGCCGCGGGCCGGAGCCGGAAGTAGTCGCGCAGATCGCGCTCGGTGGCCACGCCCAGCGCCCGCGCCGCGGTGCGGACCAGCTCCCGGACGGCGTCGGCGGGATCGGGCGTGGGGGCCCGTAGCACGTCGGGCGGCAGCACCCGCTCGGTGAGGTCGTAGACCTTCTCGAACGCCGTGGTGCGGTGCGTGGCGGTGACGACACCGGTGAAGAACAGCCACTCGAGGGCGACCTTGCCCGCGTGCCAGTTCCACATGGTCCCCGACCGCTGCGGCTTCTCGTCGAGCAGTTCACCGGCCCTGAGCGGGCCGTCGGTGCGCACCCGGTCGAGGACCTCGGCGACGAAGTCGGGCCGCTCGCGCTGGATCCGCACCATGTTGCCCCAGGCGTGCTCCTCGGCCGCGGCCATGCGCCAGCGCAGGTAGGGCTGCAGGCGCACGGGCAGGAAGGACGCCTCGTGCGCCCAGTACTCGAACACCGCGTGCCGCCGCGCCGTCAGGTCGTCCAGCGCCTCGCGCGGGTAGCGGCCCAGCCGGCTGAAGTAGGGCAGGTAGTGCGACCGCGACAGCACGTTCACCGAGTCGATCTGGACGACCGCGAGCCGCTCGGTCATCCGCCGCAGCTGCCGCGTGCCGACCATCCCGGACGGCCGCGGCTCGGCGAACCCCTGGGCGGCCAGGGCGATGCGGCGGGCCAGGCCGGCCGGCAGCCGCTCGACAGCGCTCACGCCGGACGATCCTGCCGGGTGGGTACGACAGCCGCCCGGCGGCTCAGGCCGGCTCGACCGCGGAGGCGCCTTCCTCCGGGCCCGGGAGCAGCCGCGCGCGGGCCCTCGACTCCACGGTGATGACCCACGCGACGGCGGCGATGATGACGCCCCCACCCACCAGCACGCTGACCGTCAACGGCTCCGACAGGAACAGCGCACCGAGGAGCACGGCCACCGCGGGGTTCACGTAGGCGTACGTGGTCGCCAGCGACAGCGGTGCCCGCGCCAGCAGC
>Ga0126307_10003219_pt1 | contig 11118 bp, 11 predicted proteins | sample Plot28_FD_89955 | JGI IMG/M metagenome (GOLD analysis project Ga0126307, IMG submission 89955) | Serpentine soil microbial communities from UC McLaughlin Reserve, CA, USA - Plot28 | ecosystem: Environmental > Terrestrial > Soil > Grasslands | place: USA: UC McLaughlin Reserve, Lake County...
CGTGACGCCGGAGTCGCCGACGACGAGGACGTCGTCCTTGTTGTCCTCGTTTCGGTCCTTCCGCGGCGTGCGGTAGGCCTTGCCCTCGATCGCGTCCGGCGGATTGACCGGATACGGCGCTTCGTATTGCACCTCTGCGTGGTACGTGACACCCTGCCGGTGCCTCACAGCCATTGCAGCAAGCGGTGCTGCAGGATCGACGCGACTCTGACGTGGGTGTACGTGCGGCGTGTCAGATACGAGACGCGACCGTTCCGTCCGGTCCGAACGCGCAGACGCTCGGGTACTCGACATAGGGGATCGGCTCGTGGCGCGTAGGCGCCACGCGCGCGCCCGGCGGCATGTCGAGCGCGAAGCCATCGGGAGGCGGAGTCGTCATGTCGCGACGGAGTTGCCGTCTGTGAAGTAGCGCGCGGCCCACGTCCGAACGTCCGAGCGCGTCACGCGCGCCAATCCGTACTCGTCGTAGTACAGAAGGCCGGGCCCGACCGGTCCGAAGCGGAGGCTCGAGTGGAGCGAAAGTTGGTGGACGCCGCGGCCCGAGGCTTCAGTTCGGAGGATCTGGCGCTCGCGGGGCAGGTGCTGGACCGGAAGCGCTCGAAGCCCGGCGGCCGCGACCGCCAGCCGCTCGAGCGCCCGCGCCGGCTCGCCGCTGAACCAGAAGTGCGTGAAGACCTCGCTCACGGAAGCGTTGAACTCGTCCGGCGGCCACTCGGTCTTCAGCGCGAGATGCTCGACCAGGTGCGTCGTGCCGGAAGTCACAAGCGTCTCGTCGACGCGGCCGACACGGACAACGAGGCCGCAGAGAAACGGCGCCGTCGACGTTCCGTAGAAGAGCGGAACGTTCCTGCCGTCGTGCGCGCGAATGTCTCGGCGGCCACGCTGGATCAGCCTATTCCCCCTCGTGCGCCTCGAGGAAGCGCAGCACCGGGTCGTGCAGGAGGCGGTTCGAGGACACGTAGAGCCCAGGCTCAGTCGTGAAGCGGCCGCCGGCCTCCTCCACGATCAGCTTCGGCGCCTTCCAGTCCCACGGCTCGAGGACGAGGTCGATCGCGACGTCGACGCGACCCTCCGCGACGAGCACGTGCTGCCAGAAGTCGGGATACGTTCGGGCGACCGCCGCCCGCGCCGCCAGCTCGTGCACCGGGCGCGGGACACGGAGCGTCGTTGTCGAAAGGTACGCGTCCTCGAGTCGGCCCACACGCGACACCTCGATTGCTTCGCCGTCGAGGTAGGCGCCGCCGCCGGCGGTCGCCCACCAGCGATGACGGAGCGCGGGCGCGGATGCGACGCCGACGACGACGGTGCCGTCGCGCTCGAGCGCGATCAGCGTCGCCCAGATCGGGATCCCGCGAGCGTAGTTGCGCGTCCCGTCGATCGGATCGAGCCACCAGACGGCGTCCCCCTCCGCCACGCCGTACTCCTCGCCCGCGACGGCCTGCTCGGGCCGCTCGGCGGCGAGCCGCTCCCGCAGCGCGCGCTCGGTATCGCGGTCTGCGTCCGTGACCGGCGTCAGGTCGGTCTTCGACTCGACCGTCAGGTCGTGCGCGCGGTAACGCTTCAGCGTCAGCGCGTCGGCCTCGTCGGCGAGCGCGAGCGCAAGCTCGAGATCGTCCACACGCGGTAGATACCGCACGCGGCCTCGGCCGCGCTGCTCAGGCGGTAGCGGCGGGACGGTCGCGGTGCAGACCGACGCCCGCGACGACCAGGCCGACCCCGAGCAGCTCCAGCTGCGACGGGACCTGCGCGAGCACGATCACGCCGACGAGTGTCGCGGTCGCCGGCAACAGCGAGACGAGGAGCGCGTAGGTCGCCCGCGGCATGCGCGCCATCGCGAGCTGGTCGAAGACGTATGGGATCACAGATGACGTGACTGCCACCCCTGCGGCGGCCGCGAGTGCCACAGGATCGACGAGCGCGGGCAGCGCGCTCGCGAGCCCGATCGGCGTCGAAACGACGACGGCGACGAGCATCGCTCCGGCCAGGCCGTCGATGCCGGCGACCCGCGACTGGCTCGCGACTCGATGGGCGCAGACGATGTAGAGAGCGAACAGGAGCGCGTTCGCGAACGCGAACGCGAGCCCGGCGGGCTCCGCTTCGAAGCTGACGTCCGAGAGCAGGTACACGCCGCCGCCCGCGGCCGCGAGCGCCACGCCGTTGCATGCGGTCCGCATCCCCGCAGCTGCCAGGGCGACGACGGGGAGGAACTCGATCGCAGCGACCGTGCCGAGCGGTAGCCGGTCAATCGCGACGTAGAAGCACGGGTTCATGAGCCCGAGCACGACGCCCATCGCCGCGACGTTGCGGCGGCTCGCCGGGTCGAGTCGCGAAACGGCGTGCCACGGCCGCCGCCACGCTGCGAAGACCGCCGCCGCGATCGCAATGCGCAGCCAGGCGACGCCGACCGGTTCGACGAGCGCGAAGAGCAGGACGGCGAACGCCGGGCCGAGGTAGTGGAAGATGGCGCTGCCGACGAAGAAGCTCTCCGGCGGCGCCGAGGCTGCGGCCCGTCGTCCAAGGCCGCCGAACCGCCTGCGGCGCACCGTCGATAGCGCGACTCGCGTCCGCTCCACGACAGACATGGTCGGCGCGGCGGCCCGGGAGGCGCCATACTAACCCAAAGCCATTCCGGCTCAATCGCCTAGGAAAGCATCCACGATCGACGATTCCACTTATGAAACGGTTCTGGATCCGACGAATCGCCTTCTGCTCGCCGAGCTTCAGGCGGACGCGCGGCTCTCGCTCGCGGAGCTCGGGCGACGCGTCAACCTCTCGGCACCGGCCGTCGCAGACCGGCTGCAGCGGCTCGAACGCGCCCGCGTCATCACCGGTTACCGCGCCGAGATCGACCCGAAGGCGGTCGGCTACCCGATCTCGGCGATCGTGCGGATCCGGCCGGCGACGAGGCAGCTCCAAAAGATCCCGGAGCTCGCGCGTGAGATTCCCGAGGTCGTCGAGTGCCACCGCGTGACGGGTGAGGACTGTTTCGTGCTCAAGCTCCACCTGCGCGCGATGGACGACCTCGAGGAGCTGCTCGACCGGTTCATCGTCTTCGGGCAGACGACGACGTCGATCGTGCATTCGTCGCCGATTGCAGGGCGGCCGCTCGAGCTCGTCGATCGGAAGGCGTAGCGGATGTCTCCGCCTCGAGCGCACGGGTCACTCGAGCAGCTTGTAGCCCACACCCCACACGTTGATCACGAACGGGCCGCGTCCGTTCACCTGCAGCTTCCGGCGCACGCGCGAGGCGTGTGAGTCCAGGGTTCGCGTAATCCCGAGGGACTGAAAGCCCCACACGTCCCGCAAGAGCTCCTCCTTCCGAAACACGCGCCGCGGCTCCGACGCCAGCTTGAGAAGCAGCTCGTATTCCTTGCCGCCGATCGGGATCCGGTCGCCGCCGATCGCGACGCTGCGCGCCGGCACGTCGATCCGGATCGGGCCGATTACGATCGTGTCCGGCGGCGCGGGCGCGGCGCGACGAAGCACCGCCCGGATCCGCGCGACGAGCTCGTCGTAGAGGAACGGGCGCGCCAGGAAGTCGTCGCACCCGCGCGCGAACGCGCGCACCCGGTCGACGGCGTCCGCGTCCTCGCGACCGAGCACGATCACGGGCACGTCCCCCACTCGCTCGCGGCAGGCATCGAGGACCGAGGCGTCGCCGAGCAGCACCAGATCCGGCCGCGCGCGCTCCGCGATCGCGACGGCCGCGTGACCATCTCCGGCGCCGACGACGTCGAACCCGTCGTCTGCCAGGTGACGTTCGAGATACCCGCGGACGGTCGGCTCCGGCTCGGCAATGAGGACGGCAGACATTGCGATGCGAAGGTAACGGGACACCGTCGAGTCGGCCAGATGTCCATTTGCGCAACTCCGTAACGAATTGCGCACAGCCGTTCGGACCGGCCGTGACCCGAGGAGCGCCGTCCCGTTGCGCTACAGCCGGCCGCTGCGGAAAACGCCCCACAGCAGCCAGACGCCGAGCAAGCCGGAGAGGAAGAAGCCGATCGCGGAGAGCGCGTTGACGCCGAAGAGCTGCGGGCCGTGCGTCGCGAAGATGCCGATCAGGCTCGAGCCGATCAGGCCGCCGGTAACAACGAGCGCGACCGTCAACCGGTTCAACGCAGCGGAGAGGCGCACCATGAACTCGTCGAGGCCCTTGTGGACGAAGCCGACCTCGATCTGCCCGTCGCGAAGCTCCTCGAGGATGTCGTGCACCTGATACGGCATCTCGCCGACGACGCCCGCCAGCCGGATCGACTCGCGCCGCGCCTGCCGCGCCAGACCGCGGGGGCCGAACCGCTCGCGCAGCAGGTCGCGCGCGTATGGCTTCGCCACCTCGAACACGTTGAAGTCTTCGTACAGCTCGATGCCGACCGAGCCGAGCGTGGCGATCGCCTTGTCCAGCAAGACGAAGCGCGTCGGCAGCCGAAGGCCCATCGAGTAGATGAGCTGGAAGCCCTCCCGGATCACCTGGATCGGGTCGATCTCCGAGAGCGACGCGCCGTAGTACTTGTAGTAGAGGTCGCGAAGGTGTGAGCGGAACTCGTCCTCGCGCTCCTTCGGGTAGCGCACGCCGAGGTCGGCGAGACGCTTCGGGAGGTTGTCGACCTGCTCGCTCGCGGCATCGATGAAGAGCCGCGTCAGCTTCGACATGTCGTCGTCCGTGAGGTTTCCGACCTGGCCGAAGTCGACGAGGCCGATCCGGTCCGGCGCCATCACGAGGATGTTCGCCGGGTGGGGATCGCCGTGGAAGAACCCCTTGCGGAAGATCATCGTCATCCACGCGTCGGCCAAGCGATAGGCGAGCCGCCGGCGCTCCTCGAGCGTGTAGACCGACCAGTCCATCTCGTTCAGGTTGAGCCCCTCGAGGTGCTCGAGCGTGAGGACGCGCGCGCGGGTGTACGACCAGTAGACGCGCGGCACCTCGACGTGCGGGTCGCCCGCGAAGTCGTGCCGGAAACGCTCGGCGTTCCGGGCCTCGAGCCGGTAGTCGAGCTCCTGCCGGATCGAGCGCGAGAACTCGTCGACGAGGTCGCGCGCGTCGATGAAGTCGAGCGCGCGGACGCGCTCCTTCGCGATGCGTGCGGCCTGGTACAGGAGCGCGAGGTCCGCCTCGATCTGGCGCGGCGCGCCCGGCCGCTGCACCTTCACGGCGACGCGGCGGCCGTTCGGGAGCACTGCGCGGTGGACCTGGCCGATCGACGCGGCCGCGATCGGCTCCGGGTCGAACTCGAGAAACGCGCGCTCGAGCGACAGCCCGAGCTCCGCCTCGACGACCTGCTCGGCCTGCTCGAATGGGAACGGACGGACATCGTCCTGGAGCCCGCGCAGCTCGCTGATGATGTCCGGCGGGACGACGTCGGGCCGCGTCGACAGGAGCTGCCCGAACTTCACGAAGGTCGGCCCGAGCTCGTCCAGCATCTCGCGCAGGTGGACGCCGCGCTGGGCCGAAGCCGGGACGTCAAGCCGGCCCCGCTGCCCCCACGGGAGCAGGTCCGTGAGCCGATGCTTCTCGAAGAAGTAGCCAAAGCCGTGCCGGACGGCGACCTGCGCGATCTCGGAGAGACGGCCGAGGTTGCGCTGCGTGGTCCGCGTCGCCATGCCGCCGTAGTGTGGCACGCGCGGCTCGCTTCTCCTCCCCGCGCGCCCGGGCGCGGTGCAGGCGTTACTGCTGTGCGGGCGGTGTCAGCGGGACGTCGACGTCCCGCTCGACGAGCTTCAGCCGATGCTCCAGCTGCGCCACGCGCAGCTCGAGCTCCTCGTACTCGCTGCGCACGACGAGGCCGAGCTCGCGGAAGACTCCGTGCAGGCCCGCTCCCGCGCGCTCGGTCATTCGGGTTGCGTCGGACCTCCACCGCCGGACGACATCGTCGATCGCGCGGCGGGCCTCGTCGCGTCGCATTCCACCCCGCTCCGTCAGCGCATCGGCAAGCTCCTCGACCCGTTCCGCAGTCAGCGAGACCGCGCCGACGCCCGCGAGCAGCAGGCGCTCGACGTCGTTCCGCTCCGAGCGCGGCCCCTCGTAGCCGTCGCTCACGTGCGCGTCACCTTGCACGGCCGTGGGGACGCGACCGGCGCCGTTGCCGGCGGCGCTCGCGTTTTGCGTCGTTCGACGCGACCGCGCGCTCGACCGCGGCGACCGGCGACAACTCCGGCGCCGGTTCCGCCGCCGCCTTCGCTTCGGCTTCCGCAAGCACCGCCTCCGCGGCTACCTCGGCTGGAACCAGACCGTCGCCGGTGTCCTTGCGGCGCGCGTATTCCGGCTCGCGCTCCTTCCACATCCCGAGCAGCGGCGCCGCGATGAAGATCGACGAGTACGCGCCGGAGACGATCCCGACGAGCAGCGCGAACGCGAAGTCCTTGAGCGTCTCGCCGCCGAACAGGAACAGCGCACCCACGGGGAGCAGGGTGATCAGCGTGGTCGCCAGGGAGCGCCGGATCGTCTCCCACAGTGAGACGTTCGTGATCGTCGCGAAGGACGATCGTCGCATCAGCGGGATGTTCTCGCGGATACGGTCGAAGATGATGATCGTGTCGTAGATCGAATAGCCGAGGACGGTCAGAACGGCCGCAACGGTCGACGTCGTCACCTCGCGCCCCGATAGCGAGAAGATCCCGACGGTGATCGCGACGTCGTGGACCATCGCGGCGATCACCGGCAGCGCGAACTTGACCTCGAACCTGATCGAGATGTAGAGCACCACGAGAAAGAGCGAGAAGAAGATCGCGAGAATCGCGTCCTTCGCGATCTGCTGCCCGAAGCTCGACGAGACGTTCTTGCTGCCGAAGGAGGACGCGTCGAAGCGGCTCTCGAGGGCGTTCTGCAGGCGGTCCTGGTCGGTGCGGGAGAGCGACTCCGTGCGCACCTGGAAGCTCCTGTACGCGTCGCCGCTCTGCGACCCGCGCCCCTGGATCTGCGCCGCGCCCTGGCCGATCTCGCGGGCGGCGCTGCGCACGTCGTCGACGGGGTGCGCCTGCGGCGTCGTGAACGTGATCTGCGTGCCGCCCTTGAAGTCGATGCCGAGGTTCAGTCCGCGGGTCGCGAGCGAGATCACGCTGACGGCGAGGACGACGGCCGAGATCGAGAACCAGACCTTCCGCAGCCCCATGTAATCGATGTGGAGAAACTTGAGGCCCTGCGTCCCGTGTGCGCCCATGAAGCGCGGCGAGTCGAACCACCGGAAGCCCGCGAGCAGGCCGAGCATCGCGCGGGTCGCGGCGACGGCGGTCAGCAGCGAGATGACGACGCCGATCAGGAGCATCAGGGCGAACCCCTTCACGCCTGCGGTTGCCACAGCGAACAGGACGAGCGCCGTGATGCACGTGACGGCATTGGCGTCGAGGATGGTGTGGAAGCCCTTTCCGTAGCCCGCAGAGATCGCGGCGCGCACAGATTTCCCGGCTCGCACCTCTTCCTTGATTCGTTCGAACACGACGACGTTCGCGTCGGCCGCGACGCCGATCGTGAGCACGATGCCCGCGAAGCCCGGAAGCGTCAGCGTCACGTTGAACAACAGGATGGCGGCGTAGACGAGAACCGCGTAGATGCCGAGGCCGATGACAGCGATCAGGCCGAGGAAGCGATAGATGAGGAGCAGGAAGATCGCCACCAGGATGAGACCGGCGATCGCCGCCTTCTTCGCCTCCTGCAGCGAATCCTTGCCGAGCGTCGCGGAGACGTCCGTGCGCTCGATCTGGTGGAAGTTCACGGGCAGTGCGCCGGTCTGGAGCACCAGGGCGAGGTTCTTCGCCTCACCGAAGCCGTCAAGGCCCGTGATCTGCGCTCCGTTCGATCCCTCGATTCCGTTCGGGTACTGCTCCCAGTCGATGGACGGCCACGACTTGATCTCGCGGTCGAGCACGATCGCGAAGTGGCCTTCGACCTTGTTGCCGGCGATGCCGGACTGGAGCCGGCCGTACGCGGCTTCCTTCTTCGTGATGTCCTGGAAGATCCTCGCGCCGTCCTTCGTGAACTGCATCAGGACGATCGCGCCCTGCTGCGGATCGACGTCAGCGCGCGTTCCGCTGAGCTTCAAGTCTGCGCCGGTCATCTCCGGAACCGGGTTCTCCGGATCCTCGGGATTGTTGTTCGTCCCGTCGGGGTCGTACTTGAAGAGGTACCAGTAGTTCTGCTTGGGCTGGGCGACGTTGACGCCGGGGCAGACGACCTCGCCGATCCCGCACGACGCGACGATGGTGTCCTTCGGGACGCCGAGGATGCGGTACTTCGCGGCCTTGCCCTTCGCGCTCTTCAGCGACTCGGCAGTGATCCCGAGCGTCTTCGCAGCCTTCGTCTTCAGCAGGGCGTCCCGGTCGGCGGTCGGCCCGGCGAGGAGCTTCTGCGTCTTCGGGTCGAAGAGGTAGTGCTCGCGCGCCCCCTTCTCGTCGGCCTGCGACTGGACGCGGGAGAGCAGCGTGTACAGCGAGTCGGTCGGAACCGGGAGACCGTTCGCGCTTCGAGACGGGCCGGTCAGGTCGCTCTCGAGGTCGTAGAACTCGAGCTGCGCGGTCTTCCCGATCAACTGCGCGGCTTGTGCCTTGTTGTGCACGCCCGCGAGCTGGATCACGATCTGGTCAGCGCCCTGCTTGCGGATCTCCGGCTCCGAGACGCCGAGCTTGTCGACGCGGTTCCGCATGATCTCGACCGAGCGGTCGAGGTCGGACTTCTGGAGCTTGCGGTTCGGCGGCGGCACCGCCTGCATAACGACCTCGAGGCCGCCCTGGAGATCGAGGCCGAGCGTCGCCTTCTTGTGGATCGGCGACGACGGCACGATCATCGCGACAACCGCCGCCACGGCGACGACGATCAGCGCGAGCAGGATCAGATACTTCTTGCGGTCACTCACGGCGGGAACACAAAAGAGTACCGCCGCTTCGCGCTCGTTGGTGTTTCGCGCGAAGTGCTTCGCGCTGCGCGCGACGAAGCGGGACAGGCGCGCTTCGCGCGCGCGTCCAATGGTGTGGGACCGTCTCGCGCGGCTTCGGCGAGAGGTCGGCGTGCAGCCGGGCAGGCCCGGCTGCCGGCGGGACGCCGATCATGGGATGGTGCGGCGTGGCTCCGTCGGTGAGTCGTCGTGCGTGCCGCTCCGATGGGCCGCATCTGCGTCGAGCTCTTCCGCGGCGGCCGCCTCTTGCTCTTCCTCTGAGTGCTCTTCCTCTTCCTCGTCTACCTCGAGGTCCTCTTCCTCCTCTACTTCGACGATGCCCGCGACTGCGCTGCGGGCGGTTCGGACGACCAGGCCGTCGGCGATCTCCACGTGCAGCACGTCGCCGTCGACTTGCGTGATGACGCCGTAGAGGCCCCCGGTGGTGACGATCTCGTCGCCCGGCTCGAGGCTCCTGATCAGCTCCTGCTGCTCCCGCGCCCGCGACCGCTGGGGACGGATGAGCATGAACCAGAAGAGGGCGAAGAGAAGCGCGATGATGAGCAGGCCACTCATGGAAGCTCCCGTCCGGTCGCGAGCCGGTCTCGTGTGGCGGATTTATACGCGTCGAACCGCCCTTCCTGAATCGCGTCCCGCGCCCGGGCCGTGAGGTCGAGCACGAACTGCAGGTTGTGGGCACTCAGCAACCGGAGTCCCAGCAGTTCGTTTTGGTTCACGAGATGGCGAAGGTATGCGCGGCTGAAGCGCGTACAGGCGGGACACGGGCAGCCCTCGTCGAGCGGACGGCGATCGCGCGCGAAGGCCGCATTCTTCAGATTCAGGCGGCCCTCCCACGTCTGCGCGGAGCCGGTGCGGCCGAGGCGTGTCGGAAGGACGCAATCGAACATGTCGACGCCCGCCGAGATCACCTCGAGGATCGCCTCCGGGTCGCCGATGCCCATGAAGTAGCGCGGCTTCTCCGGCGGGAGCAACTCTGCCGACCAAGCCGTCGCCTCGAACATCGCGGCGCGATTCTCGCCGATCGCGAGGCCGCCGATCGCGTTGCCGTCGAAGTCGAGGTCGACGATTTCTGCGGTCGACCGCCGACGAAGCTCCGAATCCGTGCCGCCCTGCGCGATTCCGAAGCGGAGCTGCCCGGGGGCGCGCGGTGCATGCCGTTGCCGCCGAGCCCAGAGCGTCGTGCGACGGACGGCCTGCTCGAGTGCTTGCCGCGGCACGTCGGGATGCGGCACCTCGTCGAGGCACATCGCGACGTCCGAACCGAGCCGACGCTGGACATCGGCCGCCAGCTCCGGCGTGAACCGCGCCGGCTCGCCGGCGTATGCCGATTTGAACGTGACGCCGTCGTCGTCGATGCGGACGATCGTGTCCCGGAGCGAGAAGATCTGAAAGCCGCCGGAGTCGGTCAGGATTGGAGCGTCCCACCCCATGAAGCGGTGCAGTCCGCCGACCTCCGCCACCACTTCGGCGCCCGGGCGGAAGTAGAGGTGGTACGTGTTGCCCAGCACGATCTGCGCACCGAGCGCGCGGAGCTCGTCAGGGTGGATCCCTTTTACCGTTCCCTTCGTACCTACCGGCATGAACGCGGGCGTCAGGACCGCGCCGTGGTTCGTTCGCAGCGTCCCGGCGCGCGCGGCGCCGTCGGTCGCGTCGAGCGCAAACGCCGACGAAACGTGGCTCGCGTCTGTGGCTGTCGCCAGGATCTCGACGGTTCGGCCGGCGTCGGGCACCGTCACACGTTAGTGCCGCGTCGGTGGCGAGCGTGTGGCGGGTCCGACGACTTCCGGCGCACGAGCACGCCCGTCCACCGCCCTTTCGGGCGTCACGGCACATGGGCGACCATGTGGATGGGCTGGCCCACACCCATGGGTACCCATGTGCCAGCTGGCGAAAGCGGACACGCCTCCGCCCGAGGCCCGGCGCGGTCACAGCACGAGCATCGCGTCGCCAAAGGAGTAGAAGCGGTAGCGCTCGCGGATCGCGATCTCGTAGAGCCGGCGCGTCTCGTCGACCCCCGCGAACGCCATCACCAGCGCGAGCAGCGTCGTGCGGGGGAGGTGGAAGTTCGTCAGCAGCGCGTCGACGCGGCGGAACGCGAATCCGGGGGTCACGAACAACGACGTGCGACCCGCGACCGGCGCACCGCGCGCCAGCGTCTCGACCACACGCACGGTCGTCGTCCCGACGGCGACCACGCGATCCGCCGCGCGAATACGTTCCCACGCCTCGGGCC
>Ga0126307_10003221_pt1 | contig 11115 bp, 9 predicted proteins | sample Plot28_FD_89955 | JGI IMG/M metagenome (GOLD analysis project Ga0126307, IMG submission 89955) | Serpentine soil microbial communities from UC McLaughlin Reserve, CA, USA - Plot28 | ecosystem: Environmental > Terrestrial > Soil > Grasslands | place: USA: UC McLaughlin Reserve, Lake County...
ATCAATCTCGACGGCTTCTTCGGATTGCATCCCTCGATGAGCTCCTTCAAACCGCTGTGGGACTCGAAGCGCCTTGCGATCGTTCATGCCTCAGGCTCGCCTGATAACACACGTTCACACTTCGATGCGCAGGACTACATGGACTCGGCGACACCGGGCGTAAAGTCGACCAGCGATGGTTGGTTGAATCGTTACTTGCAAAGCAAAGAAGAGCCGGATCGTTCGTTGTTCCGAGCTGTGGCGATAAAAAAGACGATGCCTCGGTTGCTACAGGGACGAGCGCCGGCATTGGCGATGACAAGCCTTGCGGAGTTCACGATTCGGGCCGGCAAGTCGTCGGCGAATCTCCAAAATGGTTTTGAGGCGATCTACGCACGCAAAGTCAACGATCCCTTAGCTGACATGGGGCGCGAGACCTTCGAAGCTGTCAACTATTTGAAGCAAGCGAATCCCGCGCAATACAAACCCGAAAACGGCGCGCAGTATCCACGTAACGCGTTTGGGAATTCGTTGTTACAGATCGCGCAGCTCATCAAAGCCGAAGTCGGTTTGGAGGTTGCCTTCACAGATCTCGATGGTTGGGACACCCACGTTAACCAGGGCAACTCCCGCGGGCAACTGGCAAATCTTTTACAGCAGTTCAGCTCCGGCATCGCCGCGCTCTACCAGGACCTGGGCCAACGAATGGACGATGTGTTGATATTGACGATGTCTGAATTTGGCCGGACTGTGCGAGAGAATGGCAGTCGCGGCACAGACCACGGCCACGCGAATGCGATGTTTGTCATCGGCAACAGCGTGCGCGGCGGAAAAGTCTACGGGCGCTGGCCCGGCCTCAGCGACGATCAACTCTACGAAGGCCGCGACCTCGCCCTCACCACCGACTTCCGCGACGTCTTCGCCGAGATCGCCACACGCCACCTCGGCAGCAAAGACCCAAAATCCATCTTCCCCGGCTATACCTTGAGCTCGTCAAAATTCAAAGGCTTCCTGGGTTAGTTCGAGTTACTTAACCACAAAGGCACTAAGGCACTAAGTTTTTTAAAGAATTATTCGTTTGATTCCCTTACTGATTACTGCGACGTTGAAGTTGATTAACAGACCCAATCTACGATTCATAAGCTTCAAATACGTCAATACCTGCGCTTGATGAACCGGGTGTATTTGTTCGACTGCTTTCACTTCAACGATAAGTACGTCGGCTACTAGAATGTCCGGACGAAGCCCGGAATCGATGGTGATATCGTCGTATCTGATAGGGAGATCTAATTGCGTCCGAACCTCAAATCCTCTTTTCCTTAATTCATGCTCCAAACACAACTCGTAAACGGATTCAATTAGCCCGGGACCTAGAGCTTTGTGGATCTTGTATGCCGAGTCGACAACTGCGGTAGCTACTCTTTCAACCTCTGGTGTGAGCGGTTCAAAACATCTCATGCGTGAGGATTCCCTTTCTTGATTTAATTCTAACCACAAAGGCACGAAGACACCAAAAAAATTTGTGCCTTTGTGCCTTAGTGGTTAAGAATGACGTCGTACATGACGCTCCTCAAGCCAAAGGTGCTGCGATTCGAGTCGTTGCCTTCCACAAATACTGAACTGGCGCGATTGGCGTCCGAGGGGGCTGCGGCGGGGCTCGCGGTTGTGGCCGATGAGCAGACTGCGGGACGGGGGCGTTTGCAGCGCGCCTGGTCGTCGCCTAAAGGTGCGGGGCTTTATTTCAGTATTCTGTTGCGGCCCGCTATTCCTGTCGAGCATTGGCCACTGATCACGTTTGTGGCCGCACTCGCCGCCGGCGATGCGTTGCTTGAAGCGGCCGGACTCCAAACTGACATCAAGTGGCCAAACGATCTTCTTGTAAACGAACGAAAAATTTGCGGCATACTGGCGGAAGCGATTGAGACGCCCCCGGGACGTGCGGTCATACTGGGAATCGGAATCAACCTGACTCAAAATGCATTTCCACCTGAGCTGGAACTTGCGGCCACGTCAGTTTCGGAAGCAACTGGCCGCCAGCAAGAACGTGAAATGATACTCGCCGCTTTGTTGCCGGCATTGTCGCGTTGGTATGCGTTGCTGAATGAACCGGAGAAGATTGTCGCCGCGTGGTGCAGCAGATCGTCTTACGCAAATGGAAAGTTAGTGCAGGTCAGTAATGGTGATGAGGTGTGGCAGGGTACAACTTGCGGAGTCGAGCACGACGGAGCACTGCGGCTCGGCACTGCGAGTGGTGACATTAGATTAGTAAGAGCCGGAGACGTTTACAGCGTTAGACCTTCGAGTTAGCGATGCGCATTATCCTCAACACCTTTGGTTCCTTCGGCGATGTTCATCCCTACATGGTCATCGCGATGGAGTTACAACGCCGCGGGCACACACCGGTGATCGCGGCGATGGAGGGGTATCGAGAAAAGATCGCCGGCGCAGGTTTGGAGTTTGCGCCTGTGCGACCTGATATACCACCACCCAAAGAACAAGGTACGGAACTGGTCGAGAAGATCATGGAGCCGATGACGGGGCCAAGATTCCTCATGGAGGGCCTTGTGTTTCCGGCTGTGCGCGACAGTTACGAGGATCTGTTGAAAGCAATCGCGGGCGCCGATCTGTTGGTGACACATCCAGCGGCGCCTGCTGGTCCATTGGTTGCACGAAAGACTGGTATAGCCTGGATCTCAACCGTGCTGGCGCCGTTTTCTTTCATTTCCGCGTACGATCCACCGGTGCCGCCGTTTTGGCAGTGGACCAGGAAGCTCAGCGTGCTTGGCCCTGGAGTCATGGGCTTTCTGCTAAACACGATGAAGAGCACTTACAAGGCAAAGGCGGTGACGGAGTTGCGCGATGAGCTCGGCCTTGCAGACGCCGGCAACCCGATGTTCGAAGGCCAGCACTCACCAACGCTGGTGTTGGCGCTGTTTTCGGAGCTCTTCGGAAAGCCGCAGCCTGACTGGCCGCCGCAAACAAAGATCACTGGATTTTGTTTTTACGACGGCCATCACGAAACACAGATGCAGCCCGAACTGCTTCGTTTTCTGAATAACGGCGCGCCGCCCATTGTCTTCACTTTAGGTTCATCGGCCGTGTGGGTCGCGCGTGATTTCTTTCAGGAAAGCATCCAAGCGGCAAAGCGTCTTGGCCGGCGCGCCGTGCTGCTAATTGGCGACGAACGAAATCGGCCACGCTCGCTTCCTGAAGGCATAATTGCGGTTGATTACGCGCCTTATCAATCGCTGCTGCCAGGGGCCTGTGCGGTGGTCCACCATGGCGGCGTGGGCACAACTTCGCAGGGTCTGCTGGCGGGTGTGCCGACGCTGATCGTTCCTTTCGCTTTCGATCAGTCTGACAACGCAGAACACGCTTACAAGCTCGGCACGAGCCGGACACTCTATCGCAAAAACTATTTCGCATCTCGCGTCGCAAACGAGCTTCACGAATTACTCAGGGACCCGACCTACGCTCGCAAGGCGCTCGAGGTCAGCCAGCGACTGAAGCAGGAAGATGGACCAGGTCGAGCAGCAGATCTGATCGAGCAGGTCCTGTCCGGAAGATCGAACCGCGCCGAGGAACTCGTCTATGCTTCTGGTAATTGACGCCGGCAACACAAACGTCAAGCTGGGAGTTTTCCGCGGAGCTGATCCGATAGCACAGTGGCGTTTGACTGTCGATAGCAAAAAAAGTGGCGACGAATATGGAGCGGAGCTACGAAGTCTATTCGATCAGAACAAACTTGACCTCAAAGAGATCGAAGGTATCGCGATCTGCTCGGTGGTGCCGCCGTTAGACCAGGCGCTCAAGCGAATGGCCGAAGTATATTTCGAGTTGACGCCGCTGTTCGTCGATCACACGACCGATACCGGGTTGCAAATTCTTTACGACTCGCCTTCAGAACTCGGTGCCGACAGAATTGTCGACTCCGCAGCAGCCGTGGCAAAGTATGGGGCTCCTTGTATCGTCGTCGACTGTGGCACCGCGACGACGTTCAATGCCGTTAACGCTGCGCACGAATATCTCGGTGGCGTAATTGCACCGGGTATAATGATCTCCGCTGAAGCCCTGTTTTCACGCGCTGCGAAATTGCCACGCGTGGAAATCAAGCGGCCTAAGAAAGTTATCGCTACTTCGACCACGGGCGCGATGCAATCGGGCCTTTACTATGGATACGCCGGACTGGTCGACGGTGTGTTGAGCCAGATGATCGCGGAACTGGAATCGCAGCCGCGCGTGATCGCGACGGGTGGTCTGGCGCCGCTCATCGCCGATGGCTCGAAGTTTATCGAAGAGGTTGACCGCACGCTTACACTCGACGGGTTGCGATTGATCTACGAAAGAAATAAGAGTTTAGCCGCAGATTAACGCGGATGACGCAGATCTGATCTGCGTCATCCGCGTTAATCTGCGGCTAAAATAGTGTGAATTTGAACTACTTCAACTACTTCACTGAAATCGAGGATGCATTCGTCAGGCGGCGCGGTAAGCATCTCTTTCTCAGCCCGATGGACTGGGCTTTGATGGAAACGTGGAAACAGCAGGGCATTCCGTTGCACATCGTGCTGCGCGGTGTCGAAAAGTCGTTTGATTCGTTTGAGGCCCGGCCACGCAAGCGCACGGTGAAGACACTGCTTTATTGCCAGGAAGAAATTGAATCTCAGTACGCCGAATGGGTTGAGGCGCGAGTCGGCTCAGCGTCGAGCTCAGACAACAACGAGCCTGACTCGGACAAGACGCCTTTCTCGTTTGCGGCGATCAGCGAACACTTGCAGCGCAGTCGGACTTCTCTTTCCGCACTGGCTCGATCGCGAAATAAGGAGGACGATCTTTCCGAGGCCCTCAAGCGAGCCGCGACATTGCTCGTCGACATTGAGAGTGACTTCGCGAGCAGTGCCACGCTCGACACCCGCAAGCTCGAAGACTCTTTGACGGGACTCGAAAGAATGCTGAACGATGCGATGCTCGCAGTCGTTAGTGTTACGTCACTCGACGAGTTGAAAAAAGAAGTTAAGGACCGGCTCAAACCATATCGCGCGCAAATGGAAGCTGCCGCTTACAAACAGACTTTTGATAACCTGCTGCTGAAGCGTTTGCGGGAGCAGTTCGCCGTGCCGCGACTCAGCTTGTTTTACGTTTGAATAGAAAAGGAGAACGTGATGGCTGAAATGACAATCAGACGCTTCGGCGTACTCTCGGTTGCAAAGATGTACGGACTGCTGATGTTCCTGTTCGGGCTGATCTTCGGAGTGATCTATGGGTTGATTCTCATCGTCTTTGGCGCGGCGATTTCGGCTATGGGACCAGGCAGGGACGCGACTGCGGGTGGCGTCAGTACCGTGGTGATGGGCGTTGCCATGATGATCGGGCTGCCGCTGTTCTACGGCGTCCTGGGATTCATCATGGGAGCAATCGGCGCGCTGATCTACAACGCCGTCGCGGGAATTATCGGCGGCGTGAAGTTCGAGCTCGAGGGCGTGCGAGACGAATACGCACCACCGCCGCCACCGCACCAGTGGGCCCCGAATCAATATCAGGCGCAGTAGCCGGAAGAAGTGCCGATTTCCGATTGCCAATTGCCAATTTTGACCTCTGGCGGGTGATAGAATTGGCAATCGGCAATTGGAAATCGGCAATGCATTTAGAAGTTGAGGTGGAACGAATTCTTCCCGGCGGCGTGGGGTTGGCTCATGCCGGCGGGAAGACTGTTTTTATCTCGCTCGCGGCACCGGGAGATCGTCTTCGCGTGCGCGTCGATCGAGAGCAGGGAAATGTTCTGTTTGCCTCGATCGAAGAGATCATTGCGCCGTCGCCATTGAGAATTGAACCGCCGTGTCCTTACTTCGGCCGTTGTGGTGGTTGTGACTTTCAACAACTGACTTACGAAACTCAACTTGCAGCCAAGGCGGAGATTATTCGCGACTGCCTGCACCGCATCGCGCGCCTCGAGAATATTCCTGATTTCGTGGTTACACCGTCACCCGACGACTGGCGCTATCGCATGCGCGCGACGTGGCAGATCGATCGCGAGCAGCGCACCGTTGGTTACTATGAGCGTGGATCGAGACGCGTTTGTGACGTGGTCGATTGCGCCGTCTTGCGGCCCGCATTGCAGGAGAAGCTCGAGGAAGTTCGGGCGACTGAATGGAGCCAGTTTCCCGAAGAGTTGAAACATCTCGACGTGGTCCAGGGAGAGAACGGAGTTTCATTCGCTCCGGCGTTTGACCGATTTGAAACGAGCGAGTTGAGTTTGACGGTGCGAGGCGAGGTTTATCACTTCAATGCGGAGGCGTTCTTTCAGATCAATCCGTCGCTGCTTGGACCGTTAATCGATTTTGCGCTGGCTGATGCTTCGGGTGAGAGTGTTTTGGATCTTTATTGCGGGGTTGGGCTGTTTACACTGCCATTGGCGCGACGATTTAAGAATGTCGTAGGAGTGGAAGCGAATGCGGCCGCCGCTCGCTACGCACGCAAAAACCTGCAACGCGTGGGATTGGCGAATGCACGCGTGATCACGGCGACTGTTACTGACTGGTTTCGTAATGATCCCGTTGATCCAGTGGATTTCGTATTGCTGGATCCGCCGCGTGCAGGGGCTGAGTCGGCAGTGATTAAGGGAATACTAGATTTGCGTCCGGCTGCGATCTCTTATGTGTCCTGCGAGCCGGCGACGCTCGCGCGCGATCTGAAGAAACTCATTGCCGGCGGATACGCGATCGATTCAATCGCCGCTTTTGATCTATTTCCTCAGACCCACCACGTCGAGACTGTAGTCCACTTGAGATAGCCACCCAAAAGGCACAAATACATAAAATTAAGTAAGAAGCATTTGTGCTTTTGTGGATTTTGTGCTTTTTTGTGGCTAACTGATGAATCCTCACCGAAGCCTGTTCAGTCAGCACCCTCTTACTCAACTCGCCGTGGCGTTTGCCGTAGGTATCTGCGCGGCATATTACTTTTCATGGAGACTGAGTATCGCGCTTGTGCCCGGCGCTGCGTGTTCGATGTTCGCAGCGATTCTGGTGCGGAAGAAGAAAGCGCGAGCGGCTGGGTTGATGTTGCTGTCGGCGATGTTCTTTGCAGGTGTGGCGCTTGCTTTATTGGAGAGACGTGGCGATGAGTCGAGTGAACTGAAGAAGTTTGTCGATAAGCCCATTGCGTTGACGGGAGTGTTGGATGGTCCGCCTGAGTTCGCGCGCGACCGTGTTTATCTATCGCTACGTGTTGAGCGCATCGACTCTGAAGCGATCCCACGCGGACGCGTCTCGTTGCTGGCGCGGGTTCGTAATGCGGCAACAGTCGAAAGCTATAGGGTCCTACAACTTCGCTACGGCACTCGAGTCAGCGTCAGAACAACTCTCGATCGCGCCGGCAACTATCGCAATCCCGGTGTCTCACCGCTGCATGAATACCTGGACCGCACGGCCTACGACGCCACCGGTATCGTAAGAGCTCCGGGTTCAATTGCGCGGCTCGACGATACCCGTGTCTTTCCACCGTTGGCGAAACTCTATCAATGGAGAGAAAGACTTCAGCGCGAAATCGACACGCGGTTCGCGCCGGAAACCGCAGGTGTGCTGGATGCGGCATTGCTCGGCAATCGTTACAACCTTTCACACAGCGCATCCGAGCGCTTTCGCGAAGGCGGCACCTTCCACGTCCTCGTGATCAGCGGCCTGCACATCAGCTTCCTCGGCGGTCTGGTATTCCTCGTCGTGCGCCGTCTCACCGCTCGAAGGCTATTGCGATTTGTGCTGCCCGCAAGCGTTGTGTGGTCCTACTCGATTGCCGTCGGTGCAGAGGCGTCAGTGGTTCGCGCCGCGTTGATGTTTACTTTCGCGGGCTTGGCGACGATCGTGTTTCGGCAATCGACGTCTTTGAATGCGTTGGGGGCGGCGGCGTTGATTCTTTTGGTTCACAGCCCGAAGCAGATCTTCGATCCATCGTTTCAACTGACCTTCCTATCAGTGCTGGCGATTGTGGCCATCGCATGGCCTCTGCTGCTGAGGATGTCGGCAATCGGCGCGTGGCATCCAACGCGATCCACGCCGTACCCGGCCGCGTGTTCGCCTGGAGTGAAAACGCTTTGCGAACTCCTCTTCTGGAGCGAGCGAGGGTGGCAACAAGAGCTGGCTCGCTCGCCACACGATTACCGCTTATTTAAAAACTTAGCTGCCGCATGGCTTGAGCGTTATCACGTGCAGAGTTGCTTGCGTTACGTGGTTGGCGCTGTTGTTGTTTCGGCGAGCGTGCAAGTTGTGTTGTTGCCACTGTTGATTGTCTATTTTCACCGGCTGTCGCTGGCGTCGTTGGTGCTGAATATCGTCGTCAGTGTTTTACTGGCAGTGTTGGTTGCTGTGGCCGTAGGTGCTTTGCTGCTCGCGCAAGTGAGTGCGGCTATTTCAGCACCGGTATTCAAACTCGCGGACGCGATCAACTGGTTAATGGTACACAGCGTCGATCCCTTTTCGAGTTTTGATCTGGCCTCCCTCAGGTTGCCCGAGTACACAGGCCGCGCCGCATTCTTGTACGTGGTTTACTACTTTCCGTTGTTGCTATTACTGCTTGCGCTTTCCCACTGGCGGCCGCTGGCACTGCTGAAAGAACGACGTTGCAAACTACACCGGTTCGTGCTGCCGATGTCGCTTTTGCAAGTGCTGCTGATTGGGGTTTTGGTTTTGCACCCACTCAGCAGCGGTCGCGCCGATGCGCAGCTTCATGTCGACTTTCTTGACGTCGGACAAGGCGACTCGGCGCTCCTCACCATGCCCGACGGCACGACGCTGCTGGTTGACGGCGGTGGCAACACGACCGAAGCCGCGCGCAGAATCGGTGAAACAGTAGTGTCCGAATACTTGTGGTGGCGCGGCTTGAGTGAAGTCGATTACGTACTCGCCACACACGCCGACGCCGATCACATCGATGGACTAAACGACGTTCTCAAAAACTTCAGAGTAAGGAGCGCGCTCGTTGCTGGAAGACCAGCGAACGATCCCGAGTTCTTGAAGTTCTCAGAGACGCTATCGGCGACGAACACACACGCGGAGGTGATTCAGGCGGGAGACGTGATTAGCTTCGGACCTGTTGAGGTAAGCGTGTTATGGCCGCCCGGCGGAGGTGAACAGTCAACGAACAACGACTCGATCGTGCTGCGCTTGAAGTTTGGTGAGCATTCGATCCTGTTGACCGGAGACATCGAGAAGGTGGCGGAGAGAGCCCTGGTGGAATCTGACCAAGATCTAAACGCATCCGTGGTTAAAGTGGCGCATCACGGCAGCAAAACATCTTCGACGGACGACTTCGTTCGCGCCACCAAACCAACCCTCGCGATCATCTCAGTGGGCCGCAACTCAATGTTCGGTCATCCACACCCTGAGGTGGTCCAACGCTGGCAAGCAAACGGCGCCACAGTCCTCACCACCGGCGAGTGTGGCACGATTACCATCACCATCGACGGCCACCAACTCAGCCTCAAGAAATTCATAGAGCCACAATAAGGCACAAAGCACATAAAAGAGGAATTCATTCAGCCTTCCTCTTAAATTGTTATGTGCTTTGTGCCTTATTGTGGCTAAATTGGAAAATCGTTGGGAGTGTAGAGATCTATCTGCGAACTTCCCACCTTGTAGGTTCTTAAAACACCGAGCGGCGGCGCATAAACGTGGACTGTGATTAGATCCTGACCACTTGATGCGGGATTTCCAAGCTGATGAATGTCAGGCACTTCAGCACCCGTGACCGTGCCCACCGGACATTCGCGATCCATGTCGTGACACAAACCCTTGTCGAGATCGAACGCAAAGATCGTTTCGCCCATGAGGCCCTGATGAACGCGGACCACGCCGTGCGAACCGTTGTGATCGTGAATCGGAGTCTGCTGGCCTGGGCGCCAGCAAATCACCAGCATCTCGACCGCATCATTGCGGCACACTCGGTGGCGCCAGTAGTTGCCTTCCTTGAACCCGATGTACGGCCCAAGGTCGGCATCGCAGATCTCGACACTTGAAACCCACAGGTTCAACTGTTCAAGTGTGGGAGGGCTGGTCTGGCTCCCCAGGCGTTCAATCAGTTCTGAAAAACTGGTCGAACTGCCTGCGAGCGGTTGGGTGGAAATGGGAGTTTCCGTATTTATCAGCGTCGACAATAGTTGGCTCCAAACGAAATCTTTATATGCGTTTAACTAGTTGAGAGTCAAGACGATCGCAAAAAAATTCGCAAATCGCGGACATTTGTACCAGTCGGGCCGGTGATTATGAGCGCGTTCAGCCGTTCGAAGAAGCCGTACGAGTCGCTGCGAGCGAGATATTGATGGGTGTCGAGGCCGAGCTCTCGCGCTCGTTGCAAAGTGGTTTCGTCGGCGATTGCGCCTGCAGCGGGGCTATTTCCGTCGATCCCGTCGGTGCCGGCGCTCAGGATCACGAAGTATTGGGCGTTGTTTACGTTTGACTCGTCAAGACGAATGGCGCAGCGCAAGACGGTTTCGAGATTTCTGCCTCCTCGCCCGTCGCCGCGGACGGGGCACGAAAACTCGCCGCCGGAAATCGCGCAGAAGGGGTTGCCAGTCGATTGTGCAAATAACTTGGAAAGTAGAAGGTCGCAGCCGGTTTCGATTGGCTGTTCCGAGGTGTCGTGCAGGATTGCAGAGGTGAAGCCGAGTGCAAGCGCCTTCGAACGGGCGGCTTCGAGAGCTGTTCGGTTATCTAAAAGAACGACGTGAGATCCGACAGCGGGGGCAAGCCCCTCTTCCTGACTTGTTCTGGCTCCCACAGCGTTCATGATCGACTGTGGTAAGAGAGTTTGAAGTTGATACTTCTCCACTACCTCAATCGGTTCCGGAGCGTCCGGCGGGACATTCATCGTTGGTCCCGAAGCCACACTCGCTTCATCGCCGCGATTCGTGTCGGAAACAATCAAGGTACACATGCGCGCGCGGGGTGCGCGTCGCGCCAGTGCGCCACCTTTCACCGCCGAGAATGCGCGTCGGACGGCATTCACCTCAGCGATACTCGCGCCGCACGACACCAGTATCTGATTCGCCGCTTGCAGATCCGCGAGTGAAATATCGTCACTCGCCGGCCACTCGATCATCGCCGAGCCGCCACCCGAGATGAGAAAGACGACCATCGCCTGTTC
>Ga0126307_10003222_pt1 | contig 11115 bp, 8 predicted proteins | sample Plot28_FD_89955 | JGI IMG/M metagenome (GOLD analysis project Ga0126307, IMG submission 89955) | Serpentine soil microbial communities from UC McLaughlin Reserve, CA, USA - Plot28 | ecosystem: Environmental > Terrestrial > Soil > Grasslands | place: USA: UC McLaughlin Reserve, Lake County...
CCCAAACACGGCGACGTGCAATCTCGACGTTCGCCTGTTGCCCGGCGAATCACCGGAAGATTTTCTCAAAGCACTGACCACTGTAATCGCGGATCCCTCAATCAAGATCGAAAACGTTAATCGGTTCAAGCCACCCAACAGTTCCCCGATCAATACCGAACTGTTCTCGCTGATCGCTCGCCAGACGAAAGAGAAGCATCCGGGAGCAGTTATCACCACCAAGATGTTGAGTGGGTATACTGAGAGCCAGCTTTACCGGCAGCTCGGCATCACCGCGTATGGCTGGGCGCCGATTTACACGACCCCCGACGAAGACGAAGGCGTACACGGCAACAACGAGCGGATCTCAGTCAAAAACGTGCGCGAGGGCACACGCGAGTTTTATGAAGTGGTGAAAGAGATCTCCCGTTAACAAGCCCACTGATCAAATTCATTTAAAGATTCTTATGCCTAAAGACGCGTATGAAATGAACGAGAGCGAGATCCGCTCGCGCATCGTGACGCTCGCATTCGGAGGTGACGAGCGCCTCTTCATCGCGTTCTATCGAAAACTACAGCAGGGACTTCCGGAAGGTACCGGAATCGTGCTGCGTGGCAGTGTGGTCACAAACAAACGTCACGAAGATGGCATGCCTTTCGACTCTCAGGGTAAAGCAACGAGCGACCTGGACGTTACTTTAGTCGGGAGCAAGGTGATGGAAGCGTGGAACTCTGACGCGTATTACATCCCGGGACTGCACACGAAACCCCTGGGCGACAAGGATCCGGATATCGCACCAAGTCTGAACTCGCTGCGCGAATCGCTACAGAAACTTGTTGGGCGCCCGGTAAATTTTCAAGCGACCTCGAGTCTGGTTCTTTACGGCCGCGACGTCTTATTTGGAGAGCCTTACTACGTCGTGGTCCCGCCGGGTGAAGATGCGTGACCTTAAGGCTGCTGAGTTACAACATCCGCTTTGGGGGACGTGGCCGGGAACAGACGCTGGCAGAGACGATCGTCGCTGCCTCTCCTGATCTCGTTGTTTTTCAGGAAGCCACAGATCCGCTGGTGATCGAACGTCTCGCCGAAGCGACAAAGTTTCCAATCTGGGCAGCACGACGTGATCACTCGATCGGTTTTCTCAGTCGGCAGAAGGTGGATTACTACGAGTGGCACTACCCGGCGGCCGCGCGGCATTCGTTTCTCGAGATCGTTCCGGCTGGAGGTAAGGTGCGGGTCTTTGGTTTGCACCTGAGCGCGCGCTTTTCCAAGTGGGACGAACGCAGGCGCACGCGCGAGATCCGCTCGTTGCTCGATGGGATCAAACGTCACCAGGACGGTTTTCACGTTTTAGTCGGGGATTTCAACACGCTGGCGCCGGGAGAGGTGCTGGAGCTGGACCGGCTGCCGGCGTGGATTCGCGCGTTGATTTGGATTAGCGGTCGCAAGTTGCAACGCGAGTCAATTCAACTGGTGCTTGACGCCGGCTACGCTGATGGTTTTCGCACACTACATCCCGACGTAATTGGCTACACGTTTCCGACGTGGGATCCGCACGTAAGGCTCGATTACGTCTTCGTGCCCAAAGCGTTTGTGAATCGCTTAGTTAAGTGTGAGGTGATCACGGAACCGGAAGAACGAATACGCGCCGCTTCTGATCATTGTCCATTGATAGCAGAACTGGACGGATAAATCCTTATCAATCCGTGTGAATCCGTGGCCTGAATTTGAGTTTGACTATGAATGCAGAATTCAGTGGTTGGCCCAAGAGTCATTTGACGGCCCCATAGCGCGACTCCTGGTCGTGACGTGAGCGGCTCCACCGAGGCGTAGAAGTCTTTATAGGAAACGCCACTCGGCTTGCTTAACCAGACAGCGTATCTCGCCTGCGCCAGATCTTCAGCGCCCGCCCGCAGCCGGTACAAACCACCCGTTCCGTCCGCTGCCTCTCGCGCCACACGATTATGCGGTTCTTCGCAAACGCCCGTGACGGCGGCTTCGTTGAGTCGATCCATCGCCCCCGAGTCGTCGAGCAAGTACCACTCTTCATAAGCCTCGCCGTTCGTGTTCAGCCAGTTAGCGTTACGAATAAGAAACACTACCGACTGCTGAAACCCGTCTGGCTTATTGGCCGCGAGCGTGCGATGAAACTCGGCCAGATGGTCCACGTACGAACCGTGTTCGATCTGCGGCTGCGGCCAATGCCAGAAGACGTAAGCGAGCATCTTTATGCTGAAGCTGAAGAGCGTTGCATTCCCTTGATGTCGTTAAGCAGCACGCGCTCATGACCTTCAGGATTCACTTTGAGATACGTCTTGCGCAGCTTGCCTTCGGGATCGACGACAAAACTGGTGCGATCCCAGTACATCGTTCCCTTGTACTCGCTCTGGCCCACACCCGCGGCGCGCAATAACTCGTGATTCGGATCCGCAAGCAGATCGATGTTGAAACTAAACTTACTGCAGAAGTTTTTGTGCGACTCGACGTCGTCTTCACTCACACCGACGACCGCGATGTTTGCGTCGTCAAACTCCTGTTTGGTTGCAGTGAACGATTTACCCTGAATCGTGCAACCGGGCGTGTCGTCTTTTGGATAGACATAAACGACGAGCCACTTGCCTTTGAAGTCGTCGAGCTTAACCGTTTCGCCGTCCTGATTTTTAAGATTGAAGTCTACGAAGCGTTGACCTTCTTCCAGTCCCATGATTGTCCCTCGTTAGTTGATGATTAAAGCGTTGTGTCAGCCAGATTCGATTTGTACTTGATGGGGGTCTTGCGATCGTTCATTTCGATGTAAACGTAACTCGGCGGCAGCTTATCGACTTCCAAAGCAAACCAGATCTTCCCGAGGTCTGATGATTTTCCCAGCGCGCAGAAGCCCTGCAATCGCTTTCCGTTCTGGTCATAGATGTCGATCCATGTACGTGCCGCTTTGGTGTTTTGACCGCAAGGAGGCAGATCGGGAGATGCGGCAAAGAGGTCATCCGGATACTCATCCTTATTCGCTACGTCGTAGCTGTAACGAATGAACTGCTTGCCACCGGTTTCATAAAATTCCTGGCCGAGAAAATAGAGTACCGGGTTCGGGAGCACCGGAGCAGATGCGGAGCCTTGAGTTGAGAAAACAAGCAGCAGAGTGATTAAAGCCAGCGAGGTTCGTTTTGCAATTCTCATTTGGGGGGACTCCTTCGTTGAGTTGTATCCACAGATTACACAGATTTTCAAAAAGATCTGTGTAATCTGTGGATTGTATTTACCACGCGACGGCGTAACGGCTGCGCCGCGGATCCGCGCCCGCAGCAGCTACGCCATTGCTCGGATCGTAAACGATTACAGTGGGCGCTGAGAGCGTGCCCCATTCCCCCTGGACCTTGACCTTGTGCCCTTTCTGCGACAACTCCTGGATCGTTTTCAGACCCACTCGCGATTCCACGTTGAGTGAACCTGGCAGAAATTCGTGATCGTCAAACGAGCTGACGTAATGTTGCGTATCGAAGCGCGGAGCCTCGACGGCTTCCTGCGGATTCATACCAAACTCAATCACGTTCAATAACACTTGCAGCAACGCCTGGTCCTGATTGTCGCCGCCGGGCGTGCTCAACACCATGAACGGCTCGCCACCTTTGAGCACGAGCGTCGGCGTAAGCGTGATGCGCGGACGCTTGCCCGGCGCGACGACGTTCGGACTGTTTGGATCGGTTAACGACGACTGCAACCTCTGGCCCATCAACACACCCGTGTCTCCGGCGACAACAGCCGGGAGCCACGCGCCGCTCGGAGTGGCGCTGAACAGGTTGCCATCCTTATCGACGACGTTGACGCAGGTAGTGTCGTTCGCGCGCTCGATCTCGGGCAGCGCGGAAGCACGGCCGATGGTCTGCACGGCGCTGGCCAATATCGCTTTCATGTTTAAGGGATCGCCGGGTTGTTGCGCCAAAGATGCGCGCCCCTCGTCAATCAGAGGTCGTCGCAATGCGGCGTAATTTTTCGACAGCAGCTCGGTCATCGGGATCTTCACGAAATCCGGATCACCGAAATAGCGATCGCGATCTGCGAGGCCGAGTTTGAGTGCTTCGGCCAGCGTGTGAATGTAGGCGGGCGAGTTGTGGCCCATCTTCTTCAAGTCGAAGCCCTCGAGCATGTTCAGGGTTTCGACCAGGGCCGGACCTTGTGTCCAGAATCCGGCTTTGTACACCTGGAAGCCACGATAGTCAGTCTGTACCGGCTCGCCCACCTTGGCGGTAAAGCGGGCAAAGTCGCCGGCGGCAATCAAACCGCCATTGGCTTGCATGTAATCGCCGATGCGGCGCGCGATTGGGCCACGATAAAAATAGTCACGCGCGGCCATTAAACCGGCGTGGCGACTATTGCGCGTGCCCTTCGATGCGAGGCGCTCCGCACGCACGATCTCACGCAGCGTCCGAGCGAGATCCGCTTGCACGAAGATGTCGCCGGCTTTCGGCATCTGTCCTTCAGGCATGAAGACCCGTTTGGCATCAGCCCATTGTGAAAAGATTGGCGATCTGGTCTTGATGTACTGCACTCTCAATTCGTCGATCGGGAAACCGTCGGCGAGTTGAATCGCGGGCTCCATGACTTCGGCAAGTGTTTTCGTCCCGAATTGATCGAGTGCAGTTATACAGGCGTCTAACACTGCCGGAACCGTGGCTGATAGTGGACCAGTCGAGGGTATCAATCCGCCTTTTCTGGCGCCGGCCATGGTCGTTTGTCCTGCAGCTGTTAACGAAGGCGCGCCGCTCTCGTTCGCCCGGTTGACGAAGAATTCCCGCGTGGCTTTCATCGGCGCCTGGCCCATGCCTTCGATAACCACGACCTTCTGACCCTTCAACTTGATCAGAATCGGTACTTCGCCGCCAAACGAAAAGTGAGAAAACTCGATTACCGAAGCGGCGAAGATCGTCGCCACGCCCGCGTCGACGGCGTTGCCGCCGCGCTGGAGAATTCGCAGTCCGGCTTCGACTGAGAGAGGCTGGCCACCCGCTACAACACCACGTTTACCGCGAACGACGGGTCTGAAAGTGTCGGCGTGCGAAGTTGATACGGGAAAACCGGCGAGGATGAATACGGTTATCAGACAAAAGACGATCAGCTTACGTTTAAGGATAAACATCGGCGGGCCACCTCTTTCGATTTTGACCTGCGAATTGTCAACCTGTTTGCAGCGGCAGTCAATAGCTTAACCACTAAAGGACAAAAGTCACAAAGTTAGACAAACTGAGCTACAGTTCAAACTTAAGCTACAGTTCAAAACTTAGTGTCGTAGTAACTTTGTGGTTAAAGGTTCTGGTAAGATGGCGGGCAGACAAAAAGAGAGGGCGCTGACCTCCCCCAAGACCAGCGCCCTTGCCTTTATCTCAGTTCTCCCATGGAGAATTAACGACGGGGCAGATACTAACCGCACAAGGCCGAATGTAGGTTGCATACATCTTGTAATGCCTTTGCGAGGTTGTGACAAAAGTTTTTCGACCAGCACAAAAAACGAACAACTACTGAAATCCGGAATCAATAAAAGCGAGGATGGACCTTGTCAAATTCACCGAAGATTGCGCCATATGGCTCCTGGAAATCGCCAATCACCTCAGACCTGATTGTGGAAGGCTCGGTGGGCCTTAGTCAGCCTTCATTCGATGGCGAAGATATTTATTGGGTGGAACTGCGGCCCAGGGAGAGTGGCCGCAACGTCATCGTCAAGAGATCGCCTGCGGGAATTTGTATAGATATTAACCAACCTCCCTTCAACGCACGGACCAAGGTCCATGAATACGGAGGCGGAGATTACCTCGTCAGCGACGGCATTGCTTACTTTTCAAACTTTTCAGACCAGCGACTTTATCGTCAAGAGGGTTTAGCCGCGCCCGAAGCGCTGACCGGCGTGGGAGACGTTCGGTACGCCGACGCACGTATGAATCATGTAAGAGGCCGGCTCATCTGCGTGCGAGAGGACCACACTCGCGACGGTTCAGAAGCTGTTAACTCAATAGTCGCCGTTAACCTGCGGCCCGGCGATGATTACGGTTCAGTCCTCGTTGAAGGAAACGATTTCTATTCATCACCGCGCGTCAGTCCGGATGGAACTCAACTGGCCTGGCTTACCTGGAACCATCCAAACATGCCGTGGGATGGTTGCGAGTTGTGGGTGGGCGAGTTTGGCGAGGATCGCATACTGGCTTCGACGCGTTGGGTGGCCGGCGGCGCAGCGGAATCGATCTTTCAGCCGGAATGGTCGCCTGATGGCGTGCTTTATTTTGCTTCAGACCGAAGTGGCTGGTGGAATCTGGAGCGGATTACTTCGGATGGCGGGATCGAGAACGTCTACCAATCAAAGGCTGAACTGGGCATGCCGCAGTGGCTGATGGGGATGTCAGCCTATGCTTTTGCGTCGCCCGACACGATCGTTTGCAGTCACGTGGACCACGGGGTTTCAAACTTCTCGACGGTTAATGTGAGCACCGGAAACGTCACGACAGTTGACTGTCCTTATACAGACATCCAGTTTTTGAGAGCGGCGAACGGCCAGGCAGTGTTTCGGGCCGGCTCGCCAACTGACGTAGTGTCGATCGTGAAATTCGATCTGGGTACGGGCCAATTCGAAACGCTGCGTCGCTCCAATGATCTGGAGACGTATCCACAGTATTTCTCTGTGCCGCGGGCGATCGAGTTCCCGACTGAAGGCGGACTCACAGCGCACGGGTTCTTTTATCCGCCGCAAAATCCGGATTATCGTGCACCGGACAATGAAAAACCGCCGCTGATCGTGAAGAGTCATGGCGGACCGACTGCTGCGGCTTCGACGGCGTTGAGCCTGTCGGTTCAGTATTGGACCAGCAGGGGATTCGCCGTGCTCGACGTCAATTATGGCGGCAGTTCCGGTTATGGCCGGCAGTATCGCGAACGTCTTAACAAGAAGTGGGGAATAGTTGACGTCGACGATTGCGTGAATGGCGCGCGTTATCTTGCCGAGCGAGGTGAAGTGGATGGTGAGCGGCTGATCATCACGGGTGGCAGCGCCGGCGGTTACACAACGCTTGGTGCGCTGACGTTTCGCAAGACGTTCAAGGCGGGCGCCAGTCATTTCGGGATCAGTAACCTTGAATCGATGGCGCGTGACACTCACAAGTACGAGTCGCAGTATCTGACTGGTCTACTAGGCGCATATCCCGAGCGCAAGGACATCTATTACGAGCGTTCGCCGATCAACTTTCCCGAACGGCTGTCGTGTCCGGTGATATTTTTTCAGGGCCTTGAAGACAAGGTTGTCCCGGCGGACCAGGCGGAGACGATGGTTGAGGCGATCAGAGCGAAGGGAATTCCGGTTTCGTACGTCGCCTTTCCCGGCGAACAGCACGGCTTCAGGCAGGCAAAGAACATCAAGCAAGCTCTCGACGCGGAGCTTTACTTCTACTCGCGAGTTTTTGGATTCCAGCTGGCCGAGCCCGTCGAACCAGTCGAAATCGAAAACTTGAATTAGCCACGGATTACACGGATACATTCACGGATTACATTCACGGATTAAATCTAATCCGTGTTAATCCGTGTGAATCTGTGGCTAATTAATGGGAGGATCGGAGGCGGTGGCGGAGGCGCCGCCGCGATCGGCGCCGCGGAGCATGCGTGTTTGGTCCATGAAATACGACATCTTGCCTGTTTTCCCATACTCCACCGGCGCCGCCGACACTTCAAACTTAGCTGCGGTCACAGTCAACTCAAACCTGTACCCCGAATTCTCGATCGTCTCCTTCGAAACAAGCTTCTCCGCTATTAACTGTTCCAATGACCCGTAACTACCGGCACCCGTCCCCGTCTTATACTTCTCCTCACCAATGGCAATCATGTACATCGCGCCAATCGCCATCCGCTCTTTTTGTACTGTCGCCGGCGGATTGATTTCTCCTGAGATTCCCGCCACTGCCATCAGCACCAGGTTCTTAGGCAGGTGCAACTCATGCAACGGACCATTTCCTTCGTTTGAGAGTGAATAAGTGATCGGCTGGGCCATCATATCAATGGGCGTCAAAAGAGCCCTGGCCCGATCGCTCATGCCTGAGTTGGGCCGAGCGGCCCAGGCTCTAAAGCTTTCCATAAGCGCCGGAGAGATATAGATCTGCCCTTGCAACTGTCTTGGCTGCCAGCGCGTGTAGTTCTTGAAATTGGTGTCTGCTGCAAGTGTTTCGTGTTTTAAGTAAGAATCGACTATTTTGCGCGTCGCCGCTGCATCTGCTGAAAGCACGATGAAGTCGCCGATAAAGGCGTACGCAAAGACATTGGCAAACGATACCAACTCCGTGTCTTCACGGCGTTCAGTCTGTGCCAGCGCCATCGCGCCCTTTAAGCCAAACGCCTCGATTAGCTTCGGCAGCAAGGCGCGCAAGCGTTCCTTGTCTCGTACCTCAATAGCCAGTACAGGCGAACTTCCCGGGCCCTCTTTCGCTTCCGGGCTCGACATCATTACGCCGGGCAGTCCAACTATGCCCATCCCCTGGATCGGCAAGGCAAGCGCGATTTCCGAACCGAGCAACGGAAGCAGATCATCCTTGATGTTGATCTTCAACTGCTTTTCAATGGCCGCGAACGGCGGCTCAACTTCGACTCTAGTGACCGATACCTTATCGCCACTACTGGTAACGAATTCAGACTGAGGTCGGGGCTTGGACATCGCCGCATAGACCTGTGGCAGGTCGAGCGACATCGTCACAAAAAGTTCCGTGTCAGCCGGGAAAATATTTGGCGACTCAGGCGCGATTGCTGCCCCCGGAATCAACTTGGGCCAGAGCGGCACGGCGTCACTCTTTTCACCGGCAGCGTTGACGAGCAAACCGCGCAAATCGATTGAATCCCCTTCAAAAGAGAGAGCGAGCGCAACGCCGTCAGGCCAGTCTGCCTCGCCGCCAAAGAACACCATTCCCAGATTTGATACGGCAGTGGACATAGGATCCGGCGTTGGTGGTTCATTCGTCGTTTCGGAGCCGACATTTGCAGTGAGTTTCGCACCCGGTACCACTTCGGATACGACAAACTCCTCTTCCGCCTCTCCTGGTTTGTCGGGTTCGGCGGCTTGCTTTTTCTGTTCCTCGGCCGCCGCCATTTCACGTTTTACTCGCTCTTCTTCTTCCCGCTGCACCGCTTCGTAACGCTTGCGGCGCTCTTCTTCTTCTCTTTCCATCGCTTTGACATCGATGTAAACGAAGACGGGTTCGGAGCTGAAGCGATTGTGCGCCGTTCGGAAGTTTGCATCTTCGGAGAGCAGCTTGCTGCCGGCGGGCTTCAGTTGCTTCATGGTCCATTGCTTTGGAGTTATCACGACCAGTGAACCAAGTCGCTGCAAGTGAAAGCCGGGTGCCGGAGGCGCTGCTGGTTTTTGTTTGTCCGGCGATGCGGACGGCGACGCTTCCGGTGCCGGAGTGGGCAACACAGTGGGCAAAAACTCGTTAAGCGGCGTAACAAACTTGGTCGCTTCCTCAGCCGAAGCAAACTCAATGGCGATCATTGACTGAGGAAGATTAGTGTTCGTCGGCCACATGGCAACCAGCAGGCGAGAAGTCAGTACCTCGTCCGCGTGCGCGTTCAGCCACTTGACGACCGATTTGAACTCTTTCGGTGGCCCGGCGAGTTTCAGCACCGGCTCGAGTAATTCATTCACTGCGTTGGACCGGATTAACTGCCCCGCACCGCGCACCTCGGCGTAGATCGTGTAGGAGTCAGCCGGCAGCAGAGTGTCGAAAGTCGGCGCCGGCGCAGGTGTGGCTTTCGGTTGCGGCCTTGCCGGTGTTTGACGTTTCTGTTGAGCCGCGGTCGTGATGGGAAGGATAGTCAGGAGCAGGAACAAGATGGCTTTCATGGGAGTCTCGCCTTTTCAACAAAATCGGATCCCTTATACGTGTAATCCGTGGCTAACTATAACTTCGATCGCCAACTCTTTTCCAGATTAGAAGTTGCGATATTTGCGCACACTCGTGCCCGGATAGTAGTGAGCCAAAATCTGCTGAAACGAGTGTCCGCGTTGGGCCATAACGTGCGAGCCCTCCTGGCACAAACCCAGGCCGTGTCCAAAACCGCCACCACGAAATACAAATTGCGATCCAACACGGGAAACATTGAAGCGCGAACTCTTCAAAACGTTCCATCCGAGCGCGCGACCTATGATTAACTTCAATTCCCATCCACTTATTGCACGTATGCGAGCGCCGGCGATTGATATCAATTCAGCCCGTCCGCTGTCGTCATATCTGGTTATCGCGAGGTCGCGAATTGTTTGTCCGACATCTGTCCGTGCATCGCTGCGCAATGCGCCAGCTAATTGCTGCGACGTGATCACGTCAGTCCAACGATAATGAGAACCTGAGTGGCAATAATCATCTGGCACTCCGCGCAGATATGCCGGAGCCTCAACTCCCCACAGGGCCTTAATGTTTGCAGTCATGCCACCGCATGAGGCGCTGAAATATGCGTCGATGATTTGACCTTGATCGTCGCGCAGCACCATACCTGACGTTTCTTTGACCGCAGCGATCAACGCAGGCCGAGCAGCGACTGTATCAAATCGCTGGCAGTGGGTCGTGCTACAGAAGTCATAACCTTCAGCTTTATGACGGTGGAGGTTTCTTAATGCGTATGTGCGAGCAGCGACGGCTAATGCTTTGACTGCTTCGGGTTCATCTTCGACACTTGCTTCACTCGACACCACCTGAACGAGGTAGTCTTCCAACGCCAGCTTCCTGGTCGAGTTTTTCCCTACTTGATGCACGGAGACGTATGTAGTTTCGTTTGTTGAAATGCTGCTGCCGGTAAACTCCTCAAAGATCACGCGCGCAACTTCGGCAGCGTTGAGGCCGTGAGCTTTCTGAAGGTAAACAAGAACCAGGAGCTGTGCATGCGCCGGTTCGCGCCGCGTGTTCGACTCAAAGGCGACACCCGCAAACCAGCCGTGCGAACGGAAGCTTTGCAGCGGAGTGGACGTTCCCGTCTTACCTACAACGTAAGCGGGTAGGGAATTGAGATCTGCTTTCTCCGCCGTGCCGAATGTCACAGCGCCGCGCATGCCTTCCAGCAGGATCGATCTCTCGTCATCGCTGATCGAAAGTTGTGCGCGAAGACGTGGGGTGAAATTGGAGGCCGGA
>Ga0126307_10003223_pt1 | contig 11113 bp, 8 predicted proteins | sample Plot28_FD_89955 | JGI IMG/M metagenome (GOLD analysis project Ga0126307, IMG submission 89955) | Serpentine soil microbial communities from UC McLaughlin Reserve, CA, USA - Plot28 | ecosystem: Environmental > Terrestrial > Soil > Grasslands | place: USA: UC McLaughlin Reserve, Lake County...
CTTTGTCGATCGCGGGTGAACCCTCGAGGAGGGGGATTGTCGGCGTGGGGCCACCGTGGTCTCCGAGGGTCCCGAGCTTCGGGTCAGCATTGACGATGTCGGTCAGCTGCGTGAACCCTGTGCAGTCGAGCTCGCTGGTTTGGCGGAAGTTGTAACCGGCCGACGTGTGAGCGCCTCCGCACTGGTTCGCGACCGGCGTCGCCGTGCCGACGCTGTTGCCGGCGTAGAGAGTGTTCGCGACCGTGATGGTCGCCATGGCGCTTGCTTTGTAGCTGCCGCCCCCGCTGCCGCCTCCAGCGTCGTCTAAGTCGGCCGTGTTGCCCTGGATGGTGCTCGAGTTGATGGTGATCTGGCCTGCATTACTGACGTAGATCCCACCCCCGAACTCATTCACCGAATTGCCACTGAGCGTCGAGTTGACGACGTCGGCCACGCACGCGGTTCCTGCGCCCATGTTGCTGCTCACGGAGAGCGCGCCACCGAAAGCAGCCTGGTTGCCGCTCAGAGTGCTGTTGCGGAGCGATAAAGCGCCGCCGTCGCAGTGGACTGCCCCGCCACTGGCGGTTGTCTGGTTGTCGCGGAGCCAGACCGCGTCCAGGACAAGCGCCCCGGCTCCTCCCTTGAGCAGGGCGCGGTCGGTGCCGTCAGAGATCGACACCCCCTCGATCGTCACCGTTAGCGTTGCTGCAGGGCTGACGACGAACAAGCGGGTCCCAGCCGCGGCAGTGGGCGACGGCTGAACATCCAGGCTGTCCGCACCGGGTCCCGTGATCGTCATCGGTGTACTGAGGTTCGGCAGAGCGGTGAGCAGCTCGATGTCGCCGGTCACGTTGATCGGAATCTCGTCGACGGTCGCGTTGTTGCCGTTGGCGTTGGCGTCGGTGATCGCCTGACGAAGGGAGCCGGCGCCGGAGTCATCAGCGTTGGTGACCGCGAACGTGGCGGCATGGCTGGGCCCAGCGAGGAGCACCGCCGAGGTAACCCCGCCGAGAGCAGCCATCCGTAGCGCTCTTAGCCTTCTCCCTTTCGTACGGCTGACCCTATGCCTCAGAGGCGGGGCAAATCAAGCGGAAGTCGCACCACGAGCAGATGTCGGGGGAGGGGCGCGGCTCGAAATCCTGGCCCATGATGCCCTCGCCGACCTCGAGGACCACTCCCTCCACCCGCTCCAGGTCGTCGGGTGAGCCGCCGACCGCGACCTTCTCGTCGGCGAGCACGTACCAGTAGCTGCCCGCCGCTCCTTCGAGGCGCCAGGCCTCGCGGGCGGCGAGGCGGTAGATCGCCAGCTGCACATCGGATTCGAGCTCACGCGGAGGCTTCGGGTCGCCGGTCTTGTAGTCGATCAGCTCATAGCCGCCGCTGGGCAGCTCGTCGACCCGGTCGACGCGGCCGCGCAGGTGGTGGGGGCCGATCCGGAAGTCGAACTTGCGCTCGACCCAACGCGGCTGGGAGCCACTGGCCACCTCGCGGGCGTGGTAGCGGCGCAGCGACTCGATTGCCTTCTCTCGGAACTGAAGCTCGTCGTCGGACTCGCCGAAGCCGGCGCGCCGCCAGGCCACGGCGAAGAGCCCCATCAGCCGCTCCAGGCTCCCCGCGTTCTCGTCGCCCGAGGCCTGCTGGCCGTGAAATCGCTCCAGCACCTGGTGGATGACGATGCCGAAGCGCTGGTTGATCGTCGTCTCCTGGGGGATGCCGAAGACCCGCGCGAACTTGTACTTCAGGGGGCAGGTCCGGTAGAGCTCGATGTCCGTTGCGGAGAGCGCCAGCCCCGCGCCGCGGCGCGGCAGGAATGCCTCGAGCGAGGGCTCGTCGCGCTTCGCGATCAGCTCTCGCCGTCGCTTGGCCGCGCCCTCCTCGTCGAGCAGGTAGGCGTCGAGCCCGGAATCGCCTAGCGCCGCACGTTGCTCAGGTGAGATCGCCTGCTCGAGCAGGTCGTTGACCACCGCGAGTGAGTCCGAGACCGGCTCCTCGCTCGAACCCTGGATCAACCCGGCGAGCTTGACCAGCTCGAGAAAGCGCGCCACCGCGCGGTTGACGTCGACATAGGTATCGAGCCTGGGCTCCCGGAGCTTGCCGCCGGCGCGCCACGCCTCCTCCAGCACCTCGTCCTGGATCATCCGGTAGGTGGCCTGCAGGCCCTCGGCGGGGCCGAAGAGTTCCTCTCCGTGTTCCTGCTCGGGCGCACCGAGCACGGCGCGGGCGTCCTCGTAGAACGGCGAGGGGCGGGCATCGCCCGCGTCGGTCGCGGCGGGTCTCGCCAGGACCAGGTCCTCGGTCGCGCGCGTCATCGCGACGTAGAGCAGGCGCCGCGACTCCTCCTCGTGCGACGGCGTGGCGCCGCCGACGCCCGTGGGGACGGCCGGAGGGCCCGCGGGCACGGCACCCGGCACGGCTCCGGCGTGCAGGCCTACGACGTAGACGCGGGCGAACTCGAGCCCCTTGGTGCGCTCGAAGGGCATCACCCGCACCGCGTCGGCGATCGGTTCGTTCTGCTCCTCGACGGGCGCGACGCCGGCCTCGGAAACGGCCACCAGGTAGCGGACGAAGTCGCGGTTCGAGCCGCCGGGTTCCCGCCGGGTCCAGGCCTCCGCGAGCTCGCCGAGGCGGGACAGGTTGCGAAGTCGCTCCGCGGCCTCCGGATGGGCTGCGAACAGCCGATGGCGGCGGAAGCCGATCCTCTCGATCAGGCGGCGCACGAAGACGTCGGCGCGCATCTCGCCCATCGCCCGGGCCGCGGCCCGATGGAGCTGGAGGAACTCCCTGATCCGGTCCCGGGCTTCGGGCGGGATCTGCGGGCTCTCGAGCGAGGCCTCGAGGGCCGAGACCATGTCGAGCTTGCGGCGCCGGGCGATCGTCGTGCAGCGGGCGAGGTCCACCGAGCGCAGCTCGACCGGCGGGCGGCTGAGGGCGCGGACGGCCGCGGCCGCATCGGTGGGATCCGCGAGCAGGCGAAGCCAGGCGATCACGTCGCGGACCTCCGGGCGCTGGAAGAAGGCGCCGGGGCCGCTCAGCCGGTAGGGAACGCGCCGCTCCTCCAGCGCCGCGGCGATCGCGCGGGCGGGGGCGCCGCCCCGCGGCACCGCGATGCAGATCTCCCCAATCCTCACCTCGCCCGCGGCGAGAGCCGCCTCGATGTCGCGAGCAACCGCCTGCGCCTCCGCGCGCTCGTTGGTGCCGCACCAGAAGCGAACCCGGGTTCCGGGCCCGGCCGCCCGCCGCGGGATCTCGGCGTTGCCGGAGGTGGGCGCCACCACCGCGTGCGCGGCGTCGAGCAGGTCCCCGCCGTAGCGCCAGGTCGGCTCCATGGTCACCTCCCGCGGGCCGAGCGCCTGCCGCGCCCAGGCCGCCGCGGCGTCGCACGGACCGCGACCCTGCTCGTCGTCGCAGGAGAGCACCGCGGAGGCGGAGCCTCGCGCCAGCGCCTCGATCAGCGAGCGCTCCGCGGGGCAGGCGTCCTCGAGCTCGTCTACCAGCAGGTGCGGGAAGCGCGTCGAGATCGCCTCTGCCAGGGCCGGTCGCTGCTCGAGCCTTATGGTCAGCTCGAGAACCCCGTCGATGTCGTCCATCGCGCCCGCCGAGCGCAGCATCGCGTCGTGCAACTCGTAGATCTCCGCGAACTCCCGCTCGCGCGCCGCGGCATCCCGCTCGGAGCGGGAGGCTCCCGCCTGCTCGTCCGTCCACCGTGCGAAGTCAGCCGCCGTCACGCCGGCGGACTTGAGCGCGTCGATCCGGTCGACGATCCGGGCGAGCAGTCCCGCCGCATTGCCGCGGATCTCGTGCCGGCGCAGCGGTAGCTCGTCGATCCGCTCGAGCAGCATCGCGAGCCGCTCGGCCGGGCTCAGCGACTCGAAGAAGGGGTCAATCCCGGCCTCGGTCGCGTGCTCGCGAAGCAGCCGCGCGGCGGCCACGGGATGGGTGTGGACGACGAGCTCCTCGTATGCGCCCTCGATCGTCGCCTCCGCGCGTGTCCTGATCCGCCTTGCCGCCGCGACGGATCGCGTCAGCACGAGCGCGCGCTCTCCCTCGCCCAGCAACCCGGCGAGCCGGCGCGCGAGCGCCTCGGTACGTCCGCTCCCCGCCATGCCCAGGACGAGCAGCGGGCCATCGGTGTGCGTCACGACGGCCTCCTGCTGCTCGGTCGGCCCCGGGGCACCGTGCTCATGCTCGTCTCCCATTTGGAATTCAGGCTAGTGCAAGCCAAAGTCGCCACCGTTCGGCCACGAACCTGTCGCTAATCTCGCCTCATGAGCGAGGCAGGAGCTCGCGGCGACGCCGCGCAGGCGTCTCCGGGCGCCGGTCCAAGCGACGATCAGTGGCTGGAGGCTTGCCGCCGCGCGGTCGAGCTGCAGCGGCGGATCTTCGAGGAGCACCGCACCATCGCCCAGCGCACGCAGTTCGAGGAGGTCGGCGCGGGAGGCGACCGGACGCTGGCGATCGACCGGCTCTGCGAGGACGCCGTCTTCGCCGAGCTCGAGGCGCTTCACCGCGAGGGGCACAGTTTCACCGCGGTCTCCGAGGAACGGGGTTCGGTCACTTTCGGCGACGGCGACTCTCCGCTCCGGGTGGTCATCGACCCGATCGACGGCTCGCTCAACGCCCGCCGCACGATTCCCCTGCACAGCCTCAGCGTCGCCGTCGCGGATGGTGACTCCATGGATGACGTCACCTTCGGCTACGTCTACGAGTTCGGCGCGGGGGAGGAGTTCGTGGCGAGCATCGACGGTGACGCTTTACTCGACGGGCGCCCGCTGGAGGTCGTCACGGGCGAGGGGCTCGAGGTGATCGCGCTCGAGGCGACCAAGCCCGAGCGCGTTCTGAAGGCCGCGGAATTGCTCCAGGGCCGCGCCTACCGGATCCGTGTTCCCGGCTCGATCGCCGTGGCCCTCTGCTACGTGGCCGCGGGCCGCTATGACGGCATGATCACCACGCGCAACGCCCGCTCGGTCGACGCCGCCGCCGGCCAGCTGATCGCGAGGTGCGCGGGTGCGGCGCTCGAGTTCGCGGGCGGTGGCCTGGCCGACGCCCCACTCGACCTGGCCGCCCGCTATGACGTTGCTGCGGCTCGAACGGCGGCCGATCTGCGCGTGCTGCGTGAGGCCCAGGACGCCGTTCATGCCTGACCGACTCGTCGATTGGAGCCTCGCCGAGCGGCTTGCGATCGCCCTTGCGGGTTCCGGGCCCCAGTGGGGCGGGAGCGCGCAGGAGCTGCGCTCGGAGTCAGACCGCGCCGCGCACCTGGTCCGTCGCTACACGAGGCTGAGACCGAAGGGCCGACTGCCCGAGGCCGAGCTGGTCGACAGGGCGGAGTGGGCCCGGGTCAATCTCGAGTCGTTCCGGCACCTCTCCGCGCGGGTCGAGGAGCACCTTGATGACCGGATCTCGGGCTCGAACAACGGCCGCGCCGCGGGCATTCAGCGAACGATCGTCCGCGCTGCGACCGGGGCGGAGGCAGGCCTCGCCATCGGCTACCTCTCGCAGCGGGTGATTGGCCAGTATGACGTCGCCCTGATCGGCCCCGCTCGTGCGCCCAGGCTGCTCTTCGTCGGGCCGAACCTCTCCGCCGCGCGCGCCCGTCTCGAGGTGGACCGGGACCTCTTCCTGCGCTGGATCGCGCTCCACGAGACGACCCACGCCGTCCACTTCGCCTCGGTGCCCTGGCTGCGCGAGCACCTCGGCCGGATCGCCGAGGAGCTCTTCGAGAACGCCGCCGTCGAGGTGAAGCCCACGGAGATCCTCGGCAAGCTCGCCCGGCTCAACCCGCGCGAGCTCGTCCAGTCCGTGAAGGGCGGTGAGCTCGCCACGCTGCTCCTCCCCGAGGACCAGCGCCGGCTGATCGATCGCCTGACCGCGATCATGACGATGGTCGAGGGCTACGCCGAGCACGTCATGGACGCAGTCGGCGACCAGCTCGACCCCGGCTATACCGATCTGCGGCGTGCCCTGGACCGGGACCGCGAGCGCCGGGGCCTGCTCGACTCGATCGTCTCCAAGGTCCTGGGACTCGAGATGAAGCTCGCCCAGTACCGGCGCGGCAAGGCCTTCGCCGACGAGGTCGTCCGCTCCCACGGGATCAGGACGCTCAACCGGGCCTGGAGCAAACCGGGGGCGCTGCCCGCCCCGGAGGAGCTCGACAGCCCGGAGGAGTGGGTCGAGCGGGTCGGGCCGGCGCGGGGCCGCCGCCTGCTCGCGCTCTTCAAGTAGTTGCAGAAGTCACATCCTGACTGCTCGTGTAACCGCGGCAGCTGCCAGGGTAGGAACATGTGTTCGCGAAACATGTGTTCGGTGCTAGCCTGCCGAACTCGCGGAGAGCGACGAGTCCGACGTAACCAAGCTGAAGGGATCAAGAGCCGAGATGGCCACTAAGACCACCAAGACCGAGACCAAGACCGAGACGACCACCGAGGTCCGCAAGCCCTCCGAGCAGGCGCTGCAGGCCGTGGACGTTGCCATTGGGGCCGGGCCGACGGTCGCGGAGAACGTCCGTACCACCGCCGAGACCTGGACCAATTCCGAGGCGCGCTCGCAGGAGATCGATGCGCTGCAGAAGCGGGTCCAGACCCTGCGTGACGCCAAGGGGCGCAAGAGCGAGATCGAGTCGCTGCGCAAGCGGCTCGCCGCCGAGCTGGAGAAGGCCGAGACGAAGGGCGGCGACGTCCGCCGTCAGGTCACCGACCAGCTCATCGGGCAGGCGCGCAAGGCCCGCGACCGGGTCGAGCCCGTCTACCGGGACCGGGTCGAGCCAGTCGTCAAGGAGCGCTTCGAGCCGATCGTGAAGGAGCGAATCGAGCCGGTCTATCGCCAGCGCGTGGAGCCGGCCGTGCAGAAGGTGCGCGAGCGCGTCTGATCGCTTAGCCCGGGCCGTTTCGAGGGGTGGCGCGCCCGGAGAAGTTCCGCTCCCCATCAGGACGGGCGGAAAGCAGCAACCTCTCCTCCCAAAGAAAAGGGCCGCCCGAGGGCGGCCCTTTTCGCATGTCGCTTGCTGGTGCTACTTCGTCACCTCGGCGTTGCCTCCAGGCTCTAGCCCTTCGGCACGCTCTGCAGCCCGATGTTCAGGCTGACCGGGCCGAGAGTGAACGACTTGTCGTCCATCTCGTTGAACACGTTGACGTGCCAGGTCCCCCTTGCTGCCACGCCCGTGAAGAACGCCAAGTCGACATCGCCCATAGTGCCCGCGTAGGGCGGTCCCAGCGTGGCATTCGGGAAGCTGCACGGCGGCGGAGGCGGCGTCAAGCTCGGCTCGCAGGGCTGTACCGACGAGTCGGGTGAGATCGTCACCGGCCCGATCGCTCCGATGTTGTGGTCATCGGGGTAATCGACGAACACCTGACGACCGCTCGGGGACTGCACTGCGATCCCGAGGTGGCCCGTGTCGCCTGAATCCGGTGCCCCGGTGAATCCCGGCTCGGTGACCGAGAAGGTCACCTTCACGGAATTGCCGCTCACCACCTTGCCCTTCGCCTTCTTGCCGACGACCAGCGGCACCGAGGTGAGTGAGTTCTGGGTGGCCGAGGCCGGTGGGATGTCGGTGGGCGCGGTCTTCGAGACCGTGACCTGCTTCGCCCCCTTCTTCTTCTTGCCCTTCTTCTTCGCGTCCGCGGCGCCGGCCATCAGACCCACCGTGACGCAGAGCGCGAGCGCCAGCACGCCAAGCAGCGCGAAGCGCGATCTCTTTGGCTTAATCAAACCCCGAATCTCCCTTCGTGAACGTTGGTTTGTCCCGTTTACTTCCAGGCGAGGCGTCCCCCGCCAGGCCCGCGAGCGTAGTCGGGGTGGATCAGGGGTGTCAAGGAACGTTCGTTGACGTACCGTCATCCTCTCGACCGAGGCGCCGTTTTGCGACACTAGGAGCATGCCCCAGCCGACCAAGGAGCAGATAACCGAGAAGCTCGCGCATGTGATCGATCCCGAGCTGCGCCGCTCGATCGTCGAGCTCGGGATGGTTCGCTCGATCGAGATGCGCGACGACGGCCGCGTCGAAGTGGTCGTCTCGTTGACCACGCCCGGCTGCCCGATCCGCTCGCACTTCCAGCAGGCGGTGGTCAAGAACGTCAGCGAGCTCGAGGGGGTCAACGCTGTCGAGGTCGGCTTCGACGTCCTCTCAGATGGCGAGAAGTCAGACCTCCAGCAGAAGCTCGGCCGCGCGAAGCTTCCGGAGGGGGCTTTGGCGCAGGTCAAGAACGTGATCTGCATCGCCTCCGGCAAGGGCGGCGTCGGCAAGTCCACGATGACGGCCAACCTCGCCGCCGCCCTCCACGCCGAGGGCCACAAGGCCGGCGCGCTCGACTGCGACGTCTACGGCTACTCGATCCCCAGGATGCTCGGGATCAATCGCAAGCCGGATGTCTCGCCTGAGCGCAAGATCATCCCGCCGGTTTCGCCGGCAGGGCCGAGCGTGATGTCGATCGGCTTCTTCGTCGAGGAGAACGCGGCGGTCGTCTGGCGGGGGCCCATGCTCCACAAGGCGATCCAGCAGTTCCTCGAGGACGTCGCGTGGGAGGAGCTCGACTACCTGCTGCTCGACCTGCCGCCGGGCACTGGCGACGTCTCGATGACGCTCGCCCAATTGCTGCCACAGGCGAAGATCCTGATCGTGACCACGCCGCAGCCGGCCGCGCAGAGCGTCGCCCGGCGCGCCGCGGAGATGGCCTCCAAGGTCGATCTCGAGATGCTCGGCGTGATCGAGAACATGTCGGCATTCACGGGGCCCGACGGTGAGCGCGTAGCGATCTTCGGTGAGGGCGGCGGCCAGCTGCTTGCCGACGAACTCGACGTGCCGCTGCTCGCCAAGGTGCCGCTCTCCGGCGAGCTTCGCGAGCACGCCGACGAGGGCACGCCGCTGGTGATCGAGCACCCGGACGCCCCCGCCTCCCAGATGATCCGCGAGGCTGCCCGCGGCATCGTCGCCTCCACGCCGGTCGAGCTTCCCGTCATGCAGGCCGTGCCCGCCGCGGCGCAGTCGAACGGCGGCGGGGTAAGCGGTACCGAGCTGCCGATGGTGCAGTAGGGCCGTGCCGCTCCGCTGGCGGGCGACCGCCGCGGTCCTCGTCTGCGCTCTCCATCTGGCCCTCTTCGCCCCCACGGTCGGGGACTGGTCGTCGATCCTGGTCAACGACTTCGCGCCCCAGGCGAAGGCGATCAAGGAGGGGGACCTCCCCTACCGGGACCAGGAGATCGAGTACCCCCCGCTCTCGATCCCCGTTCTGATTGCGCCCGCCTACTTCGACGACAGCACGCAGGGATTCATCGACGGCTTCATGTGGGAGATGCTCGCCTTCGACTTCGCGATCATCGTCCTAATCGCGTTGGCGCTGCCCGGGGATGTGAGGCGGGTGCTCTCGGCCCTCGGGGTCTACACAGTCGGGCTGATGACCCTGTCCGGCATCGTGCTCGATCGCTCGCTGATCGACTACGGCCCGCTGGCCCTGGATCGCTTCGATCTCGTACCGACCCTGTTCGTGCTGGGGGCCGTACTGGTCCGCGACCGCGGTCGATCGGCCACCTGGTCGGGGCTCCTCTCGGTCGGGGTGGCGATCAAGGCGTTTCCGCTCTTTCTCTATCCGGCGCTGTTGCGTGGCGAGCGAAACCTGCGGCGGGTGATCGTCGCCGGCGCGATTCCGCTCCTGCTGTGCGCGGCTGTGGTGATCGTGATGGGCGACGAGTTCGGCTCGGCGATCACGTACCACACTGAACGAACCCTCCAGGTGGAGAGCCTCGGCGCGAGCGCCTTCGAGCTGGCCCATGTCCTCGGTGCCTCGGGCATCGCGACAGGGGTCGGGCACGGCGGGTTCGAGATCTCAGCCTCGGGGGCGACGGCCGCACGCTGGATGTCGGTTGTGCTCGGCGTGGCCGGCTATCTCTGGCTCGCCTGGGCCGGCTGGCGCTCGAGGGCGACCAATTGGGAGCTGGTCTGTGCCCTGCTCGCCGTGCTGGTCGTCTTCGCGCCCGTCCTCTCGCCCCAGTTCCTGCTCTGGCTGCTGCCGGTCTCGGCTTGCGCCTACGGGCTCCGCAAGGAGAATCTCGTCCTCCTCCTGGCGATCCTGTTCACGCAGATCGAGCTGCAGCATTACGACGGGGTGGACGCGCTGGCCGGCAACTTCGTCTGGCCGCTGGTGGTGAGGAACGCCCTGCTGCTCGTCTACCTGGCGCTGGTGGCGGCGCCGATCGTGCGGGCGGATCGGTTGACGGCTTCGCCTTCAGATCGCGGCGGCAAGCGGCCGCATCCCACAACCGCTCCGGGCTTCGCCCTTCGCTCATGATTGGGCGGCCTGGCCGCCGCTAGCGGCCTGGTGGCCGCTACGCCTTCGACTTGTAGTACTCCAGATTGATCTCGGTGTACTTCTGCCACTCCTCGGGCAGCTGGTCCTCGGCGAAGCAGGCGTCCACCGGGCAGGCCTCGACGCAGGCGTCGCAATCGATGCACTCGTCCGGATCGATGAAGAGCTGCTCGACGTTGTCGTAGTCGGGCTCGTCCGGGGTCGGGTGGATGCAGTCGACGGGGCAGACCTCTACGCAGGAGTTGTCCTTCTCGCCGATGCAGGGCTCCGCGATGACGTATGCCACAGGCGCGTATTCCTTTCCCGGGTGGTGGTTGCGATTGCGGCGCCCATGGGGCGCCGCGGGACGCGACATTTTAGGCCAGTGGGGCCCTCGGTGGGTCGCAGTGGCGGGTGGCTATGGTCCGCCCGGTGATCCTGCTCACGGGAGCGACGGGCGTCGTCGGCGGAGAGCTGCTGCCCGCCCTGCTCGCCGAGGGCCATGACGTGCGGACCCTGGTCCGTGACCCGCGAAAGCTCGGGGAGCACCGTGTCGACGTCCAGATCTCGTTGGGGGACATCGGGGACCCGTTCTCGCTGCGTCACGCGATGCGTGGCGTGGACACGGTCATCCACCTGGCGGCGACCATCCGCGATCAGCCGGGCGGCACGATCGAGGAGCTCAACGGTCTCGCCACGGGGCGCCTGCTGCGCTCCGCGGAGCGGGCAGGGGTCGGGCGCTTCATCTTCTTCTCCGCAATGGGCGCGACGGCCTTCCAGCGCACCCGCTTCTTCCGCTCCAAGGCGCTGGCGGAGCGGGCTGTCCGCGAGTCGCCGCTCGAGACCACGATCTTCGCCCC
>Ga0126307_10003225_pt1 | contig 11110 bp, 8 predicted proteins | sample Plot28_FD_89955 | JGI IMG/M metagenome (GOLD analysis project Ga0126307, IMG submission 89955) | Serpentine soil microbial communities from UC McLaughlin Reserve, CA, USA - Plot28 | ecosystem: Environmental > Terrestrial > Soil > Grasslands | place: USA: UC McLaughlin Reserve, Lake County...
AGGGCCCAGCCGCGAGCGAGGCCGTGCCAGGTCCCGACCGCGCGGGACAGGGATGCGCGCGCCCGGAGAAAGGAGCGACGCCGGACGGCGCTCGCGAGCAGCTTCAGGTCCCCGAGCGCGTGGACCGCGACGAGCCGGAGCGGATAGCGATCGCCCTGCAGGAGGTGCTTCATGCAAAAGCTGGAATGGCCCACGCTGTAGCGGTAGTAGACACGCGGGATGGCGGCAGGCGGACGCCACTGATGGTGCACGACCCATAGTCGTGAGCTCGTGACGACGCTCGCGCCGCTGCGAAGCAGCCGGTAGTTCAGGTCGATGTCCTCCGCGCTGTAGCAACGCGTGCCGGGGCCGAGCCGCGTGTCGAAGCCGCCGAGCGCGAGCAGGGTCTCGCGCCGGAGCACCGCATGAGCGCCGAAACCGACTTGGCTCGGCGGCGTCATCCCGGACCAGACCCTCGTCTCCGTGACAGGGAACGCGCTGATGGCGAGACCCTTGGCGTCCACCTGACCCTCGGGCGCGCGCATCTCCCCGAACAGCGCATCGGGCCGGCCATGGCGGTCGAGCTCCTCGACAACTGTCGCGAACCACTCCGGTGGCACCGTTATGTCGTCGTCCAGGAACGCCACGTACTCCGCGGCGGTCAGCTCGCCCGCCGCGTTCCGTGCGGCGGAGGTTCCAGGACTTTCCGCTCGCACATACCGGAGGCGGTCGCTCTCGAGCTCTGCGATCAGCGCGCGCGTGTCATCGCCCGCGCTCTGGTCCACCACGAGGATCTCGTCTGGTTGCTCGTCCCCGGCGAGAATGCTGGCCACGCAGGTGCGCACGTGCGGCGCGCGGTCGCGCGTCGGGATGGCCACGACGATCATCTCGCCTGCGACGGCTCGCTCTCCGGCGCCTTGGCGGCGAGCCGCGTGAGCGCCGCGCCGACGCCGAACAGCACCCACAGGACCGTCCCGTTCTTCGGATCCGAGAACGTGACGTCGAAGAAGTTGTGGACCGCGACCACGACGCCCGATCCGAGCAACCCGAATGCCAGTGCACGTATTCGCGCGTCCGCGGCCCGTCGCAGGCGCAGCACCATCGCGAAGAAGGAGCCGAGCAGGAGCGCGAGCGCCGCGATTCCGATCAGACCCTGTTCCGCGAGCGTGTTCAGGTAGAGGTTGTGAGCGGTCTCAGGGGCCACGAGCACGCCGCCGCCGAGATAGCTGCGACCGGGGCGCTCGAGCGCCTGGTAGGCGTCCGAGAAGCTGTCCAGCCCGACGCCGGCCACCGGATGGGCCTGGAACATGTCGAGCGAGGCCGCCCAGAAGTCCAGCCTCGTGGCTATCTCGGGCTGGTCCGTCTTGGCGACCTCGGCCACGCGGTCGCGCCAGACCGAGGGCGCGAGCAGCGTGATGAGCACGATCCCCGCCACGATCAGCGGCCACGAGCGCTTGTCGCGGATCAGGATCAGCGGGAGGGCGATCAGCGCCACGAGACCGCCGCGCGAGTAGGTCAGCACGACGCCGACGATGCTCAGCACGGCGAGCAGGAGCGCGGCGATCCGGAGGACCCGGTTTCGGGTCGCCGCCATTACGCCGAGCGCGAGCGGCACGAGCATTACGAGGAACCCGGCCAGCTGGTTCGGATGAGGGAAGAAGGACGCCACCCGGTACTCGACGGTGCCGCTTGCGTTGAGAAAGCCCACGCGGCTCAGGTCGCCCACCGCGTACTGGTAGATCGCGTGTATCGCCACGATGAGCCCTACGACGACGAGCGCGACGATCACGGTCCACAGCTTGCGCATGTCGTCGACGAACATCCCGATCAACAGGTAGATCGAGACCGACCCCGCCAGGAGCATGAACTTCGATGCGGCCGCCGCCTCGTCGCCCGCCACCGGCACGGCGATCAGCGCCGCAATGAGGAACATGGCCGTGGCTGCTGCCATCGGGGGCGCCACGAGCGCTCGGCGATTGGCGAGCGACCGGAAGCACTCGATGGCCACGAGCACCGCAGCCCAGGCCACGAGAGCCACGCGGATCTTGGCTTCTCCGACCTCGGTGATCGGCACGTTCTCCGCGAACGGCGTCACGATTATGAGCAGCGCCAGGCCGTACTCCAGGCGCCAGAGCCCAAGGCCCAGGGCAACGGCGCCGCCCGCGACCAGTGGGGGCAGGCCGGGGTCGATCCGGTAGGCGCCCAACGCGTACCCGATGCCGGCGAGCGCCGCAGCGCCGGCGATCGCGGCAGCGTACGAGGAGACCCTCAGGGCGTCTCCTCCGCCCGGGGGCAGAGCGAGAGCCGCTCGCCCCGAGGAGCCTCGGTTGAGCCACATCTAGCTGGCTTGACGTGAGCGGGGCGGCTCCGAGACAACTGGGGTCAGCTGCTCGGAGCCGGGGCTGCCGTACGAGTAGTAGTAGCCCGCTTCGTCGCCGACCTCGTTGAGGACGAGCCCGTCCACGCGCGCGCGCGCCTGGCGCAGCTGCGCGACCGCCGCGACCGCGAGCTGGCGCCGCGTCCGGCGGTAGTTGACGACGAACAGCACGGTGTCGACAGCGTGCGCGAGAATCGACGCGTCCGCGCCCGCGGACAGGGGCGGGCTGTCGACGACCACGAAGTCGGCGAACTGTGCGGCCTCCGCCAGCATGCGCTCGACCGCGACGGGCTGCAGCAGGCTCGACGGATTTGGCGGAATCGCCCCGGCGGGGACCACGTACAAGTCCGGCGTGACGGTCTCATGGACGATGTCCCGGAAGTCCCACCCGAGGGCGAGGTAATGGACGAGGCCCGGCGCCGAGGGCTCGAGCCCCATCGCGTCGGAGAGGTGTGGGCGGCGAAGATCGCCCTCGACCAGCACTATCCGCTTGCCCTGCTCGGCCGCCGCGCGCGCGAGTCCGACCGCGACCGTCGATTTCCCGTCGCCGGGGCTGGCGCTCGTGATCAGGACCGTCGAGATGGCGGACGTGGGGTGGAGGAAGCGCAGGTTCGTGTTCAGGACGCGCGAGTGCTCGAGGAAGCGCTGCTCATCGCGTCGCGAGGTCTTCACGCGAGGGATGCGGCCGAGCACCGCCAGCGCGAGCGCCTCCGAGATCTCCTCCTCCGACCCGAGGCGGGTGTCGAGCCGGTCCCGCAGAACGGCGAGCCCGGCTCCGAGGAACATTGAGAGCACGAGCATCACACCGGCGTACAGCGCCGGCCGCGGACGGATCGGCGCTTCCGGCGGCTGCGCGCGGTCTGCGACGGTGACCTCGCTCTTCGTCCGGGCGGCGAGCGTGGTCTCGGCGTACTCCGAGAAGACGCTGGCGTAGACGTTCGCCAGCTGCGCCGCCTTGCCGGGCGTGCCTGCCTCAGACGTGATCACCACGAGCTGGGTGTCGGTCACGGGCTCGAACTCCGTCTTGGCGAGGACGTCGTCGCGGCTGCCGGCGCCCGGCAGCGCATTGGAGACCCGGCGCGCCACGGTGGGGCTCTGGATCAGCTCCGCGTAGGTCCGCGCGATCAGCTGCCCCGACTGGAGCGACTCGAAGTCGTTCGAGGTCTTGCTGCTATCGCCCACGAACAGCGTCGCGCTGGCCGAATAGACCTTCGGGAGCGACTTGGAGACGAAGTACGTCGTCGCGGTCGCGACGACGATCGTGGCGACGACGATCAGCTTGCGACGCCAGAGGATTCTGAACAGCTGATCAGCCGACATTGCGATGAGTGTAGTGCTGGGATTCCAAGTCTCTCACCGGGCTCAGCGCGCCGCCTCGCATATCCATGCGAGCGCCCTCGTCCTTCAGTCGACGGCGTTCCTTTCGCCATTTCCACTGGAACCACGCGAACCCTGCAAGGTGGCGCACCGCCATCCTCGAGATCGGACGCTCCGCGCTGCTCCGCCGGTAGTCGTGCACGACCGTCGCATTGGGGTCGTACGCGATGCGAAAGCCGGCTTCCCTGATGCGAAAGCACCAGTCGGCGTCATCCGGGCCGAACCACATACGCGAGTCGATTTCGCCCGCGGCGCTCTGCGCCTCGCTCCTGAAGAGCTGGCACGCGCCCAGCACGTATTCGACCTCCCGCGGGGAGGTCGGCGTGTCCTCGGCCATGAGATGCCGCCGGACCGCGGGGGTGTCCTCGAGAAGGCGGTTGAACGGTGGCCGGCGGCGCAGCGGGATGGTCAGCGGGGGATACCGCCGCGCCGAGAGCTGTAGGCGTCCGTCCGGGTAGACCAACCGCGGCCCGACCAGCCCGATGTCGGGGTGTGCGTCCAGAAATCCCGCGAGTTCCGGCAGCGCGCCGGGTGTGAGCGTCGCGTCGCTGTCGAGGAACATCCGCAATCGCCCGCGAGCACGGCGCAGCCCGTGGTTTCGAGCGGTGAGCCCCTCGTTCTGGGGCAGCTCGATGGTCTCCACCGACGGGAATGCTTCAGCCACGGCGTCCGCCGTCCCGTCCGTCGACGCGTTGTCGACGAGAATCGTCTCGACGCGGAGCGGCTCGGCGTGGCGTTCGATCGACGCAACGCAGTCCAGCACGTCGTCGCGCACATCGTGCGCGATGACGATGATCGACACGTCTGGCCTGGGGGCCTCCGCCGGCGCCATTACTCGCCCGGAGCGCGAAAGACCGCGGCGAGTGTGAGCAGAAGGATCTTCACATCGAGACCGAGCGACCAATTCTGGATGTAGTAGTTGTCCCAGTTGATCCGGTCCGAGAGCGACGTCTGCCCGCGTAGCCCGTTGATCTGCGCCCAGCCGGTGATCCCGGACTTCACCCGGTGGCGATCCTCGTAGCGGGGGAGCGTCTCGGCGAACATCGCGGCGAACTCCGGGCGCTCGGGACGGGGTCCCACCAGGCTCATCTCGCCCTTCACGACGTTCAGGAGCTGAGGCAGCTCGTCGAGCGAAAGCCGGCGCAGGAAGAGTCCCAGACCGGTGCGGCGGTCCTCGTCACCCTCGACACCGCCCGGAGCCACACCGGCAGGGGGTCGCGACGGCAGTGCCGCCGGGCCGTCGGCGAGCGTCGCCATGGAGCGGAACTTGAGCATGTCGAAGGAGCGGCCGTCGCGTCCGATGCGGCGCTGGCGGAACAGGACCGGACCCGGCGATTCGAGCCTGATCGCGAGTGCGGTGACTGCCATCAGCGGAGCGAGCAGGCCGAGTGCGATTCCGGCGAGGGCGCGGTCGAGCACGTGCTTCACGGCGAACTGCCAGCCCTGGGGGTCCACCGACTTGAGCCCCACGAGCGGCAGCGTGCCGACCGTCTCGAATCTGAGCCGCTTCGTGAGACTCTCGTACATCCGCGGAACCATGGAGACCTCGATCTGGTTCGCCTCGCACTGCCGTACGAGCGGTACGAGGCCGCGGTCGGGTTCCGACGAGAACGCCAGGATCACATGCTGCGCGCCCAGCTCGTTCGCGAGGCGCACCAGTTCGGCGGGCGGCCCCAGAACCGGGGCGACGCGCTGGGGGACCTTCTCCGCGGGCGGGGGGTCGCCGTCGACGTAGCCGACGATCCGGAGGCCGAGCTCCGGCTGCTCGCGGAAGCGGCGCTCCATCTCCGCGCCGACCTCGCCCGCGCCGACGATGAGCGTGGGGCGCGCCACGATTCCCGCGGCTCGCGCGCGGCCCAGCGTCGCGTTCAGGAGGATCCGTCCGCCGATCAGGTAGACGGTCGCGAACAGCCAGCCTCGCGCCAGCATCGGGGCAGGCGCGGCGGACGGATCGAACAGCGCCGCGCCCGCGATGAGCGCGATGGCCGCCAGGGACGTGGCGCTCAGGATGTTGCCCGCGGCGTCGATCGTGCGGCTTTCCATGGCGCCGCTGTACAGGCCGCGAAGCGCGAACAGGGCGAGCACGGCCGGGAGCAGCAGCCAGATCGCGAGCGCGCCGTCGTCCACCACGTCGGACGGTGCTCCGAGGCGGGCCGCGAGGATCGCGACCACGAGGAGGACCACGTCGGTCGCCAGGCGGGTCCACAGCCAGCCGCTCTTCGCGAACACTCGCCCCGCGGTGCCGGGCGCTGCCGTTCGAGCGGCCCGTTCTCTGGCGTCGATGGCCGCCTCAGCGCTGGATGTCTTGGCTTGCTGCAGCACTTCCCCAGCCTCAAACACGAGAGGAGCGCCCTGGAGGCGCTCCTCTCGCAAGAATTGTCGAGGGTCGGTTGGCTAGGCGGCGTCGGGCTGACGCGTGAGCCGGCGCGTGCCGAGCCCAACCGCCAACAGCACTCCGCCGACGCCGAGGATCAGCGCGATGTCGAGCCCCGTGAACGGAAGCGACCCGCCGGTGTCCCCGCTGGCGGTTGTCCCCGCCACTCCGCCGCTGCCCTGGTCTGCGCCCTGAACCTGCCCGGCCGCATTCTCGCCGCCGTTCTTGTAGGCGTCGTTGCCGGGCGCCGCCCAGGCGGGCGCTGCAACGGCCATCATGACGCACACCGCAAGCAGCAGAGTCAGTTTCTTTATGTGATTTCTCATTCCGTTTCCCCTTCGATGCCTGCTGTGTACGGGCTGCCCTTCCATGGACCTGGCAAGCCGTTCTTTTACCGAAATCACCCGTTGACAAACGAAGAATTGCAAAGCCCGACGTTTTGGGTGCCGCTTCGCTGGCCAGCGAGTCGGAGGTTACGTTACACACGTACCACGAGAATCTTGGTGGCGCAAGCTTCATAGGGTCTAATCGGTGCCTCCGCGGGCGTACTTAAGGACCACGCGGTTTGCCTGCTCAGGCGTAATTTTCGCCCCGGAGGCGATCCTCTCGCGGAGCTTGCGGGTGGCCGGATCGCGTGGGGCGAGGCGCGCGGCGCGAGCGGCGTATCGGCGCGCGAGCGCGGCTTCCCCGCGCGCCGACGCCAGGACCGCCAGTTGGAGCCACGCGTAGCCATTTCGCGGCTCGCGCTCGACCACCTCCAAATAGGCGTCCCTCGCTCGCCGGGACTCGTCCAGCTCGTTCGCGATCGCACCCGCGAAGAGCTGCGGACGCGCCGAAAGCGGGTTCAGGTCCGCCGCGCGGTCGAGGTTCCTGTACGCCTGCTCGGGCGCGGAGCGCCAGCTCTGGAGCGAGCGGTCGATCTCGCGCTCCGCGAGCCAGGGCAGCGCGAAGCTCAGCACGGCCATGACCGCGGCGATCGGGACCACGATCCGCACCGCGCCGCCCCACGCACGCGGTCCCCGTCTCGCCGCCTCGCCGGGCGGCCCGCCGCCTGCGCCTGCCGCCAGGCCGAGCATCGCGAACGCCATGCCCCCGAGCGCGGGGAGCTCGTATAGCCAGTCCACGGAGGCATGCACCAGCAGGTAGGCGAAGACGCCGAGCGCGACCATCCCCGGGCCGGCCGCGCCGACCCGAGCGAGGCGGGGGCGCGCGCGAAACGCGGCAGCCACGGCAAGGCCGATCGCCGCCAGCATGAGCAGCCCGCCGGCGAGGCCGGCCTCCGAGAGCACCGCCAGCTCGAAGCTGTGGGGGAAGCGCGGCTGCTCGATGCTGTCGCCGTAGAGCGCGTAGTCCTCCTGGAAGTTGTCCATGCCGACCCCGCGGATGGGCTCGCGCCCGAAGCTGTCCCACGCGACGGTCCAGAAGTCGTAGCGGTTGGTCCCGCCCGAGCTCAGGCGCGCGCTGCCCTCGCCGCTGTCCTCGTTCGACTTGAACTGGTCCCAGCGCGTCGAGAGCTCGGAGCGGATGGCATCCGCCTGCGTGACGGCAACCGCGGCCGCGCCGAGCGCGACGATCGCCACGAGCGCGGCCGCCGCCGTCGTCATTCGCCTGGCGACGACCGGCGAGGGCGTCCAGCGGCGATCGCCGAGGGCCGCGACGAGCCCGATCACGGCCAGCAACGCCGACGGCACGAGGATCGCGCGCGTCGCGTCGTCGAGCAGCGCCGGCAGCGCCTCCACGCTGGGCGCGTCGATGACGTCGAGCGCCGGTCCCACCGCGACCGCCAGGGCCAGCGCGCTGGGCGCGATCACCGCGAGCATCCTCAGGCGTCCCGGCGTGATCGCGAGGAACACGACCAGCGCGAGGGGAAGCACCAACAGCGACCCCCGGCTCTGGCCCAGCCACGCGAGCGAGGCGAGCATCGGGACCGCACCCAGCGCGAGCGCGCGGACCGGGGCGGGCAGCATGCGCGTCGACGCGATCCAGACGCACGCGAACGCGCCCGTGACCCAGAGCGCCACGTTGCCGTTCTGGTACCCGACCGGCTCGGCCAGCCGCTTCGCTATCAGGAAGCTCTCCGGGTCCGCCGCGCTCGACCAGCGGACCAGCTCCACCAGGCCGATCGCGGCGATGCCGATGCCGACGAGGACGATCAGCCAGCGCGAGACACCAGGAGGCGCGGGCCACAGCGCAAACAGCGCGAACAGCGCGGCGTAGAGGAGCGCCCTGTTGCCGCCGTCCCAGGCCGCGCCCGGCTGGTCCGCCCACGTGATCGAGAGGAGGGCCCACAGCGCAAACACGGCAAGCAGCACCCCCGCGCCGAGCGCCAGACGACCCGTGTCGAGACGGGGCGGGACGACCGCGGCCCAGAGGCCGATCAGGGCGAGCACGACAAGGCCGGCGGGATACCAGTCGAGCGCGTAGTAGCCGCCGTCCGTCGCGCCGAGATACAGGAGGGTCACGAGCGCGAGCGCCTGTGCCGGAAGGCCGGGCGCCGCGGCGAGCAGATCGCGCAGCCCGGCGGCCGCGGCGTCTCGCCGCCGCGGGCTGTAGCGTCGCTCTTCGACCGTCATGCTCCTGAAGATCCTCTACTGGCTCGCCGTCGTGGCGATCTCGGTCGCCCTGGTGGTCGGGCTCATCCTGTGGTTCGAGTCGAAGGACGCATCGGAGGTCGAGAGCTCGGCGACCCCGCCGCCGGTCACGCGGAGCGCCTGACCCGGGAGGGGCCCCGCCGCACGAGCTTCGAGAAGACGACGATGCGCTCGGCCGCGCTGTAGAGCGGGTGGCACGCGCTCAGCACGAGCCGGTCGTGGCCGACGCGGTCCAGGACCGACAGGTCCGTCGGCACCACCGTCTTCGTCTCCTCCACGCGGTAGACGTACCTCGCGTAGGGCATGTCCACGGTGATCAGCTCGCCGCGGTGGAGGTCGTCGATCCTCCGGAAGGGTGCGCCGTAGGTGGTCCGGTGCCCCGCGATGGCGGCGGTGCCGTGCTGTCCCGGCAGCGGGGTCTCCGGATAATGACCGGGACCCTTTCTCAGCGATTCGACGTCCGTGCCCTCCACCACGTACTCATCGACACCGATGGCCCTGATCTCGATGCGGCCGATGGCGTCGCCCTTCAGAGGCATCTTCTGGATCACCCGCTTGGGCGGGTGGACCAGGAAGTCGCGGAGCCGGCCCTGCTCGCGGTGCGCCACGTAGGCTGAGAGCGGCTCCTGCCAGAGCAGCGTGGCCGCCGCGTCGGCGATGAGGAGCGTGCCGCTCACCATCATCACTGACGCTACGAAACGCAGCACGGCGCGCACCGGGGGCAGTCTAGGGGGACCAGATATACGCTTATCGCGCTCAAATGCCGGACACAAGGAGACCGTCAAGCCCGTGACGCACGCCACGACCGCGCCAACCACTCATCAGAAGCTGCTCGCCTGGGTCGAGCGGGTGACGGAGCTCACCCAGCCGGAGGAGGTCCACTGGTGCGACGGCTCGGCCGCGGAGTACGACGAGCTCTGCCGCGGGCTCGTGGAGGCGGGCACCTTCGAGCGCCTGTCCGACGCGAAGAGGCCGAACTCCTACCTGGCGCGGTCCGATCCGGACGACGTGGCGCGCGTCGAGGACCGGACCTTCATCTGCTCCGAGAGCGAGGACGACGCCGGGCCGACGAACAACTGGCGTGACCCGGCCGGGATGCGCGAGACGCTGACCGAGCTGTTCCGCGGCTCGATGCGCGGCCGGACCCTGTACGTCGTGCCGTTCTCGATGGGACCGCTCGGATCCCCGATCGCGCACGTCGGCGTGCAGCTCACCGACTCGGCCTACGTGGCGGTCTCGATGCGGATCATGACCCGCATGGGGCAGGCGGCGCTCGAGGTGCTGGGCGGCGACGGAGACTTCGTCCCGTGCCTGCACTCGGTGGGCATGCCGCTCGAGGACGGCGCCGACGACGTGCCCTGGCCGTGCAACCCCACGAAGTACATCGCGCACTTCCCCGAGACGCGCGAGATCTGGTCGTTCGGGTCCGGCTACGGCGGCAACGCGCTGCTCGGAAAGAAGTGCTTCGCGCTGCGCATCGCTTCGGTGATGGCGCGCGACGAGGGCTGGCTGGCCGAGCACATGCTGATCCTCAAGATCACCTCGCCGGACGGGCGGGTCAAGCACGTGACGGGCGCGTTCCCCTCGGCGTGCGGCAAGACGAACCTCGCGATGATGATCCCCACGCTGCCGGGCTGGAAGGTCGAGACGGTCGGCGACGACATCGCCTGGATGAAGTTCGGCGACGACGGGCGGCTGTACGCGATCAACCCCGAGGCCGGGTTCTTCGGCGTGGCGCCCGGGACGAGCGAGAAGACGAACCCGAACGCAATGGCGACCATCCGGGAGAACTCGATCTTCACGAACTGCGCGCTGACCGACGACGGCGACGTCTGGTGGGAGGGAATGAGCGATCCGCCCGCCCACGCGATCGACTGGCTCGGGCAGGACTGGACGCCCGAGTCGGGTGACAAGGCCGCGCACCCGAACGCCCGCTTCACCACGCCGGCCGCGCAGTGCCCCTCGATCGCGCCGGACTGGGAGGACCCGAAGGGCGTGCCGATCGACGCCTTCCTGTTCGGCGGCCGGCGCGCGACGGTGGTGCCGCTCGTGACGGAGGCCTTGGACTGGCAGCACGGCGTGTTCATGGGATCGATCATGGGCTCCGAGAAGACCGCGGCGGCCGCGGGCGTCGTGGGCGAGCTGCGCTTCGACCCGATGGCGATGCTGCCCTTCTGCGGATACCACATGGGCGACTACTTCGCCCACTGGCTCGAGAGCGGACGGCGCGAGGGCGCGAAGCTGCCGCGGATCTTCATGGTCAACTGGTTCCGCAAGGACGACGACGGCCGCTACCTGTGGCCGGGATTCGGCGAGAACAGCCGGGTGCTGGCCTGGGTGTTCGAGCGCTGTGACGGGAATGCCGAGGCTCTCGAGACCGCGATCGGCCTGGTGCCGGCGGACGGCGCCCTC
>Ga0126307_10003226_pt1 | contig 11108 bp, 13 predicted proteins | sample Plot28_FD_89955 | JGI IMG/M metagenome (GOLD analysis project Ga0126307, IMG submission 89955) | Serpentine soil microbial communities from UC McLaughlin Reserve, CA, USA - Plot28 | ecosystem: Environmental > Terrestrial > Soil > Grasslands | place: USA: UC McLaughlin Reserve, Lake County...
CCTGTGCGTGAACAGACGGTCATCCCAGTTCCTTAAGCAGAAGCGGGCTCACGGTAACCCCATCGGCGGTCGGAAACCCCGCAAATAGCTCGAAAGTGCGTAGGTGACGTCCTGTCACTCGAACCCCCTATGAGCCCCCTGCAAGGATCCGGGGACATGGAAGCAAAAGGACCAGACGTGCGCGCCGGTTCGATTGAAGAGGCCGTCGCCAAGGCGCAGGTTCACGCGCCGACGCGCGGCAACCGCAAGCTGGAGAGCTTCCTGGAAGCGGTCAACGCCGACGAGCGCGTGCGGGCCTGGTGGTACATGGCGCAGATCAACTCCGAGCGCCTGGGGATGTCCGACCACTCCTGGGTGCACGTGCAGGTGGTGCTGAATATCGCCCTCCGCCTTCTTCGTCTCCTTCTTAGGAGCGACATCGAGCCGGCGATGGTTACGGAGCACGGGATGAAGGACCGCGACGCCGAGGTGGTCGTCGCGGGCGGGGCCCTGCTGCACGATGTCGGCATGTCGATCCACCGCGCCGACCACGAGGCCTACAGCCTCTTCATGGTCGAAGGGCGGCTGGACTCGCTGCTCGCCGATGTCTACGAGGAGCCGGAGCGGACGGTGGTGACCTCCGAGATCCTGCACGCGATCATCGGTCACCGACGCCGCGGTGAGCCCTACACGCTCGAGGCCGGCGTGGTCCGAGTGGCCGACGCGCTCGACATGGCCGAGGGCCGCTCCCGAATCCCGGTCGAGGGCGGCCAGTACGGGATCCACGCCCTCTCGGCGGCAGCGATCGACGAGGTCCGAATCGAGGGTGGGAAGGAGCGAGCCGTCCGCATCGAGATCGAGATGAACAACTCGGCCGGCATCTTCCAGGTGGACGACCTGCTCGTCACCAAGCTGCGCGGCACCCCCCTCGAAGGCCACGTCGAGGTGGTCGCGCAGGTCTCGGGCGAGACGGAGAAGCGCCTGCTTCCCTCTTTCCGGTTGTAGTCGCGGCGTCATCCGGCCTATTGAGGGCCGGATGACGCCGCACCCGACCCGGCCGGGGGCGAATCCCGGATCTCGAGTCCTTTTCCGCGTATGCAGCGGGAAACGACTCGAGATTCCGCGCGGGCTGCCTGGGCTCTCGCGCGTAGCCAGCACGGCGTCGTTACGCGGCGCCAGCTCCTCGACGTCGGTCTCAGCTCCGATCAGATCGATCGCCGGATCGCACGCGGAAGGCTCCACCGGCTCTGGCGCGGCGTCTACGCCGTCGGGCGCCCGCAGGTCACGCTCCTCGGCTGGTGGTGCGGCGCGGTTCTCGCGTGCCGAGGCGACACCGTCCTGAGCCATGACAGCGCCGCCGCGCTTTGGGGGATTCGGCCGACGAAACCCGGCGATGAAGGAAAGCAACCACGGCCGGGCGTGATCCATGTGTCGGTGTCTGCCACCAGGAGCCCGCGTCGCACCGGCATCCGAGTACACCGGCGGACCGACCTGTCGGAGTCCGAACGGGGCGTTTGCCACGGGATTCCGGTCACGACGCCGGCTCGGACACTGATCGATCTCTCCACCCTTCATTGCCCGGAGGAGCTGGAAGCTTGGGTCAGCAGGGCCGACAAGCGCGGACTGATTGACCCAGAGGCGCTGCGTCGGGAGCTCGAGAAGCGTCGCGGAATGGATGGGGTGCCGATCCTGCGCGCTGTGCTCGATCGCCGCACGTTCCGGCTCACGGACTCAGAGCTGGAGCGACGCTTTCTCCGACTGGTCAGGCACGCTCGACTACCCGATCCCCGGACGCAACAACGGGTCAACGGCTTCAGAGTCGACTTCTACTGGCCCCAGCTTGGGCTGATCGTCGAAACCGACGGCCTGCGTTACCACCGGACGGCGACCCAGCAATCTAAGGATCGCGTGCGCGACCAAGCGCACGTCGCGACGGGCTTCACCGTCCTGAGATTCACCCACGCCCAAGTTGTTTTCGAACCGGAGGGCGTGGTCTCGACCCTCCGTACCGTTGCCAACCGAATCTCGAGTCTTTTTCCGCCGTAGCGCCGGGAAAGTGCTCGAGATCCGGGCTAGACGCCGGCGCCCTCGCCGCCTCGGCCCTCGCCGGCGGCGAAGCGGGCCGCTCCTTTCACGCCGACGCCCGTGACGGCGCCGCCGATCTCGGCCTCGCTGGCGAGGCCCTGCTCCAGCGGGAGGCCAAAGCCCTCAAGCGCCGAGCGGCGGTCGGCCAGCATGGTCTCCTGCGGGAAGGAGGCGAGGCCCTCGGCCATCTCGAGGGCCCGGTCGAGGTGCTTGCCGGGTGCGACCACCTCGGTGAGCAGTCCCATCGCCAGGGCCTCCTCGGCCTCGACGATCCGGCCAGTGAGGATCATGTCCAGCGCCCGGCCCATGCCGACGATCCGAGGCAGGCGCTGGGTGCCGCCGTCGATCAGAGGCACGCCCCAGCGGCGCTCGGGAAAGCCGAGCTTCGCCGTCTCGGTGGCGACCCGCAGATCACACCAGAGCGCCAGCTCGAGCCCGCCGGCCAGCGCCCATCCCGAGATCGCTGCGATCGTCGGCTTGGAGGGGGTCAGCCGCGTGAAGCCGAGCGGGCCGTCAGGGCGCGGCTTGAGCCACTGCGCGGCGACGCCCTCATCGTTCATCGCGGCCGCGACGGACTTGAGGTCGGCGCCGGCGCAGAATGCCTGATCGCCGGCCCCGGTGAGGATCATCACCCTGGCCTCGTCGTCGGACTCGAACTCGCGGTAGGCCTCGAGCAGCTGATCGGCCGTGTTCGGATCGACCGCGTTGCGGCGCTCCGGCCGGTCGATTGTGATCACCGCCGCCGCGCCACGCCGCTCGTGGGTCACCTCGGCCATGGAGCGATCCTATGTCGCCACGTCACCGGGCGACCGGCGGTACGCCCTCCGGCGTCGCCTGCGGCCAGCCCCGCAGGTAGGGCATGGGGTCGACCGCCTTCGTGTCGGACCGGAGGGTCGCCTTCCCGATCCGGACCTCGAAGTGGAGATGGGGCCCTTCGCACGAGCCGGAGCAGCCCAGCCGCCCGAGCAGCTGGCTGGCATGCACCTTGTCGCCCTCCTGAACCTGGGGCGGGCGGAGCATGTGCATGTAGACGAAGCTGCGGTTGCCGGCGGGGTCGTAGATGACCACGTAATTGCCGCGGCCGCCGGAGTAGCGGGCGCCTTCCTTGCCCCGATCGACGACGACGCCGTCGTGAACTGCGACCTCCGGTGTGCCCACCTTGCCGAAGATGTCCTGGCCCTCGTGGACGTGGCCGTAGCGTGAGGCACCGAACTGGGCCTGGGCATCGCCGAAGTCGGGCGCGCCGATCATGGGGAAGACGTAGCCCGGCGCCAGCCCCGGGGCCGTGCCCGCGCCGATGCCGAAGGCGGCGCCGCTAGCGAGTGACTGGCGGCCGGCTCCCCCATCCAGACCCGGGACCGGCAGGCCGAGCACCGAACCGAGGCCCGCGCTCAGGCCCAGCACCACCGTCACGGCGAAGCCCGCCTTCGCCGTCGGCCAGAAGAGGCCGCGCCGCCTGACGGACGCCCGCCGCCGGTTCTCCGCAGCCCGGACCCGCTTCTTGACCGGCCCCTGGACCGCAGGCTCGATTCGTGCGCGTGCCGGGGCCGGCGGCTGGCGCACGGACTCCGGCGGCCGGCGCTGGGGCTCAGGCGCCACTGTCCGCCCCCGCTCCGGCGCCGGCTTTGACCCCTTGTGGCGAGACCACACGTACCGCTCGTGCCGCTCTCTGTCGGCCCGCTCGCGCCGCAGCCGCTCCAGCCGCGCTCGGCGCTGCCGCTCGAGCCGTTCGCGGATCGCCCGATCGCGCTCCGCTCGTTCCCGCTCGACGCGGGCTCGCTGCGCACGTTCCACCCGTTCGCGCTCTGCGTGCTCGCGCTCGAGCCGCTTCGCGACCGATCCCCGGCGGCCGCGGAACGGGACTACCTCCGCATCGCCTCCGCCGAAGCGACGGGCGGGCATCGGCTGACGGTGCGTACGTCGATCGGTGACGCGATCGTCCCCCGCGAGCCCCATGCCGCCCGGGGTCTAGCGGCTTCCGAGGCGCTCTAGATCCTGGGTGCGCCTCTCTTTGCGGTTTTCGAGGCGAATCTGAATCAGGGAGAGGACGGTCACCAGGATCGCGAAGAATGCGATCACTCCGAACGCGAAGAAGGTGACCACCTTGTCATTGGTTCGTCCATAGACGCCCACCCCGTCGGCGGCCATCGCCGCCGGGGCGATGACGAGGGGACCGACCACCGCGAGCAGCCCGGCGACCAGCCAACGGGAGAAGTGGACGAAACGCATGCCCCGGGCAATCTAACGAACGCGGCAGCGACCAACGACCCTTTTAGGCGGCTTTTCGGAACGGTCACCTAGGATGCCGCGCCGATGTCCGAACTGGAGGCCCTCCTGCTGGGGATCGTCCAGGGCCTCACCGAGTTCCTGCCGATCTCGTCGTCCGGGCACCTCATCTTGGTCCCCTGGCTTCAGGACTACACGTTCCTGGAGAACAACGAGGCGTTCAACAAGACCTTCGATGTCGCCCTCCACGCGGGCACCCTGGTCGCCGCGATCTCGTACTTCCGCCATGAGGTAGCCACCTTCACGGTCGCCTTCTTTCGGAGCCTGCGCCGCCGCGCCGTCGAAACGGGAGACGAGCGGATCGCCTGGGCAATTGCCATCGGGACGATCCCTGCGGTGATCGCCGGCGGACTCGGCGCGAGCTTCATCGAGGACAATCTCGGAGAGCCGTGGATGATCGGGATCCAGCTAATCGTCTTCGGTGCACTGCTCGGCTGGGCCGACCGGCTTCCACAAACGCGGGAGTTCGACGAGATCGGCCTCCGAGATGGCTGGTGGATCGGTGTCGCCCAGGTCCTCGCGCTGGCGCCGGGCACCTCGCGCTCTGGGATCACCATCACCGCCGCCCGCTACCTCGGTTTCGACCGGGACACGGCGGCCCGCGTCTCATTCCTGCTGCTGATCCCTGCCGTCGCCGGTGCCACCGTCTACAGCGCCTACGAGGCGATCAAGGACGGTCTTCCCGACGGGGTCGCCGGGCCGATGATCGTCGGCACGATCGCCGCCGCCATCTCCGGCTACATCGCGATCGCCTGGCTGCTCCGCCTCGTGCGCACCCACAGCTACCGGCCCTTCGTGCTTTATCGCTACTTCGCCGGCGCAGGGGTCCTGCTGCTGATCGCGACGGGGATTCGCTCGGCGACGTTCGGCTAGTGCTCCTGGATCTGCAGCAGCTCGTCCTCCGGCTCGTGCTCGACCTGGAGGGTGGAGTGCTCCACGCCGAATCGCTCCGCGAGTAGGCGGGCCGCTCGCCAGCGAGCCTCGTGGCAGTCGGCATCGGCCCTGACGATCATGTGGGCGGAGATCGCGGGCATCCCGGTGGTCACCTCCCAGACGTGCAGGTCGTGCACCTGGACCACGCCAGCCTCATTGACGAGCGCCTCGCCGATCGCGTGCGGGTCGAGGCCGGGCGGCGCCGCCTCCATGAAGACACGACCGCTCTCGCGCAGCAAGCCGTAGGCCGCCCAGAGCATCAGGGCCGCGATCAGGAGCGACGCGATCCCGTCGGCTCGCTCGAACCCCCAGATCAGGATCAGCACGCCGGCGATGGCTGTCGCGATGAACGCGAACAGGTCAGTAACCACATGCAGGAAGGCCCCCTCGACGTTGAGGCTGCGACGCTGCGCTCCCGCGAGCATCTGCGCGGCCATCAGGTTGACCCCGATCCCGATCACTGCGACCACCACGACCACGGCGCCCTCCACTTCCGGCGGATCGATCAGCCGGCGGATCCCCTCGAAGATGATCAGCGCCCCCAGCAGCAGCAGAGTGATCCCGTTCACCTGCGCGGAGAGGATCTCGGCGCGCCTCAGTCCGTAGGTGAAGCTGCCGGCCGGCGGCCGCTGCGCGAGGCGCAGCGCTGCCAGCGCCAGCCCGATCGCCACAGCATCCGTGAGCATGTGGCCCGCGTCCGAGAGCAGCGCCAGCGACGAGGCGAGGATGCCGGCGACGACCTCGGCCAGCATGAAGGCGACGATCAGGGCGAAGGCGCCGGCCAGCCTCCTCGAGTCCGCCTCGGCGAAGTCGTGGGGGTGGTCGTGGGGCATCACGCTGATTACAGCGGGTTGGCAGGACCCCGATACCGATTGAGGCCAAAAAGACGATCACCAGGCCGATGGCCTGGTGATCGAGGCGCGCGACCCGGGGCAGGGAGGGGGTCACGCGCGCTGACGAGAGAGGAATCTCGAAAGTGAGGGGAGTCTCACCACCGCCACGCCCGCCGGTGTAAACATCCCGATACGGCGGACTGTCCATTTTTCCGGCATTTGCTTGTGAAAAACTCGTGAAGCGCTTCGCAGGGCGGCCGCCCGCGCCGAGCCCGCCCCTATCATCCACTCGACTCGACTCGAAGCGGACCACCGGTCTGGGGTAGGGCCCGGTCCAAGAGAGGGGCTCGATGACAAATCAAGCAGGCATCAGGCTGGCGGTGATCGACACCGACAGCGCCTTTCTCACAGTCCTCGGCAAGAGACTGGAGGGCGGGGGCTGGGAGCACCGGATCCTCGGCGGCAGCGTACCCGTGGAGGACCTGGTCGCGATGAAGCTGAACGCCCTGCTGGTTGACATCACCGTCCTGGGCCCACAGGGATGGGAGTTTCTCGAACGGGTCTGCGGCGCGATCCCTGGCCTGGGCGTGCTGGTTTGCACCACGCAGTCCACGGTTGCCCAGCGGGTCAGGGGTCTCCGCCTGGGCGCCGACGACTGGATCGCGAAGCCGTCCCATCCGGAGGAGGTCATGGCGCGGATCGAGGCAGTCGTGCGGCGGCGCAAGCGCGCCGCGACGCGGGAGGATGTCGGCCCGATGGTCTCGGGGGAACTCGAGATCCGGCCCGACCAGTATCAGGCGTTCGTCAGCGGCCAGAGCATCGGCCTGACCCGACGTGAGTTCGAGCTTCTGGAGCTGCTCGCGGACGCGCACGGGCAGGTGATCGAGCGCGAGGAGATCTACCAGAAGGTCTGGGGATACGCGATGGCGCACGGCGATCGTTCGGTCGACGTCTTCGTGCGCAAGCTGCGGCAGAAGCTGCAGCGCCACTCTGCGAACTGGCGCTACATCCACACCCACTTCGGAATCGGCTACCGCTTCGACCCCGAGCCCGTCGGTGCGATCTCCGAGCCCGGTGCCGATATCGCTGCGGAGCCGGCGCCGGAAGGTGTTTCGGAGGACGCGCTCGCCGCTGACCTCCGCTCGTCGTAGCAGCCGTCCGCAACGGCGCGTTACGCCACGTTCACCGGAAGTTCACTCGACGGTAACGACTTTTCCCGAGGGAGCCGCGAAGCTCCGACCCCATGGATCGCGAGAACGGCGCTGGGGGAGGCTCGACGGTCCGCCTCCCCGAAGGGGACCTCACCCCGGTATACGCCGGCCGGCTTGAGATCCGGCCCGCCGACCATGCAGCACTGGTCGACGGTAGGCCCCTGACGCTCACCGTCCGCGAGCTCCAGTTGCTCACCGAGCTCGCGCACAACGCCGAGCGGGTGATGACCCGCGACGAGCTCTATGAGCGAGTCTGGGGCCGCTCCTACCGGAAGAGCGATCGCTCGGTCGACGTCTACGTCGGCCGGCTGCGCGCCAAGCTCGAGCGCGCGCTGCCGGGCCGCCGTTTCATTCACACCCACACCGGCATCGGCTACCGATTCTCCGCCCAGACCTGACGGCTCGCGCCGGCTGGCCGCCTGGTTCACCGCGGGTTCACATCCTTTTTACAACCCGGCCACACGCCGGTAACAAGATCCACTCGGCTCCCTGTGAGAGTCCCGCGCCGACGACCAACTCCAGAAAGAGGGAGATTCCAGAATGCCTAGAAAGCTGTGGTTCGCGCTGGCAGCATCGGCGATTCTTGCTTTGGGAGTCGCTGCCTGCGGTGGCGATGACGACGACGACGGGGGCAGCGGCGGCAGCCTGTCCGGCGATATCCGCGTCGACGGCTCGAGCACGGTGGGGCCGCTGTCGGAGGCGATCGCCGAGCAGTTCAACGCGGAGAACCCGGACGTCAAGGTGACCGTCGGCACCTCCGGAACCGGCGGCGGCTTCGAGAAGTTCTGCGCCGGCGAGACCGACATCTCCGACGCGTCGCGGCCGATCGAGCCCGACGAGGAGGAGGCCTGTCAGGCCCAGGGGATCGGCTACGACGGGATCCAGGTCGCGAACGACGCTCTCACGGCGGCGATCAACCCCGACAACCCGGTCACCTGCATGACGGTCGACCAGCTCAAGTCGGTGTGGGAGCCGAAGTCGACGATCGACAGTTGGAGCCAGATCGAGGGGCTGCAGCCGTCGTTCGACGAGGACCTGGCGCTCTACTCGCCGGGTACCGACTCCGGGACGTTCGATTTCTTCACAGACAAGGTCAACGGTGAGGAGGGTGCCCAGCGGACCTCGGACGTCAATGACATCGGCGAGGACGACAACGCCACGGTCACGGGCGTGTCCGGCGCCGGAGGAGGCATGGGCTACTTCGGATACTCCTTCTTCAAGGAGAACGAGGGCACGGTCAAGGCGCTCGAGATCGACGGCGGCAACGGTTGCGTCGCTCCGGCGCCGGCGACGGCACAGGACGGCTCGTACTTCCTGTCCCGGCCTCTGTTCGTCTACCCGTCGGACAAGGCGCTCCAGAACGAGACGGTGGACGAGTTCCTCCGGTTCTATCTGGACAACATCAACGCGGTCGCCGAGCAGGTCGGGTTCATCCCGATGACCGACGCGCAGCTGCAGAAGTCCCAGCAGCAGCTCGAGTCGCTGACCAGCGGTAGCGGAGGGGGTACGACCACGGGCTAGCGCCCGCGGTCAAGCCTCGATGGAAGCACGCGGCGCGACAGCTGCCACCGGGGGCCCCGGCCGGTTGGATCCGGCCAGGCCCCTGGTGGCGGCTCGCCCGCGCTATGGCGAGAAGGTCATCCAGGGACTGCTGGCCGCCTGCGCCGTGATCTCGGTCATCACCACGACCGCGATCGTGATCTCGCTGCTCTCGCCGACGATCGACTTCTTCGGCGAAGTCTCGCTGAGGGACTTCTTCTCCTTCGACGAGTGGGCCCCGACCCAGGCGGATCCGAGCTTCGGTGTCTTCCGGATCGTGATCGGGACGTTGAGCACGAGCCTCTGGGCGCTGCTCTTCGCCGTGCCGATCGGCTTGCTCGCGGCGATCTACCTGAGCGAGTACGCGCACCCGACGGTGCGCAAGGTGACCAAGCCGGTGCTCGAGGTGCTCGCCGGCATTCCAACGGTCGCCCTCGGACTGTTCGCCGTCACCTTCCTCAGCCCCGAGATCCAGGACGTCGTCCCGAGCCTGGTGAAGTCGCCGCCCTTCTTCGCGCTCGCCGCGGGCCTCGGCATCGGCCTCCTGTTGGTTCCGATCATCGCCTCGATCTCCGACGATGCGATGCGAGCCGTTCCAGGGGCTCTGCGCGAGGGCGCCTACGGCCTTGGCGCGACAAAGCTCAAGGTCGCGACCCGGGTGGTCTTCCCGGCGGCGATCTCCGGGATCGTCGCCTCGGTCGTCCTGGCGCTCTCCCGCGCGGTCGGCGAGACGATGATCGTGCTGCTCGCCGCGGGGGGCACGCCGAACGCGACCTTCGATCCCGGCGCGTCGGTGCTTACGATGACCGCCTTCATCGGCAAGACGGCGACCGGCGACATAGCCACCGGGACCATCACCTACGACACGATCTTCGCCGTCGGCGCGCTGCTGTTCGTGATGACGCTCGGGATGAACGCGATCGCGATCCGGCTCGTCCGGCGCTTCCGTGAGGTCTACGAGTGAGTCCGCACCTGCCCGGGATGACGGAGCGGACGCGGCTCGCCACTGCCGGGGCCCAGGCCGCCGTCGCGGAGTCCCTGCGCGCCCAGCCGCGCGGCGACAAGGCCCGAGGCACCCTCTTCTTCGCGCTGCTCCTGCTAGCCGTCGGGATCGCGCTGCTCGGCCTCGCCGCGGTGATCGTCCAGTCGGCGATCAAGGGGGCGCCGCAGTTCGGGCTCAGCCTGATCACCGAGGGCCCGTCGACGATCTTCCCGGAGCAGGCAGGCTTCCGCCCGGCGATCATCGGCACGCTCTATCTGATCGGAGGGGTGATTCTGTTCGTGGTCCCGATCGGCGTGGGCGCAGCGGTCTACCTCGAGGAGTACGCGAACAGGGAGCGCTGGTGGAACCGCCTGATCGAGCTCAACATCCAGAACCTGGCGGCGGTGCCCTCGATCATCTACGGCATCCTCGGACTCGCGTTCATCGTCCGCGGGCCGCTCGACCTTGGTTTCATCGCGCTCGCCGGCGCTCTCACCCTCTCGCTGCTCGTCCTGCCGACGGTGATCATCGCCGCCCGTGAGGCGATCCGGGCGGTGCCGCCGTCGATCAGGGAGGGCTCGCTCGCACTTGGCGCGACCCAATGGCAGACGATCCGGCGGCAGGTCCTGCCTGCCTCGATCCCGGGAATCGCGACAGGCGTGATCCTGGCGCTCTCGCGCGCGATCGGGGAGGCGGCCCCCCTGCTGCTCGTTGGGGCGGCGACCTTCGTCACCTTCGATCCCCAGCCGCTGTCCGGCGGGTATTCGGCGATGCCCGTGCAGATCTTCAATTACGCGCTCCGCCCACAGGACGAGTTCAAGGTAGTCGCCGCAGCGGGCGTGGTCCTGATGCTGATCGTGCTTCTGGCCATGAACTCGTTCGCGATCTGGCTACGGAATCGTTACGAGCAGCAGTGGTAGGTGAGGCAGGGTCCGGGCAATTCGATGAAAGCGACGGTCGATAGTGTTGGAACGAGTGGCTGATCAAGCGAGAAGGGCGGCCGATGCGGCGACTGGCCGCGGTGGGGGGCCTGCGATCGACGTCTCGGGCGTCGCCGAGGGCGTCACGCACGGACATGCCCGGCAGGGGGCGAAGACCGTCTTCGACCTGCATGGGCTCACGGTTCGCTATGCCGGCAAGCCGGCGGTCAAGGACATCTCGATGGGCGTCCACGAGAACGAGATCACCGCCCTGATCGGTCCCTCGGGGTGCGGCAAGAGCACGCTGATCCGCTGCTTCAACCGGATGAACGACCTGATC
>Ga0126307_10003227_pt1 | contig 11106 bp, 7 predicted proteins | sample Plot28_FD_89955 | JGI IMG/M metagenome (GOLD analysis project Ga0126307, IMG submission 89955) | Serpentine soil microbial communities from UC McLaughlin Reserve, CA, USA - Plot28 | ecosystem: Environmental > Terrestrial > Soil > Grasslands | place: USA: UC McLaughlin Reserve, Lake County...
AGAGCGCGCAGTTCCCGCTGCACACGTGGCTCCCGGACGCGATGGCCGGCCCCACGCCGATCAGCGCGCTCATCCACGCGGCCACCATGGTCGCCGCGGGCGTGTACGTGGTGCTGCGGCTGTTCCCGGCGTTCGAGGCCGCGCCGGTGACGCTGGCCGTGCTCGGGCTGGTCGCCGCGGTCACCATGCCGCTCGGGGCGCTGGCCGCGCTCGGCCAGGACGACCTCAAGCGGGTGCTGGCCTGGTCGACGGTCAGCCAGCTGGCGTACATGCTGGCCGCACTGGCGGTGGGCGGGATCGCGGCCGGCGCATTCCACCTGCTCAGCCACGCCGCGTTCAAGGCCGGGCTGTTCCTGTGCGCGGGGGCGGTGCTGCACGCCACCGGCGCGGTGCTGATGAGCCGGCTGGGCGGGCTGCGGCGGGCGATGCCGGTGACGTACGCGGCCTTCCTGGTCGGCGGGCTGGCGCTGGTCGGGGTGCCGCCGCTGTCCGGCGGGCTGTCCAAGGACGCGGTGGTCGAGGTGCTCTGGGAGACCGGGACCGGGCACGAGGCCACCCCGGTCGCGCGGTGGGTCGCCGTCCTGCTGCTGGTCAGCGCGCTCGGCACGGTCGTGCTCACGGCGGCGTACGTGACCCGGGCGGTGCTGCGGGTCTTCCATGGTGAGCCGCGGTCGGACACGGCGGCGCACGAGCCGGGCGGGTTGATGCGCTGGCCGGTGGTGCTGCTCGCGGTGGCCACCGTGACGGTCGGGCTGGTCGGGCTGCGTGCGGACTGGCTGCCGCGCTGGGTCGGCCACGCCGACCAGCCGGTCTCCCCGCACCTGACCACCATGCTGCTCGCCCTGGCGCTCGCGGCGGTCGGCGCCGGCTCGGTCCTCGCGGCCTGGCGGGCCGCGCCGGCGGCGGACCCGCTCCGGCTGCCGGTCGGGGTGGTCGCGGCCCTGCGAGATGGGCTCTACCTGGACGCGCTGCAGGACCGGCTGGTGGTCCGCCCGGTGGTGGCGCTGGCCCGGGCGACGGCGACCGTCGACACGCGACTGGTGGACGGCGCGGTGGAGGGCACCGGGGTGGGGGCCCGCCGGGGCGGCCGGCGGCTGGCCCGGTTGGCGGGCGGGGACGTGCAGGGCTACCTCACCGGCCTGGCCGCCGGAGCGGTGCTGCTCGTCGTCGCAGTGGTGGCGGTGGCCCGATGATCGTCGCGCTGCTGCTGGTGCCGCTGGTCGGGGCGGTGGCGCTCGGCGCGCTGGCCCTGCGGCCGTCCACAGCGGACGGTCCGGTGCCGCGGTGGACCGCGGTCGCCGTGGCCGCCCTCACCTTCGCGCTGGCGGTGGCGCTGCTGCCGGGAAGCCGGGCGCCGGCGGCCGGGCGGGTGGTCGACCCGCGGCACGAGGTCGACGTGTCCTGGATCCCGGCGATCGACGTCCGCTTCCACGTCGGGGTCGACGGGACCAGCCTGCCGCTGGTCGTGCTGACCGCCCTCCTCACGCTGCTCTGCACGATCTCCACCGTCCGCAAGGTGCCGGCGCCGGGCCGGGCGGCGTCCTTCAACGCGCTGGTGCTGCTGCTCGAGGTCGGCCTGCTCGGCACCTTCGTCGCGCTGGACCTGGTGCTCTTCTTCGTCGCCTTCGAGATCGTGCTGGCCCCGATGTACTTCCTCATCGCGGTCTGGGGCGACGCCGCCGGGGCCCGGCACGCGGCCGTCAAGTTCATCCTCTACACGCTGCTCGGCTCGGTCCTCGTGGTCATCGGCATCCTCACCGTGTACGCGTCCGCCGGGACCTTCGACGTGGTCGAGCTCTCCGAGCGTGGCGGCGCCGGCATCGCGCACGGCACCCAGGTGCTGGCCTTCGCCGCGCTGTTCGCCGGCTTCGCGGTCAAGAGTCCACTGTGGCCGGTGCACACCTGGCTGCCGGACGCGCACACCGAGGCGCCCACCGTGGGGTCGGTGCTGCTGGCCGGCGCGCTGCTGAAGATGGGGACGTACGGGCTGGTCCGGGTGGCTTTGCCGGTGCTGCCGGAGGGCGCCCGCGCGCTGGCGCCACTGCTCGGCGCGCTCGCGGTGGCGGGCATCGTGGTCGGCGCGCTGTGCTGCCTGGTGCAGACCGACGCGAAGCGGCTGATCGCGTACTCCTCGGTCGGGCACATGGGCTTCGTGCTGCTCGGCATCGCTACGCTGACCCCGACCGGGGTGAACGCGGCGCTGCTCGGCAACGTCGCCCACGGGCTCATCACCGGCCTGCTGTTCTTCCTGGTCGGCGGGCTCAAGGACCGGTACGGCACCGCGGACCTGCGCACCCTCGGCAGCGGGCTGGCCGAGCGGCTGCCGCGGCTCGGCGCGTTGTTCGTGCTCGCCTCGGTGGCCAGCCTCGGGCTGCCCGGGCTGGCCGGCTTCTGGGGCGAGGCGCTGGCGCTGCAGGCGGCGTTCCGGCCCGGCGGGGGCCAGTCGCGCGCGCTGTACGCGGTGCTGCTGGCGGTCGCGGCGGCCGGCACCGCGATCACCGCGGCGTACTTCCTGCGCCTGCTGCGCGCCCTCGTGCTTGGGCCGGACGTGCCGACCGGCGACCGGCGCGTCGGCGGCGCGGTCGACGTGCGACCGGTGGAGCTGGCCGCCTGGGCACCGCTGGCGGTGCTCACGCTGGCGGTGGGCCTCTACCCGCGGCTGGTGCTCGGGCTCACCGAGGCTCCGGTCGGCGCGCTGCTCGGGGTGTTCTCGTGAGCATCGACTACGTGGCCATGGCGCCGGTGCTGGCCGCCGCCCTCGGCGCGCTCGCCGTGCTGGTGGTCGACCTGGTCGCGCCGCTGCGGCTGCGCACCACCGCGACCTTCGGCACCGCGCTGGCCGGCGCCGGCGCCGCGCTCGCCGCCGCGCTGGCGATCCGGGGCGAGCCGCGCTCCACCTTCTGCACGCCGCCGACCGTCCTGCCGGGCCGGCTCGAGGTGGGGGAGTCCTGCTCCTACGTCGTGGACGGCACCACGCTGCACCTGCTCGCGGCGCTGTCCGCGGCGGCGGTGGCCGCGCTGCTGCTCGCGGTCGCCGCCGCGCGGGGCGGCGGGCTCCCACCGGGTGAGTACGGCTTCCTCCTGCTGTCCTCGCTGGCCGGCGCGCTCACCCTGGCCGGGGCGCGCGACTTCATCACCCTGCTGGTCGGGCTGGAGACCCTCACCCTGCCGACGTACGCGCTGGTGGCGCTGCGCCGGCGGGACCCGGTGGGCGCCGAGGCGGCGGTGAAATACCTGCTGGTCTCGGTCACCTCCACCGCGGTCACCCTGCTCGGCGTCGCCTTGGTCTACGGACTGGTCGGCAGCCTGCACTTCGACCGGGTCGGGGTGGCGCTCGCGGAGCGGGCGGACGTCCGCGCGCTGCCGCTCACGTCGGCGGCCATCGTGCTCGTGCTCGCCGGCTTCGCCTTCAAGATCGCCGCGGTGCCCTTCCACTGGTGGGCGCCGGACGTCTACCAGGGTGCGCCGGTGCCCGTCGCCGCCTATCTGGCGACGGTCTCCAAGGCCGGCGGCATCATCGGCCTGCTGCTGGTCACCACCGTCGCCTTCGGACCGTCCTCTCCGGTGTGGAGCGCGGCCTTGGCGGTGCTCGCGGTGGCCTCGATGACCTGGGGCAACCTCGTCGCGCTCCGGCAGCGGCACGCGGTCCGGCTGCTGGCCTGGTCCTCGGTCGCGCACGCCGGCTACCTGCTGGTGCCGCTGGCGTCGGTGGGCGGGCGGCCGGAGCTGCAGCGGGACGCGGTCACCGCGACGGTCGGCTACCTGATGCTCTACCTCGCGCTCACCGTCGGCGCCTTCGCCTGCGTCGCCGCGGCCGGGGTCACCGCGGTGGCGGACTTCCGCGGGCTGGCCCGGCGCTCCCCGCTGGTCGGCGGGGCGCTCGCGGTCTTCCTGCTCGGGCTGGCCGGGCTGCCGCCGGCGCTGGCCGGCCTGGTGGCCAAGGTCGTCGTGCTCCGCTCGGCGCTGCTCGCCGGAGCCGGCTGGCTGGCCGTCGCGGTCGCGGTGAACACGGTGATCGGCCTGGCCTACTACCTCCGGCTGGCGGCCACCGCGGTGGCCGACCGTCCGGACGCCGACCGCGCCGACGGGATCGCCGCTGCCGGGGGCGCCGGAGCCGCCGGACCGGCGTCCCGGCTGCGGCTCGCGCCGTCCCTCGCGGTCGCCGTCGGCGGCGCGCTCGTGGTCGTCCTGGTGCTCAGCGTGGCTCCGCAGCTGGCGCTCGACGCCGCGCGGTGAGGGGAACGCCGACCCGGCGGGGAACGTTGAACAGCACGTCAGAACCCTGGTGAGACCAGAATCCTGGTGAGACCACCATCCTGGTGAGAGAGGACACTGTGCACCGACAGTTCAACGGGCTGAAGACGGCCGCCCTGCTCGGGCTGCTGTCGGCGATCATCATCGGCGCCGGCAGCCTGTTCGGGCAGACCGGGCTGCTGATCGGCCTGCTGCTCGCGATCGGTACCAACGCGTTCGCGTACTGGAACTCCGACAAGCTCGCCCTGCGCGCCATGCGGGCCCGCCCGGTGAGCGAGGCGGAGGCCCCGGAGATGTATGCGATGGTCCGCGAGCTGGCGACGGCGGCGCGGCAGCCGATGCCCCGGCTCTACGTGAGCCCGACCAACCAGCCCAACGCGTTCGCCACCGGGCGCAACCCGCGCAACGCGGCCGTCTGCTTCACCGACGGCATCCTGCAGATCCTCACCAGGCGGGAGATCCGCGCGGTCCTCGGGCACGAGCTCTCCCACGTCTACAACCGCGACATCCTGATCTCCTCGGTGGCCGGCGCGCTGGCCAGCGTGATCATGTTCCTGTCGCACATGGCGATGTTCGCCTCGCTGTTCGGCGGGCGCGGCGACGACGACGAGGGCGGAGGCGTGGTCGGCGGCCTGCTGCTGATGGTCCTCGGCCCGATCGCCGCGTCGATCATCCAGCTGGCCATCAGCCGGAGCCGCGAGTTCCAGGCCGACGCGTCCGGCGCGGAGCTGACCGGCGACCCGCTGGCCCTGGCGAGCGCGCTGCGCAAGCTGCAGGCCGGCACCCAGGCGCTGCCGCTGCCGCCGGATGACCGGCTGGTGGCGCAGAGCCACCTGATGATCGCCAACCCGTTCCGCCCGGTCGGCCTGGCCAAGCTGTTCTCCACCCACCCGCCGATGGAGGAGCGGGTGCGCCGGCTCGAGCAGCTGGCGGCCGGCCGCTACTGAGCTCTCGTCCCACCCCACCCCACCCACACCGCCCCGCCCGGCTTTGCCGGCGGGGCGGTTCCGTGCTGTCTCGACGTAACACGTTGCATCTCCGACGCTCGCGATATATCGTCATCTCGCCACTACGACGAGAGGAGTGCATGATGCACACCCGACACTGGCCGGGAAGTCATCCCGGCCGACACCCGCAGCGCCGCCCGCCGTTCCCGCCGACCCCTCCGGGTCCGCCGGACTTCGAGGGCCGGGGCGCGCCCTTCGGCGACTTCGGTCCCCGGGGCGATTTCGGTCCCCGGGGCGGCTTCGGTCCCGGCTTCCGGGGCCGCGGTCGGCACCGTGGCCGCGGCGCCCGGCGCGGCGACGTCCGCGCCGCCGTCCTCGCGCTGCTCGCCGAGCGGCCGATGCACGGCTACGAGATCATCCAGCAGATCGAGGAGCGCTCCGGCGGCCTGTGGCGGCCGAGCCCCGGCTCGATCTACCCCAGCCTGCAGCTGCTGGCCGACGAGGGCCTGGTCACCGGCGACGAGACCGGCGGCCGCCGGCTCTTCACGCTGACCGACTCCGGTCGCGAGGAGGCCGCCCGGCACCAGGGCGACTCGCCGTTCGCCCAGGAGCGGGACGAGACCTTCGAGGTCGCGCACCGGTTCCGGGACGAGTTGGGCCAGCTCGCGATGGCGGTCTGGCAGGTCGCCCAGGCCGGCACCGAGGCGCAGCGCACCGAGATCCTCGGCGTGCTCGCCGACGCCCGCCGCCGGGCGTACCAGCTGCTCGCGGACGGCGCGCCGACCCCGCCGACCCCGCCGGCCCCGCCGACCCCGCCGGCCCGGCCGGCCCGGCCGGCTCCGCCGGCCCCGCCGGCCCCGCCGGCCCCGCCGGTCGGCTGAGCGCGCCCGCCGGTGGCCCGGCCGACCGAGCGCGCCCGCCGGTGGCCCGGCCGGCTGAGCGCGCCCGCCGGTGGCCCGGCCGACTGAGCCGTTCCGGCTCGACTGGGTAGTTCGGCGCTCCATTGAGACGCCGCCAGTGCTCAGTTGGCCGGCGCTGTGCTCAGTCGGCCCGCGCTGTGCTCAGTCGGCCGGCGCTGTGCTCACCCGTTCTGTCGCTTCCGGTTCCGGCGCCGAGCCCGTACGGTCCGGGCGGGGGTGGTCGAGATGACCCGTCGTCCGCTGATCCCGCTGGCTGCCGCGGCCTCCGTGCTGGTCGCGCTGTTGCTGCCGGCCGTGCCCGCCCAGGCCGCCCAGGCGGCGGTGGCGACCGGGGCATGCGACCCGGTGCAGACCACGCCGGTGCTGCGCCCGGACGTGCCCACCGCCACCGAGGTGCTCGGCTTCCCGCTCGGCGAGCGGGACGTCACCACCGCCGAGTCGGACGCCTACCTGCAGGCGGTCGATGCGGCGAGCCCGCGGGTCGCAGGCGGGACGCTCGCCACCTCCGTGCGGGGCCGCCCGCTGCGCTACGCGGTGGTCGGCCGGCCCGGCAACGTCAACCCCGGCGGGCTGGCCCGGATCTCGACCGCCGCGGCCGCTCTTCGCGACCCGCGCACCCCGCCGGCGGTCGCCCGCCGGCTGGCCGCCACCACGCCGGCGATCCTCTGGATCGCCGGCAACGTGCACGGCAACGAGGAGAGCGGCACCGACGCCGCGCTGCGGGTTCTCTACGAGCTGGCCGCTCGCGAGGACTGCGCCGCGGACCGGATCCTCGACAACGCGATCGTCGTCCTGCTGCCGACGCAGAACCCGGACGGCCGGGAGGCCGACGCCCGCCGCAACGCCTACGGCTTCGACCTCAACCGGGACTGGTTCGCCCGGACCCAGCCGGAGACCGACGGCAAGCTGCAGCTGCTGCGCCGCCTCCCGCCGGTGCTCTTCGTCGACGCGCACGAGATGGGCCGGGAGTCGTTCTTCTTCCCGCCGAACGCGGACCCGATCTACCACGAGATCACCGACGAGTCGGTGTCGTGGATCAACGACCTGTACGGCGGGGCGCTGATCGCCGAGTTCACCCGCCAGGGCATCCCGTTCTTCAACCGGGACGTCTACGACCTGTTCTACATGGGCTACGGCGACACGGTGCCCTCCACCGGCTTCATCGCCGCCGGCATGACCTTCGAGAAGGCGAACGGGGACCCGGCCCCGCGCCGGGTCTACGAGCAGTACCTCACCCAGTGGGTGTCGCTGTCCGCGGCCACCGCGCGCAAGCACGAGCTGCTGACCGCCTGGCACGCGGCGTACGTCGAGGCGTACGAGCAGGGCCGGGCCGGGGCGCTGGAGCCCAACGAGATCGTCAACCCGGGCAACGAGCTGGTCACCCAGGTGCCGGACCGGCCGGTGCGGCACTACTTCCTGCGCACGGACGACCCGGCGAAGGCCGAGGAGGTGCAGGCCCTCGTGCGCCGGCTGCAGCGGATGGACGTCCAGGTCAACCGCCTGGTCCGGCCGCTGCGGGTGCCGGACTACACGCCGTACCACCGCTCCGCCCGGTCCACCGTGCTGCCGGTGGGGACGTACTGGATCCCGATGGCGCAGGCCCAGAAGCACTGGGTGCAGGCGATGCTCAACGAGGACACCTACACGCCGTTCCCGTACTTCTACGACGTCACCGGCTGGAGCAACCCGCTGCTGTTCAACGTCGCCGGCGGCTACTCCGGCGCGGTTCTGCGGCCGCTCGCCGTGCGGGCGCGCCCGGTCCCGGCGCCGGCCGCGCCGCGGCCGCCGGCGGGCGCCCCGACCGTGGGCGTCTTCCAGCTCGGCACGGGCAGCTCAGCGATCGAGTCGTCCGGCTGGCTGCGCTGGCTGCTGGAGCGGAAGTGGGCTCTGCCGTACCGCGAGGTGACCGCCGCCGATATCGCGGCCGGCGGGCTGTCCGATGTGGACGTCCTGCTGGTCCCGAACGGGTCGGCCGCGGCCGGCGCCCAGGCGCTCGGTGCGACCGGCTCCGCGGCGCTGGCGGCCTGGGTGCGCGCCGGCGGCCGCTACGTGGGCTGGCGCGCCGGCACCGAGCTGGCCGCCCTGCTCGGCATCAGCTCCGCCGTGCTGGCCGAGCCGACCTCGGACGTGCCGGGCAGCCTCTTCCGGGTCTCCGTCGCACCGGGCCCGCTCGCCCGCGGGGTCGGGCGGGAGGCGTGGGCCTTCTACGAGTACGACTGGGTGATGCGCTCGCCGGACCCGGCGGCGGTGGCGGTGTCCTTCCCGCCGGCGGGCAGCGAGGACTTCGCGGTGTCCGGGTTCGAGCGGGGCGCCGAGGCGGACCTCGGCGGCACGGCCGCGGTGCTGGACGAGCGGGTCGGGTCGGGCCGGTCGGTGGTCTTCTCGGTCGAGCCGAACTTCCGCGCCTTCACCGACGGGACGCAGGAGATCCTCCGCAACGCGATCCTCGGGCCGGCCGGCGGGGCCGCGGTGGCGACGGCGGCGACCTCCGCCCGGGCCGCGGCCGCGGCGCGCGGGCTCTCCGACCTGCGGCGCCCGGTCCGGCTCTCGGTCACCCCGGCCGACGCGGCCGCGGCGGCGGCGGTCCTGGACCGCGCCGGCCTGGCCTACGAGCGGCGCACCGGAGCCGGCTCGGTCCGCTTCGCCGTGGTGAACCGCGGCGAGCTGGACGCCGACCAGCTGCCGTGGCTGGACACGGTGGTGCGCGGTCTGCGGGCAGCGGGGGTGACCCCGCTCGCGCTCAGCGCGCTCTGACGCTCACCCGTCCGCCGGCTTCTGCCAGACCGAGATGTGGCCGCGGCTCTCGCCGGTGTACGGGCCACGGTGCCAGTCCGCCCACCGGTGCCGCAGGCTGAGCCCGGCCAGGCGGGCCATCAGGTCGAGCTCGGCCGGCCAGGCGTAGCGGTGGGTCGAGGTGAAGGTGCGCACGGCCCCGTCGATGGTCCAGAAGTGCCGGGACACCGCGAGCTGCGCGGCGACGTCGTACTCCTCGACGCCGACGTGCTCGGCCGTCGAGACGAAGACGTGCGTGCGCTCGCCCGGCGGGAGCCGGCGCAGCTCGGGGACGTAGTTCTCGACCAGGAAGCAGCCACCCGGGCGCAGGTGGGCGGCGGCGTTGTCGAACGCGCGGACCTGCTCGTCCTGGGTGGTGAGGTTGGTGATCGTGTTGCGCAGCAGGTAGACGAGGGTGAAGGGCCCGGACGCGGTGACGGTAGCGAAGTCGCCGACCGTCACCGCGGTGGCGGTAGCGAAGTCGCCGACCGTCACCGGGACGTCCGCGCCGCCGGGCTGACGCCGCAGCCGGGCCACCATCGCCGGGGACAGCTCGATGCCGTGGACGGGCACCCCGCTTTGGCTCAGCGGCAAGGCCACCCGTCCGGTCCCGACGCCGAACTCCAGCGCCGGCCCGCCGCCGGCCAGCTCGGCGAGCAGCCGCACCGCCGGGTCCAGCACCGCCGGCTCGTGCAGCTCCGGCCACAGCCGCTCGTACCGCTCGGCGACCCACTCGTCGAACCCGGTCCCGGCCACGCCGCCGACCGTACGGGGCACCGACCGTGGTGGCGCACCGGATTTCGCCGTCAGGGCCCGTACGGCGGCGGGAGGGCGAGGCCGAACCGCTCGGCGAGCGCCGCCACGTCCCGGCAGTCGGTGTCGGTCGGCTCGTAGCCGAGGTGGGCCCGAAGCTGGGTCGCGGCGTCGACGCACCGCACCGGCCGGCCGGCGACCGACCCGGTCACCGGCGGCGGGTAGTGGAAGCGGCCGCCGTCCGGCAGGGCCTGGTCGCCGCCGCCGTCCGCGGTGGGCACGACGAGGTGGAGGTCGATCTCGTGCCCGCCGCCGTCGGCCACCGCCACCGCCGTCGGCGCCCAGTCGCGCAGCAGGCGGACGTAACCGGCTCCGGCCAGCGCCGCCCGGGCCGCGTCGACCTGCGGCAGCGGCACGACCACGTCCAGGTCCGCGTGCTCCCGGGTGACCGCCCCGAGCAGCGCGTCCACCCCCCATCCGCCGTCGACCCAGGCGTTCACCGCGGCGTCCGCGAGGAGTCGCAGCACGGCGAGCACCCGGTCGGCGTCCATGCCGGCGGCCCGCTCGGTGATCGCCGTCCGGGCCCAGACGGCGATCAGCTCGGCCGTCGCGGTCACGTCGCCGGTGTCCGAGCGGAGCACCGGCAGGCCGAGCGCGCGCAGGTCGGCGGCGTCGGCCAGGGCCGCCAGGACCACGGGCTCGGCGTATGACCGGGGGGCGAGCCGGTGGCGCCGGGTGGCATCAGCGCAGTCGAGCACCGCCGATCGGACCGGGCCGAGCACCGGCGCGGCGGCCGACCGCGCCACCTCTGCGGGCGTCAGCGGGGCGAGCAGGAGCAGGTGGTGCCCGGCGCGCAGGACGGCCGCGACGAGCGCCAGGCAGAGGTCGTTGTAGGCCGGCCAGCGCTGGGCGGCGGACGGCTCGGTGAGGTCCACGCCGGCGAGCCGGCTCCCGGCCGGCAGGAACTCGTCCAGGTCAAGCACGACCACCCCGGGCAGCAGTCGCCGGAGGTCCCCCACGACCGCGGTCTTGCCCGAGCCGGGCGCACCGGTCACGAGCAACAGCCGGCCGGTGCCCACCGCGTGCCGCCGGCGGTCCGGTCAGCGGTAGTTGGTGAACTGCAGCGGCACCTCGAGGTCGGCGTCCTTGAGCATGCGGATCACCGCCTGCAGGTCGTCCTTCTTCTTCGCGCTCACCCGCAGCTGGTCGCCCTGGATCTGCGCCTGGACGCCCTTCGGCCCCTGGTCGCGGATCCGCTTCGCGATCGACCGGGCCTGGTCGGAGTCGATGCCCTGCTTGATCCGCGCCGCCACCTTGTAGGTCCTCCCGGACGCCTGCGGGTCGCCGGCGTCCAGCGCCTTGAGCGAGATGCCGCGCTTGACCAGCTTGTCCTTGAAGACGTCGAGCGCGGCGGTCACCCGCTCCTCTGTGTCGGCCTGCAGGAGGACGCCGTTCTCCCC
>Ga0126307_10003229_pt1 | contig 11104 bp, 12 predicted proteins | sample Plot28_FD_89955 | JGI IMG/M metagenome (GOLD analysis project Ga0126307, IMG submission 89955) | Serpentine soil microbial communities from UC McLaughlin Reserve, CA, USA - Plot28 | ecosystem: Environmental > Terrestrial > Soil > Grasslands | place: USA: UC McLaughlin Reserve, Lake County...
CTGCTCACGGATCAGGGGCGCACCCGCGACCTGGGCCAGGTGGCGTTGGCGCTGGGCCTGCTGACGGCGGTGGTGGCGCTCACCACCGCGGCCGGCCAGCTTGAGCGGGGGGCCAACCGGATCTACGGGGTTGACCAGGACCGCCCGGCCCTGCAGAAGTACCGGCGGGCCCTGGTCCTGGCCGTCGTGGCCGGCCTGCCGGCGCTGGTCAGCTTCCTGCTACTGGTGGCTGGTGGTGCCATCGGTGCCTCCATGCAGCGCTGGTACCAGTGGAGCACGGCAACCACAACGACCTGGAACCTGCTGCGCTGGCCGGTGAGCCTGGGGTTGATCGTGGTGACGGTGTCGCTGCTATTCCGATACGCACCCCGCCGGCAGCAGCCGGGACTGTCATGGCTGATGGTCGGAGCCGGCCTGGCCACAGCGCTGTGGTGGCTGATCAGCCTGCTCCTGGCAGCCTTTGTGACCCAAAGCAGCGACTTCGGCGCGACCTATGGTCCGCTGACCGGAGTCATGGCCCTGTTGCTGTGGGCCAACCTGACCGGAATCGCGCTGTTCTTGGGCATTGCCTTCACCGCCCAGCTCGAAGCCAGACGGGCAAGGGGTTCCAGGCCGGCCCTGCCGGCCAGCAACAGTTATCTGAAGAACAGACCGACATCACCCGTACCAGCCGCGGCTGACAGCAGCCCCCGGGGGGACACGAAATCCGGGGGGTCCTGGTAGTTCGGCCAGTGCAGGTCATTGGCGGGGCCAAGGAGCGCGAGCCTTCTGCGTCCGTCACCGTCTATGACGGCGATCGGCGATCGGCGATGACGCACCGAACGGGATCGTGCTGTACTCGCCCTAGGCAGTCTTGGTTGTGGCGCCGGTCGCCGTCCCACGCGAGGGCTCGGCTGGGTCGCCGAGGGTCACCAGGTGCGCGGTCCGGCCGCAGGTTTCCAGGCTCTGACAGCCACACTCCAGCGCCGAGCGCAGCAGCGCCGTCGTCTGCTCCAGCTCGGCGAGCCGGCCCTGCAGCTCCGCCACCTTCCGGCGGGCCAACGCTTGCCAGGGGCGGCCGCCGTCGAGGAGTCGTCGGATCTCCTCCAGGGAGAAGCCCGATCGCTGACACAGCGTGACCGCGCGCAACCGCTGGAGCACCTGGGGGTCATAGCGGCGCTGTCCCCCGCTGCGACCTGTCGCCGGAACCAGGCCGATCCGGTCGTAGTAGCGAAGGGTGGAGGTGGGCAGGCCGGTGCGGGCGGCGAGCTCTCCGATGGTCAGTGGGGCGCTCACGCGCGACCTTCCTTGACTTGAAGTTGACTTCAAGTTCTACGGTACCAGCAGCCGAACCGAGGAGGACACCGTGGAACCGATCGACTTCGCCTGCAGCATCGACCCAGCCGGACTCGAGCAACGGGTCGGCCAACTGGAATCGCTTGTCCCGCAGGTGCTGGAACTTCGGCGGGACGGCTTGACCCTCGCGCTTGCGTTCCCGGCCGAGGCCGCGCGGGACATCCAGGCATTCGTGGTCGAGGAGTCGAAGTGCTGTCCCTTCTTCTCCTTCGAGATCGACGAGATCGACCTCGGGCTGCGCCTTGGAATCCGGACCCCTCCCGGTGGTGAAGCCATGCTGGAGACGCTCCAGGCCGCGTTCGCCGGCAGCTACGCTCGTCCTCACCGTCTGCGCCAGGAGAAGCCACTGTGATCGCTCGGATCTGGAGGGGCTGGACCACGCCCGAGAACGCCGACGCCTACCAGCGAATCGTCAGCCAGGAGGTCCTGCCCGGCATCGCGGCCCGCAACCTGGACGGCTACCACGGCGCCTACCTGCTACGGCGCCGCCTCGACGATGAGGTGGAGTTCGCCACCATCCTGCTGTTCGACACCCTGGAGCAGGTCCGCGCCTTCGCCGGCGAGGACTACGAGGCTGCCTATGTCCCGCCCCGGGCGCGGGCGGTCCTGGCCCGCTTCGACCAGCGCTCGGCGCACTACGACACGCTCCTGCGACCCTGACCGAGCGCTACCGCCCGGGGTGCAATCCTGGGGTGCGGGCAGGACCCCGACCCACCGGAGCACGGCGATGGCACCAGCACGCGACGACCGCTCACCCGTGCGGTTCTTCCTCCTCGTGTTCGCCCTGTCGACGCCGATCTGGCTGCTCGGGGCGGTGTCCCGGCGGCAGCTGTCGGCCGACCTCCCGGTCAGCTCGTTCGTCTGGGTCTGCCCGGCGGTGGCGGCGGGGGTGCTGGTGTGGCGGGAGGGCGGACGCGCCGGGGTCAAGCGGCTGCTGCGCCGGGCCGTGGACTGGCGGCGGATCAGGGACCGGCGCTGGTACCTGCCGATCATGCTGCTGCAGCCGGCGGTGTACGCGGCTACCTACGGGGTGCTGTGGCTGACCGGATCGCGGCTGCCGGAGGTGCGGTTCCCGCTGGCGGCCGGGGTGGCGCAGCTGACCGGGTTCCTGGTGGCGGCCGAGTTCGAGGAGCTGGGCTGGTCGGGGTACGCGCTGGAGCCGCTGCAGCGGCGCGGCCGCGCACTCCGGGCCGGGGTGGTGCTCGGGCTGGTGTGGGCCGGCTTCCATCTGGTGCCGCTGGTCCAGCACGGGCGGTCGGCGGGGTGGATCGGCTGGTGGACCCTGGGGACGGTGGGGCTGCGGGTGCTGATGACCTGGGTCTACAACCACACCGGGGGGAGCGTGTTCGGGGCGGCGCTGCTGCACGCGATGGGCAATCTCAGCGGCATCGGGCCGTTCCTGGACTTCGGGCCCGGCGGGTACCCCTACGACGCCCAGCGGGTCAGCGGCCTGCTGCTGCCGGGCGCGGCCGCGGTGGTGACGGCCGTCTGGGGGCCGCGCACGCTGGCCGGGCGGCGGCACCACCAGACGGCCATGACCGCAAGGAGATGACGATGCCCCGGCCCTTCCCCCTGGACCCGACCCCCATCCACGCGCCCGACGAGGTGCTCGCCGACCTCGGCCGGCGGCTGGCCCTGACCCGCTGGTTCGACGACGCCGGCAACGACGACTGGTCCTACGGGGTCAACGGCCCCTACCTGCGGGAGCTGGTCGAGTACTGGCGCGACGGCTACGACTGGCGGGCGGCCGAGGCCGCGATCAACGCCTACGAGCACTACCGCGTCCGGGTCGACGGCGTGCCCGTGCACTTCCTGCGCCGCCCCGGGGCCGGACCCGACCCGACCCCGCTGCTTCTCACCCACGGCTGGCCGTGGACGTTCTGGCACTGGGCCAAGGTGCTCGACCCCCTGGCCGACCCCGGCGCCCACGGCGGCGACCCGGCCGAGGCGTTCGAGGTGCTGGTGCCCTCGTTCCCCGGCTTCGGCTTCTCGAGCCCGCTGTCGGACCGCCCGGACATGAACTTCTGGAAGGTGGCCGACCTCTGGCACACCCTCATGACCGAGGTCCTCGGCTACCAGCGGTACGCGGCCGGCGGGTGCGACGTCGGCGCCCTGGTCACCGGCCAGCTCGGGCACAAGTACGCCGCCGAGCTGTACGGCATCCACATCGGCTCGGGGCAGAAGCTGACCCTGTTCAACGGCGACCGGGCCTGGGACCTCAGCGGCGGCCGGCCCATCCCCGACGGCCTGCCCCCCGAGATCCACGCCCAGGTGGTCGCACTGGAGAAGCGCTTCGCGGTCCACCTGGCCGCCCACACCCTGGCCCCGAGCACCCTCGCCCACGGCCTGTCCGACTCCCCCGCCGGGATGCTCGCCTGGATCCTGGAGCGCTGGGCCGGCTGGAGCGACAACGGCGGCGACGTCGAGACCGTGTTCAGCCGGGACGACCTGCTCACCCATGCGACCATCTACTGGGTGACCAACTCGATCGGGACCTCGATCCGCACCTACGCCAACAACAACCGCTACCCCTGGACCCCGTCCCATGACCGGCGGCCGGCCGTCGAGGCGCCCACTGGGATCACCTTCGTCGGCTACGAGAACCCGCCCGGGGTCAGCACCGACCGTCGGGTCGAGCACTTCCTGGAGAGCGACCGGGCCGGCTGGTACAACCTCGTCAACCTGGCCGCCCACGACCACGGCGGTCACTTCATCCCCTGGGAGGTCCCCGACCGGTGGGTCGAGGACCTCCGGCGGACCTTCCGGGGCCGGCGCTAGCCCCCGGCCATGGCCGCGATGCCGTGGCGGTAGGTGGGGAACGCCGGCCGCCAGCCCAGCTCGGCCTTGGCCTTGGCGTTGGCGACCCGCATCGAGGTGTCGACCGCGAACGAGGCCACGTACGGGACGGCCAGCCGGAACAGCCAGCGCGGCAGCCGCCGGGGCCGCGGGGCGCCGAACGCCCTGGCCATGGCCGTGAACACCTCCTGCCAGGTGGCCGGCAGGTCGTCGACCAGGTTGTAGGCCTCCCCGGGCCGGCCCTGCTCCAGGGCGGCCACGGTGGCCGCGGCCGCGTCCTCGTGGTGGATCCAGCCGAGCAGGCCGCCGCGGGCCACCGGCAGGCCGCGCCGGGCCAGCAGGGCCCGCGTCCGGGCGGCGTCGCCGCCGTACAGCAGGCCGTAGCGCAGGGCGATCCCCTCGGGGGCGCTGAACGCCTGCCGCTCGGTGGACAGCCTGGCGGCCAGGTGCGGGTCGTTCCGGTCGCCGGCCGGGCGGCCGAACGGCGCGTCCTCGGTGAGCGGCTCGGGGCCGTGGTCCCGGTAGCCGTAGCCGAAGATGATCGACTGGGTGAGGAACCGCTTGGCCCCCAGGGCGTCGGCGGCGGCCAGCAGGTTGGCCGTGCCCTCGATGCGCAGCCGGTCGGTCATGGCCATGCCGCGGTGGCGGGTCGGGGGCTTGCGCAGGGCGGTGAGCTCGTGGATGACCGCGTCGGCCCAGTCGCCGTCGACCGCCCGCAGCAGGCGGTCGCGGTCCAGGGCGTCGGCCACCACCGGGGTGACGCCCAGGGCCTCGAGGCGGCGGGCCCCGGCCGGGTCGCGGGTCAGGCCGAGGACCTGGTGGCCGTGGGCCAGGAGCTGGCGGGTGATGGGGATGCCGAGGGCGCCCGAGGCGCCGGCCAACAGGACCTTCATGGCTTCCTCCCGGTGCAGGTAGAGGGCGATCAGGGCGACCACGGTGAGCAGGCCCAGCGACGGCACGTCGCTGTCGTGGCCGCCCAGCGACCGGTCGATGGCGTGGGACAGGGTGTGCAGGCCGCTGGCCACGGCGAACCCGGTGAGGGCGACCGTCAGGGCGTCGGACCACCACAGGGCCGCCAGCACGGCGGCGCCGATCCCGACCTGGAAGGCGCCGGCGTCGTGGATGAGGTGCTGGTTGTAGGGGGCGAAGTCGATGAAGCCGGAGAACGACGGCGGGTCGAGGAACGCCCAGAGCCCCAGCCCGAGCATGCTCAGCCCGCAGATCGCCGCCGCCGTGGTCACGGCGGCCGGCCGGGGCCGGGCCGGGGCGGCCGGCCGGGTCCGTGTGCCATTCACATGATCCCTCCCTGGTCGGGCGCCGGTGCCGTCACCGGTCGCCGGGGTCGATGGGGCGGACCGACAGGAGCTCGAGGCCGAGGTCGCGGACCTTGGCCAGCAGGCCGTGGAGGGCCGCCTGGTCGGCGACCGGGCCGGCGATCGTGGTCGTACCGGAGGCGTCGCCGGTCACCTCCAGGCCGTCGAACCAGGCCGACCAGCGGCCGTCCAGCACCCCGGCGACGCGGATCTCGTAGGAGATGGGAGGCTCGTCTGGTGGTCGGGGCATCGCTTCGTTCCTCGTCGGTTGCTGCTGTCACCGGCACGCTAGGAGCGGGCCGGGCCGCGGGCATCAGCCCAAGGAGGGGTTCGGGGGTGCATCCTCGGCGCCGAGGGCCCGGGGGTGGCCCCCGGAAGGAGTACCGGCCGGCGGTCAGCGCAGGAGGCCGAGCTCCCGTGCCCGGGTGACCGCCTGGGTGCGGTTGGCCGCCCCGAGCTTGTCGAGCACGTGGCTGACGTGCTTCTTGACCGTGGCCAGGGCGACCACCAGCTCGTCGGCGATCTGCTGGTTGGAGGCGCCGGCGGCCAGGTACCCGAGCACCTCCAGCTCGCGGGCGCTGAGCGGCTCGACCAGCCCGGGCACGGCCACCGTGCCCGGGCGGCCGGGCCGCTCCCCCGCCCTGCCCTGGGGCTCGAAGGCCCGCACCAGCCGGCCCAGGTAGCCGGCGGCGGCTCCGCCGGGGGCCGCCGGCTCCCGCCGCCGGGCCGTGACCAGCCGGCCGACCAGGGCGGCCATGGGCGGCCCCTCGTCGGCGAACACCCGCAGGTGGCCCTCGGGGGCGGCCAGGGCCACGGCGTCGGTCAGGGCGGCCAGGGCGGCCGTCTCATCCCCGGCGGCGGCCAGGGCCAGGGCCTGCACGGCCCGGACCTCGATGGCGCTGCCGGTCCGCCGCTGGGCCACGGCCAGGGCGTGCAGGTGCTCCAGCAGCTCCAGGGCCTGGCCGGCGGCGTCGCCGGCGACCAGCACCCGGGCCAGGAGCAGGTACGCCCGCTCGTGGGGGTAGTCGGGCCGGTCGCCGGAGGCGAGCCGGTGCTCCCGGGCCCAGGCGGCCGCGGCCGCGCTGTCGCCGGCGGCCAGCCGGAGCCGGGCCGCCAGGACCGGGACCGGGTTGAGGAGGTCGGTGACGCCGGCGCTCGGCCCCGCCGCCTCGGCCTCGCCCATGGCCGCCAGGGCCCCGGCCGGGTCGCCGGTCGCCTGCCGGATCCAGGCCAGGGTGGCCAGCCCGGTGGCCAGGGGCTGGCGGTAGCCGAGCTGCCGGCCCTGGCGGATGCCCTCGGTGACCTGCTCGGTGGCCACCTCGAGCTGGTTGCGCTGGTAGGCGACCTCGGCCATGCCGACGTGCCCGATGGCGGCGGCGGGCAGGGGCCCGTCGGGGGTGGCGGCCACCTCCAGCACCTGCCGGTAGGTGCCGCGGGCGGCCTCGAGGCGGCCCTGGGCGCGCTGCAGCTGGCCGAGGTGGTGGTAGCCCCAGGCGGTCAGGGTCGGCTCGCCGGCCGCCCGCCAGCCGGCGATGCTGGCCAGGAAGGCCGGTTCGGCGTCGGCCAGCCGGCCGGCCAGCCAGCCGCCGACGGCCAGGTGCCAGCGGATGACCGAGTCCAGCAGCCACTCGCCCTCCCCGAGGCCGACCAGGGCCCGGGAGGAGAACCCGATCGTCTGGGTGGCGTCGCCGCGCAGGTGGGCCAGAACGGCCCGCTCCAGGGCGATGGCCGCCGGGAGGTTGGCGACCAGGCTGGCCCCCGGCCCGACCGACGGCTGGTACGGCTCCTCGGAGGCCCCGGGCAGGGCCCGCTCGGCGTCGTCCAGGGCCGCCTCGGCCGCCTCCAGGTCGCCGCCGGCCACGGCCACAAAGGTCCGGGCCAGGCCGAGCCGGGGCCGGGAGCGGACCAGCTCGGCCGGCAGCCCGGCCAGCCACCACTGCAGGGTGGCGCTCTCCCCGGGGACCAGGAAGGCGTCGACGTGCTCCTCGATCAGCCGGGCCGCCCAGAGCTGGTCGCCGGCGGCCAGGACGTGGCGGATGGCCTCGTCGACCATCCCGTTGGCCTGCAACCAGGCGGCCGCGGCCCGGTGCAGCTCCGGCACCCGCTCGGGCTGCTGCTGCTGCAGGCGGGCCCGGAGCAGGTCGGCGAACAGGTGGTGGTAGCGCCACCAGCCCCGGACCTCGTCCAGGGGGATCAGGAACAGGTTGCGCCGCTCGAGCTGCTCCAGCACCTGCTGGCTGTCGCCGCGCCCGGTGACGGCGTCGCCCAGCGGGCCGCACAGCCGCTCCAGCACCGAGGTCTCGAGCAGGAACCGCACCGTCTCCTCGGGCTGGCGGTCCAGCACCTCCTCGGTCAGGTAGTCGAGCACGTAGCGGTGGCTGCCCGAGAAGGTGGCCACGAAGCCGCCGGGGTCGGCGCGGTCGTGCAGCGACAGGGCGGCCAGCTGCAGGCCGGCCGCCCAGCCCTCGGTGCGGGTCACCAAAGCGCGCACGCTGGCCTCGGACAGGTCGGCCTCGGTGACCTCCCGCAGCAGGACGGCCGCCTCCTGGGGCCGGAACCGCAGGGCGGCGGCGCGCAGCTCGGTCAGCTGCCCGCGGGCCCGCAGCGCGGCCAGGGACAGCGGCGGGTCGGCCCGGCCGGCCAGGACCAGCCGCAGCTGGGCGGGCAGCCGGTCCAGCAGCAGCCGCAGGCTGTGGTGGATCGCCGGGGTCTCGATCCGGTGGTAGTCGTCCAGGACCAGGGCGAGCTCGTCGGGCTGGGCGGCCAGGGCGTTGACCAGGACCGTGACCACCGCCTCGAGCGGCGGGGGCCCGGCGCCGCCCCGGAGCAGGGCCGCCACCCGCTCGCCGGTGCCGGGCAGCACCTGGTCGAGGGCCGCGGCCACGTAGCGCCAGAAGCGGGCGGGGTCGTTGTCGCCGGCGTCCAGCGACAGCCAGGCCACCGGCCGGCGGCTGCGCCGGGCCCAGTCGCCGAGCAGGGTCGTCTTCCCGAACCCGGCCGGGGCGCACACCAGGGTCAGCTCCCGGGTCGCCCCGTCGCCGAGCAGCTCCAGCAGCCGCGGCCGGGACAGGAAGCCGGGCCGGGGGCGGGGAACGTGCAGCTCGGTCGCGAGCAGGACGTCCCGGGCCGGGGCGGCGGCCGGGGGCAGGGTCGTCGCGCCCGGCTTAGCCATAGGGCCAGCCTACCCCTGGTCGAGGTCCTCCAGCCGGGCCCGGACCTCGGGGTCGCGCAGCGCCCACAGGCCGGCCCGTTCCAGCTGGCGGGCGCGCTCGCGCGAGCAGCCCAGCAGGGCGCCGACCTCCTCCAAGGTCCGGGGCTCGCCCGCGTCCAGGCTGAAGCGCAGGACCAGCACCTGGCGCTGGCGCGCCGGCAGCTCGGCCAGGGCCCGGTTGAGGGCGTGGCGGCCGGCGGCCTGGGCGGCCAGGTCGTCGGGGCCGGGGGCCGAGTCGTCCTCCAGGAAGTCGGCCAGGGCGGCCCCGTCGTCCCCGACAGGGGCGTCGAGCGAGGTGACGGTCTGGGCGACGTCCTTGAGCTGGCCGATCCGCTGGACGGGCAGGCGCAGCTCGGCGGCCAGCGCCTGGTCGGACGGCTCCTCCCCGATCCGCTCGTAGAGCCTGGTCTGGGTGCGGCGCAGCCGGCTCACCTGCTCGTCCACATGCACGGGGAGGCGGATGGCCCGGGCCCCGCGGTCGGCCGCCCCCCGGGCGATGGCCTGGCGGATCCACCAGGTCGCGTAGGTGGAGAACTTGAACCCCAGCCGCCAGTCGAACTTCTCCACCGCCCGCACCAGGCCCAGGTTGCCCTCCTGGACCATGTCGCTCAGCGGGAGGCCGGTCCCGGCGCAGCGGCGGGCGATGGACACCACCAGGCGCAGGTTGCACTCGATCATCCTGCGCTTGGCCGCCTCGTCCCGGCCTCGATCGCCTGGGCCAGCTCGATCTCCTCCTGGCGGGTCAGCAGCCGGTGCCGCCCCGCCTGGTCCAGGTACACCCGGAACAGGTCAAGGTCCTGGGTCGCCGTCCGCATGGCCCGCTGGCACCTCCCGCCGTCGATGGTCGAGCCACGCTAGCCGCCCGGCGGCCCCCGGTCGTCACCCGGAGGTGGTGTTCGGGGTGGACTTCCGCCCGTCCACCGGAGCTTCCCCCTACCACCTCGGTCTACCTGGTGCTGTCGGTTACCCTCTTCGCGCGATGAGAGAGCGGGAGCGCCCGGGCCGTTCGCTGGAGATGGGGACGGCCCGGGTGGAGGCGTTCAGCGACGGGGTGATGGCGGTGATCATCACCATCATGGCCCTGGAGCTGCGGGCCCCCGAGGGGGCGAACCTGGAGGCGGTCCGGGAGCGGCTGCCGGGGCTGCTGGTGTACGTGCTGAGCTTCGCGATCATCGGCATCTACTGGAACAACCACCACCATCTGCTGCGGGCCGCCGAGCGGATCAGCGGGGCGGCCATGTGGGCCAACCTGCTGCTGCTGTTCTGGCTGTCGCTGATCCCGGTGCTGACCGAGTGGCTCCGGGAGGAGTACCACCACGCCCTGCCGGCGGCCGCCTACGGCGCGGCGGCGCTGGCCGCCGGGGTCGCGTACACGATCCTGGGCCGGGCGCTGGTCCGGGCCAACGGCCCCGACTCGGCGGTGGCGGTGGCGATCGGGCCCGACCGCAAGGGCTATGCGTCGCTGGCGCTGTACGCGGCCGGGGTTGGGCTCGCCTTCGTCAGCCCCTGGATCGCCTACGGCTGCTATGTGGCCGTGGCCGTCCTCTGGTTCATCCCCGACCGGCGCTTCACCCGCGGATAGCTGGTCACGGCCGGGCGGCGAGGTCGAAGCCGATCCCGGTCTCGCGCTCGGAGACCTCCCAGAGGGTGGCCATGGCCTCCCGGCTGCGGGCGCGGCCGAGCAGCGGGCGGCGCACCGGCGGCCCCCAGTTGACCCAGCGGGGGGTGTAGAGGGCGCCGCCGACCGCGCCCGGGTCGGTGGCCGCCCGCAGCAGCGCCAGGGCGCCCTGAGCCGGGGTCATGCCGACGCGGCGGACGGCGGCGTGGAAGAACCGCTGGCTGGCCCCGCCGGTCTCGCGGGCGCTGCGGGCCTGGAGGTCGGTGCGGGTGAAGCCGGGGTGGACGACGATGCTCCGGGCCGGCGACCCGGCGGCCCGGAACCGCCGGTCCAGCTCCAGGGCGAAGTGCAGGTTGGCCAGCTTGGACTGGCCGTAGGCCCGCCAGGGGTCGTAGCGCCCGTCCAGGTGGGGGTTGGCGGGGTCGAGGGGGCGGCCGAGGTGCCGGCCGGTGCTGGTGACCGAGACCACCCGGGCGCCGTCGCTGGCCAGCAGGGCCGGCAGCAGCCACGCGGTGAGGGCGAAGTGCCCGAGGTGGTTCACGCCCAGCTGCAGCTCGAACCCGTCGGTGGTCCGCCGCTCGCCGATGCCCATCAGGCCGGCGTTGTTGACCAGGATGTCGACCCGCCGGTGGCCGGCCAGGACCGCCGCCGCGGCCTGGCGGACCGAGGCCGCGAGGCCAGGTCGAGCGGGGTCAGCTCCAGGGCGGCGTCCGGGACCTGGCGGCGGATCGAGTCCCGCGCCGACGCCGCCTTGGCCTGGTCGCGGGCCGCCATCACCACCACGGCGCCATGGCGGGCCAGCTCCCTGGCGACCTCGAGCCCGAGCCCGCC
>Ga0126307_10003230_pt1 | contig 11104 bp, 15 predicted proteins | sample Plot28_FD_89955 | JGI IMG/M metagenome (GOLD analysis project Ga0126307, IMG submission 89955) | Serpentine soil microbial communities from UC McLaughlin Reserve, CA, USA - Plot28 | ecosystem: Environmental > Terrestrial > Soil > Grasslands | place: USA: UC McLaughlin Reserve, Lake County...
ACCGCCAGCGCCTTCTGCTCACCGCCGAGCTCCTCCGCCAGCACGGTGAGCTTGTCCTCCGAGCGGGCGGCGAGCACCACGCGGTAGCCGAACTCGACCGCTCGGCGGGCTGTTGCGGCGCCGATGCCGGTGCTGGCGCCCGTGATCACTAGGACGGGTTCGCCGTTCGCCGAGCCGCGGCCGCTGCCCGCGGCGCTGGCTTGCTCTCTGTTCATGGCGGGTCAGGTTACGCTGCGCGGCCGTGGCGCCCGTAGACCCAACCGCGGCCCGCTTTCCTGACGTGCCGGCGAGGACCGGTCACTACGAGAGCTTCTACCTGAAGCTGTGCCATCCGTCCGAGCCGCTCGGCGCCTGGATCCGCTACACGGTCCACAAGCGTCCCGGCGCGGCGCCGACGGGCTCGCTCTGGTTCACGCTGTTCGAGGCGACCGGGCCGCGGGCGGCGAAGCTCACGCTGGCGGGGCCGTCCAGCGGCGGTGGCGACTGGCTCCGAGTGGGGCAGGCGCGAATCGGCGCGGACGGGGCGAGCGGGTCGATACACCCGGCTGACGGGGGCTCCGACCCCGAGATGGCGTGGGAGCTCGCCCTCGAGGACGCCGAGGAGCCGCTCTTCCATCTGCCGGCGGCATGGCTGTACCGCGCACCGCTGCCGCGCACCAAGCTGCTCTCGCCGGCGCCGGCGGCGCGCTTCTCGGGTCGGATCACGGTCGCCGGCCGCTCCATCGAGGTCGACGGCTGGCGCGGCATGGCCGGGCACAACTGGGGCGCTCAGCACGCCGAGCGCTGGATCTGGCTCCACGGCATGACCGCGGACGGCGACTGGCTCGACGCGGCGATCGGCCGCGTGAAAGTGGGCCCGCTCACCACGCCCTGGGTGGCGAACGGGGCGCTGAGCATCGCGGGCGACCGCCATGTGCTGCGGCGCGTGCGGGTGACGGAGTATCCGGCCAACTGCACGTTCACGCTCTCCGGGAGCGGGGTGGAGGTGCGCGGGACGGTCGACGCGCCGCGCGAGCGCTTCGTCGGCTGGGTGTACGCCGACCCGGACGGATCCGAGCACCACGCCGTGAACTGCTCGATTGCCGCGATGCGCCTTCAGGTGAGGCGAAAGGGGGGACCGGGCGCCGAGCTCGTGGTCCCCTGCGGCGCCGCCTACGAGCTCGGGATGCGCGAGCACGACCACGGGATTAAGGTCCAGCCCTACCCCGACGGATGAGGGCGTCCGCCGAGATCGTGATCGAGCGGCCGATGGAGGCGGTGTGGAGGTGGGCGTCGGACCCGGCCCACTGGCACCGGTGGGAGCAAGACCTGGGCGAGATCCGGACCGAGGATTACGAGATCACGCAGAGCAGCCCACCGCGCCGTCAGGTGGTGCGAGCGGTGTCGGGGCGCTTCCCGTTCGAGGGCACGCTCGAGCTGTCCGAGGACGTGGGCGGCACCCGCGTGCGCCATTCAGTCGACGCGGGCCCCGAGGACGCGCTGGCACGCTTCCTGTTCGCAGCAGCCCGCCCGCTGGTCGGCCGAAGCATGCGCCGTCGCATCGAGGGGCAGCTGGCGCGGCTGAAGGCGATGGTGGAGCTGGAGGCCGTGCTCTAGCGGCGGTCCTTAGGGCGCCAGGCGCGCAACTCGCCAGCCGTCGGCACTTCGCTCGTAGCGGTGGCGGTCGTGTAGCCGGTCGTCGCGGTGCTGCCAGAACTCCCACGCGTTCGGCTCGACGCGGTAGCCGCCCCAGTCGTCGCGAACCGGGAGCTCGGCGCCGGCGTGCTCGCGGTCGAGCGCCTCGACGCGACGCTCCAGCCACTGGCGGTCGGGCACGGGCTCGCTCTGGGGCGACGCGAGGGCGCTGAGCTGGCTCTCGCGCGGGCGGCTGCGGGCGTACGCCTCGCTCTCCGCCCGGTCGACGCGTGTGACCGGCCCCTCGACGCGCACCTGCCGGCCGAGCGCGGGCCAGTGGAAAAGGAGCGCGGCCCGTCGGTTCTGCTCGAGCTCGTGGCCCTTGCGGCTCGAGTAGTTGGTGAAGAAGACGATGCCGCGCTCGTCGAAGCCCTTCATGAGCACCATGCGCACGGACGGGGCGCCGTCCGCTGTCGCGGTCGCCACCGCGAACGCCTCCGCGTTGAGGCCTTCGGCTGCGCGCGCCTCGTCGAGCCAGGTCCTGAACAGCGTCACCGGATCGTCCACGAGGCGCATTCTGCGCGATGCTTCGGCCTGCACCCAACCGATGAGGAGGCCACGATGCCGAAGAGGAGCGCGAACGCAGTCTGGAACGGGTCGCTGACGGAGGGCAACGGCACTATGCGGATGGCGAGCGGCGCGTACGAGGGCCCGTACTCGTTCCAGTCACGCTTCGAGGAGGGCGAAGGCACGAACCCGGAGGAGCTGATCGCGTCGGCCCACGCCGGCTGCTTCTCGATGGCCCTCTCGGGCGAGCTGGGCAAGGCCGGCCACGAGCCCGAGAGCGTCGAAACCGAGGCAATTGTCCACCTCGACAAGGTGGACGACGGTTTCGCGATCAAGCGCATCGAGCTGCGCACGCGCGTAACCGCACCGGGCGTTCCCGAATCCGACCTCCAGGAGGCGGCCGAAGCAGCGAAGAAAGGCTGCCCGATCTCACAAGCGCTAGGAGCGGTGGAATCGATCGACCTGGACGCTCAGCTGGCCGGATAACTTCGCATGGCGGATGTGGTCGTGGCCGCGGTGGGGGGTTGGGCGCTTTCCGTTGGGAAGTGGAAACGAAAAGCGCCCAACCCAGACCTTCACCATCTTGATTCCTCCCGAGTATCCATAATCGTGGTTCTGAGGCGTTCCGGATGGCGCTCAGGAATGCCGAGCGAACGGATGTTCGCCGGGAGCTCGACGGAGCGCCCCGGCGGATCGCCGCCCCGATCGCCATACTTGAGCCTCGGTGCGTGCCGTTTTGGTGATTGCCGCCCTGTTGGGCGCCTGTGTTGCCGTGCTTCTCGTCACGGCCGGCGGCGACGAGCGCTCGAGCGCGGCCGCTCAGCTGCCGGAGACCGCGGTCACGTCGCCGCCGCCGAATCATCATGCGGATCCGTCGCTCAAGACCTACATCTTCCGTGTCGGGCCGTTCAGCATCGGCGGATATCAGACGTTCAGGCACAACGACATCGTCCGGCCGCCGCCCGTGGCGGGCTCGATCGTCGGAATGGACGTGCGGGTCGTTGACACCGCCGGCGACGAGATTCCGCAGCCGCAGCTGATGCTGCATCACAACGTCTTCACGAACGGCGGCCCTGACAACAAGCGCGATGACGGCGCGTGTCCGCAGCGCTCGGTCAGCGAGCGCTTCTACGGCACCAGCGAAGAGCTCCGGCCGCTCACGCTGCCCAGGGGTTATGGATACCCGACCGACCCCCAGGATCACTGGAAGATGATCTGGATGGTCATGAACCACCGCCACCAGCGCCGTGCGGCCTACGTGGAGTACCGCGTGACCGTCGACCCGGCCAAGCTCACGTCGGTCACGCCGTACTGGCTGAGCGTCGTGCCGTGCGTCTCGGACCCGCAGTACACGGTCCCGGGCGGCGGCGAGCCAGGTACGGTCCACCGGAAGTCGAAGACGTTCACGATGCCGAAAGGCGGGCGAATCGTCGCCGTCGGCGGCCACCTCCACGGCGGCGCGCACCAGCTCCGCCTCACCCAGCCGGCCTGCGCCAACCGCACGATCGCGCTCAACGACCCCACCTACGCGCCCGAGGGCGACCCGCTCTACCGCGTCCACCCGCTGCTCCACGAACCGGACCCGAAGTCGATCGACTGGCACCAGTGGAGCGATGGCTGGGCGATTGGCCGCAGCGACAAGCTCCGGGTGACCGCCACCTACGACGCCAGCCGCCCGCACATGCGCGTGATGGGGATCTCGCACATGTACCTGGCCGCGGACGAGTCGGTCCACAAGGGCTGCGCCCCGCGGCCCACGCGGGAGGAGACGCTCGGGCCCGACTTCGAGGGCCGCGACGCACCTCCCGCCGTGAACCTCACGCTCGCCCAGTGGCGCGGCCAGGGCCAGGCCAGGCTGATCCAGCGTCCCGCCGGCGCGTTCACCCGGCTCGACGGCGACGGCCGCGTGCTCGTCGACAACTTCGCCTTCGATCCCGCGCTCGTGTCGATCCCGCGCGGGGCGATGCTCCGCTGGCGCTTCCGCGACAGGTTCGTCCACGACGCCACCGTCGTCCGCGGCCCGCGAGGGTTCGCCACCGCTACGGTCCGCAACAAGACGGAGCGCTACCGCTTCACCGCGCCCGGCGAATACAAGCTCTACTGCTCTATCCACCCGGTGCTGATGTCACAGGTGGTGAAGGTCCGCTAGGAGGGGATATAGCTCGATGGCCGACTTCGACACAAGCGAATTCAGGGCCGCGCGCTTCTCGCGGAGCCGCGCCGACGAGATCGGCGAGCGCAGCTTCCCGATCGTGATGCGCGGCTACGACCGCGCGGCCGTCGACGCCTTCGTGCAGGAGGTCCGCGAGCTGATCGCGGAGCTCGAGAGCCGCCAGTCGCAGGAGTCGGTCGTGCAACGGGCGCTCGCCGAGGTCGGCGAGGAAACCAGCAGCATCCTGCAGCGCGCCCACGAGACCGCCGACGAGATCGCGGCGCGCTCGCGGGCGCAGGCCGAGGGGCGCATCCAGCGGGCCGAGCGCGAGGCGGAGCTCGTGCGCCAGCAGGCCGACGCCTACTCGGAGAAGATCATCGTCGACACGCGGCTGCTCTGGGAAGAGCGCCAGCGCCTGATCGACGACATTCGCCAGCTCGCCGACGACGTCCTGGGCACGGCAGAGGACGCCCTCGATCGGGTCTCGATGCCGCAGATGCTGCACGAGCAGGAGCCGGACACCGGCGAGACGGTCGGACAGGGCGAGGACAACGGCCCGCCCACGAACGAGGTCGAGCTCGATGTCCTACCCGGCGGCGCGGAGGCCAACGATGCCGGCGACGCCACCGAAGAGGACGAAGAGGCCCGCTAGAGCGGCAGCTTGCCGCGCGCCCTGCGGCCGGTAGAGGCGCTCCTGTTGGTTGCTTTCCGCGACTTGCCGAACGACTTGGAGAACAGCTTGCCGATCGGCCCGGGCGCCTTGCCGCCGGTGCGCTGGCCGGCTCCGAGGGTACGGTCGACGCCCTGCTGCGGCCAAATCGAGAGGCGCGGGAGCAGGAAGCCGAGCACGAGCAGGACGATGCAGGCACCGACGATGATGGCGATGGTCATTGCGCCCAGGTACCCGCCGGGGCGCTCCCCCCAAACCGCCTAGACTCTCTCGACCGTGGCCAGGCAGAAGCAGAAGCAGATCAAGATGCAGGTCCAGGTGGGGGCCCTCGCGGCGATCCCGCAGCTCGAGTCGAAGACCGACGAGCAGCTCCAGGGCGAGTCGAGGCACCGCGTGGCCGCGAAGGCGATCCTCGGCGCCCGCGCCGCCGAGCGCTACGACGCCAAGACGGCGCGCGCCTACTTCAACGAGGCGCTCGCCGGCGCCCACCCACAGGAGCGTCCGGCGCTCCGGCAGATGATGAAGGCCTCGCTCGCGCTCGCCGAGCGGCGTCCGGACGAGCTGAAGGACGCGATGGAGAGGCTCGGGCAGGAGGCGCCGTCCGGCCGCCAGCTGTTCATGCTCCGGATGATGGGCCTGCTCGTGCCGCCCGCGAGCGCGGGCATCGTCGCTCGCATCCGCGGCATCGTGCTGATCGTGCTGATCGTGATTGCGCTGCTCGCGATCGGCACCGGGATCGTTCAGGGCATCGGCCTGATCTTCGGAGGGATCGGCATCGGGAGCTCCGTCTTCTTCGGCTTCCTGCTGGTGGTGGTGGTGCTGGCCGTGCTGGTCCTACTCGGCAGGCGCAGGCAGGCTCGAGGCGCGGCCGCGCGCAGCCAGTTGCAGCGCTAGTTCAGTTCAGGGCCGCCGAGAGGCGGCGGCGGTGCTCGCGCGCGAGCGGGTCGTCGGGGCCCAACTCCGTGAAGAGGCCGACCATCGCGCGGCGGATGAGATCCTTGCGCTCGGGATCGCTTTCGGCTGCGAGCACGCCCTGGAGCTCCTCGAGGGCCTGCGCGCGATCGCCGCCGTCCCAGGCTTCGAAGGCTGAGTCGAGCTGGGGATCCCCGGAGAGCGCCACACGCGCGACGAGGCCGTCGGCCACGAAGTCGCCGGGCGCTCCCTTGAGCAGCTCCACCGCCTCCTCCCTCTCGCCGCGGCGCAGGAGCAGCTTGCCGAGCTCGCGGCGGGCTGTCGGGTGGGCCGGGTCCAGCTCGAGCGCGCGGCGGAGGTCACCCTCCTCCCCACTGCCGGCCAGCTCGTCGGCCTCCGACGGCACGAGCGCATCGAAGAAGCGCTCCACCTCGGCGGGCGGCAGCGCGCCCGTGAACTCTGCCGCGATGCGGCCGTCCTTGAACGCTTTCACCGCCGGGATGCCCTGGATCCGGAAGGCCGCCTGGAGTTCGCGGTTCTGGTCCACGTCCACCTTCGCGAGCTCAACACGGCCGGCACGCGCCGCGGCGGCGCGCTCCAGCGCGGGCGTCAGCTGCTTGCACGGCCCGCACCAGTCGGCCCAGAAGTCCACGACCACGGGCAGCTCGCGCGAGCGCTCGAGTACGCGCTGCTCGAAGTTTGCCTCGCCGACGTCGAAGATCGAAACCTTGGGCTGTGCCTCAGTGCTCACGAACGGTGGCCTTCTCGATTACCACCGACTGTAGAGGGGTGCCGGCGCCGCCACCGGCGGGATCGCCCAGCTCGCCGATCGCCTGCACGACGTCCCCCCCTCGTGACCTTGCCCAGCAGCGCGTAGTCGGGCGTTAGCCCGGCACCGGCGCCGGTTACCACGAAGAACTGGCTGCCCGCCGTCCCTGCGGGCTCGTTGCCGGCCTTTGCCATTGCGACCACACCTGGGTTGTAGGCCGCACTCGCCGGAACACGATCCCGGGTCGAGTAGCCGGGTCCGCCGCTGCCGCTGGCGGTCGGATCGCCGCCCTGGATGACGAAGCCGGGCACGATGCGGTGGAAGATCGTGTCGTCGAAGAAGCCGTTGCTCACCAGCGAGGCGAACGAGGCGGACGCGTTCGGGGAGGTCTCCTGGTCGAGCCGGACGGTGAACGAGCCGCAACTGGTCTGGAGCTCCACGTCGTAGATCTTCGACGCGTCGAGCGGCCTGCCGGGCTTCGTCTGCTCGCCGCCGTCGCGCGGCGCCGGCTGCTCGACTTGCTCGCACCGGCCCTGTTGCTTCTCGGCCGCGGGCGCCGCCGAAGAATCCTTCTTCTGCGCCGGCTCGTCGTCGTCATCGCCGCCGCAGGCGACCAGCGCGAGCGCCAGCGGGCAAAGAAGCGCTGAAAGCGGCCTGAGCACGGCGGCGTAGGCTAAGCGACGTGCCCCTGAGCCACATCGCCCAGCGCTACGAGCAGTTCATCCTCGACCTGGACGGCTGCGTCTGGATCGGCGACAAGCCCACGCCGCGCGCCGTCGAGGCGATCGACGCCCTGCGCGAGGCCGGCCGCGACGTGGTCTACGCGACCAACGACCCGCGCAGCGCGACCGAGGACTACGTGGCCCGGCTCTGGAAGATCGGTATCCGAGCGTCGCTGCGGGACGTCGTGACGGTCGGCGGGGCAATCCAGCACCTGCTCGCCGAGACGCGCTCCGGGCGGACGGCGTTCGTGGTCGGTACGGCGGCCCTCCGCCGCCACGTGACGGATGCCGGCCTGCGGGTGCTGAACGGGACCGACCTGGCCTCCCGGGCCGAGGTGGTGGTCGTCGGGGGCACCGAGGAGCTGGTCTACGACGACCTGCGCTACGCGGCCCTGGCCGTGCGCCGCGGCGCCGACTTCCTCGCCGCGGCCCGCGACCCGACCTACCCTCAACCCGACGGCCCCTGGCCGGGCACGGGCGCGATCGTGGCGGCGGTGGAGGTGGCGAGCGGGCGCAAGGCGGAGACGGTCGGGAAACCCGAGCCCCAGCTGATGCTGACCGCCCTCGACCGCCTGGGCGGCGGCCGCCGGACGCTGGTCGTGGGCGACCGGGTGGACACGGACCTTGCGGCGGCGGCCGCCGCGAAGCTGGACGCGGCCTTGGTGCTCTCGGGCGGGACAGAACGACACGCACTGAATGGGTTCGAGCCCGAGCCGGTGGCGGTCACCGACACGCTCGCCGACCTGATCCTGGCCTGAAATCGAGAACCGTCCTGCCCTGGGCACCGTATCGGTGCCTTAGGCAGGACGGTCCCTCCCCTCAATGCTGCCGTTCGCCGGAAGCGGAGCTACGCATCAGCTCATCCACCTCCGCCGGCTCCACCCCCAGCAACGCGCACGTGTAGCCATTCACCATCAGCCCCGCGGCCGCCGCTCGCGCCAGCGCCTCCGCGGGCTCCACCCCGCGCAGCTCGTGCAGGTGCGCCGCGCACACCGCGGCCACGAAGTCCGTGTGCCTGTCGCCGTGCACCGCCACGGCTCCGCTGCGGCGCAGCTCACGTCTCAAGAGCGGCAGGAGCTCCTCGAGTGCCGCCGCCCCGCGCTGCGCGGACTCCGCCGGTACGTGGTGCCAGGGCAGCCCGGCGGCCTCGTATGCGTCCAGGTTATGGCGCGAAGTCATCGTCGAGATGCACAGGCGCACTCCCTCCGCCTTCAGATAGGCGATCTCCGCCGCCCGCCGCTCGGGACGGTGGCTCCTGCCGCCTCCTCCCGGCCGCTCGAGCCCGCACAGCTTGCCGGGCCGTGCCCACCAGATCCGCCTCGGTTCGACCTCCTTCGTGTCCATACGCGACGAAGCGCCGGCCGGCCGGATTTCGCCCCCCGGGCGGCTGTGGGCGGCGGGGTGGGTAGCATGCGGCGGGTATGTGCCGCGTGTTCGGCTGCGTCGCCGCGGAGCCGGTTTCGATCCGCCACGAGCTGCTGGAGGCGGCCAATCCCCTGATCCGCCAATCCGAGGACCACGACTCCGGCTGGGGCATGGCCGTCTACGAGCGGGCCGAGGGCGCCGAGCCACGGCTGGCGCGCTTCCCCGAGGCCGCCCACAGCGACGGCGAGTTCCTGAACGCCACCAACCTGCGCGGCCGGATCTTCAACGTGCACGTTCGGCGGGCGACCATGGGCCGGCTGTCGCCGGAGAACACGCACCCGTTCTGCCTGGGGAGCTACACGCTTGGCCACAACGGCACGATTGTCCGCTACCCCGGGCTTCTGCAGCCCGGCATGCGGCCGCCCAAGGGTGACACGGACTCCGAGCACCTGTTCAACCTCCTGATGCACGACTTCGACGATGGCGCCCCCGTCGCGTGCCTCCGGGAGACCATGCGACGAGCGGTGGAGTGCTCGCCGTTCAGCGGCCTCAACATCCTCTTCAGCGACGGCGAGAAGCTGTTCGCCTACCGGCTCGGCCTGTTCGAGCTGCACTGGCTCGCGCGGCCCGGGCAGTTGCTGGTCGCGTCCGAGCGGGTCACGGACGAGACCGGCTGGCACAGCGTGCAGCAGGACGTGCTCCTCACCCTCGATCCGAACGACCTCGAGGAGCCCCACGCGGAGCGCCTGCTGGGCGACGAGCTCCTGAGCCGCGCGCAGATCCAGAAGGTCGACCTCACTCCACACCTGCGCGGAGCCGAGCGCGGCAGAGTCGCGGCAGAGCGAGCCAAGGCCGCGGCGGCCGCCGGGTGAGCACGGAGGAGCCGCGCGGGCAGGCCGCCGGGGCGGAGCGGGGGGCCGCGGCCGGAACGCGACGCTTCGCGCTCTTCGTCAACCCCGCATCCGCCGGCGGCCGGGCGCTCGAGGCTCTTCCGAAGGTCCACGCCGTCCTCGACGAGCTCGGCGCCGAGCACCGCACCGTGACCACGCGCAGCATCGACCACGCCTACCAGGAGGCCGTGAAGGTCGCCGCCGAGGGTGAGACACTCGTCGCGCTCGGTGGGGATGGCCTGCTCCGACCGCTCGCGGGCGCCCTCAAGGGCACGGACAGCGCGCTCGCGATAGTCCCCTGCGGCCGCGGCAACGACCTCGCCCGTGTGCTCGGCATCCCGAAGGACCCCGCTGAGGCGGCGCGTGTCGCGGTCCAGGGTGAGGAACGGCTGCTCGACGTCGCGCACGTCGAGGGCACGCCCTACATGGGCATCGCGAGCTTCGGCTTCGACTCGGAGTGCAACCGCATCGCGAACGAGTCCAAGCTCGTGAAGGGCGACGCGGTCTACGTCTACTCCGCGCTCCGCGTGCTCGCGGTCTGGAAGCCGGCCACCTTCACCGTCACGGTCGACGGAAGACGTCACGAGTTCACCGGATACTCGGTCGCCGTGGGCAACTCGAAGGCCTACGGCGGCGGGATGTTCGTCCTGCCGATGGCTGAGCTCGATGATGGCAAGCTCGACGTCATGTTGGTGAAGCACAGTCCCCGGCTCCGCTTCGTGAGCGGCCTGCTGAAGACCTTCAAGGCGAGGCACACCGATTCGCCGTACGCGGAGTTCCTCCGCGGCGAGGAGATCGAGGTGAGCTCGAGCCGGCCGTTCGTCATCTACGCCGACGGCGACCCGATCGGCGCGACCCCGGCGGTGATGCGAGTCGAGCGCCGCTGCCTGCGGGTCGTCGCTCCGGCCTGATGTTTCGGTTCGCGCGTGCCATCGCCCGCCTCGCCCGGGCGGCCAGCCGCCGCGTCGGCCGCACCGGCGGCACGACCGCACCCGGCCGGCTGCTTCTAGCGGTGTCGCCGCGCGCGCTCGCGCGCATGTCGCGCGAGCTGGACGCCGGCTCGGTGCTCGTGTCCGCCACGAACGGCAAGACCACGACGGCCGCCATGATCGCCGCGGCGCTGGAGCGCGCCGGGCGACATGTGGTGCACAACCGGGCAGGGTCGAACATGTCCTGGGGCGTCGCCACCGCACTGCTCGACGCCGGCAGCGGGCGCGGGCAACTTGGGCTCTTCGAGGTCGATGAGGCCTGGCTCCCCTCGGTCGCCCGCGACACGGCTCCCAGGCTGCTGCTCCTCTCCAACCTGTTCCGCGACCAGCTCGACCGCTACGGCGAGCTCGAACTGCTGGCTGACCGCTGGGCCGCGCTCGCCGCCGAGCTCGAGGGGCGAGCGAGGTTCGTGCTGAATGCCGATGACCCGCTCGTGGCCGACCTCGGCCGCGA
>Ga0126307_10003232_pt1 | contig 11102 bp, 13 predicted proteins | sample Plot28_FD_89955 | JGI IMG/M metagenome (GOLD analysis project Ga0126307, IMG submission 89955) | Serpentine soil microbial communities from UC McLaughlin Reserve, CA, USA - Plot28 | ecosystem: Environmental > Terrestrial > Soil > Grasslands | place: USA: UC McLaughlin Reserve, Lake County...
ACGACCAGCGCGACGTCCCGGGCGATCGCTCCGGGGACCAGGTCGGCCAGCACCAGCGGTCGCGGTGCGGCGGGTGAGGTGGCAGCCACGGTCTCTCCTCCCGGACGGGAGGCTCTTCTTACCATCCGGGCCGCCGCGCGGGCCCTCGCGGGTACCGGCCGCCGGGCATCGAGTCGGTAACGACGGGTTTGGGAGATCCGGCCGAGGTGGGAGACCCCCGGCGTCGCGCGGGGGTCCACCTCTTGTGAGGAGTTTCCGATGCTTGCTTTCGCCGCCGCCGTGGTCTTCGGCTTCGCACTGATCCTGGACTGGGCCGACGCCAACCTAGGGGACGCGTTCACGCCGCAGACGCTGCTGTTCCTCGGGCTGCTGCTGCTGGCGCTGCACCTGGCCGGCGTCGGCGCGGCGTACCGACCGCGGGCCGGCCTGCGCCGCCGCTGACGCGCCGCGCCGCCCGGGTGTCGGGGCCGGGCGGCGCGCACGACTTCCGAGGGAGAGCGGGACCGATGACGGGCGGCGAGGAGCTGCTGGTCGGGGCGCTGATGGTCGCCGGCCTGGTCGGCGTGCTGCTCCCGGTGCTGCCCGGGCTGCTGCTGATCTGGGGCACCGGGCTCTGGTGGACGATCGCCGACGGCGGCGGCCCGGCCCGCTGGACGGTCTTCGGCGTGTTGACCGTGCTGCTGCTCGTCGGCACCGTAGCCAAGTACGTGCTGCCCGCCCGCTCGGCCGCCGCCCGTGGGGCGCCGGCAACCACGCTGGTCGCCGGCGCGCTCGGCGCGATCGTGGGGTTCTTCGTCATCCCGGTGGTCGGCCTGCTTGTCGGCGGTGTGGCCGGGATCTACCTCGCCGAGCTCGTCCGTCTGCAGGACGGCCGCCGCGCCTGGACTTCGACCCGGGCGGCGCTCGTCGCGGTCGGCATCGGAGTGCTGATCGAGCTGACGGCCGGCGTGCTGATGATCGCCGCCTGGGCTGCGGGTGTGCTCGCGACCTAGCTCCGCGCGGCGAGCGGCTCCAGCGAGCGGGTGACCCGCCGCTCGGCCACGAAGGACATGAAAGGCACCGTTCCGGCGAGCATCACCAGGATCGTCCGGACGGGCGACCAGCGCGCCCGGTAGGCGAGGGTCAGGGTGACCGCGAGGTAGGCCAGGTAGAGGAAGCCGTGCACCGGCCCGACGATCTCGACCGTGGTGGGGGAGTCCGCGAGGTACTTCAGCGGCATCGCGACGAACACCAGCACGATCAGCCAGACGCCGACCACCCACGCCATCACCCGGTACGCGGTGAGTGCCCGCCTCATCGGCCCCGCCCTCTCGCGGCCACGTCTGACTGCTCGCTAGGCAAGCCGTCGCTCGCGGCACCTGACTGCTCGCTAGGCAAGCCGTCGCTCGCGGCGGCGAGCTCCGCGAGATAGCGGTTGTACGCGGCCAACTCCGGGTCCTCCTCGTCGGTGACCGGCAGGGCGGGCGCGGGCTCGGGCAGGGGTCGGCGGTGCGACCGGTGTCGATGGTGCTCCCGCCGCGGAGGACGGTCGCCGGGGGGCCGGACCGCGTCGCGCACCACTCGCCACCACATCGCGATCGCGAAGAGTGCGAAGGCCGGCCACTGGAGGGCGTACCCCATGTTCTGGGGGGAACGGGTCGCCACCGCCCGGTCCCACTGCCACAGCCCGAGCCGGACGAAGGCCACGGCGACGACCAGGGCGAGCGCGTGCCAGGCCAGCCACTTCGGGGCGAGCAGGCGGCGCACGCTTCCACGCTACCGCCGGGCATGCCGCCTGGCGGACAGGGCAGACTTCCCACCGTGACGGAAGGACCCGTGGAGCACGACCTGGAGTTGACCGTCAGCGCGCTCAAGGACGGGGTCACCGACCTCGGCCTCGAGGGTGGCCTGATCGAGGTGCGGCGCTGGGAGCAGCGCCTGGCAGCCTCGGAGGCGCCCGCCCTGATCGAGATCGGTGCCGGCCTGGCGGAGCTGCGCGGCGAGATGGAGAGCGACCAGCCGGACGTCGCCGTGGTGTCGCGGCTGCTGCTCGACCTCGGCGAGCGCGTGCTGGCGGCGGCGGAGGACCAGCCGGAGGGCGACTTCCGCTCCCGGATGCGCGAGTTGGGCAACCTCCTAGTCCGCGAGGGTCACGTCCTGCCGAAGGACCCGACGCCGGACGCCTGAGATCACGCTCTCAGCGGGGTGCGCGCCGCCCGCGCAGGCCGCGTCCGGGCTTGGGCGTCCCGCCGACGGAGGACGGCGGCGGCACCACCGGGCCGATGTCACCGTCCGGCGCCTCGTCGAGGTCGAGGATCACCGGCGCGTGGTCGCTCGGGCCGGAGCCCTTCCGGGCGTGCCTGTCCACCCATACCGCCCTCGCCCGGTCGGCGACCGCCTTTCCCGCGAGCACGAGGTCGATCCGCATGCCCAGGTCCTGGTGGAACATCCCCGCCCGGTAGTCCCAGTAAGTGAAGACGCGCTGGTCCGGCCACCGGCGCCGCAGCACGTCGGTCAGCCCGACCTTCTCCACTGCGGCCAGCGCCGCCCGCTCGGCCGGGGTCACGTGGGTCGAGCCGACGTACGCCGCGGGGTCGTAGACGTCCGGGTCGGCGGGGGCGATGTTCATGTCGCCGCACACGACTGTCTCGGCGGTCGCGCCGGCGGCGAGCGCGGTCCGCAGGGCCTTCAGCCAGGCGAGCTTGTAGGTGTAGTGCGGGTCATCCGGGGTGCGGCCGTTCGGGACGTACAGCGACCAGAAGCGCAGCCCGCCGCAGGTCGCCAGGATCGCCCTGGCCTCCGGCTGGCCGGCCGGGTCGGGAAAGCCGGGCTGGCCGGGGAAGCCGAGGCGGACGTCGTCCAGGCCGACGCGGGACAGCACGGCGACGCCGTTCCACCGGCCCTCGCCGAAGTGCGCGTAGTCGTAGCCGCGCGCCGCGAACTCGGCCGCGAAGGTCTCGGCGAACTCCTCGTCGGACAGCTTCGTCTCCTGCAGGCCGAGCATGTCCGGCTTCCGCTGGTCGAGCCAGTCGAGCAGGCGCGGGAGTCGCGCCTTCGCCGAGTTCACGTTCCACGTCGCGAGCCGCACTTGGACACCGTAGTCGCGTCGCGAGAGGTGGGTAGGAGGGCGGGATGAGCTTCCTGGGAGCCGGCCCGCCGGCCGCCCTGTCCGCCGCGGGCAGGGCGAGCGCCGCCGTCGGCACGCTGCTTGCTCTGCCCGGCCGCGTCCTCGGCCTGGTCGACCGGATCGAGGCGGCCGTCGGGCGCGTCGAGGTGCTGCTCGACGCGGCCGCCGCGACCGCGGCCAGGGCGGACGAGGTGGCCGCCGCGTCCGCTCTCGTCGCGAGCGAGGCCGACCGGGTGGCCCGGCTGTCCGGCGGTGTCGCGGTCGAGGCGCGCGGCGTGGTGGCCTCGGCAGCCGAGTCCGAGTCTGCAGTCGCCACGCTGGTCGGGGCCTACGCGCCGACCCTCGAGGTGCTCCGCCCGACCCTGACTCGGCTGGCCGAGACCATGGACCCGCGCGAGGTCGAGGCGATGGTCGGCCTCGTCGACCGGTTGCCGCCGCTGCTCGACTCGGTCGACCGGGACGTGCTGCCGCTGCTCGGCCGGCTCAACGAGATGGCCCCGGACCTGCACTCGCTGCTCGAGGCGGTCGAAGACCTGCGCCGGACGGTCGCCGGCCTGCCCGGCTTCGGCATGCTGCGGCGGCGCGGCGACGTCGAGCTGCAAGACGACGACGAGGCGCTCGGCTGAGAACCCCAGCGGGAGCGTCCCGACCGACCGGCACGTCCGCCGGCTGGCACGATGCCGGGGTGACCGGCTGGGTGGTCTTCGACTACGGCGGCGTGCTGTGCATCGACCAGCCGGAGCCGGACCGCCGGGCGCTGGTGGCCACGGCCGGGCTGGACCCGGACTCCGCGGACCACACGGCTCCCTTCTGGGCCGCGTACTGGCGGGACCGTCCCGCGTACGACCGCGCGGAGCTCGACTCGGCGGCGTACTGGTCCGGCGTCCTGGGGCGTCCGGTCGGTGCCGCCGAGCTGGACGCGCTCGACGCGGCCGACGTGGCGAGCTGGTCGCACCCGCAGCCGGCCACCCTCGCTGTGGTCGACGCGCTCCTCTGCGACGGCGTCGGCCTCGCGCTGCTTTCCAACGCCCCGCCGTCGCTCGCCGACCGCCTGGACCGAATGGACTGGACCCGCCGGATCCCGCACCGCTTCTACAGCTGCCGGCTGCGCGCCACCAAGCCCGACCCGGCGGCGTACGGACAACTGCTCGCCGCGCTCGGCGCGGACGCCGGAACCGCGACCTTCGTCGACGACCGGCCGGCCAACGTCGCCGGGGCCATCGCGGTCGGCATGCGGGCGCTGCGCTTCACCGACCCCGCCAAGCTCGCCCACGACCTCGGCATCGAACCAGCGAGATAGGGGATCCCTGTGGCGCAGGAGGAGCAGGAGTACGACGTCATCGTGATCGGTGGCGGCCCGCCGGGGGAGAACGCCGCGGCCCGGGCCCGCCGCGGCGGCTTGTCCGCGGTTCTCGTCGAGCACGAGCTCGTCGGCGGGGAGTGCTCGTACTGGGCCTGCATGCCGAGCAAGGCCCTGCTCCGGCCGGTCGAGCTGCTGGCGGCGGCCCGGCGGCTGCCCGGGGTGGCCGAGGCGGTCACGGGCGAGCTGGACGCGCGGGCGGTCTTCGACCGGCGGGACCGGTTCGTGGGCAAGGACCCGGACAAGCCGTACGGGCACGACGACGGCGGCCAGGCGTCCTGGCTCGAGAGCACCGGCATCGACCTCGTCCGCGGACACGGCCTGCTGGCCGGTGAGAAGCGGGTCGAGGTGGTGACCCCGGACGACGGCCATCGGACCCTCGCCGCCCGGCACGCCGTCGTGCTGGCGACCGGCACCGGCGCGACCGTCCCGCCGCTACCCGGGCTGCGGGAGGCGCGCCCGTGGACCAGCCGCCAGGCCACCAACGCGGAGGAGGCGCCGGGCCGGCTGGTCGTCCTCGGCGGGGGCGTCGTCGGCTGCGAGACGGCCCAGGCGATGCGCGCCCTCGGCAGCGCGGAGGTGACCGTCGTCGACAGCGCGCCCCGGCTGCTACCCAAGCAGGAGCCGGTCGCCGCCGAGCTGCTCACCGCCGCCTTCCGCGAGGCCGGCATCGACATCGTGACGGGCGTCAGCGCCAAGGAGGTGCGCCGCCCGCGCCCGGGCGGGTCGGTGACGCTGGTGCTCGAGGACGGCCGCGAGTTCGTCGGGGACGAGCTGCTGGTGGCGGTTGGCCGCACCCCATCGACCGCGGATCTCGGCCTCGAGACGGTGGGCCTGGAGCCCGGGCGGTACGTCGAGGTGGACGACTCCATGCACGCGCTCGGCGGCTGGCTGTACGCCTGCGGCGACGTCACCGGGCGGAACCTGCTCACCCACATGGGGAAGTACCAGGCGCGGGTCGCCGGGGACGTCATTGCCGCACGTGCGGCCGGGCGCCCCGACGACGGGCGGGGGATGCGGGCGGTCGCCGATCACGACTGGGTGCCGCAGGTCGTCTTCACCGACCCGCAGGTCGGCTCGGCCGGGCTGACCGAGGAGCAGGCCCGTGATCGGGAGCTGCCCGTGCGGGTCATCGATTACGAGCTGGGCAAAGTCGCCGGCGCCTCGCTGCTGGTCGACGGCTACTCGGGGCACGCCCGGATGGTCGTCGACACGGAGCGCGGTGTAGTCGTCGGCGCCACTTTCGTCGGGGCCGACATCGCCGAGCTGGTGCACTCGGCGACCGTCGCGGTGGTAGGCGAGGTGCCGCTGGACCGGCTCTGGCACGCCGTCCCCTCCTATCCGACCATCAGCGAAGTCTGGCTCCGCCTGCTGGAGGCGTACGGGCTGTAGGGCGCCGGGGTTGTCGATCAGGTTTGGGCGTGTCGTCGCTTCGACACGCTGGGCCGGCTCGGCTGTCGGGACGAGTGGGCGCGCAAAGGTGATCGACTGCCGGTGGATTGGCGGGAATCGGTCCGCATCCGTGTCAGCCCTCGAGGTCGGCGAGCCGGGCGGCGAGGTCGGTCGCGCGGCGCGCCGCCGCGTCCCGGCGCCGGGCCGCCGCGTCCCGGGTCCGCTGCGCGTGGCGCTCCTCCAGTACGGCGGCCCGTTCGGCCTCCTCGGCCTCGGCGAGCCGTCGGCGCAGATCCTCGGCGGCCGCCGCGGTCTCCGACCGGGCCCGTTCGGCGTCGGCCAGCCGCTGCTCGGCCTGCCCGTATGCTTCCTCGCTCTCGTCCCGGGCCTCCGTGGCGACGCGGGCCTCCTCGCGAAGACGCTCGCGCTCCTGCTCGCGCCGGCGCCGCTCACGGGCGGCCAGCTCGTCCTCATCCGGCACCTCGTCGTCCCGGACCGCCCGCAGCCGGCGTACCGGCCGAGCGGGCGCAGACTTCGGCGACCGGGCAGCGGGCGGTGCCTCGGCGTCGAACCCGGTGCGGGTGATGGACCGGGTGAGCCGACCCGAGCCGACCTCCTCGGCGACGTCGGCATCCGCCAGCGCCGCGTGCAGGGTCTGCTCGACCTCGAAGGCCGTGGCCGCGCTGACGGGGTGACCCTCGCGGGCGGCGATGCGGCGCGCGGAGCGGACCAGCGCAGCGACCAGCTTCTGTCGCTGGCTGGCGAGCTGCCGAAGCGCATCACCGCTGAGCTGCTCCTGCGCCCGGCGGAGCTCGGCGCCCAGCGCGCCTAGCTGCTCGCCCACCTCCGGCTGGTCGCGGACGAGCCGGTTGAGCACCCACGCGCCGACGGTCGGCTTGCGCAGCTTGCCGAGCGCCGCGGCCAGCTCCCGGTCGCCGCCGGCGCGCGCGGTCTTGACCCGCTCGTCGCGGGCTGCCGTGAACTCGTCCGGCGGCAGCCCGTAGAGCTCGTCGGCGGCGTCGTCGACGAGCTCGTCCCGGGACCCGGAGTCGGTCAGGGGTCCACTCCCTCGGCGGTCGGGGAGTCGGTGGACGGGGCGGCGTCCCGGCCAGGCCCGTCCACCCACTCGCCGGTGCGTAGGTCGACGTGCGCGGCGCCGACGACACGTCCGGTCTGCTTGTCTACGATCCAGGCCTCGTCGGCACGGCCGTCCGGACCAGTCGTGCCGGTCTCGTTGTCCTCGGTATCGGCGAAGACGATCACCCGGCCATCCGCCGTCTCGGTCGCGGCGTCCGGTAAACCGTCGCCCGTGTAATCCCGCTCGACCGGAAGGTCCTGGCTCCGCCCGTCGATCTCCACCGTCATGGAGCCTCCGCCCGAGGCGGTCGTCGTGGGGCTTGCAGATGTGCCGGCGTCCGGACTGCCAGGGCCCAGCTCACGGTCGACGACCCCGGCCTCCTCGGCCTCGTCGGCGGCCACGGCGCTGGTCGGACTGACGGAGGCGCCACCGGCGTCGGGTTCGACGGCGACGACCTCGGGTTCAACGGACCCGTCCACCTCGCTCGGGCGGTCGGGATCCGCGCTGTCGACCCAGCCGCCGGAGTCCGGGTCCAGGTGGCCGGCGGCGACCGCCCGGCCCGTCGCCTTGTCCACCACGTACACCTCGTCCGCCTTGCCGTCCGGGGTGGCGGCCCCGGTCTCGTTGTCCTCGGTGTCCGCGAAGATCACAACCTGCCCGTCCGGGGTCTCCGCGCCCGCATCAGGGCGACCGTCACCCGTGTAGTCCTTTCCGGCCGGCAGGTCGCGGGTCTGTCCCTCCATCTCGACTGTGATCGTGCCAGGGGAAGAGGCGTCGTCTGCGGACGCGCCGGACTTCGTCGTCGCCGGCCTGTCTCCCTCGGGCTCCCGCTCGTTGGCCGGGCCGCCGGTGCCGGGTCCATCGTGGACGTCCATCGCGCGGTCCCCTCGTCCTCTGATCCCGATGGCACACACGCTATGGTTCGCCCCGGCCGCGGCCTAGCCCCTTACTGTGCCAGCCGGCTTCGTAGCAGAGCGTGTCCGAACCAGGCGCGTAATTCCCTTCCGGCCGGTTCGTCGGCTACTCTCTGCACATCACGTCGATCACGGGGAACCGGCGGCGGGTCGAGCAGCTGGCCCCTCCCCGTGAGCACAAGGAGTCAACTATGCCTGCGCAGCGCACTTCGTCCGCCCTCTCCTTCACCGACGGCGGGAGCTGGACCTTCGCCGATGGCGGGAGCTGGACGTTCGCCGACGGCGGCAGCTGGACCTTCGCCGACGGCGGCAGCTGGACCTTCGCCGACGGCGGCTGGACGTTCGCCGATGGCGGGAGCTGGACCTTCGCTGACGGCGGCAGCTGGACGTGAGCCCGACGCCGCCGGCCGCACCGCGGTGACAACGCTGAAGCTGGCGCGGTAGCCCCTGGAACATGGCATTCTGATCGGGTTGTCGCCTAGCTCCGGAGAGTCGATGGCGCGGTCCGCGTCCTGGGACGGCCGCTGGAAGGCCGTCCGGCAGAGGGTCGGTCCGCGCCTGCTGACCGGCCTTCTCGCGGTCCTCGCCGGCGCCGTGTTCCTGCTCGCGGACCTGATCGACGCGCAGCCGTGGTCGTCTCCGTTCTGGACGCCGCTGGCGCTCTTGGGGGGCTTCCTGCTCGCGGAGAAGGCTCAGGTCCACGTCGAGTTCCGACGCCAGAACAACTCGATCTCGCTTTCAGAGATCCCGCTCGTCCTGGGTCTCTTCCTGGTCGCCCCGCTCACCCTGCTGGTGGTCAGGCTCGCCGCGTTCCTGGGAATCTCGATCGCGCAGCGGCGCCCCCTGCTGAAGACGCTCTTCAACGTGGCGCTCTTCTCGGCCGAGGTGGCGGTCGCCGCGGCGATCTTCCACGCTGTCGGCGTCTACGACGTGGCCGACCCGCGCTCGTGGCTTGCGGTGGCGGCCGCGGTAGCTGCGGTGAACGCCCTCACGGTGACGAGCATTCAGACGATCATCTGGTTGACCGACGGCCGTCAGCCGGCGGCCATGGTCGCGACCAACCTCCTGCTGTCGTCGTTGATCGTCGGGCTGAACGCCACGGTGGCGCTGGTCATTCTCTTGGTGATGCGCGTCGACCGCCGCGCGGCAGTGCTGCTGATCATCTTCTGCGGCGTGTTGCTGCTGGCGTACCGCGGCTACGCGAGGTCCTATCGGCAGCACGCCAGCCTGCGGCGGGTGTACGCGTTCAGCAGACTGCTCGAGCGGGTGCGGTCGATGGATGCGCCGCTCGAGGCGGCCCTGAACGAGGCCCGCGACGTGCTCAACGCGAGCAGGGTCACCCTGCGGCTGCTGAGGGACTCTCCGCTCTGGCTGAGCGTGGACGGCGACGGGCGGCTATCCGTGCCAGCCGAGCTCGACGAGGGCGACCCGATCGCCGCCCGCGCGCTGACCAGCAGGTCAGGGTTTCTCGTCTCGACCAAGCGGACCGACTCGCTGCGCGCTGCGCTCGACCCGCGGGGAGCCCGCGAGATCATCGCCGTCCCGCTTCGGTCGGGACCCGACGCGCTCGGCCATCTCGAGTTCCAGGACCGGCACAACAAGCTCTCCCCGTTCACCGCGGAGGACGTGCAGGTCGCGGACAACCTGGCGACCCGCCTGACGGCGGCGATCGAGAACGAGGAGCTGGTCGCCCGGCTGCGACATGCGGCGTACCACGACCTGCTCACCGGGTTGCCCACCCGGGCGAAGCTCAGCCAGCACCTCGACGAAGCGATCGACGCCGACGAGCCGGGGCTGGTCGCGTTGGTGCAGCTGGACCTGGACCGCTTCAAGGAGGTCAACGATTCGCTCGGGCACACCTGGGGCGACCAGCTGTTGATCCTGGTCGGCCGCCGGCTGTCGGCCGAGTCGCCGCCGGACGCGATGGTGGCCCGCGTGGGCGCGGATGAGTTCGCGATCGCCGTACGGGTGGCCGACCCGGACGCCGCAGCGGAGCTGGCGCGCGGCCTGCGGGACGCTGTCTCGACCTCGTACCCGCTCGCCGGACTGACGATCGACGCCTCGGCGACGGCGGGCGTGGCGCTCGCGCCCAATCACGGGGAGGACAGCGCGACGCTGATGCGCAGGGTCGACGTCGCCCTGTCCAACGCGAAGAGCGTCGGGCGGGCGGTGACCGTCTACGACCCGTCGATGGAGCAGGAGAGCCTGCTGCGGCTGCGCCTGGTCACCGAGCTGCGCCCGGCGCTCGCATCCGGGCAGGTGGTGGTGCGCTACCAGCCCAAGGTCAACCTCCGCTCCCGCGACCTGGTCGGCGTCGAGGCGCTCGTCCGGTGGATTCACCCAGAGTTCGGCGAGGTCAACCCGGACCGGTTCGTGCCGCTGGCCGAGGTCACCGGGCTGATCGGCGTGCTGACCGAGCACGTGCTGCGGGTGGCCCTCGAGCAGTGCCGCGAGTGGCTCGACCGGGACCTGCGGATCCCGGTCGCGGTCAACCTCTCCGCGCGCACGCTGCTCGACGGCGACTTCCCGGAGCGGGTCGCGGCGATGCTGGCCGCGTACGAGGTGCCGGCAGAGTTGCTGAGCTTCGAGCTCACCGAGAGCAGCGTGATGAGTGACCCGGACCGGATGAAGCCGGTCCTGCACAGGCTGCACGAGCTGGGCACCGGCCTGTCGATCGACGACTTCGGCACCGGCTTCTCGTCCCTCGCCCAGCTCCGGCGGTTGCCGGTCGATGAGGTGAAGATCGACAAGGTCTTCGTCTTCAGCATGGGTACCGACCTCGGCGACCTCGCGATCGTCCGCGCGATCATCGAACTCGGCCACAGCCTCGGCCTGCGAGTCGTCGCCGAGGGCGTCGAGGACGAGCTGGCCCGCGACCTGCTCGCCGGCAACGACTGCGACGTGATCCAGGGCTTCCTGGTCAGCCGCGCGCTCGACCCGGACCGCCTGGACGCCTGGCTGTCCGCCCGCACCGCCACCCGGCCGAGCCAGCCCGGTGTCCGCGGGCGGCGGCTCCAACTCCTCCCTGCTTGAGCACGTCGGGCCGAATCACGAATGGGGGCTCGACGCGGACGCTTCTCAGTTGCCTCTACCAACCGGACCGTGCGGTTTCCGAGCTCGCGAACGAACCCCGCAGGAAGTCGGTGGACGCAAACCGACCGGACTTCCGGTGCAGACCGGACGCGCCGTCCGGGGGCGGCCCACCGGGATGCGACCGTGTACCCTGGCCCCGCTCGCCCCCTTAGCTCAGTC